>Ga0209211_10011998_pt1 | contig 10977 bp, 10 predicted proteins | sample RifGroA2_FD_183992 | JGI IMG/M metagenome (GOLD analysis project Ga0209211, IMG submission 183992) | Groundwater microbial communities from Rifle, Colorado, USA - Groundwater A2 (SPAdes) (version 2) | ecosystem: Environmental > Aquatic > Deep subsurface > Groundwater | place: Rifle, Colorado...
TGGAGAGGACCGCTGACCGGGTGACCAACATTGCAGAGAGGATAGTATTCATGGTTACAGGGAAGATGGAAGAGATGAACGTGTCAAAGTATTAGTTTTCCAGGATTCTTCCTGGAACATTGAATGGAGAACATTTACAGACTTCTTCAGGTCTTTTCCGGATAATCTATTTAGTAGTTTTAAGATGTAAAACTTATATGCATAATATTCATTATCATTTCCTACCGGGGGTGGAATTAGATCTTCAGGATTGATATCAAGGATCTTTGCAAAGTGAAAAATAGTACACAAGCCAGGCTCAACCTCTCCCGCCTCCATGTCCGCAATATCTTTAATAGAGAGCATGCATTTGGATGCGAGTTCTTCCTTTGACAACATCTTCTGTTTTCTGAAGATACGGAGTTGCCTGCCAAATCTTTTCAGAATTTTACCATTGTCTTGCATGCAGAGTACTATACAACATTTATTTTGTGTTTGTCAAATTTTATGCACAATTCATGTTGTAGATATTTATGCCTCCCGTCTGTAAGATGTTTTACACTTTCCATAAAAAATTCTTTTTATGAGGCGCCCACATGTACAGAACAAAAGACAGAAAATTTATCGGGAGAAAGATCAAAGAAAAAAGGGAAGAATTAAGTTTATCGCAGGAACGATTAGCAGAGGCAATTGGAGTCACCTATCAGCAGTTACAGAGATATGAATATGGAAAAAGTCATGTAAATACTGACAGATTACAGGCCATATCAAATGCCCTGGATGTCCCCATTACATACTTTTTTGAAGAACCTGGCGACAAAAAGATAAAGATAATGGAAAGGGGCCTCCCTTATATCTCTCCTGAGGAAAAAGAGTTTGTAGAGTATCTTCGAAAAATTGATAATACTGAGTATAAAAAAGGCATACTCCTATTCCTTCAACTGGCTGCGGGAAGGGTTAAAAAATAATAAAAATCTTTATTTTCAAGGAGTTTTATTATTCTATTCTTTTTTGATTGTGCTATAAACAAAAGTCCGGGTCTGTTACTGGCTGGCAGATCACTGTATCATCCATAACCATGTCGTCATCAGTGTCTATCTCCACTACCTGATTTTCGCTAAACCGCAGTGTACTTACCCTTTCTCCACGGACCACCAAAATCTCCCCTTCTACCGGGCAGGGATAAGCGGGTAGTATGTAAAGGGGGAGCAGGGTTTTGATTACAAATTTCTCGTTGTTGCAAGAATCCGGTGCGAGGGTCCCGTCTATAGTATAATATGAAGCTCCCCCTTCTCCCTCAGTGACAGATACAGTGAAATCTTCATACCATATCCCTGAACTCTCCAACCAGGCTGCTTTACTGTAGCCATTCCATACGGTTTTTCCTGTAATGCTGCCGGTTGAATAGTCCTCTAAGAACTTTAAAATAATATACGCCTCTGGAATAATTCTAAGTGGAATGGCTTTCTTTAAAGTAGGCTCACTGGTTACCTTTGAGTATTCTGATAATTCGCTTCCCCTGTAATAAGCGACACGATAGTAGTACGTAGTATCAGGACTTAGACCTGAACGTTTGTCATCGTAGGTGGTAACGTTTGCTTCAGTTCGTGCTATTATTTGAAAAACTCCCCATGGACCTTCTTTTCTTTCGATATTAAAACCATCCTCATCAGAAGAATTATCCTTCCATGTAAGTTTAATCTCGTTCCTGGAAATAGCAGTAGCTGTAAGATTAGTGGGTGCATCAGAGGTATTAGTTTGGGTTAATGTACTATCATTCCCACAACTTATGGTCACTAATATAATAGTTGCTATTGTTACTGTACTGTAAATCGTGTAGAGTTTCATACAACTATTTATTAATTCTTGCAAAATCCAGGCCAAAAAACAAGAGGCAATTGCAGAAGATTAATTAATGCCCTCAATTTCAGTCTGTAATACTCTTTGACTTGCCTTCTATCCTTCTGCTAAATTAGTTTTGAAAGGGGTACCAAATGAAAAAGTTTGATGTTTGTATCAGAGGGCAAAATTTTCTGATTAAGAAAGGCAGCAAAGTTAAGAAAAATGGTTTTTATGCAGCCAGATTTATAGAAGCAAATGATTACTCTGATGCTGTGGGGATTGTTATGGATTCATTTAGAACTGAGCTTAAGGATGTTGTAATAAATGATAAATCTGATCCGCCAAAAATGAATGTTGTAGAGGTTAATGAAGTATACTATTTCCAGGACAAGATGTTTGTTGGAGATAAGGTTTTACCTGGAGAAGGTTTCATTTGGGATGAAGAGTGGGATGAAGAAGAATTAAGCAAACCAATAAGCTCTTTGAAGGAGAGATTAATCATCTTAAGGGACATATCTAATAGGATTGGGGTAATAGATATTCATACTCATTCAATTTGCATTCATTTTACAAATGGCCTGTATCCGGTCGCAATACTTTTCATGTTTTTGTTTCTTCTTTCTGGAAAAGTTTCATTCCATCAAACGTATTATTATATTATGTTGATAGCAACATTCAGTGTGCCTTTTTCCTATTTGACAGGTATCCTGGAATGGAAGAAGAGATACAGGGGTGCGATGATCCCGATATTTTACGCGAAGATAAGATATGGTATGGTAATATTTGTAATCGGAGGATTATGCACCCTCTGGTATTTTATCTATCCCGGGATCTTGGAGAACGGAGGTATTCAAAGATTGGCATTTATTCTTCTTAATATTTCTATCCTTGTGCCACTTATGTATATGGGTCATCTCGGAAGCATTATTGTTTACGAAAAGGTTGTTTAAAGTTTAATGCTTATAATTGAAGCTCCCTGCAGCAAGCTGCAGGGATTGCGCAAGCTATGCATTTTCATATGCAATATAGGAAGGGATTAGTTTAAAGGGTCTATAGGAAAGCTTAACATTTCGTAAGTTTTCAAGCCCTGAATCGCTGAGGGTGTTTATAAAAGTATAACCCTCCATCTCTCTGCAGAACTCTCTGAATATAAACTGTGAAAGTCCTTTAATATCGGGGTTTGTGACCTCCAGAAGAACATAGGAGACATTTCCTCTCCCAAATCCGAATATGTATCCTGCGACCTTGTCATTAATCCGTACGACCCTTCCTGATAATTTTAGCGAAGAGAAGTGTTTTATGGCACGTCTGTGCGCAGAGTATGAGTCCTCGAGCAGGGCATGATAGAAGGGATCAATAAACTTATTACTCCTTTTTCTTTGCCAGGCTTCATAAAGTTTTACGCATTCAACTGTAAAACTTTTATGAAATGGTTCATAATTAAAGGAGTAGTTCTTAATAAAATAATTGTACATGGCCCTCTTTGATTTATAAGGATCACCCTTTAAGTTAATAAGATCTTCACGAAGGTAGAGATATTCTGTTTCCCCTGTTTTGACTTCATATCGATTAGAAAGAAACAGTCCTTTCTGATGTTCATCTATATTTTCTATGCGTGAGATTGTCTTATTATTATTGTGACGATTCATAATAGAAAAGACCATAGAAATTATCTTCTGAAAATCACGGGTATTTTCTGATTGATTTGCCTGACATAACACTGGCGGTATCGGCATGTAGATGCAATTATCATATTGTGAGAATAAACATAGATATCCATCTATAATCCTCCAGTAATATTGAAAATGGTCTTTCCATATATAATGAGTGACAAATGTGTAGGCAGAAAGAGAGGTATCTGTTTTCAGGAGTATTTTATCAATGAAGGGCCTGTCTTTTAATATCCCGGATATATTTATTTTTATGATCTTGTTCCACGTGATGCTGAAATTATCATATCAGTGAACTTTGCTAATTTTATCAGAGGCACTACATCTTCCTGATAGGGGCCTATCAGCTCTTTGTTTGAAATTATGATGTCAAGAAGCGGGGATGATTCTATGATTGATGCAATATCGTCGGATGCCTTCCTGAGGATATTATCTCCAATGTGTGATGTTATAAATGGACACTTTTTATCAACACCCAGTATTACCTTATCGTCTGTCTCATTCCACATTATTGCAAATGGATATAACATACAGTCAACCGGTCGATGATCATATATCTTACAATGAGAAATTACAGGATCAAAGGCCGGGCATATGTATCCTTCTTTATATGGATAAAGGGTTATCTTGCAACCGGTCTTGAATCCATTGTTTTCCCTGGATCCGTACTCACTGAAATTGGAACGCGGGGGATTAAAGAGCCGGCCTCCATCATCAAGAAGGGTTTTAGCAATTATAATTTCTTCACTTGTAAAATAGGGTGCAAGAAAGCTCTCTTTTTCCGGGAAACGACAGCATACTTCACATGTAAAACACCAGGATGGTGGAACTATCTGTTTGATATTATACTCAGGCATCTTATCCGGTTATTTCTGGCTCATCATGTCTGAGTAGTTTTGCAAAGAGGAGAGAGTTTTCAACTGCAATCCCTATGTGGCTCCCTATAGAAAGGAGCATATCCTCCTCTCTCGATGTAAGAGCCCTGATATTTTTGTTTAGAAGATACATTATGGCAAGCACCTTGTCTTTTGACTTCAATGGGATTCCAACAATAGCAATATAGTCTTCCTCAGACACAGTAAAACCCTCGATACGTTCATCTACTGTAAGATTCTCAGAGGTCCAGGGTTTACCGGTGTTTATTATCTTATCCCCGATATACTCAAAAAGTTCAGAGAGCCTCTGTTCTCTCGCCTGGTTTAAATCAATACCTGCGGATGCCACTATCGCAAAGGCCCTCCTCCTGTTGTCCAGCATCCATATTGCACCGGCATCGGCCTTCATCACATCTATTAAAGTCTTCAATGCCTCTGAAAATGTCCTTTCGATATCAAGGGACTGATTTAGTGTAGTAACAATTGAATAGAGTATGGAGATCTCTTCACTCCTCTGTTCGAGTTCTCTTGTCCTTTCTTTTACCATCTCTTCCAGTTTTATATAAAAGAGCTTAAGCTTTGCAGACATATCATTAAACTTTGTCGCAAGGTCTTCTATCTCATCCCCTGTGTTTATGGTTATCCTGTAGTCAAGATCTCCTGATCCAATAATATCAGCCCCTTTTTGAAGTTCCTTAACAGGCCTGATAATCTTCCCTGTATTGAGGTATCCAAGAACGATAATAAAGCCTGCTCCAAACAGACCGGCAATCCCTATTCTAAGCAGAAGAGAGAATACAGGCATGAAGGTTTCTTTAGGGTCCTGGCTGGTCAGTACATACCAGCGCTTACCGTCTATGTTATCTTTTCCAAGAGTATAAGTAATCCTCACAGGTGAATACCCTACTATAGACTGCTTTCCAGGGTAATGTACATCTGCTGTTGTGGTAATCCAGCCTGATTGTTCCTTTGCAATATCTTCCAGTAATCCCTTGTCGATCTTCTGTTCTTTTGACGTCGGAACAGGGGAGAAAAGTAGTTCCCCATCAGAGTTTGCCAGCATAACATGGTCTGTATTGCCCACCTTTGCTGTGGTAATGGCCTTAAAGAAGATATCAACATTATGCGACATGAGCAGCACGCCTACGGCCTTTCCGCCTTTAATCACAGGGGTTGCTATATCAAAGGTTTTCGTGCCGAATTCATCACTGATGTGGACATCACCTACATAGATAGCCCCTATACTGTTGTTGTATGCAGACCTCCACCACTTCTGATCTCCGTAATAGTAATGTCCGGGTTTTGTTGTGGCAGCGACAACAGCACCTCTTTCATTAGTAACCATTATAATATTATGCATCCCCTGCTCACCACTTCTCATAAATTCTTTCAGATAATCCGTTGCCCTGTTATTAAGTACCTCGAACAGATATGCATTCACTCCGACTGCCCCTGTCCATCTGGTCTCTATCTCCAGGATCCTCTTTTTAATCTCATCTTCTGTCTGACCTTCATAAAGCAGGTTTGCATCTTCCACAGATGACAGGATGCTTTGTGCAGATGTAAGAAGCCTTGATTCTTCAATATGATGTCCAACTGAAAGGTCTATGTTGTTGCTTACAGTCTCTGCAAGCTCACGGAAGGTTGCACCTATAGTCTCCTTAAGCGCAGACTTACCTGTATAATATATCAGGCCCAGCACCATCAATCCCGCTAAAAAACTAACTGCGAGGGTTGATATGATGAGTCTTTTCTGAAGTCCTGACCTTTTTGAGCTTGATTCTGAATTCTCCATGTTATCTCACCTTACCGGATATCATGGTCCTCTCTGAGAATATCTTGTCTGATAATCCTTTATCTATCTCTACATCACTTATACTCAGGATAGTCTGAACATCTGTCCTGACATTCTTAATAATAACCTTTTCCCATATAAAAGCGTTTTTAAGATTTTTCCATGTAATAAGCTGTGTCTTCTGTAATGCCCCGTCTGTAGAATAATAGTCAACCCTTTCCTTAAGGAAATCGTTCTTTTTTATCCACCTGACGACCTTTCCATAGTTATAGTCAGGGTTGTTTTCCTTTGGCACACTCTCTATCACATAATATAACTGGTTTTCTATTGTCTCCTCGCGCAGGAGTTTATGTCTGTCAAGACTTGCATCCCTTGATATCATATCGCCAGGTTTGAGATTTGCACCGCTGAATATCTCGTCAGGGTGTTCCGGCAGCTTCTGTACCTTTTTAAGAATAGGAAGGTATATCCACATCTCTTCCGGTCTGTGTTTTGTGGCTTTATAAGTCCATACCATGAACACAGTCCCTTTGGTATCCGGTGGATATTCATGGAATACAAGCACCTTGGAGTCTATGTCCTCATCATCAGAGTAGTTCTTCCAATAACGGCGTAAAATAACCTTTCTCTCCTTTCCATCAGGATCCCGGATTGTAAAGGTGAGCTTGGACTGGGCATCCATACCAGGGTACACCCCTTCTGATTTTGCAACAATCTGATCTGCAGTTAGCTCTGCAGCGGCTGTTGGGGGGGTAACTACAGTTGCTCCTATAATACCAACAACCATCAATAGATACAGCATTTTTATCTGTTTTAATAACACTGCTGAAATCTCCTTTCTATTTACAAGAATTTATGTATTCTACCCTAATATTCGTACATTTACAATAACCTATCTTCATCTGTATGGACTAATAGAATATCTTTCCATACTATGTTATCAATAAATTTAATCTCATATCTGTATGAATTATAGGGTATGCCAAGCCTCTTTATCCATCCTGTAACCTCATCCCCCTTCTCAGTGCATCCAATGGCCCTTACTTTATCTCCTTCGTCCAATAACAACCCTATTTTCTCAGAGGCTCTTTTAAGGGAACCTTTATTTACCTGGTCTATTTCATTTATAATATCATCCAATTTATTCTGAAGATTATTATCGAGTGTAGTTTTTACTGTTAAACCAACGTTATACAGTAGATCCCTTCCAAAGGTTTTGTATAAATATCCTTCAATCAACCCCGCATAACATGGGGGTGTATCTCTTAAGCTGTTTGGCCTGTCAAGGTTGATTTGTGTGAACCTTTTATGCGGTTTGTCCCGTCTCAGTTCAATAGGTTGAGAAATGGCATTATCATACTCCTCCTGTGAAATAAGGTTATGTCTTAACATGAGCTTAAGAACAAGCTGCTGCCTTTTCATTATGCTTTCCATTTTCTTGTATGGATTGTAGTATGCCGGATTGCGGAGCATAGCAGTAAGAAAGGCTCCTTCCGATGTATTGACTTCATTTGCGTGTTTGTCCAGGTAAAATCTTGAGGCGAGCTCAACTCCGTAAATACCATAGCCCCATCCTATTTCATTAAGATACATCTCTATAATCCCCTCCTTCGGGAGTAATGTCTCCATCCTTTTTGCCAGAAAATATTCTTTTATTTTACGCGTAATGGTCTTCTCACTTGAGAGGTAGATATTCTTTGCCACCTGCTGGGTGATGGTGCTCCCCCCTCTAACAAGCCTCCGGAGCCTCAGGTTATCTTTTATTGCCTCCCATGTCTGTCTGTAATCTATACCGCTATGCCTGAAAAAATAGGGGTCTTCAGTAGCAACAATAGCCTTTTTAATGGAATCAGATATCTGAGTTAAGGGAACCCATATCTGTTTTTTATCTTCCTGGATAGACGTTAGAAAATAACCATTGTTGTCATATATTGTTGTTACAGCATTATGCGAGAAATCCGTAATAACCTTATCCGGCGGGATCTCCTTTGCTAACTTATGGACCCACAATACTGTACCTGTAGAAACAATTATCAGGATAATGACAAAAAAGGATATAAACCGGAATATAAATTTAGTTAGACCCGTATTCATTAATAAATCTATTTTAACCAATAGTTCCTGTATATTCAATATAATGCTTGACATTCTACACATCGTAGAATATATTTAAGGTTAGTTAACCGTGAAAATCCCTCCCCTTAATCCCCTCCCACAAGGGGAGGGGAGATTAGAAGGTATACCAAGTATTCCCCCTCCCTTGATGGGAGGGGGTGAGGGGGAGGGTTAACAGAAGGGCTTTTCAGATGAAAAGGAGAATTTCCTTTAGTATTATTTTTTTTCTATTGTTTTTAATCTTTATCACCCCGGCTATGGCACAAAAGGATCATAAAATGGAACATCAAATGGAAGGGGAGACAAAGGTTGTTGATGGGATAAAGGGACGTTTCAAGGTTCAACCTTCAATGGGCATGCTCGACCTCTATTTGACAGATGAAAAGACGGATAAGGTCATAACTCAGGCAAGGGTAAGGGTTGCTGTTATTAGTCCTGATGGAAGAAAGATCGAAAAGGATCTTCCTGGTATGAAGATGGGTGAGCTCTTCTCATTTATGAATACTCTGGATATGTCAATGAAAGGTAAATACAGTTTTAATATTAGAGTAGATGTTGAGAAAAAAAGATTGAACTTCCTCTTCGGTTATGAGGTTAAATAATATTGACAACTTCGTAAAAAGCCGGGTGCCCTCCGGGCGTGCTGCGTTGCGCTTCATCATTATTTTTTCTGCTTTCCTTATATTGAGAACATTCCTGGCCCCGGCATTAGTTCTTGCTGAAGATTCGCTTTCTCTGAAAAAGCTGATAGAAGAGGCAAGAAGCAACAACCTGGAGATAAAATCACTGCGGCAGAATATCAAGACAAAAGAGGCACGGGCAAGGGCTGAAGGTGTACTCGATGACCCCCTGCTTAGAATAGAGATGATGGACATCTCAAAGGAAAACCCTGTTCCAACCCCTGGTAATGCCATGCAGACTAAGTATGAGATAAGTCAGATGTTCCCTTTTCCAGGAAAACTCTCCCTCCAGAAAAAGGCTGCACTTACAGAGATTTTAATGGCAGAGGCTGAGTTAATGGCAAAGGAACTTGAGATAATAAAGATGGTCAAGGAGATGTATTACGATTATATCTATATAACAGAATCAATAAAGATTATCAAAGAGATAAAAGATCTTCTCGGCAATATGATACGGATCGCTGAGATCCGATATGCCACAGGCCAGGGTTCACAGCAGGATATTATAAAGGCCCAGGTTGAAGTAACCATGCTTATAAATGAAACGATCAATCTTAACGCTGAAAGAGAGGTCATTAAGGCTGAACTCCAGGCGCTCTTAAATCAGCCGCAGGATATCTACCTTTCAGAACCTACGGGGATATCTAAAGACAGGGTTGAGATAAGGCCCGATGAGCTTATAAGAAAGACCATTGAGATCAATCCTGACATTCAGATGACGAGGTATGGGATCAGGATAAAGGAGACTGAAGCTGAACTTTCCAAAAAGAACTACTATCCTGATTTCATGTTAGGGGTTGCACCCATACAGCGGGATGGCAGGTTTGATGCGTGGGATGCCATGTTCCAGATTAATATCCCGCTCTGGAGGGGTAAGTATGATAATCAGGTGGCAGAGATTTCAAATGAGTTGGATACACTAAAATTCAGGCTCAAATCTGAAGAGAACATAAAAACTGCACGGGTAAAAGAATGGGTAATCAAGGTAGAGACAGCGGATAAGATCAGGACTCTTTATGAGACGAGCCTTATTCCACAGGCAGAACTCTCATTAGACTCAACATTGAAAAACTACCAGTCTGGAAATGTGGATTTTCTTACCCTATTGGACACTGAGCGTGTATTAAAGAAGACGAAGATAGAATATCTTGATTCTCTTATTACATATTATAAAAGGGTGGCCTCCCTGGAAGAGGTAGTGGGTGAGGAGATTATGAAATGAAAAAATCATCGATTCTCATTGTTGTTATCGCCGGCATAATTGCCGGGTTTATTATCGGCACATTTATGTATCCTGTATTTAAAGGGGATAAGGATGTACAAAAGGCGGAGAAGAAGGAGCGGAAGATTATGTTTTATCGTCATCCCATGAATCCGGGTGTGACATCTCCAACCCCGCAAAAAGATGAGATGGGTATGGACTATATCCCTGTTTATGAGGAAGCAGCAGCAAAAGAGGAGGTACACGGCACTGTCCGGATAAGCCTTGAGAAGATCCAGAGGATAGGGGTCAGGTCAGAAGTGGTTAAGAGACGTTCATTGAAGAGGGTGATAAGGACAGTGGGTAGAGTCGACCCGGATGAAAGAAAGGTTTATAACATAAATGCAAAGATCGCCGGATGGGTAGAGAAGCTCTATGTAAACAGGACAGATCAGATGGTAGATTACAATGAACCGCTCCTGGAGTTGTATAGTCCTGAACTCTTATCTGCCCAGGAAGAGTATCTCCTGGCATACCGGGCAAAGGAGAAGGTGGAAGAGAGTCCCTATCCTGAGGTTATCAGGAGTGCGGAGACCTTATATGATGCGGCGAGGCAGCGGCTTAAATATTGGGACATATCTGAGGATCAGATCAGGAGACTTGAAGACGAGGGGAAGATTACAAGGACAATGACCATCAGGTCTCCCACCCAGGGGAGTGTTACAGAGAAGATGATCGTGGAGGGTTCCAAGATAGAACCAGGGGAGACGCTCTTTAAGATCATAGACCACTCCGAAGTATGGGTCTACGGAGAGATCTA
>Ga0209211_10012000_pt1 | contig 10975 bp, 10 predicted proteins | sample RifGroA2_FD_183992 | JGI IMG/M metagenome (GOLD analysis project Ga0209211, IMG submission 183992) | Groundwater microbial communities from Rifle, Colorado, USA - Groundwater A2 (SPAdes) (version 2) | ecosystem: Environmental > Aquatic > Deep subsurface > Groundwater | place: Rifle, Colorado...
AGAATTCAAGGAATACTGCAACTCAATTTATCAGGATACATTCAGAGTCAGCATTTCAGTATATGATGACGCAACAGATACGTGGACAGAGACTGAGCTTTTTAGCAGGAATGTTGATGATCTTTGTGGTTCAGTTTCAAAATCAGATGTGGGTTTCGACCGGGGTGATGTCTACAACACAGGATGGAACACTAACCAGGAGATTGATGTATCAGCCTATGTTGGGAAGCATCTTAGGCTTAAATTTTACGCTACTGATGTGGGAGACAGTATTTACGATACAGCCATATTGGTTGATAATATTGTCCTTACCGATGCACCTTAGTAACTAAGTTTTTTGTCAGTTGTGAAATTAATGGCTGGGGCGTGGTAAACCGCGCCCCAGCATGCTTTATGGTATGAAGATGCTTAAACTAATAATATTAGCCGGATTTGTAACAGCTTGTTCGCTTAACTTCTCAGAACAGGGCAATAAAGCATCTTCATCCTTTAAGATTCCAAATCTTGGAGTTGTATCTCTACTTAATGCCAAGGGTAAAAATGTTGACGAAAAATGCATGACTGACATAATTTTAAAGATAATTACCTTATGCGATGAGAACAGGCTTGAACCTATTAAAACTGAAATCTGGAAAGACCATACGGTAGTTAAAGAGGCAATGGCTGAACTGGCAGTTAAGATAGAGAGAAGTCCAGCAGGAAAAAACTTTAATATCCTGATTCCTGTCAAATACAAAGGTAGCCGCATTATCCTCTATAAGGAGGGTGAGAACATTTCCGAATATTCCTTCTATAGCCTTCCTGAAAATACACCTGATATTGATTTTTCTAAATGCATAAGGTAGGGAACCCTGCTAATTTTTTTATTTACAACTATTTTTACATTTGTTACAGGTGAAAACGTTTTTAATCATTTAATGAAGTATAAGGATTGTGAACAACTGGCGAATTATTAAAGAACTTGTAGGGGCTTAATAAATGAATCAACTTTTTGCAAAAAAGCCGCTAAGCCTGCTTCTGGAAGAAATGGCAGGCGAACACAGGCTGCGCCGTGTGCTGGGTCCGGTCCAGCTTACAAGTCTTGGTGTGGGCGCTATCATCGGTACCGGTATCTTTGTTCTCACGGGTGTGGCAGCACATGACAGAACCGGACCGGCGCTTATTCTTTCATTCGTAATATCCGGGATAGCATGTATCTTTGCAGCGCTCTGCTATGCTGAATTTGCCTCAATGGTTCCGGTTGCAGGTTCAGCGTATACATACGCTTATGCTACGATGGGTGAGTTATTTGCATGGATTATTGGGTGGGATCTTGTGCTCGAATATGCAGTTGCCTCTTCAACAGTAGCTCATGGTTGGTCTCACTACTTTCAGGATTTCATAGGTATTTTTGGACTGAAGATTCCTTATGCGCTTACCAATGCCCCTTTTGATTATGATCCGAAGACCGGTATTCTTGCTCTGACCGGAACAACCCTTGATCTGCCTGCTGTTGTCATTGCAGCAATTGTTACAATAGTTCTTGTAAAAGGAATCAGGGAAAGTGCCAGTTTTAATGCTGTAATGGTGTGCATAAAGGTTGCAATTGTTTTATTTGTAATTGGTGTAGGCTCATTTTATGTTAATCCTGCTAACTGGCACCCTTTTGCTCCTTATGGTTTGACAGGAATAAGTTTTTTTGGAAAGACTCTGTCTGGTCAGACAGGAGGAGGCGGAGAACCTCTCGGGATGCTTGCAGGTGCGGCAATAATATTTTTTGCCTATATAGGATTTGACTCGGTATCAACACATGCTGAGGAGGCACGCAAACCTAAGCGTGATGTACCTATTGGCATTGTTGCATCGCTTATCATTTGTACCATTCTCTATATTGCTGTTTCGGCTGTGTTAACAGGAATGGTTCCTTATGATCAAATTGATATCAATGCTCCGGTGTCAAATGCGTTTGGGAAAGTAGGATTGCCATGGGCCCAGTTTTTGATATCACTTGGTGCAATAGCCGGTATAACTTCAGTCTTGCTTGTGATGATGCTTAGTCAGCCACGGGTGCTGCTTGCAATGGCGCGTGATGGGCTTGTTCCGCATAGTTTTTTTGGGGCGATTCATGAGCGCTTCAGGACGCCCTGGAAAGCTACTATCCTTACAGGAGCATTTGTGGCATTAATGGCGGCATTTGTGCCTCTCAGAATTTTGGCTGAGTTAGTAAATATCGGAACGCTGCTGGCATTTGTAATTGTCTGTGGTGCAGTTCTTATTATGCGAAAGACAAACCCTGATGCAGAGCGGCCATTCCGCGTACCATTTGCCCCTCTTACACCAATCCTTGGTATCGCTTTTTGTTTGCTTTTAATGTTTTCTTTACCTCCTGAGAACTGGATGCGGTTGTTCATATGGCTTGCAATCGGCCTTTTAATCTATTTCAGCTACGGAAAGAAGCACAGTGTAATGTCACGGTATCTTACCAAGGAAATCGCCAAACATGGAGTTTCCCCAGCGGGATCACTTGCTACTGATATCAATACAAAAACAGGAGATGCGGATGAAACAGTTTCCAAGTAAAACAAGCGAAAATTCTGAAACTTAGACTTTCATTTTAATCTCCGAGCCTTCCTTGATAACCTATTTATTAGAATATAACTTGAATACCCCGCCTTTAGACAGGATTCTTTATTGCCCATTCTGTTACAACCAGATTTTTGACGATTTTAGGTAAGCATAGTTAATAAAATGGCGTTATATTAAAATAATTTGAAAATCTTTTTTAGAAAAAAGTTATCATTTATTCTAATAATGTCAGATAGTTATTGATATCAGGAACTGAAATATAATTTAAAAAAAATTGTGGCATAAAATTTGCTTACAATCTTAGAAGGAAAAAAATGGGGTAAAAAATGGAATCTATTCCAAAATCTTCAAAGTTAATATTTAAAACAAACCTTATGGAATTTTTTAAGGAATCGGTTTCTATTGCAATTGAGAAACAGAAAATTAAAACAAATGAAATAGTAGAGTTTTATATCGTAAACCTGCTTTCTGAATTCGGGAGCATAAAAAAGGTATATGAGAGAGATAAGAACGAAGAAAATGAGCCGATTGCTATACTCTTTCTTAAAACATTCCATTCATCATTAAGTGAGCAGATCAAGGGTTTTAAGAAGGTCGGGGATTTTTCTCTCTTTATTTCCGGTTTTTTTTCAGATAGCTTGAGAGATAAATCAGTTGATGTAGATTATTACAATTCAATCGGAAAACAGGCGTATAATAAACTTTCTTTGATATTAAAAAAAATCTCCAAAGGGGAAACCTTTTTTAACCTGTATCAGGAACTTTCCATCAAATTCCAAAGTTTTACAGATGTTCTCTCCGAGGTAAGTGCAATGTCATATATTACCTCTGACAAGGATGTTTTGAGGGTATATGAAAGATGGTTAAAGACAAAGGAGAAAAGAGATGAAGGACTTTTGCAGGAAAAAGGGATAATACCAATCAAGTCTCTCTCAACCCGCACGAATCAATAGAATTCATCCTCTGCTATTCCTCATCGTATAAAATCCATGATAGTCCGAGCTTGCGCAACAGGCGTAAAATTAAACGTGCTTTTTCTACATCTTTTACTGCCACAATATCTGACTTTGCAATTACTTTACCTTCAAGGCTTGCTGTAATTATTCCTGCTTTAGTTCCCTTTTTGAATGGAGCAACAAGTTTAGGCAGAGGTGAAAGTTTTTTCTCTACCTTTTTCTCATCTCTTTTTTTTACTACAGCAAATGTATCTTGTAAAACTTCAATCTTAACCTTTTTTACTTCTCCGTTTTCAACAGGAATAGTTCCAGCAACATCACCTTTTTTGAAGACGGGAATCTTTTTAAAGAAGCTGAATCCGTAATCGAGCAAGCGGACTGTTTCTGCAAATCGTTTTTTGTTGCTCTCTGCACCTAAAACTACAGAGATTAATCTTCTATCTCCTCTTTTAGCTGTGGCTACCAGGCAGAAACCAGCCTCCTTTGTATATCCTGTCTTTAAACCATCCATGCCTTCATATTTTTCTATTAATTTGTTGGTGTTAGTCAGTGTAAACTTCCCGCCTCTGAATTTTTCCTGCCGAATCGAACACCACTGCAATATAGCAGGGTATTTAATCAGCTCTCTTGCCACTAAAGAGAGGTCATAGGCAGATGTAAGGTTTTGTTCTGTCTCTCCCCTTTCAGGAGGAAGTCCATGTGTATTTACAAAATGGCTGTCCTTCATTCCAAGCTCTTTTGCCCTTTCATTTATTGTTTCAACAAAAGCCTCTTCACTTCCGTCTATAAATTCTGCAACAGCTAAGGATGCGTCATTAGCTGATGCAATTGTAATAGCTTTCATCATATCTTCAAAAAAAAACACTTCACCTTCCTGCAAAAATACCTGGGAGCCTCCCATATGAGAAGCTCTCCTGCTAACTTTTACCTGATCTGTTAACTTCGCTTCCCCAGCCTTTAGTTTTTCCATTACAACGAGCATTGTCATTAACTTTACAATACTTGCCGGGGGCAATTTTTCATGCGGGGTTTTTTCAAAAAGGACCATACCATTCTCTGCCTCAACAAGAATTGCTGATTTTACAGGAAGCTCTTCAATAGAACTCGGAGATTTTGAAGATTTGGAAGAAACAGGTTTACTTATTTTTTTTAAATACTTAGCAAATATAGGATTAAAGCAGGAAAATAGAAATAACCATACCAGTAAAAAAGAGAACAATTTTTTATATTTTTTCAATTAACTACTCCATAAAAATTTAGAAATTTATACTTTTTGGTTAAATTATTTTGAAAAACGTTTTTATAATAAGCTCACAGATTTCAAGTTGTCAAGGTGATTAATTTTGGAAGTGTAAAATTCATTAAATGAATGTATTTTTAACAGGATTTTTAAAGCATTGTAAAAAAATACGGTACGGGACAACCTGCCTGCCGGCAGGCAGGGAATGTCCCGTCTATCGGTTTTAAATCGCTGCATTCATCCCGGTCCACAGGACGGGGCATTTTGCAGCATTTTCGTTAAGATTGGTCTTGACAAGAAAAAATCAATCTGTTAATAAACCGAAAATTTTGAACCTATTGATTTATTAGAGAATAGATTTGGTCCTCAGTATTCAGAGCTTAAACAACAGTGTCAAATTTGGCACATTAATTTTGCTTTTAATTTTACTTTTGATTTCATTAATAATTAAAAGCTTAGAGCTTTCTATTGGAGTGATATCAGGAGGGATTGCAGGTTTAGTTAACTTTTTCTTGTTAACAAAAGTAGTGTCAGAGATAACTAAAGATGGAAAGGGATTAAAAGGGAAAACATATTTAATTCTCTTAACTTCAGTAAGATATATGATAATATGCTTAAGCATGCTTGTTGGTATTTTAATATCAAAGGCGTGTTTGATTTTTGTATTAACAGCTTTGATTTTGCCGCAAATTGTAATGGTTCTTACTCCTCTTCTTGGAAAAGATTGAGAAAGAGAATAGTTAGTAAATTTAATTTTGTGAAATTTTCAGAAGGATAAATTGTGATAGAATTAAATTTTACTCTCGGTATACTGATAGTTAATTTTTTGCTGTTAATGTTTATTCTCAACAGGAAACTATTCAAACCTATGTTGGAGCATTTAGAGAAAAGGGATGAAGCCATTAAGGGCTCCTTGAAGAGTGCACAAGAGATGGAAGATAAGGGTGAAAAAAAATTAGCTGAGCATAAGACAAAGTTACAAGAAGAAAAAAGAAATGTTATTGTGCAACAAAATCTTTTAAGGGATGAGACAATTGAGAGGCAGAAGGAAGTTTTAAAAAAAGCAAAATTATCAAGTGAGATGAAATTTTCAGAGGTAAAAAGTGAAATTAACCAGCAGGTTGAAGCTCTTCGCAAGGATTTTTCAAAGCTTGCAGGAGCTTTAGCATCAGGAATATTAGCAGGAATCATTGCCAAGAGACATAAATTTGATTAGATAAGGTAAGGAAAAAAGAGAGTTATTGGTGAAGTTATGAGTAATTTTAAAAAGAAATTTTTAATAAGTTTATTTTGCATGGTTCTACTAATTGTCCTGGTAAATTTTCCTGTTTGGGGCATGGATAAGAAGGAAGGGGCTGAACATGGGTTTAATTTTTGGAAAGAAGTATGGAGGTGGGTGAATTTCATAATTTTAATTGCAGTAATTTATAAGTTTCTTTCTACCCCGGTGAAGGAATTTTTGGTTACAAGAGTTGAGAACATTAAAATGATGCTTAGCAGTAGCAGTGATGCGTTAAAGAAGGCTGAGAATAAATTGAAAGAAGCTGAAAAGATATTTGAGGGGCTGAAAGAAGAGATTGAAGGGCTTAGAAAAAAATCCAAGGAGACAATGGAATTAGAGAAAGAAAGAATTGGAAAAGAAACAGAAGAGATGAATAAAAAGATAAATGAGCAGGCAAAAAATAATATAGAACAGCTTTATAGAAAATCAAAAAAATATATTTCCAATGAGCTAATAAGAGAAGCGATAAAAATTTCAGAAGAATTGCTAAGAAAAGAATTTACCAAAGACCATCAAAAAGTTTTAGTTGAAAAATATATTAACTCCTTAGAGGAATTAAATTGATTAAAGACATAGTAGCCAGAAGATACGCAAGAGCCTTGATAGCTTCGGTTGAGGCAAAGGAGATGCTGGATAAGATAGGAGAAGAACTGAAGGAAATTTCTTCAGTGTTTAAAAGTTCAAAGGAGTTACAGAATTTTTTTTTCAATCCTGCAATCCCATTCACAAAGAAAGAAATAGTCCTTAAAGAAATTTTAAAACTTTATTCTTTTAATCCAAAACTTGAAAAATTCATATTTCTTCTTTTGAAAAATGACTGGCTGAAAATTATTGAAGTTATTTATGACCAATTCATGTTTTATTGTGATGAATATAATAATAGAGTTAGAGCGGAGATTACGTCAGCTTATGAGCTGACAGATTCAGAAAAGAAAGCAATAGCTTCAAAACTGAGCAGATATACCGGAAAGGACATAGTATTAAAGGTGGCGGTAGATTCCAGAATTATAGGCGGGATAATTGCAAAAATCGGAAGTCTTGTTATTGATGGAAGCATTATAAATTATTTACAGGTGATAAAAAATAGTTTGGTTGAAGAGGTCTAACAGGTAATAACGAGTTGAAACAGAGGGTAGGGGAGGCTTTAGCCGTTCGGCTGAGCTCACGAGGAAGCCTCTCTATTTTATCTACCCATGAAACTGACCCCGGGAAGTTAGGGTTTTGAATAATTGGTTTGTTACATAGGGGAATCAACCCCCGAAGGGGTTTCCCACAGATTGCCTGCCTGCCGGCAGGCAGGTGAGAGAGCCTTTCGAGGCTCAATAGAAGGAGGAATAGAGCTAAAAATGGAAATACGCGCATCAGAAATTAGTGAGATTATAAAAAAACAAATATCCGGGTTTGAGCCTGCTGTTGATATTAAGGAAGTGGGCACTATAATTATGACCGGGGATGGTATTGCAAGAGTTTATGGATTAGAAAAAGTAATGTACGGAGAACTTTTGGAGTTTCCTCACGGAATTTACGGTATTGCTTTTAACCTCGAGGAGGATAATGTCGGAGCAGTATTATTTGGGGAAAACTCAGAAATTAAAGAAGGGGATATTGTAAAACGGACTAAGAGATTAATGGAAGTTCCAGTTGGTGAAAAGCTCGTAGGGAGAGTAGTGAATGCATTGGGGCAGCCTATTGACGGTAAAGGACCAGTAGAAACAGAACATTTTGGTTATCTGGAAAAAATAGCTCCCGGAGTTGTGGATAGAAGGCCAGTTAAAGAACCATTGCAGACAGGGTTAAAGGCGATAGATTCCATGATCCCTATTGGAAGGGGACAAAGGGAATTAATAATAGGAGATAGGCAGACCGGCAAAACAGCCCTGGCAATTGATACTATTATTAATCAAAAGGGGACTGGTGTTATATGCATTTATGTAGCAACAGGACAGAAAAGATCAACTGTTGCCCAGGTAGTAAAGACATTAGAAGATTATGGAGCAATGGAATATACAATAATTGTTTCTGCCACGGCTTCTGAGCCAGCGCCTATGCAATATATCTCTCCTTATACGGGCTGTGCAATGGGAGAATATTTCAGAGACAGAGGCGGGCATGCATTGGTTATTTATGATGACCTTTCAAAACAGGCAGCAGCTTACAGGCAATTGTCTTTGCTTTTAAGAAGACCGCCTGGTCGTGAAGCATATCCGGGAGACGTCTTTTACCTCCATTCAAGATTGCTCGAAAGGGCTGCGAAGCTGAATGATGAACTGGGAGGAGGATCATTGACTGCACTTCCAATTATTGAAACTCAGGCAGGTGATGTCTCAGCCTATATCCCGACAAACGTTATTTCTATTACAGACGGGCAAATATATTTAGAAACAGATCTTTTTCATTCCGGGGTAAGACCTGCGATAAATGTTGGTCTTTCAGTATCAAGGGTTGGGGGGAGTGCACAGATAAAAGCGATGAAACAAGTTGCCGGACGGTTACGCCTTGATTTAGCACAGTATAGAGAAATGGCAGCATTTGCTCAATTCGGAAGTGAACTTGACAAAGCGACACAGGCTCAGTTATCCCGTGGTGAGAGAATGGTTGAAATATTAAAGCAGGGTCAGTATATGCCAGTTACTGTCGAGAAACAGATAGTGACAATCTTTATAGGGGTCAATGGGTTGTTAGATGATATTCCTGTTACGCAATGCCAGCGCTTTGAGAAGGAATTTCTACAATATATTGAAAGCAGTTATCAGGATATTTTAACTGAGATAAAAATGAAGAAGGAAATAAACAAAGAATTTGAGGAGAAGTTGAAGAAGGTAATAACAGAGTTTAAACAATCATTCAGTAACAAGTAGCTTGTAACTTTGATATTTGCTCAGTTAGAAGGTGGGTGTATCTTAATGTCATTGCGAGGGAGCAAAGCGACCGAAGCAATCTCTTTTATAGGCGAGATTGCCACGCTCCCTGCGGTCGCTCGCAATGACAAAAAGGGTTACAATATATGCCAAATTTAAGGGATATTAAGAGAAGAATAAGCAGTATTAAAAAAACAGAGCAGATAACTAAGGCCATGAAAATGGTTTCAGCTTCTAAGCTGAGGAGGGCACAAGAGCGGATTATTGCTTTAAGACCCTATTCAAACAAAATGTCAGAAGTAGTGGCAAGCATGGCATTGAGGGCTTCTGAACACAGCCACCCACTTCTCCAAAAAGGAAATGGAGATGTAATAGAACTTGTAATGATAACGGCTGATAAAGGCTTATGCGGAGGTTTCAATAATAACATTATAAAACAAACACTCCAGCTTTTAGCTAAAACTGAAAAAGATAATGTAAACCTGACAATGGTTGGAAGAAAGGGAAGAGATTTTTTTAAAAATAAGAAGGTATCGGTAAGAAATATATATGCAGACATTTTCGGGAAATTAGGCTATGCGGATGCTGTAAGGATTTCCAAGGAGATAACAAAGAACTATACAGAGGAGCACATAGAAAAAGTATTGCTTATTTACAATGGTTTTAAATCAGCTATTTCCCAGATCATTACAGTAGAGCAATTATTACCTATTATTCCTATGGCAGTTAAAGAGGGAGAAACCGCGGTAGATTTTCTATACGAACCATCACAGGAAAAAATATTTAATGAATTATTGCCAAAGCATATTGAGATTCAAATATATCATGCATTGTTAGAATCCTTAGCTGCAGAGCATGGAGCCAGGATGACGGCAATGGATTCTGCATCTAAAAATGCTTCAGAGATGATAGAGAGGTTAACATTAAAGTTTAATAAAGCAAGACAGGCTGCAATAACAAAAGAATTGCTTGAAGTAGTATCAGGTGCAGAAGCCCTTAAGGGGTAATCAGTTAAATCCTCCCTTACCCCCCTTTACAAAAGGGGGGATGGGGGGATTGCCTGCCTGCTGTAGGCAGGCCAGAGGGTAGTTCATAACCTTTTTGAGAGAAAGGGATTAATTTCATGGTTAGAGAAAAAAATAACATTGGAAAAGTAGTTCAGGTAATAGGTCCAGTGGTAGATGTTATATTTGAGGTAGGAAAATTACCAGCTATTTATAATGCCTTAAAAATTAAGAAAGTTTTACCTGATGGCAAAGAGGATATAATAGTAGTAGAGGTTGCTGCCCATTTAGGTGAGAGTGTAGTCAGGACTGTTGCCATGCAACCAACAGAAGGTTTAACAAGAGGAGTGGATGCAATAGATACAGGGACGCCAATTTCAGTCCCTGTTGGCAAAGGTACCTTAGGAAGGATACTTAATGTAATTGGAGAACCAGTTGATAAGCTTGGAGAGGTTAAGTGCAGTGAAAGATATCAAATTCACAGGCCGGCACCATCTTATGAAGAGCAGGAGACTTCAACTACCATGTTTGAAACAGGGCTTAAGGTAGTGGACCTCTTGGAGCCTTATTCAAAGGGTGGTAAAACAGGGCTTTTTGGAGGAGCTGGTGTTGGCAAAACCGTTCTTATAATGGAACTGATCAGAAACATAGCAATGGAGCACGGAGGGTTTTCAGTTTTTGCCGGAGTAGGTGAAAGAACCAGAGAAGGGAATGACTTATGGCTTGAAATGAAAGAATCTGGAGTTATAGATAAGACTGCGCTTATCTACGGGCAGATGACAGAACCTCCGGGTGCAAGACTGAGGGTAGGGTTAACCGGGTTAACGGTTGCAGAATATTTTAGAGATGCAGAAGGTCAGGATGTACTTTTATTTATTGATAATATATTCCGTTTTACACAGGCAGGATCAGAAGTGTCAGCCTTATTGGGCAGAATGCCATCTGCTGTCGGATATCAACCTACTTTGGCTACAGAAATGGGTGAATTACAGGAGAGAATTACTTCCACAAAAAAAGGCTCTATAACTTCTGTACAGGCAATTTATGTACCTGCAGATGATTTGACAGAT
>Ga0209211_10012001_pt1 | contig 10975 bp, 11 predicted proteins | sample RifGroA2_FD_183992 | JGI IMG/M metagenome (GOLD analysis project Ga0209211, IMG submission 183992) | Groundwater microbial communities from Rifle, Colorado, USA - Groundwater A2 (SPAdes) (version 2) | ecosystem: Environmental > Aquatic > Deep subsurface > Groundwater | place: Rifle, Colorado...
GTTCGGGCGTTAAAAGAACGGGACGAACTAGATATGCGTCGGGCCTATGCGCCGTTAAGAAAAGCAGAAGATGCCGTGGTGATTGATACCACCGGAAAACCGGTAGACGAAGTTGTGGATTTGATTCTTAAATTAGTCCCCGGGAAATATCTTAAATCTCCGGCAAAACCTGTTTCGGATTAAGGTATCCGGAATCGTTTCTGACTTCAAAGTGTAAATGCGGGCCGGTAGTCCAGCCGGTCATCCCGACGGTCCCCAAAACAGTTTCCTTGGTGACAGAGTCGCCAACATTAACATTAACAGTGTCCATGTGGGCATAAAGTGTCCGTAGCTGGCCGTTATGTTCCAAAACAACTTTGTTGCCGTAACCAAATTTTTGATGTTCTACTTCAACTATCGTCCCGGAGGCCGCGGCCAAGATATCGGTCCCGCGCTTTGATTTGATATCAACCCCGGGATGTCGGCCATTGAATCCCTGAGAATAGCCGTTATTTTCGGTTAAAGGTATCCTAAAGGTGGTCTCGGTGATAACCTTGATGGTATTGGGGGTTAAAGTGGCAATTTCGACGGTTTCTGCCGGCACCTGACCTCCGACCGGCCCCATTAAATTGACCAAGATTATTGACAAAGCTAGATTTCCCCCGACTATTAGCTTAATCTTACGATTTTCAAAGATTGGCCGTAGCCGACGGGATAAAAAGTGACTTTTCCAAATCATAATAAAAAACCTACGCTTGGTGGCGTAGGCTAAAAGATATGTGTATGATATACTAAAGAAGGTATAAATGTCAAGAAAACCCGAAAGTGCTGGTTGGTTGAAAACGATAGAAGAAATTGATGTCAACAGTAAAAAAGTTTTGGCCAGATTGGATCTGGACGTACCACTAATCAAATTCAAAACTCAAAGCTCAAAGCTCAAAGTGGCAGATGACACTAGATTGTTAAATTCTTTACCCACAATTCAATATTTGGTTGATAGACAGGCAAAAATAACCATAATCGGTCATTTGGGGAGACCTGACGGCAAGAGGGTAGAAGAGCTAAGCTTAAAACCGGTGGCTGACTGGTTTGAGGCTAAATTTCCGGGAGCGGGGATTTCCGTGGAAGAAAACCTGCGTTTTGATCCCGGAGAAGAAGTCGGCTCCCCCACTTTTGCTCAAAATATTGTGCGACGTTTGTCGCCGGACGTTTATATTTTTGACGCTTTTGCCTCATACCGTCCGCATGCTTCGGTAGTTTTGATGCCTAAATTAGTATCAAAGGTTGCAATTGGTTTTAGGTTTGAAGCAGAAATGTCCCATTTGTCAAAAGTTTTGGAAAATCCGAAGAAACCGGTAATATTTATCATCGGCGGAGCCAAAGCTGATACTAAAATAACCCTAATTCCGAAGCTGGCAGAAAAGGCAGATGAGGTATTGATTGGAGGTTTAATAGGTAGCATGGTACAAGAAAGTACAAAAATGTACCTGCCCGCAGATGCTACGCATCAAGCGTTGCAGGCGGGCAAGAAAGTACAAGAAGGGTATGGTTCTAAATTACGGATTGCCGAATTGAGGCCGGGTGGGTTGGATATTACGGCAGAATCAGCCAAAATTTTTGCCGATAAAATTTTATTAGCCGGAACAGTGGTTTGGAATGGGCCGATGGGGAAGTTTGAGGATGGAAAACATTCGGCAGGAACAGAGATAGTCGCCAGGGCTATGAATCAAACTAGGGCTTATACCGTGGTTGGCGGCGGAGACACCGAGACCGCCCTGACGGCGCTTAGGCTGGAGTCAGGCATTGATTGGATCTCTTCTGGCGGCGGAGCCATGCTTTATTACTTGGCCAACAGCACTCTCCCCTTTTTAGAGGCGATTAAGAATTAAAATGGTCCCTGGCGGAGAATTTTGCGGTAATTATCTTTCATTTCTGGAGCAGTAGTGCGGGTGGATTTATCAAAAAATAATTTTGGGTTTGACAATCTAGGGTCAAGCAATAGATCAAACGTAACGATTGAGAAAAATAAAATATATCCCCAGATTAAAATGTATTGTAGATTCTTTCTATTTTTAATAAGAGCAATAATGGTTAAAATAATCAAAGGCCAAGCCATAATATCGGCGATTTGATTTGCCACAACCAATGTCCATCTCCCCCACTTCGGCAGAATCATCAAATTCTCATTAGCATCAGCAAAGTAAAGAAAGTCGGTTTCTAGAAAATCCTGAAAGAAGTCCTTGATAGTATGGGATAAAACAATTATAAAGAAGAAAATTAACAGTTTTTTCATACTAAATTATTTCAATTAATCGATTAATTGAAATATTGTACCTGTTTCAAAAGTCATGCCACCGCGTCATTCCCGCGAAAGCGGGAATCTATTTGAATAGATTCCGTGTCAAGCGGTTCGACCGTCCTGAGCTCGCCGCCGAAGGGCACGGAATGACAATAGAGACCGAGTTTTGAAACAAGTTCATTGTATCAAGTGGTTTATATCGATATTTTAAAATATCGATATAAATATTTGCGTAAAGGATGGGCCACTTTAATTGTTAAGATAATTGAAATTTAATCAGCTTTGAAGCTTTTGGAATATAATATGTTTTGGGTAAGTGATCTGAATATTAAAATGGGAACATTGGTTCTGGAGGACTATTATATTCATCGCATCCATCGTATAAATAACAATTAGAATAGTCGGTCGAGACGTTGGGGCTTGGCTTTGTCGGCTCTCTAAGGATAATAACTGTGTAAACAATTCCGAGTATTATTAAAACAATAACCCCATAGTCGATCAATAACTGTAAATAAGGTTTTGGGAAATTATCGCTCATAATTTTCAAGACATCTTGTCAGAGATTCTTAAGCACTTTATTTTTCAGCCTTCCTTCTATTTTTATTGTTGATGTCTTTTCTTGTAAGCAATAGGCCTTTATGATCACAATGAGCTATTTTTAGACCTTGATAGCGCCTAACGATTTACATTTTAATTTCAATCCCTACTCCGGCCGGAAGGTCGAGGTGGGATAAAGAGTCGATAGTTTTGGAAGTGGGTTTGTCGATGATGAGTAGCCGTTTATGGGTCAGCATCTCAAAATGTTCGCGGGCGTTTTTGTCAACGTGGGGACTGGTGGTAACGGTAATCAGGCGGCGGTGGGTGGGTAAAGGCACAGGTCCGACTATCAGGGCGCCGCTGGCCATGGCCGTGTCAACAATCTTCTGAACCGCTTCGTCAATAACGCGGTGATCAAAAGATTTAAGTTTAATTTTAATTGAGCCTGCTGCCATATAAATAAAAAAGCCTCAAGAATGAGGCTAATTATAACATATGGCGAAACCAAAATTTTATTTAGTTACTTTAATAATAACTCCGGCTCCAACGGTGTGGCCCCCCTCGCGGATGGCGAATCTTAAGCCTTCTTCCATCGCTACAGGCATAATCAACTTGACTGAAATTTTAGCGCTATCACCGGGCATAATCATTTCTACACCTTCGGCTAATTTAACTTCTCCGGTAACATCGGTGGTGCGGATATAGAATTGGGGTTTGTATCCGGTGAAGAAAGGAGTGTGCCGTCCGCCCTCTTCTTTGGTAAGGATATAAATTTCGGCATCAAATTCGGTATGTGAAGTAACCGATCCAGGTTTTGCCAATACCTGGCCCCTTTGAATATCATCTTTTTCAATTCCCCGCAATAAAATTCCGACGTTATCTCCGGCTTGGCCTTCATCCAAAGTCTTCCGGAACATTTCCACTCCGGTAACGACTGATTTCTTAGACGCGGTTTCCAATCCCAAAATTTCAACTTCTTCACCGACCTTGACAATTCCGCGTTCGATTCTGCCCGTGGCTACAGTTCCCCGGCCCTTGATAGAAAAGACGTCTTCTACCGGCATCAGGAACGGTTTATCTGTCGGCCGATCCGGGACCGGAATATATTCGTCGACCTTATTCATCAAAACCATGATTTGTTTTTCGGCTTCGGCATCGCCTTCCAAAGCTTTCAGAGCAGAAACACGGATAATTGGGACGTCATTTCCGGGATATTCATATTTAGTTAATAAGTCGCGAATTTCCATTTCCACCAAATCCAGAAGTTCCGGATCATCAACAGCGTCGCATTTATTCAAAGCAACGATAATTTTAGGGACATTAACTTGTTTGGCCAATAAAATGTGTTCGCGGGTTTGAGGCATCGGACCATCTGTGGCGGCTACCACCAAAATGGCTCCGTCCATTTGGGCGGCGCCGGTAATCATATTTTTAATGTAGTCGGCGTGGCCCGGAGCATCAATATGAGCATAGTGCCGTTTTTCGGTTTCGTACTCTAAGTGGCTAATGTTAATGGTAACGCCGCGTTCGCGTTCTTCCGGAGCGTTATCAATATCGGCAAAAGCCATGGATTTAGTATTGTTTCCGGGCTGTTTAGACAAGACGGAGGTTATCGCCGCGGATAAAGTCGTCTTGCCGTGATCAACGTGACCGATGGTCCCGACGTTGATATGAGGCTTAGTTCGTTTGTATACACCTTCTGCCATAAGTAATTTGTTATTTTAAATGAAATCTATTTTTAGTGCAATAGGGAATTTGGTTTTGCAACTTCAATAATTTTAAGGGCGATGTTGTTGGGAACTTCCTGATAATGCGACGGCTCCATATAATAACTGGCCCGACCTTTGGTCATGCCGCGTAAAGTGGTGACGTAGCCGCTCATTTCAGCCAGAGGCACTAAAGAATTTATAACCACGGCTTTACCGCGGTTTTTAGTTCCTAAAATTTGGGCCCGCTTGCTGGACAAATCTCCGATAACGTCTCCCATAAATTCTTCCGGAGCGGTAACCTCAATTTTCATAATCGGTTCCAGCAGGACCGGAGAAGCCTGTTTTACTGCGGCTTGCAGTGCCATGGATCCGGCTATTTTGAAAGCCATTTCAGAAGAGTCGACGTCGTGGAAAGTCCCGTCGTAAACCGCGACGCTGACATCTACCATCGGAAAACCGGCAAAAATTCCGTTTTCCATGGCTTCTTTAACGCCTTTTTCAATTGCCGGAATAAATTCCCGGGGGATGGCTCCGCCCTTAACTTCGTTGATAAATTCGTAACCCTCACCCCTGCCTTTGGGCTCTATCCGTAACCAACAATGACCGTATTGGCCGTGGCCGCCGGTTTGGCGAATATATTTTCCCTCGCCTTCGGCAATTTTGCTAATGGTTTCTTTGTAGGCAACCTGCGGCTTGCCGGTGGTGGCCTCAACCTTAAATTCGCGCTTCATCCGGTCGACCAGTACTTCCAGATGTAATTCCCCCATTCCGGCGATGATGGTTTGTCCGGTTTCAAAATTAGTTTTTATTTTGAAAGTCGGATCTTCTTCCGCCAACCGCTGCAGGGCCGTGCCCATTTTTTCCTGATCGGCTTTGGTTTTAGGCTCAATCGCCAAAGAGATGACCGGTTCGGTGAATTCAATTCCTTCCAAAATTATCGGATGAGCCTCGTCGGTTAAGGTATCTCCGGTTTTAGCCTTGCCTACTCCGACCAATGCTACGATTTCTCCGGCTATTGCTTCGTCAATTTGTTCCCGGTCATTGGCGTGCATTAATAAAATCCGGCCGACGCGTTCCTTTTCCCGGTTAGTGACATTTAGCAAATAGGATCCGGCTTTAAGCCGGCCGGAATATACCCGGACATAGGTTAAGCGGCCGACGTGGGGATCGGTTTGGATTTTAAAAACCAAACCGGCAAACGGTCCATTGGGATCGGGAATTCTTTCTTCGGATTGGTTAGTTTGGGGATTGATGCCGCGGGCCGGAGGAATATCTAAAGGAGAGGGCAAATAATTAACTACAGCGTCTAAAAGCGGCTGGACGCCTTTGTTCCGCAGGCTGGAACCGGAATAAATCGGGACTAATTTATAAGCGATAGTCGCTGCCCGCAAGGCCCGGTGCAGTTCCGGCAAAGATGGCTCTTTGCCTTCCAGGTATTGAGCCAGAAGGGCGTCATCCGTTTCGGAAATTTGTTCGATCAATTTTTGGCGGTATTCCTCAACTTGGGATTTCATATCTTCCGGAATAGATTGTTCGGAATACATGGCTCCGGTTTCATCGCCGGCCCAAACTAAAGCTTTTCTTTCCAAAAGTAAGACTATCCCTTTGAAACTTTGTTCAGCGCCTATCGGCAAAGCCATGATGGCCGGATTGGCCCCGAGCCGGTCGCGGATGTCGATAACCGTAGCCAGAAAATCGGCCCCGAGTTTATCCATCTTATTTATAAAACAAATCCGGGGAACATTATATTTATCAGCCTGATGCCAAACGGTTTCCGATTGCGATTGGACCCCTTCTTCGGCGTCTAAAACCGTTACTCCGCCGTCCAAAACCCTTAAACTTCTTTCAACCTCGGCGGTAAAATCAACGTGTCCAGGAGTGTCAATAATATTTATCCGGTGGGGAGCTTGCGGCGAAAAAATCGGCATAGTCGGAGTCCAAAAGGTGGTAGTGGCGGCGGAAACAATGGTGATGCCGCGTTCCTTTTCTTGGTCCATCCAATCCATTTGGGTGGTGCCTTCGTCAATATCACCGATCTTATAGCTTTTTCCGGTATAGAACAGAATTCTTTCAGTGGTGGTAGTTTTGCCGGCGTCGATATGGGCGATAATCCCGATATTCCGGATTTTGTCCATCGAAAGCGCGCGGTTGGTAGTAGTTTGTTGGGCCATATAAATTAGTTATTGGTTGTTGGTTATTAGTTATTGGTTGAAATAAAAATCTCCAGAAGAATAAAAAAAGACTTATACTACCATCTAAAATGCGCAAAGGCTTTGTTGGCTTCCGCTTGTTTGTGCATAGTCAGTTTTTTCTCAACCGCTCCGCCGGCGCCGCCAATCGCGGCTGTCATTTCGGCTGCTAATTTATCACCGAAAGTGTGGTACTCCTTGCTTGGCCTTTTTCTGGCAGCGTCAACTAACCACCGTAGGGCCAGCGAAAATCCGCGCGGACCCCTGACCGGAGTCGGAACTTGATAAGCCGCGCCGCCGATGCGGCGGCTCTTGACTTCCATTTTAGGAGTTATTTGAGCCACGGTTTCTTCAAAAACCTGGATCGGCGTTTTTTTGGCAGACTGCGAAACAATCTCCAACGCTCGGTAAACTTGAGTTTGAGCCACGGTTTTTTTACCTTCTTTCATTACCTGATTAATGAGTTTGGTTAATTGGCGGTTGCCGTAAACTGGGTCCGGTTCCGGGACTCTGGTTTTTATTTTTTTGTTATTTCTAGCCATATCGGAACTTCTGGTTTATTAATTAATTTAGACGGCTGCGGCCGGAGCTCCGGCCGCAGCGGGAGATCCGCTTAAGCGGACGCCATACTTGCTACGGCTGGTTTTGCGGTTAACAACTCCGGCAGTATCAAATTTCCCCCTGACAATATGATATTTGACTCCAGGCAAATCTTTGACCCGACCACCTCTAATTAAAACAATAGAGTGTTCAGCTAAACTGTGGCCTTCGCCCATGATATAGGCAGTAACTTCCTGGCGGTTAGACAATCTGACTCTGGCCACCTTCCGCAAGGCAGAATTTGGTTTTTTCGGGGTCATAGTTTTAACCATGATGCAAACCCCACGCTTTTGAGGATTGGGAGTATCGCTCATCTTTCTTGTTTTAGCGTTAAAGTTTTTATGCAAAGCTGTAGCCTTGATTTGTCTGATCCGCCGTCTCCGGGGATTTCTGATTAACTGATTAATTGTTGGCATAAGCAAACTGTATTTTAGCATACGGGACGGTTATATGATAAAATACGTCGTTGAAGCATTAAGTCTCTTTACTTTTAATACCTCGTCTTCAGCGCGCATTAGCAACTTTGTGAATTGATGCGTTGCCGATGTGTATTGATGGACGCAAAACATCTTGTAAAATAGGCAGACTTGCAAAAAAAGAAAGAATTATGACAGATAATCATATTGTGCAATTAACCATTCAGGGCCGGACAGAGCTGGAAAAGGAACTAGAAGAGTTGCGGTCAATTAAGCGTCCGGCGTCCGTTAAAAGACTGCAGACAGCCAGAGAATTCGGCGATTTATCGGAAAATGCCGAATATCATGATGCCCGGGAAGAGCTAAATTTCATCGATGGCCGGATTGAAGAACTGGAAGATATTTTGTCCAGATCTAAAGTGGTTAAAGCTGCGACATCCAAAAATACAGTCGGAATTGGTTGTCAAGTGACCGTGGCCGCTAATGGTTCCAGTCACATTTTTTATATTGTCGGCGAATGGGAAGCCAATCCTTTGGAGAAAAAAATCAGCCACGATTCGCCTTTGGGGAAAGCGTTGTTAGGCAAAAAAGTCGGCGATAAAGTTGAAGTTGAGGCTCCGGCCGGCAAGATCTTCTATACTGTCAAAAAAATCCACTAAGCTATTTGTTATCGGTTATAATCTTCTTTAATGGCTACCAGACTTTCGACGATTAAAGAGATCCGCATCAAGAAATTGCAGGAGTTAAAGGGAAAAGGTATAAATCCGTTTCCGCCTGATTTTGAGCGGAGCCATGTTATTGAAGAGGCCCGGAATCAAAGCGGCAAAAAGGTTTCAGTAGCCGGAAGAATCGTCGCCCTGCGGGAGCACGGAAAAATAATTTTTGTCGATGTTTCTGATGAATCTGGGAAAATCCAGGCACTGTTGCGGCCGGATGATTTGGGTGAAGACTTTTCTTTGATTGAGTATTTAGACTTAGGCGATTTTATCGGAGTTTCCGGTGAAATAACCACCACCAGGACCGGAGAGATTACAATCCAGGCTAAAGAAATTAAACTATTGTCTAAGGCAATCAGACCTCTGCCGTCAATGTGGCATGGGCTAAAGGATGTTGATGAAAGATTCCGCAAAAGGTATTTAGACACGCTATTAAATCCTGAGGCCAAGAAATTGCTGGACAAGCGGTGGAAAATTGAGCAGGAAACCAGAAAATATTTGTGGAGTTTAGGATTTGTGGAGGTAGAGACTCCGGTTCTTCAACCTCTTTACGGCGGAACCAATGCCCGGCCGTTTAATACTCATATGAACGCCCTGGATCAGGACTTTTATTTGCGGGTAGCCCCGGAACTCTATTTAAAAAGATTGATTGTTGGCGGTTACGAAAAAGTTTTTGAGATTGCTAGGAATTTCCGTAATGAAGGAATTGATACTACTCATCAGCCGGAATTTACCATGATGGAATGGTACGAGGCATACGCCGATTATCAACGGGTAATGGACGTGGCCGAGGGTTTAATGAAACATTTGGTGACGGCTCTGACCGGAATTACAAAAATAAAGGTCGGGGATCATGAAGTGGATTTAGCTGGCAAATGGCCCAGAGTCTCAATGGTCTCTTTGGCCAAACAACACCTTGATATTGATTTTGAAACAGTTACTGATAACGAATTAAAAGATTTATTAAAGAAAAATAATCTTAAAGTTGAAGGAGTCTGGTCTAAAGGATTGGCTTTTTTCACTTTATTTGACCATTTAGTCTCGCATAAACTGGTCGAACCGACTTGGGTAATCGATTATCCGAAAGAAGTCAGTCCCCTTTCTAAACAGCACCGTAAAGATGACAGATTTGTGGAAAGATTTGAGGGATATATCGGTGGACGGGAGATTTTTGACGGTTGGTCGGAGATAAATGATCCGCTGGACCAGAGATCCAGATTTGAAAATGAACAAAAAAATCTTAAGGCCGGAAATGACGAAGCCCAGCCAACGGATGAAGATTTTTTGGAAGCTTTGGAATACGGGATGCCGCCTTTGGGCGGAATCGGAATCGGGATTGACCGGTTGGTGATGTTTTTGACAAACACTTGGTCTATCCGCGAAACCATCGCTTTTCCTACTCTTAAATTAAAAGTTTAAAACTTCAATTTATTATGACCAGACTTCAGGCTTGGGAAATTGTTAAGAAATACGTTAAGAATGAAAATTTAAGAAGGCATATGCTGGCAGTGGAATCGGCGATGGAGAAATACTGGGAGTATTTCTCCAAGAGTAAGAAGTCGGGAGTAGGGAGTAAGGAAGACTGGAAAATTGTTGGATTACTTCATGATTTTGATTGGGAGATACATCCGACTCTGGAAGGACATCCGCAAAAAGGCGAGGCGATTTTAGAAAAAGAGGGTTTACCGGAAAATTTAAGGAGGGCAATTCTGTCACATGCAGAACATACCGGCGTATCGAGAGAAACCTTAATGGAAAAAACATTGTTTGCGGTGGATGAATTATCCGGCCTGATTGTTGCCGTAGCTTTAATGAAAGGCAGAAAGTTGGAAAATGTGGCAGTGGAATCGGTTCTGAAAAAATTTAAACAAAAAGCTTTTGCTGCCGGTGTCAACCGTCAGGACGTCGAGCAAGGAGCTGGGTCTTTAGGAATTCCTTTGGAAAAGCATATTGAAATTGTGCTGGAAGGAATGAAGAAAATCGCCCCGGAGTTGGGGTTGTAAAATTTCCCCGAAGTTGATACAAATATAGATGTGATTGAAACCGTCAAGATTGCCATCTTTAAGGGCAGGGAGATTAGGAAAATTATTTATAATAATGAATGGTGGTTTTCTGTTGTCGATGTTTGCGGTTCACTTACAGACAGTCTTGATGCTGGGGCGTATTGGAGGAAATTAAAACAGAGACTTATCGAAGAGGGAGGTCAGGTCGTGACATTTTGTCACGGACTGAAGTTAGAAGCCCCTGATAGGGAAAAATACGAAACTGATTGTGCTAGCGCCGAAGGCATCTTCCGGATTATCCAATCAATTCCTTCCCCCAAAGCCGAATCATTTAAGCGTTGGCTCGCTCGAGTCGGATATGAAAGGGTTCAGGAAATTGAAGATCCGGAACTGGCAACCTATTCTTTGTCATTCCCACGAAAGTGGGAATCCAGTATGTTATATGCCTAAAACTTATTATGTCTATATTCTTGCTAATAAAAGAAATGGAACTTTGTATATTGGCGTTACCAACGATTTAGAGCGAC
>Ga0209211_10012002_pt1 | contig 10975 bp, 10 predicted proteins | sample RifGroA2_FD_183992 | JGI IMG/M metagenome (GOLD analysis project Ga0209211, IMG submission 183992) | Groundwater microbial communities from Rifle, Colorado, USA - Groundwater A2 (SPAdes) (version 2) | ecosystem: Environmental > Aquatic > Deep subsurface > Groundwater | place: Rifle, Colorado...
TTTTAAGCTGCAATGATTTTCCTCAAACGTGGTTTACAAAAAACTCTCTACTCAATTCTTTTTTTGCTAAATTCCATGTGGGATTTTTTCACTATAAATAAGCTGAAACTACAAAATGACAGATTTCTCTAAATTTATTCAAGTGGCGGGAATTATTGATCTTGCCGAAGCCGAAATGCTGATCAATTGCGGCGTAAACTTTCTCGGCTTTCCTCTTCGTCTTCCGGTAAATAAAGTAGACTGCACGGAAGAAGAAGCCGCATCGATTATAGCGAAAACAAAAGACCGCGTAAAATCTGTAGCAATTACTTACCTGAATAAATCCGATGAGATTATTAGTTTTTGTAAAAAATTAGAAGTTGAGATCATCCAGCTCCATGGCGATATTTCCATCGATGAACTTAGAAAATTGAAAACCGTAGCGCCGGAATTGAGCATAATAAAAAGCCTAGTAATGAAACAAGGAAACTTTAATAATCTCGAAACCATAGTCACATCCACCCAAAATTATGTTGATGCATTTATAACTGATACCTACGATCCCGTTACCGGAGCGAGCGGTGCAACCGGAAAAACTCATGATTGGAAACTCAGCCGAAGACTTGTTGAGCTTTCAAGTAAACCAGTTATACTTGCCGGAGGAATAAATCATTTAAATGTTTACGAGGCGATGATGACCGTAAAACCAGCCGGAGTTGATACGCACACCGGTGTTGAAGGAATTGACGGACGAAAAGATTATGACAAAGTGAAGAAGTTTGTTGAAGAAGCAAAGAGAGCGTTTGAGACTTTGAATTCAATATAAATAATCGTTACTCAAAATTAAATCTCTAGAATCTTGAAGAATCGTTTTTAATAACGTGTTGCTCGTAATTGAATATCGAATAATGATCAAGGAATAGTGAATGACGAAGTTTTTATCCTTGGTAATTCTTCATCCCTTGTTCGATGTTCAGTATTTTTTTTCTTGTGTTGTGAAATTGTAAAGTGAAACTCACAATAGATTTTTTCATGTTAACTGCATTAATTTTAAAATTATTTTGGAGTCTCTATGCCGGAAAGAACCCTTCCTCTTCTCTTTGAAGAAAGTGTAAAAAGATATTCTAAAAATATGCTCATGTGGGAAAAAACTTCCGACAAGTATGAGGGAACAACATACGCGCAGATGCAGAAACTTGTTCATCATTTTGCCGCGGGTTTGCAAGCGATTGGATTGAACAAAGGTGATCGTTCTGCACTCATCTCCGAAGGACGGAATGATTGGGTAATCGTGGAACTTGGCGTTCTCTTTTGCGGCGCGATAAATGTCCCGATTTCCGTTAAAGTGGATGAGCCAAACGATCTTAAATTCCGTCTCGCGCATTCCGGATGTAAAATGGTGATCGTTTCAAAAAATCACCGCGCAAAAATTCAAGCAATAAAAAATGATCTTCCTGATCTTGAAACCATAGTTATATTAGATGAGATAGACGATCTTGAAAAAGATGAAATATTAAAAAACGAAGTGATGAAAAGGGGAGCGGAATATTTAAGAACACATCATAAAGAGTTTGATGAAAGATGGAAATCAATTAAAGAAAAAGATTACGCAAACATTTGTTACACTTCGGGAACAACCGCCGATCCGAAAGGTATAATTTTAACTCATCGCAATTATACTTCTAACGTTGAACAATCTACTGCGCTTCTTCCCATACCGGAGCGTTATGTTTCGCTGTTGATCCTTCCGTGGGATCATGCATTTGCGCATACTTGCGGGATCTACACGTTAATGAAAAACGGGGCGAGCATGGCGGCGATAAAAATTGGTAAAACTCCAATTGAAACGTTACGCAACGTTCCTATAAACATAAAAGAAATAAAACCTTCATTCTTATTAAGCGTTCCTTCACTCGCAAAAAATTTTAGAAAGAATATCGAAAATGGAATACACGATAAGGGAGAGAAGGTTGAAAAGCTTTTCATCTCAGCATTAAAATTAGCATACGATTATAACGGACTTGGTATTGACCGCGGCAAAGGTTTAAGAAAAATAAAACTTCCGCTTTATAAACTTTACGATAAATTGATCTTTAGCAAGATTAGAAAAGGCTTCGGCGGCAGACTCGAATTCTTTATCGGCGGCGGCGCGCTGCTCGATCTTGAATTGCAAAGATTTTTTTATGCCATTGGTATTCCTATGTTTCAAGGTTACGGGTTGACTGAAGCCGCGCCCGTTATTTCTGCAAATGTTCCCGCATGCCACAAACTAGGTTCATCGGGAAAGATTGTTCAAAATCTTGAAGTAAAAATTTGTGATGATAAAGAGAATGCGCTTCCGATCGGGCAAAGCGGTGAGCTTGTTGTTAAAGGCGAAAATGTTATGGTTGGTTATTGGAAAAATGAAAAAGCTACGGCGGAATCGCTTAAAGACGGCTGGCTGTTCACCGGTGATTTAGGCTACCTCGATACCGATGGTTTTCTTTATATACTCGGTCGATTTAAAAGTTTGCTCATTGCCAATGACGGCGAAAAATATAGTCCGGAAGGAATTGAAGAAGCTATCACAGAATATTCATCATACATTGATCAGATGATGTTGTACAACAATCAATCACCATACACGGTTGCACTGCTGGTTCCAAACAAAGAAGCTCTTTCAAGATATTTAAAAGAATTGAATCTCAACTTCATTACAAAAGAAGGGCAAACAGCAGCATTGAAAAAGATTGAATCTGAAATTGCGCAGTTTAAAGAAGGAGGGAAATTTGCGGGGACTTTTCCACAACGGTGGCTCCCTTCTGCTGTTGCTGTTTTGGGAGAAGGATTTTCTGAACAGAATCATTTTATGAACAGCACATTAAAAATGGTGCGTGGAAAAATAACCGAATATTATAAAAATAGAATCGATTTTCTGTTCACCACTGAAGCAAAAGATATTTGTAATCATCAAAATAGTACGATCATTAGTCGGTTTGAATGACCCTCTTTATTTTTTTATTAGATGGTGAACGATAATTGTAGTAATTTACAACCCCTTATTTTGTACTTTGTTTTTTCATCAACCAATTATGAGGCTCTTATGTCTGTCGATTTGGAAAAAATTCTGAGACCAGTGGATACCCCGCTTCCAAAATTTCCGGCGAAGTATATGACACTCGCCAACGGTCAAGAAATGGTAGTTCGCCAAGCTGAACGAGATGAAATTCCCGATATCCTTCCGCACGTTGAACCACTTATTCATGTAGAAAGAGATTTCTATAATATTGTTGCTGCACGTTTATATTCCGAACTTCTTGCTTATTATACTTACCGCGTACAAGACGAATACGTTTTGGTGGCGCAAATAGATGGTGAACTCGCTGCTATCGTAAACGGGAGAAGCGTCAGCCCTGATGTTGGAATGTCGTATCATACATTTTCTTTACGACGCGGATTAAGAGTTGGCGCTCACGCCTTTGCAACAAAGATGGAATATCACATCGATATTTTAAAACAAAAAGAAGTTTTAATTGTTGCAGAATCCGGAATTGGTTTTAGAAGATGGATGATCGAGTATAATCTTGAAAAACGTTTTCACATCCCACATGAATTAGGCGGCTGCCCTTCATGGTCATTAACAAAAGAATTATTTGATAAAGCAAGAAACACACTTGTTGTTGGAAGAAGACCGGTCCCGGAACATCTTCTTGAAAAAGCGAAAGCAGGAATTTTACCTCCTTCCGATCCGCCAAAAGGTCCCGAAGATTTATTAGCGGCGACCCGCTCCATGCTTGATTCAACCGCTACTTCACTTATTGAAATGAGAAGAAAACAAGGAGGAAAAATAAAATGAGAGAAGTATATGTTGCCGGAATCGGCATTACAAGTTTTTCACGACTCGAATATCCGCTTGTTGAAATTGCCGCATATCCCGGTTTAATGGCTTTACGCGATAGTGGATTAAAAAAAGTTGATCATCTTTATGTTGCAAACATGGGCGGCGGAAGAATTAACGGACAAACAGGACTTGCCAGCGCGGTGGTTGACCACATGAGCCTTACTCCTGCCGGCGCCGAGACAATCGAGAACGGACCTGCTTCAGGCGCATCTGCAATTAAGCAAGGTTATATGGCGATTGCTTCCGGTATGCACGATGTGGTTATGGTTATTGGCGCGGAAAGAATGCGCGAAGCAAATCCGCTTGAAGCAACTGATTTTGTTGCGACCTTAACTCATCCGCAAGCAGAATATATTTACGGCGTTACACTTCCCGCACTCGCAGGAATGTTTACAAGACTTTATATGGAAAAGTACGGTGTAACAGCGCGTCATCTTGCGATGGTTGCTGTTAAAAATCATAAAAATGCGATGGACAATTTCTTTGCACATTTGCATGAAGATATTACAATTGAAGGAATTTTAGATTCACCGGAAGCATCAACAAATAATCCTTATGTTGCAGACCCGTTAAGATTTTATGATGTTTGCCCGGTCTCCGATGGCGGCGCATGTTTAATTCTTGCAACTGCCGAAGTGATGAAAAAAATTAACAAACCGATGATTCGTCTTGCAGGTATTGGTCAAGCTACCGATACGCATTGTGTACACGAAAGAAAAGACCCGACAGAACTTCTTGCAGTAAGAGAAGCTGCGCGTCAATCCTTTAAAATGGCAGGAGTAAAACCTTCAGATGTAAGTGTAGCAGAACTGCATGATGCGTTTACAATTCTTGAAATTGCCGAAAGTGAAGAAGTTGGGTTCTTCAAAAAAGGAGAAGGACATCTTGCACTCGAACGAGGCGAAACACAAATCGGCGGAAAAATTCCTATCAATCCTTCAGGCGGATTAAAAGCTAAAGGACATCCGGTTGGCGCTACCGGCGTAGGTCAAGCGCACGAGATCGTTTTACAATTACGTGGCGAAGCTGGAAAGCGGCAAGTGAAAAATGCCAAAGTCGGTTTCACATGCAATTTTGGCGGCTTCGGTAATAATGTTGTATGTCTAACTTTTATAAAGGAATAAGAAAATGGAATTAAATATCTATGCGTATAAATGCAAACGATGCGGTGAACTCCATTATCCTTACAAAACTATTTGCAAAAAATGCGGAGAAAATGATCACAACGAATTTGATATTGTGCCGCTTCCGAAAAAAGGAAAGTTGTTAACATTTACAACGCTGTATACGCTTCCCTCAGACTATGAAGTGGTTACATTAGCTCTCGGGATTGTTGAACTTGAAGACGGAAATAGAATTACCGGACAGCTCGACATCAAAAATCCTAAAATCGGAATGAAGGTGAATGGGAAGGTTGAAGTCGTTCGCAAAGATTTATATAAGAAGCATTTGGGAATGATCTTTTATAAAGCATGATAAAGCTGTTAAGCTTTGGTGATTGTTTGGTGGAAGGAATTTATAAAGTTCATTCTCGTTTTAATGACGTTGTAAATTTTTGTTCGGGAAGTTCTTTCATTTTTATTGTCGCCAACTCTATTGGCGATGGTCCGTTCAACATCGTCGTTGAAGGCGCTAGCTTCACCGAACTTGAAAATTTGGTAATTGCCAAAGATCATTTTCTATTGAATGAAGAAAAAATATTTTTTGAAACTTCAAAGAAATATGATTCAAAAATAAAAGTGACGGACTTTGACGAAAAAAAGTTTTGGCAGAATCTCGACCATTTTGAAAAAACGCTCATTGAAAATTCACCCGATAAAAGCTTAACCTTTTTATTGGATGAAAACAGAAAAAAGAATTTCAAATCTTCTTACGAAATTGAATTTGTGAGAAGATTTGATTCTGCCCTTGAGTGCTTTACCTCTTCCAATTATTTGGAAGGAGTAAAGCTGATCAAAGGCATCGGTTTTGGGCTTACACCAAGCGGGGATGACTTTATCTCGGGATTTTTAATCGCATTAAATGTGATTCAGAAACTTGAGAAGGTTGATTATTCAAATTTAATTACCCATATTTATGAAGCGGCAAAAGGAAACAATGCATTCACGAATGCCTTTCTACTTGCGGCAAAAAATGGTTCCTTGTTCGATAAGTTCAAAAATTTAATTCACTCAATTTTGTACTCCGGTCAAAATGAGATTCTTGAAAATACCCGTACTTTGATTTCTTTTGGTGAAACCTCCGGTGCAGATCAAGGTGTTGGTTTTTTGTTCGGAATAAAAAGGAATTTTAATGATGGTAACAGGAATTTTGAAAAGGGGAGAATATTTTGATTCTGTTTCGCTGATGCTCATCGCAAAAAAAATCAGCGAGCTTGAGATCGGACTTGATTCCGCGGCAGTTATGGGAACGCCGGAAAATAAATCTATGCTTCAAACTTCCGGTTTGTTAACAGATGAACTTCAAAACGCCGGCGACATGGATTTGATGATCGCCTACAAATGTAATTCACAAAACGAATCTGATCTAATTTCAAAAAAGATAAATGAGTTTCTAAAAAAATCTGATAACACAAACAAATCTTCCGGTTCTCTAAATCCTTCCAGTTTAGAATCCGCAATAAAAATTCTCCCTGACGCCAATCTTGCAATGATCTCCGTAGCCGGTAAATACGCCGGTGACGAAGCGATGAAAGCTTTGCAAAACGGATTAAATGTTATGCTCTTCTCCGATAACGTTTCAATCGAAAAAGAAATTGAATTGAAAAAGTTTGCGAAGGAGAAAGGACTTTTTGTAATGGGTCCTGACTGCGGAACCGCTATTATCAACGGTGTACCGCTTGCTTTTGCAAATGTAGTCAACCGCGGAAACATTGGTCTTGTCGCAGCCTCAGGAACGGGTTTGCAAGAAGTGAGCTGTCTTATTTCAAATTCGGGATGTGGAATTTCTCAAGCCATCGGCACCGGTGGACGCGATGTAAAAAAAGAAATCGGTGGAATAATGTTTCTTGAAGGAATCAAAGCGCTTGCAGAAGATAAAAACACAGAAGTAATTCTTTTGGTTTCCAAACCGCCTGCTGATGAAGTGATAATTAAAATTATCGAACTCGTTAATAAAATTGAAAAACCTGTTGTTGGCGTATTTCTGAATGCTTCGATCGACTTACTGAAACAGAGCAAAATCAATATTGCAAAAACACTTGAAGAAGGGGCGCTGTTGGCGGTTACTCTTTCGCGAGGAGAAAATATTGAAAAGGTTTATAATGATTTAGAATCTCAATATTCGAAATTACAAACTCTAGCTGAAAAAGAATCTGCGAAACTTAATAAAACTCAAAAGTATGTTCGTGCGCTTTTCAGCGGTGGAACTTTCTGCGATGAAACCCAAATGTTTTTTCAAAATATGTCTGAAGAAGTTTTTTCAAACACGCCGGTCGGTAAAGTGAAAAAACTGAAAGACGTATGGAAGAGCGAGAAGCACACAATCATTGATCTTGGTGATGATGAATTTACGGTTGGTAAACCGCACCCGATGATTGATTACTCAACGAGAAACAAAAGAATTCTTGCCGAAGCGAATGATCTGGAAACCGCAGTAATTCTTTTGGATATTGTTCTCGGTTATGGTTCAAACATGAATCCTCTTACGGATATTATTCCGGTAATAAAAGAAGTGAAAAAATTAACTTCGCAGCAGAAAAGATATATACCGATAATTTGTTCCGTGACCGGAACGGTGGAGGATCCGCAAAACAGAACAACGGTTGCAGCCGCTCTAACAGCGGAGGGGGTGCTTGTTATGGAATCAAACGCGGCGGCGAGCAAACTTGCTAAGTTTCTCATTGAAAAGAAGAGATAAAAAATGAACAAACTTTTTGAAAGTGAACTAAAAGTAATCAACATCGGATTGAAATCATTTAAAGAAACTCTCGACGAACAAAATGTTCAGTCAGTCCAAGTTGATTGGAAACCGCCGTTAATTTCAGATTCAACTTCGTTCGCTGTTATCAGAAAATATTCAGATAAAATTGCAGATGCAAACAAAGAAGCATTAAAAAGAATTTTAAACAGCAAACCGGTTTTAGTTGGAATGGGAAGAGCCATTGATGTAATTCCCGGAATGAAAAAAAATCTTCTGCTTCATGCTGGTCCCCCGGTAGCTTGGGACAAAATGTGCGGACCGATGAAAGGCGCTGTAATTGGAGCGTTGATCTACGAAGGTTTTGCAAAAACTTTTGAAGAAGCCGAAAAAGTTGCGGCTTCCGGTGAAATAGAATTTTCTCCTTGTCACGAACACGCCACTGTTGGACCGATGGCTGGAATTGTTACTCCATCGATGCCGGTTTTTATTTTAGAAAATGAACAGTTCGGTAACAAAGCCTTTTGTACAATGAACGAAGGACTTGGAAAAGTTCTTCGCTACGGTGCGTACGATGAAAGCGTTACTGAAAGATTACGATGGATGGAGAACGTCCTTTATCCATCGCTTAAAAAGGCAATAGAAAAAATCGGGAAGATTGATCTTAAAAATATTATCGCTCAAGCTTTGCATATGGGGGATGAAGTCCATAACCGGAACCGTGCAGCGACTTCTCTTCTTTACAGAACAATTGCTCCGGAAATAGTTAATCAAAATGAAAAAGAGAATGCAATTTCCGTTTTGAATTTTATAAACAGCAACGATCATTTCTTTTTAAATCTTTCCATGGGCGTTTCAAAAGTTTCTTTGGATGCCGCAAGAAATATTGAGAACAGTAGCATTGTAGTTGTTATGGCGCGGAATGGAACCGAATTCGGTATTCAACTTTCAGGAACTGGCGATAAATGGTTCACGGGAGTTTCACCAATTCCGGAAGCATTATACTTTACCGGTTACACAAAAGATGATGCGAATCCTGACATCGGTGATAGTTCAATAACGGAAACAAACGGACTCGGTGGTTTTGCAATTGCTGCTTCGCCTGCAATTGTTCAGTTCGTCGGAGGAAGCACTAACGACGCCGTGAACTATACACTAAAGATGTATGAGATAACCACCGCAGAAAATAATATTTACAAAATTCCTTATTTAAATTTTCGCGGAACGCCGACCGGAATTGATGTAATAAAAGTTATTGAAAAAAATATTCTGCCATTCATCGATACCGGCGTTGCACATAAAAATGCGGGCATCGGACAAATTGGCGCGGGTGTTTTAGAAGCTCCGGCTGATCCATTTAAAAACGCGTTCATCGGTTTTGCAAATCAATTCAAAAATAATTAGGAGAAGAAGTAAATGAAAACAAATGATTTTCTCAAGTTTATGGATGGACTTCAGGTTTACGATCTAACTCAACGGCTCAGCATTCACACGCCGCCATGGCCAAGTTACATGTCGTTGGGAATTCAATATTTTAAAAGAATTGCCGGCGCCCATATGGGACAAGGGGCAAATGGACAGATCATAACTACCAGCAATCACGTTGGAACACACATGGATGGCGAAATTCATTTTCACGCTTCAGGAAGATCGATTGGAAATGTGCCGATGAAAGAATGGATCGGACAGGGTGTAGTTGTGGATATTTCAAAAGAAGTTGGTGACTATGATTTGTATTCTCCCGAAATGCTGATGAGCAAAGCCGAAATTAAAAAAGGAGATATTCTCATTATCAATACCGGTTACAACCGCTATGCATGGGATCAGAAACAATCTGATGAAGTTCGATATTTTGTTAAACATCCTGGACCCGGACCTGGTTTCCACAAATGGGCGCTCGAAATGAAATTGAAATGGATCGGCGTTGATTGCGGAAGCGCAGATCATCCGATGAATACAATTATCAGACAATGGCATCCCGCACGATTTGTTGAAGCCGAACAGAAGTTGATAAAAAAATATAAAGTGAAATCGTGGGACGAAATGTTCCCGCAAGAAGAATATTACCAGGTGATGCACATAAAAATGTTTCCCAAAAAAATTGTGCACGCGGAAAATCTTGGCGGAGACATTAACAGACTGAGCAACAAACGAGCATGGATCGGCTGTTTCCCGCTTCGTGGAATTGAACTTGAATCAGCCATGTGCAGGATCGTTGCGTTTTTACCAAAAGATGAAAAGTAATTTTTCATAACGGAGTTTATCGTGGCAATTGAAAATCAATTTGATTATGTAAAAGTTAAAAATCTCGATGAAGTATTCGGTGTTTTTCAACATTACAAAAACCCGGTGATACTTTCCGGTGGTACCGATGTGGTTGAGTTTTTGAAATCCGGAACGCTTCAACCTGATGTTGTAATTGATATTAAGGGACTGGATTTCTTAAAAGATATCCGGCTCGGCAATAATATTTTATGGATTGGCGCAGGAGTAACTTTTAACGAACTCATTGAATCGGAAATCATCAACGAACATTTTCCCATAATTGCAGAGATGAGCAAAACCGTTGCTTCGGTTGGCATTAGAAACCGCGCTACTATGGTTGGGAATATTTGTTCGGCTGTACCTTGTACTGATAGCGGTCCTATTTTATCTGTTTACAAAGCGAGTGTTATCACGGTTGGTATGTTGGGTGAACGAAAAATTCCTATTGAACAGTGGTTTGTATCCTCACGTAAAACCGCGTTAGCAAAACATGAAATTGTAAAGGGAATTTCAATTCAACTACCTGATAAAAAACATGCCGGTTGTTTTACAAAACTAAAAAGATATAATGGAGAAGATCTCGCGCAAGTAAATCTTGCGATCCTGGCTTTTGAAGATTACTCATTCCGCATTTCATTTGGTTCCGTTGCTCCCACTCCCGTAAGGGCAATGAGAATAGAAAGATTAATCAACCGGATGAAACTTGTTCCCGAGTTGATGATAAAAGCTCAGCAATTAGTTGAAGATGATATTGCACCGATTACCGATATTCGTGCTTCTAAAGAATATAGATTGCACATGGCAAAAGTAATGCTCGAACGAGGTTTAAACGCCGCACTCGATCGATTGAACGGCGGCGGTCCGGCGTATGGACAAAGTGTGATTTAATTTTTCTGGATTTCCTTTAGGAGAAATGTTCATGAAAAAAGAAATTAGTTTTTTATTAAATGGTGAAAGAAGAACGATTGAGGTTAGCTCTTCAGAAATTCTTCT
>Ga0209211_10012004_pt1 | contig 10973 bp, 9 predicted proteins | sample RifGroA2_FD_183992 | JGI IMG/M metagenome (GOLD analysis project Ga0209211, IMG submission 183992) | Groundwater microbial communities from Rifle, Colorado, USA - Groundwater A2 (SPAdes) (version 2) | ecosystem: Environmental > Aquatic > Deep subsurface > Groundwater | place: Rifle, Colorado...
AGCGCCACGGCCAGCAGCACCGCGCCCAAGCCAAACTGCCAGTGAATGGTGATGCTGCTCAAAAATTCTTCCAGCACCAAAAACACCACGGCACCGACCAGGCCACCATACAGGTGGCCAACACCACCCAAAATCACCATCACCATCAACATGCCGGACTCGCTCCACTGCATCATCGACGGGCTGACAAAACCGCCCTGATGCGCCAGCAGGGCGCCGGCCAGACCGGCGAGTGCGCCCGCCAGCACAAAGGCCATCAATTTGAAGCGGTACACCGGGAAACCAATGGCGGCCATGCGTGTCTCGTTGTCTCGAATCGCCTGCAAGGCATGACCAAAGCGGGAATTCAGCAGGCGCTGCACCGCCAAAAATACCCCCACGGCAAGGGCCAGCACCAGATAGTAGAACGGTGCATCCTGGCTCAGGTCCAGTCCAAACCCAAGGTCAAAGCGGCGATCCAGCGACAGGCCATCGTCGCCACCATAGGTTTTAAGCGAAACCATCAGGTAGTACAGCATCTGGGCAAAGGCCAGCGTGATCATGATGAAGTAGACACCCCGCGTGCGCAGGCTGATGGCCCCAATCACGAAGGCCAGGCTGGCCGCTGCCACAAAGGCCAGCGCCAGCGCCAGCCAGGCTGATGAAAAGCCGTGTTGCATCAGGATACCCGCCGCATAAGCCCCGACACCGACAAACGCAGCATGGCCAAAGCTGACCATGCCGCCAAAACCCAGAATCAGGTTCAGGCTGGTGGCTGCCAGCGCAAAAATGAGGATGCGGCTGGCCACACCCACATAAAACCCCTGCCCCCACGCCTGCGCCAACTCGGGCAACAACACCAGGGCGATCAGCAAACCTAAGCCGGGGCGCCAGTGCAAGGGGTGGTCCAGCAGACCGGGCTGCAAGCGCATCGGGGCTTTTGGCACATCCACCGTTTCGATGGGCTTTGAATCGATCTCAGCCATGGGCTGGAAACAGCCCTTGGGGCTTAAAAAACAGCACCGCGGCCATCAGCACATAAATCAGGATCGCGGCGACGGCCGGGCCTGCGTTGGCGGCCAGGTCCGGCCCCATGATGCGCTCAAAGACATACGGAATCAGGGTGCGCCCGGCGGTGTCCACCACGCCCACCAGCAGCGCACCCAGCAGCGCGCCACGGATCGAGCCGATGCCGCCGATCACGATCACCACAAAGGCCAGAATCAAAATACTTTCACCCATGCCGACCTGCACCGCCAGCAGCGGCCCGAGCATGCCTCCAGCCAGGGCGCACAAACCCGCGCCCATGGCAAACACCAGGGTAAACAGGCGCCGCACATCGACGCCCATGGCCAGCGCCATCTCACGGTTCGAGGCACCGGCGCGCACCTGCATCCCTAGGCGAGTGCGCGTCACCATCAGGTACAGCAAGCCAGCCGCCGCCAGGCCCACGGCAATGATGAACAGTCGATAAGCCGGGTAACTGAAGCCCGGCAACAGCGCCACGGGACCCGCCAAGGCTGCTGGCGGGTTGAGCGCAATCGGCTGCGAACCCCAGACCATACGCACGACCTCGTTGCTCATCAGCAAAATGGCAAAGGTGCCCAGCACCTGCGACAGGTGATCGCGCTGGTACAGGCGGCGCAACACTGTCAGTTCCAGCAGTGCGCCGATGGCCGCCGTGGCCACAATACCGAGGGCCAGGCCGGTCCAGAACGAGCCACTGGCCAGCGCAATGCTGGCAATCAGGTAGGCCCCGATCATGTAGATCGAGCCGTGGGCCAGGTTGATCATGTCCATGATGCCAAACACCAGCGTCAGACCGGCGGCCAGCAAAAACAGCATCAGGCCAAATTGCAGGCCGTTGAGCGACTGCTCCAGAACCAGAATGCCTGTCATCGTGAGCGGCCCACCTCAGAGGATCTCAGAGCGCAGACATCTTGCACTCGCCCACATAGGCATCGGCGTGGTTCTTGAACACCGTTCCCAGTGTACGGTTGGTGATGCGGCCCTGGGCGTCCTTGGTGATCACACGCAGGTAGTAGTCCTGGATGGGATAACCGTTGGTGTTGAACTTGAAGGCGCCGCGCACCGAGTCAAATCTGGCAGCGGCGATGGCCTTGCGCAGCGCCGCTTTATCGTCGAGCTTGCCCTTGACGTCGCGCACGGCGGCATCCATCAGGCGGGCCGCGTCATAGCCCTGCGATGCGTACAGCGTGGGCAGACGGCCGTAGTCTTTCTGGAAGTCGGCAACAAAGCGCTTGTTGACCGGGTTTTGCATGTCGTGTGCCCACTGCGAGCTGTTGAACATGCCTAGCATGGGCTCGCCCACGGCGCGAATCACATCTTCGTCAGCCGAAAAACCCGGGCCAAACAGTGTCATGTCCTTGGACAAACCAGCACCGACAAACTGCTTGATGAAGTTGATGCCCAAGCCCCCAGGCAAAAAGATGTAGACCGCATCAGCACCCGAAGCGCGCATTTTGGACAACTCTGCGCCGTAGTCCAGCTGGCTCAGCGGTGTATAGGCCTCCGAGGCAATTTGCCCCTTGAAATAACGCTTGAAACCGGCCAGCGCGTCCTTGCCTGCGGGATAGTTGGGCGCCAACAGGGCAACTTTCTTGAAACCTTTGTCCTGCACCGTCTTGCCCACCGCTTCGTGCAGGTTGTCGTTTTGCCAGGCGACGTTGAAGAAATAGGGGTTGCATTGCGCCCCCGCATACTGCGACGGGCCGGCATTGGCACTGATATAGAAAGTTTTGGAATCAAAAATCGGTTTGCCCACGGCCAGCATCACGTTGGAAAACACCACACCGGTCATGAAATCCACTTTTTCCTGTTTCACCAGCCTGTCAGCCGTTTGACGCGCCGCATCGGGCTTGGCTTGATCGTCAGCCACGATTACCTCGACCGGAAGGCCGCCGAATTTGCCGCCCGCGTGTTTGAGCGCCAGGTTAAAGCCGTCGCGAATGTCAATACCCAAGCCCGCGCCAGGGCCGGACAAGGTGCTCAGCATACCCACCTTGACCTTGTCAGAGGCATGTACCGGCCCGGCCAGACAAAGCAGGGCGGCTGCCGCTGTCAGGGTGAAGTGCAGGGATTTGAGACCAATCGTTTTCATCAAGGTGTCCTATCAGGGGTTGAACTAAAAATGAGCCCACAGGCAATTCGGATCGCCATTGTCGCGGAGCTTTCAAACTACTTCGCCAGCGCCTTGAGCGCCAGCTTGATGCCGTCGCTCACACCAATGTCTTTCGGCAGGGCCTTCAGCGCTGCAGCAGCCTCCTTATCACTGTAGCCCAAGGCCAGCAGGGCTTGCAAAATGTCACCCTGGGCGTCGCTGACCATGCTGCTGGGCAAGCCAATATCGGGGCCGAGCTTGCCCTTAAGTTCCAACAGCAAGCGCTCGGCAGTCTTCTTGCCGATGCCAGGCACCTTCATCAGCCGTCCGCCCTCCTGCAGGGTCACCGCCTGCGCCAGGTCGGTCACACCCATACCCGACAGCACAGAGAGCGCCGTGCGCGGCCCGACGCCCGATATCTTGATGAGCTCACGAAACGCCGCGCGCTCTTGCGAAGTGGCAAAACCATACAATATCTGCGCGTCTTCGCGCACCACAAAATGGGTCAAGAGGGTCACCTTGACGCCCAATTCAGGCAGGTTGTAGAAGGTGCTCATGGGCACAAACACCTCGTAACCCACGCCGTGGCAGTCCACAATGACCTGCGGCGGATTCTTGTCGTCCAGGGTGCCCGTTAATTTACCGATCATTTTGTGCCTATCATTAAGTATGTTTTCCGTGAGTCCAATTATTGGGAATTATCAACTTTGATCCTCCGACATATCTTTTCCCCGCCCAACAACACCCGTCTGGGCCACCTGTGCGGCCCCATGGACGAACACCTGCGCACCATCGAGGCCGCGCTGCAGGTCAAGATTGCCCACCGCCACGAGCAATTCAAGGTCGATGGCCTCAAGGCCAATGCCAAGCGCGGCATGGAGATGCTGCAGGCACTGTACGAAATGGCGGCACGCCCGATCGAGCCGCGCACCGTGCAACTGATGCTGGCGGGCGACGGTGATGTCAACGGCGCGGAAGGCCCATCGCTCAAGACCAAACGCGCCGACCTCAAGCCGCGCTCACTGAATCAGGCGCATTACCTCGACAGCATCATCAGCCACGACATCACCTTTGGCATTGGCCCGGCCGGCACCGGCAAGACCTACCTGGCGGTGGCCATGGCGGTGGATGCGCTGCAGCGCAGCGCGGTACAGCGCATTGTGCTGACCCGCCCGGCCGTGGAAGCCGGCGAGCGCCTGGGCTATTTGCCCGGCGACCTGGCGCAAAAAATCGACCCCTACTTGCGCCCGCTTTACGACGCGCTGTACGATCTGATGGGCTTTGAGGCCGTGCAAAAAGCATTTGAACGCCAGACCATCGAGATCGCGCCGCTGGCCTTCATGCGCGGGCGCACGCTCAACACGGCCTTTGTGATCCTGGACGAGGCACAAAACACCACGCCCGAGCAGATGAAAATGTTTCTGACGCGTATTGGTTTTGGCTCCAAAGCCGTGGTCACGGGCGACATCAGCCAGATCGACCTGCCCAGTACCCAGCTCAGCGGCCTGATTGACGCCGAGCGTGTGCTCAAGGGCGTCGACGGCATTGCCATCTGCCGCCTGACCAGTGCCGACGTGGTACGGCATCCGCTGGTGGCGCGCATTGTCGACGCCTACGACGCCCCCGGGCGCATCGGCATTTTGCGCCGTGACGACGCCGAACCGCTGGCCACCAAACGCCCCTCCCGCAGCCTCAAACGCCATGACTTATGAACCAGCTCACCCTCTCCCTGCAATTCGGCAAGTTTGAAGACGTGGCCCAACACCGCGCCGCCCTGCCCCGCCACAAGGTCACGCGCTGGCTGCGCGCTGCGCTGCAAGACGACGCCGAGCTCACCGTGCGTATCGTCAATGCGTCTGAAGGCCAGGCCTTGAACCGCGATTACCGAAAAAAGGACTACGCCACCAACGTACTGACCTTTGACTACACGCAAGAACCGCTCGTCACCGCCGACCTGGTGTTGTGCGCGCCGGTGGTAGCAATCGAGGCAAAAGAACAGGGCAAAACCCTGGAAGAACATTACGCCCATCTGCTGGTGCACGGCGCGCTGCACGCGCAGGGCTGGGACCACGACGAAGACGAAGACGCCCAGGTGATGGAACTGCGCGAAAGCGAGATCATGGCACGGCTCGGGTTTGACCACCCGTATTGAGTCATTTGCATTTTTTGAAAATCTGATATGTCCACCAAAAAAGCACCTGAGTCCGTCCCGCCCAACCCCAAACTTAATGAGGGCTTGATCGGCATCTCCATCTACATGGGCGGCGAAAGCTTGCCCAGCAGCACTGAGGTACAAAGCGCCGGCAGCGCCTACCGGCTCAGCCGCAAAGTCATGAAACACGAATTTGCGCTGGGTGGCCAGCTGCAACACCTGGCACTGCTGTACACCCAGGCGCTGATTTGCCAAACATCACAAACCGCCGTGTGTAACCAGCACCACTCGGTAGAACAGCGCTTTTGCCGCTGGCTGTTGATGTGCCTGGACCGCGTGCACAGCGACAAAATGGCCATTACCCAGGAACAAATTTCGCACCTGCTTGGTATTCGACGCGAAAGCGTGACACAAACCGCTGGCAAACTGCAAAAAGATGGCTTGATCGCGGTGGCGCGCGGCAGTATCACCGTGGTGGATCGCCCCGGGCTGGAAGCGCGTGTCTGCGAGTGTTACGCCGCACCGAAGAGTGCGAACGCTTGCTGCCAGCGCCCAAAACAAGCAGATAGGCCCGCACGCATTGCCCGTGATTGCGCCCGGCCGCCGACCCCTGCCTTGACATGCGGGCTCAGTCGACCAACCAGCAACTGACCAGCGCCGGGATGGTGACCGCATCGTTGTCGACCGTGATGCGCTCGCCAGAACACAGTTCTTTCATGGCCTCTTGTTGAAACAAGCCGTAAGGACGTAGCGTACCCAGTGAGAGAAGCTGTGCTTTGGTGTTGAAGTTGCTCACCACCAGCACTCTGTTGCGCGCGTTGTGCATGTCCGTGCGCAAAAACACCAGCAGGTTAGGGTTGTCCACACTCACCAGTTGGCGATTGTCGAAATCTGCAAACGCACTGAGCTCCTTGCGCATGGTGATCATTTTTTTAAGCGCACTAAAAATGCGCTGCTCCACCGTGCCGCTCTGCTGGCGCAACGCCGCCTTTTGCCAGTCGAAATAGGAGCGATTCACCCAGCGGTTGTCATCTCGCTCTGCAGGATCAGTCAGATAGGCCAGGCTGTTAAGCGTACCGATGGCATCGCCGTAGTAAAACAGCGCAATGCCGCCAAAGGAAAGAATCAGGCTGTGCAACAACAAAATGGTTTTGATGGCGTCATCAATGACTGTGGGATCTTCGCTTTCCAGCGCTGTCTCCAGTCCGGCCAGCGAGGCCAGTGAGCCCGATATGCGCGCATCGCCGGTTTTGGGATTCTCGCCAAATGGCAGCCCCCGGGCGACTGACCCGGGAAATCTCCCCGTGAAGTAATCGATCAGAAAGCGTCGGTGCTGCACCGGGTCATAGCCTGACAGACGCACATCATTGTCATCAAAACCCAGGCCGATGTCGTCGTGGCAGCGCACATAGTTGAGCCAGGTGGCGCGCTCCAGCTTGGTCGGCAAGTGTTTGAGGCCTTGATTGAGCAGTACGGCATTTTTGGTGGCCACCCCGTCCCACAGCAGGGACATGAACGTGGCGTTGTAGGCAATCTCGCATTCCTTGGCGTTGATGGCGTCTTCGCCAAAATACTTGGCCACCTCACTGGGTGCCACGATGGCTTCGGCAATGAACAGCACACCCGGCGCGGTGACCTGGCAGCAGTCCTTCATCAACTGCAGCAGCAGGTGCGCTTCGCGCTCATTCTGGCAGGTACTGCCAATTTTTTTCCACAAAAAGGCCACCGCGTCCAGACGCAGGATATCTGCGCCCTTGTTGGCCCAGAACAGGATGATGTCGATCATCTCGATCAACACGGCCGGGTTGCGGTAATTCAGGTCCCACTGGTAGTTGTTGAACACCGTCATGACCCACTTGCCCATGGCCTCGTCCCAGGTGAAATTGCCAGGCGCCGTGGCCGGGAAGACCTCAGGCATGGTTTCCTCGAAGGTATCGGGCATCTCGCGGTCGTCGAACACGAAGTAATAATCCTGAAATTTTTTCTCGCCCCGGCGCGCCCGTTGCGCCCAGTCGTGCTCGTTCGAGGTATGGTTGACAACCACATCGAGCACCAGCAGCATGTCGCGCTTTTTCAGCGTGGCAGCCAACGCCTCAACTTCTTCCGTGGTGCCGTAGCGGGCGTCCACCTTGAAGAAATCCCTGACAGCGTAGCCACCGTCGGCATGCTCCGGCGGGCAATCCAGGATCGGCATGATGTGCAGCATGTTGATGCCCAGATCCTGCAGGTAGGGCAGCTTGGTGCGCAAGCCTCTCAGGTCCTCGGCAAAACGGTCGCAATACAGCGCCATGCCGACCCACTTCTGACTCAGGAACCAGTTATAGTCCCGCTCCCGGGCTAGGTCTGACTTGCGCAACGGAGGGCTGCGCTCCATGTAGCGCACCGCCAGCGTCTCCACCAGGCTGACCATCTGCGTCTTGAAGTCGAGCCTGTCTCCGTAAAGCAGGTGAAACAGGGAGTGGATGGCATAAAAATTAGCACCCAGCCGGGTGTAAAAATGGCGCAGCCGAAAGTTGCCGATCTCAGGCTTGAGCTCCCGCAGGATGTCGTTCAACACCGCATGTGACGCTTGCTCGTACATCAATGATCTCCCAAAAACTTCAGTTGTTGTGCGCGCAACCAGACGTCCAGCGACGGGTGGTAATGGGCCACGCCCTCAAGAATGCCCGCGCTGTAGTAGCCGTTCATGCCCAGGTAGCCACCTTGTGCCAAATACAGGGTGTCCGGGTTGGCGGCTGCAATCTGGCTTTTGACTTGCGGGTCGGCATTGGCCACCAGCACGGAGGGAAGGCCGCTGAGCAGCACTTCCAGATCGTTGCCGCTGTCGCCAGCAAAAATGACGTCACGCTCCTGAAACCCGTTTTGCTGCAGCAGGAAGCGGATGGCGTGTAATTTGTTGGCACTGGCAGGCAAGACATCAAGCAAGCCCAACCCGGCGGGTTCATCGATGCTCCAGATCAGATTTGCCCGGATGTGTGCACCCTTCAGGCAGGCATCCATTTCGCCCATCAATTTCGCGGCGTCCTCTTCCGGCGCCACGTGGTAGCTGAGCTTGTGGTGGTTCTGCTTTTCCCGGGGCTGCAGCTGCAGGGCCGGAAAAATGGCCAGCAGGCGACACAGGTCGTCGTGCGTCAGGCCATGCCAGTCCGGGGCAATCTGCGCACACCATACCTCGTTTTTCTGCCAGCCAGAGGGCAAGACCTGGTAGATCGTCGATCCCACATCGGCGATCACAAAAGCGGGTTCTGGCAAGTCGAAATCAAACATCGCCCGCTCAATGAGTGCCCGGTGCCTGCCGCTCACGTAGGCCAGTGTCACGTCTTCGCGGCGCACCAATTGTCTGAACAGCGCTAGCGCCCCCTTTGCCGCGGTTTGAGCGCCGTTGGCAATCAAGGTACGGTCCAGGTCGGTACAGAGCAACAAGCGCCTCATACCGCAGTTCCGACCTTGTCGTCGGCAAAAAAGTTGTAATGCGTCATGGCCTCCAGAATGCCCGCCGCGTACGGCTGTTTTGAAAAAAATATTTTCTCGATAGTCGCCAGATCAGCCAATTCGGCCAGGTGCCGGTTATCCACCACCACACCCAGGGTGTTACCGCGCAACATGTCTGCGTCTGCCCCGGTAACACCGGCGACCAGCGTCTTTTCCAGCGGAAAACCAAATTGCTCAGCGCACCAGCGCAAGGCGAGCCCCTTGGAGGCGCGTACCGGAAGCACGTCAAGAAATTGCCCAAACGAGAAAATCACATTCACGGCTTGTTCATTGCGCAGCAAAAGTTGCTGAATTTCATGAACACTGGCCACTGTAGGATCAATGTAATAACTCAGCTTGAACGCGCTTTGTTGGCTTTTGGGCTGCATGGTCAACCCGGGGAATTCTTTAAGAAGATCGCGCACCGCTTGTATGTTCCACTGGTGGTCGATATGGCGCGCCCAGACCGCGTCCTCGGTCAAGTTGGGAGCGTAATGGATTTGCGTGCCCTGCCCGGTGATCAGCACGTCCGGCTGGGGAATGTAGTGCCGTTTCAAGGTGCTCAGCGCATCGTCAAGACCACGGCCGGTGGCAATGCCAAAAATGATCGCTTTGCGATGTGCCTGCATGGTCTGCAAAAATGGCGCCAATGACACCTTGTCACCCAACAGGTTCAGGTCCAGGCTGGCGAAAATGGCCTGGTTGCGGAACGTGCCCGAGCGTCGCTGCAAATTCATCCGTGTGATGAGTTCTGTTTTTTCTACCAGAGGTCGAATCACCGACAGGTAACGTTCCACGTGCGCTGGCCACGAATAGAAGCGGCGTACGCCCTCGACCCCCTTCCTGGCCAAACGCCGCCATGCCACCTTGTCCGCCAGGACCTGCAACAGCGTGTCTGCCATCGCCACCTTGTCGAGCGGGTTGATCAGATGGCCATTCTGGCAATTGCGAATGATATCGGTCGGACCACCGTCCTCGGTTGCCACAATCGGCAGGCCGCATGCCGCCGCCTCGATCAGCGTCAGGCCAAAAGGTTCAGTCAACGCGGGGTTGACAAAAACGCCACCCGAGCTTGCCGCCAGGCGATACAACACGGCTACCTCTTGCGGTTTGTGGTGTTTTGGGTACGCAAGCTTGCCATACAGATCATGTTTGTCGATGGCCAGCAGGATCTCAGTGAGCACACCTTTTGAAACCGTTTCCATCTCTTGAATATCGTCGCGATTGCCCGCCACAATGACCAGATTGGCAGCTTGTTGCAAGGCCGGTGAGCCACCATAGGCTTCAATCAGGGCCACGATGTTCTTTTTGGGGTCAGGGCGCGACAGTGCCAGAATCATCGGCTTGTTCGGCTGCTTCAAGTAACGCTTGAGCGCCATCGCCATTGGGCTCTTCTTTTCATCGCCTTGGGGTGGGAAAAATTGCGTCAGGTCCGTCCCTGGCGGAATGACCCGCATGCGCTCGGGCTGGTAAAAATCGTACAGACCGTACTGCTGCTCAATTTCTTGCTGGGTGCTGGTGATGACGCGCTCAGCGGTGCCCAGCGTGGTTTCTTCTGCCTCGATGCGGCGCGAGATATGGTAGATGGATTCGATCTCGCTGCGCTTGATGCCGCTGGCCAGCAACTGCTGGCGTTTGTTTCGGCCCAGCGAATGGCCGGTATGCACCAGCGGAATACCCAGTTGGTGTGACAGGCGTGAGCCCACATAACCGGCATCGGCGTAATGACTATGCAGAACGTCCGGCATGCGGGGCTGGCTCTTGAGGTAGGCCAGCACGTTGTCCGAGAAGTTCTCCAGCGAGTCCCACAACATTTCCTTGCGCAGGTATTTGTCTTCGCCACACGCAATACGCACAATACTGGCCTTGTCAGACAGCGACTCAAACACCTCGGCATAGTCGGCGCTAACCTGGCTGTCGATCACGCGCCGCGTCAGCAGCACCACCTGTTCCACGTCTGCGTGCTCGCCCAAGGCACGCGCAAGCTCCACCACGTATTTGGTCTGGCCACCGGTGTCAGCATCGCGCCCGAGTTCCAGGTCATGCCCACGGATCAAACCATGAACACTGATCAAAACGATGTACAAGGGTTTATTCTTTGTTGCCAAGTTTTGCTTTTTCATCGCCTCCACTCCTGTGTGTGAAGCACTGGTAAAAATAGGGTCATTGGATCACTCCCCGATGTCACAGCCAGCGACTGCCAACGCCTTGGCGCGTACCAGCGTCACGGTCAATGAGCAGCGACTCAGG
>Ga0209211_10012006_pt1 | contig 10971 bp, 9 predicted proteins | sample RifGroA2_FD_183992 | JGI IMG/M metagenome (GOLD analysis project Ga0209211, IMG submission 183992) | Groundwater microbial communities from Rifle, Colorado, USA - Groundwater A2 (SPAdes) (version 2) | ecosystem: Environmental > Aquatic > Deep subsurface > Groundwater | place: Rifle, Colorado...
GGGGGACAAGCAGTCATTAATGCTTTACTATTTCCTCTTTAGATGAAGGGGCTTTTGCATTATAAGTAGCGCTGAAGTCTTTATCCCCTACAATGGCATCAAGCTCAACATGTCCTGGAAGGCCTTGTGTTAGGGCAATCTTGAGCACTTCATCCATATTCTCTACAAAAATGAATTCTAATTCAGACTTAATTTTTTCAGAAATATCCTTTAGATCTTTTTCATTTTCAGCAGGGCATATAACTGTTTCTATACCTCCCCGATGGGCTGCTAAAGCCTTTTCCTTTAACCCGCCTATTGGAAGGATTCGTCCACGCAAAGTTATCTCGCCAGTCATGGCTATATCATTCTTTACGGGAATCCGTGTCAGGGCTGATGCTAAAGCTGTTGCCATTGCAATTCCTGCTGAAGGCCCATCCTTAGGGATAGCTCCTTCAGGAACATGGATATGAATGTCAACTTTGGAGAAAAAGTCCTTATCAAGGCCGAGCATCTTTGATCTTGACCTTAAATAACTTAAGGCTGCCTGGGCTGACTCCTGCATTACATCGCCTAACTTTCCTGTCAAGTTTAAAACCCCTTTGCCACCCATAATTGTAGCCTCGATAACTAACAATTCTCCTCCAAACTCAGTCCACGCCAAACCAGTGGTCTGCCCAACCAGAAGTTCCGTTTCCTTTATACCATACCTATATTTAGTAATACCGAGATAATCTGGGACATCTTCCGGTTTTACAATAACCTTAATCTTTTTACCTTCCTTGACTATTTTTTTTGCAACTTTTCTGCATATCGAAGCTATTTCTCTCTCAAGGTTTCTTACTCCAGCTTCTTTTGTATATCTTCTTAAAGTAAAAAGGATTGAACTCTCAAGAACCTCAAGGTTGTCAGTACTAATCCCATGGGCTTTGAGCTGCTTAGGAAGCAAGAACTTCATTCCAATGTTCAGTTTTTCATCTTCTGTATAGCCTGGAATACGGATTATCTCCATGCGGTCCTGTAAAGGCTGCGGGATAGAGTGCATAACATTTGCGGTAGTTATAAACATCACCTGGGATAAATCAAAATCTACATCAAGGTAATGATCAGCAAATGCATAATTTTGTTCAGGGTCTAACACTTCAAGCAGAGCTGCTGATGGGTCGCCCCTAAAATCCATTGACATCTTATCCACTTCGTCAAGAAGAAATACAGGATTTTTTGATTTAGCTCTTTTCATGTATTGCATAATCTTTCCTGGAAGGGCTCCAATGTAAGTTCTCCGGTGTCCACGGATTTCAGCCTCGTCCCTTATTCCACCTAAAGAAATCCTTACAAAGTTCCTTCCCATACATCTCGCTATTGATTTTGCAAGGGATGTTTTCCCAACCCCTGGAGGACCTACAAAGCAGAGTATGGGTCCTTTAAGCTTTTTGACAAGTCTGCGGACAGCCAAAAACTCAATTATCCTTTCCTTGATCTTTTCCAACCCATAATGATCCTCATTCAATATCTGCTCAGCCTTATCTAAATTTAATTTATCCTTTGTCCGCTTACTCCATGGCAAAGAAACCAGCCAGTCAATGTAGTTACGAACGACTGTTCCTTCAGCAGACATTGGGGGCATCATTTCCAGTTTTTTTAATTCCTTTATTGTCTTTTCCTCAACCTCTTTTGGCATCTTTGCTTTTTTGATTTTCCCCCGCAGTTCCTCTATCTCTGATTTTGCTTCATCCTGTTGTCCAAGTTCATTTTTTATAGCCCTCATCTGCTCGTTGAGGAAATACTCCCTCTGGTTTTTCCTCATCTGGTTTTTCACTCTCCCTTGGATTTTTTTCTCAGCCATGAGGATCTCTATCTCTTTTTGCAATAGCTCATGAAGTTTTTCCATCCTTTTTGTAACATTTTTTATCTCTAAAAGTGTCTGCTTATCTGTTACCTTGAGTGCAAGATGGGCTGCGATTGTGTCTGAAAGCCTGCTTGGGTCTTCAATGCTGATGACAGAGATTAGTGCATCAGTAGATATCTGTTTTCTAATCCTTACATATTCCTCAAATAAAGAGTTAACCCTACGAATTAATGCCTCTAATTCATAGGAAGAAGTCCCCTCATCAACAGTTTCATCAACTGTTACAAGCAAACATGTTTCATCTGGGATAAATTCATTAATTCTTACCCTGTTTAACCCCTCAATCAGGATCTTGGCTGTACCATCTGAAAGCTTCAAAATCTGTAATATTTCCCCTTTAGTCCCGATTCTATATATATCATCCTCTAAGGGATCATTGATAGCAGCATGTTTCTGGGCAACAAAGATAACCTGCTTTTTCTCACCCATTGCTTTATCAAGGGCAGCGATTGATTTCTTTCTCCCAACAAATAAGGGTATTATCATATGCGGGAAAAGAACTAGATCTCTTAACGATATAAGTGGATATAAAGTTTCTTCTGGAGTTTTCTTTTCTTTTTTAAAAATCATAGCGCCTTCTATAGGTTAAAAAGTTTTTTAATTATTTCTTGCTCTTACGAATTGTTACAAGTAAAAATGTTTATTTGCCATTATAGTCGGCACAGAGCGTTATACCTTTAACTTGCCTTTTCATACAAAATTATAGGACTCGCGTTGGACAGTATGACATCTTCATTTATTACACACTCTTTTATAGTATTTTGAGAGGGAAGATCATACATTATATCCAGCATAACATTTTCTAAAATTGCCCGCAGGCCCCTTGCACCACTTTTCCGTTTCAAAGCCCCTTTTGCAATAGCATGGAGAGAACCTTCAGTAAAATGGAGCTTCACATCTTCGAATTCAAAAAACTTCTGATATTGTTTCAGCAAAGCATTCTTGGGTTCTGTCAATACTCTGATCAATGCTTTTTCATCTAATTCATCCAAAGTTGCTATTACAGGAAGTCTGCCAATGAATTCGGGTATCAGTCCATATTTTAACAAATCTTCAGGTTGAACAAAGGAGAGTATTTCTCCTATATTCCTTTTCTCAATCAGCTTGACTTCGTTTCCAAACCCCATGCTTTTTTTCCCGATTCTGCTGTCAATTATCTTCTCCAATCCTACAAAAGCCCCGCCGCAGATAAAGAGGATTTCTGTAGTATCAACCTGGACGAATTCCTGATGCGGGTGCTTTCTACCGCCTTGTGGCGGGACACTTGCTACAGTACCTTCAATAATTTTTAATAATGCCTGCTGGACTCCTTCTCCAGAAACATCTCTGGTTATGGAAGGGTTTTCAGTTTTACGGCTGATTTTGTCTATTTCATCGATATAGACAATCCCTTTTTCAGCTTTGCTTACATCGTAATCAGCCGACTGTAAGAGTTTCAGTATAATATTCTCTACATCCTCCCCGACATAACCAGCCTCTGTTAGTGTCGTAGCATCAACAATTGTAAATGGAACATCCAAAATCTTAGCAAGGGTTTGAGCAAGCAGAGTCTTTCCGGAGCCTGTAGGACCTATTAATAGTATATTGCTCTTTGTTAATTCCACATCATCGTTCTTAGTATTGGAATGAACCCTTTTGTAATGATTATAAACTGCTACTGAAAGAATCCTTTTTGACCTTTCCTGGCCAATTACATAACGGTTTAATATTTCATTTATTTCTTTAGGCTTTAGAAGCCTGAAGTGTTCCTTCAGTTCCTCTTCTACCAAATCTTTTTCTATTATCTCACTACAAAGCTCTATGCATTCGTCACAAATAAAAGCCGACGGCCCGGCAATCAGTTTTTTAACTTCGCTCTGGCTTTTATTGCAAAAAGAACAGAAATGACCCCTTGTTGCTACCATAAATGAACTCCTAAATAAGAAGAGTTATTACTTGCGATATTCTATTACTTCGTCAATAATTCCGTATGCCAAAGCCTCTTTTCCGCTCATGAAAAAGTCTCTGTCCGTATCAGTCTGAATCTTTTCGAGGGATTGGCCAGTATGCTTGACAAGGATATTATTAATCGTATCTCTTATTCTTAAAATTTCCTTTGTCTGTATTTCAATATCGCTTGCCTGGCCCTGAAATCCTCCTAGAGGCTGATGAATCAAAATTCTCGAATTAGGTAGGGCAAACCTCTTTCTCTTCTCACCTGCTGCAAGAAGTAAAGCTCCCATGCTGGCTGCCTGTCCCATGCAGATAGTTGAAACAGATGGTTTTATGTACTGCATTGTATCGTACATTGCAAGGCCGGCAGTAACTGATCCTCCAGGGGTGTTTAGGTATAAGTGTATATCCTTTTCAGGATCCTCAGATTCCAAAAAGAGAAGTTGAGCAATCACTACATTTGATACTACATCTGTAATAGTGCTTCCAATGAAGATGATTCTATCTTTAAGGAGCCTTGAGTATATATCATACGCTCTTTCTCCCCTGCTGGTTTGCTCAACTACCATTGGAATTAGATTCATTCCCGGATCCTCCTCAATGCTTTCGCACTTAAAGAATGATTTTTCCATAATACTTAAGTTATTATAAAATAATCTAATAAAAAGTTCAAGACTTTTTCCTCTCTTATTTTATTTCTTATGGCTTCATAAGCCTCGCTTTGTTTAAAAAGATGCTTTAGAGAAGTAAAATTTTGATTGGCTGATTCCGCTCTTTTCTTTATTTCTTCATCAACTTCTTTATCTTCTACCTCAATTTTTTCTTCTTCAGCAATCTTTTCAAGGATTATTGACTCCCTTACCCGCTTATTAGCTTTTTCTAATAATTCCTGCTCAACTTTTTTCCTTTCGCTACCAGAATCAGTTTCACTGGCTTCGCTGGGAGAAGAATTTGGCGTAAAATTTTTCTTTAGAAATTCAAACTCTCTATTCACAAGAGACGGTGGAGGAGTAAAGGGATTTTCTTCAAGAAGTTTTTCAACAATTTCTTTCTGGTAGATAAATTTATTATAATTTTCTTTAGCAACTCGGACGTCTTCTCTTATTTTATCTTTTAAGGCATTAAGGTCATTATAGTTTCCTAAATCTTTTGCAAACTCATCATCCAGTGGCAGTAGAATCCTTTCCTTAACATCCTTGACTAAAGCTTCGAAGACAATTTTTTTCCCGGCCAATGCTTGATTTGGAGAATCTTTAGGGTATAGGATTTCAACTTCCTTCCTATCTCTGATTTTAACACCAAGAAGTTGGTACTCAAACCCTTCGATCATTTTCCCTTCACCAAGGATTACTTTGAAATCTTTACCTTCTCCGCCTTTAAAGGGTTTCCCGTCTATCTTGCCTTTAAAATCTATAATTATTTCATCACCTTTTTGTGCACTCCGTGATTCAACACTTTTTACTTCAGCATTCTCATGCTGAATCTGTGTCAAAGCATTATCTATTTCTTCCTGGGAAACATCCACTGGCTTCTTCTGGATTTTTATACCCTTATAATCTTTTAAGGTAATTTCTGGTTTGACTTCAACTGAAATGTTAAGTTTTAAAGCCTCTCCTGCTTTAATGGCATATTCTTCCAGCAAATATTCTCCAACAATTTTCAGATTATTTTTTTTAAAGGCTTCATCACATGCCTGAGGGACTAACCTTTGAAGCAGTTTTATTTCTGCATCTTTCTTATAATATTGTTCTAAAATCTTTCTTGGTGCTTTACCTTTTCTGAACCCTCTTATTTCTGTCTTCTGATTTATTTCTTGGTAAACTTTGGAAAGTTCCTTTGATGCTATTTCATTTGGTATTTCGATACTTAATCGCCTTTTGTATTCATCAACCTTGGTAATCTCAACCTTCATTTTTCCTCCTATAAAATTTGTTAAATCTTTGCGAAAGGGGGGAGTCGAACCCCCAACCGCTTTATGCGGACTGGATCCTAAGTCCAGCGCGTCTGCCAATTCCGCCACTTTCGCGTGAATATTTCACTGATTACAGCGATTTTAGCAGGATTACAGTGATTACATCAATAAATAATCTCTGGAATCTATAGTTTAATCTTTGTAATCTCTATATAAATGAGCCGCACTGGAATCGAACCAGTAACCTACGGATTAAGAGTCCGTTGCTCTACCAATTGAGCTAGCGGCCCATGATTAAATATTTCAAGAAGTTGTATCTTTTAAAGTTTCCAAAGAAACTCTCTGGTGTCCATATGGTGTCCATACGGAATCCAATCTCTTCATCGCTTCCTGCACATATTCAGGCGATAAATGCGAATAACGCATGGTCATTTTAATATCCTTATGCCCCATTACCTGCTGCACTGTTTTTAAATCTACACCCTGCATAACCATATGAGAGCCAAAAGTATGACGAAGATCGTGAAAGCGAAAGTCTTTTATTCCGGCTCTCCTTAATGCTGATAAAAACCCTGTTTTTGATGTCCCTAAACGGTTGCCAATTCTTGTCGCAGAACACATACTCGCTTTTTTTTATTTTTGCAAGATTTTTTAGCTCCTCATAAAGCGTTTGAGTGATAGGGATCACAGCAGGCTTTAAGCAAAGCCTCTACTTCCTGTGCATTTAAATACCTTAACCTTCCGGGTGGTTCTTTAAAAAACTTTACAGCCTTTGCTGGGGCGTTATTTCAAAAAAATACCGCCCTTCAAAAGCTTCAGTTGATATTGATATACTTAAGCTGTCCCGTTTATATGATGAATCTGCCTTGTTTGCCTTGGCAAATTCAAGATATTCGCTGGCAAACTCTTCAAAAGATATTTTCCGTTCAGAATAAACACCGAGATATTCCTCTTTGGCAATTTTTACATGGACATCTTTTAGCACCTGCTCGGCAAGCTTTTTTGAAGGACCGACTTTTTTCCTTTTCCGTCTGCCTTTTACATAGTAATCAATGTACCAGTTCTGTCCTTTTTTATAGATTCCCATATTATCACCGTAGAGTCCTGTTGTGCGAAGATGCGTGCTTTATTTAAAATATTTTATCATTTCTATCAAAACTATATCTTTTTTACCTTCAGGTAATTCTATTTCTTTTATTTTATTAAATCCAAATGAGTTATAAAATTGCTCAGCATATATCGTAGACCAAGTTTTTATACTTTTTATACCTTCATTTTTTGCTTCATTCAAGATTTTATTTAATAAGTGTCTGCCAATTCCTTTATTTTGATAATTTAAATCTACAAATAATGTATGAACTTTATTATCATCATAACCGCATATTCCAATAATTTTATTATTATCTAATACTACATAATATTTAATATCTTCTGATCGTTTTTCTAAATTTTCAGGACTATTACTTTCTATTTGGAGCTCAATTCCTTTTTTTGTATGTCCTCCAATGTTTAATTTAAGAAAACATTCTTTAATTAATTGACTTACTTTTTCAGCATCTTTTTTATTAAATTTTCTTATTTCCATATTTCACTCTCTTTAATCTATATAACCCTTCTTATCTTCCTCATGGCTCTGTCGTTTGAGCCATTCTTCCAAAGTCTCTTTCTTAAACTTTGTCAGCCTTCCAACTTTTATATATGGCACCTTTTCCTGAATAACCCATTCGTAGAGAGTGTTTTTACTAATACCAAGGAACTCTGCTGCTTCTTTGGTGTCCAGTAATTGTTTCTGACCGGGAATTTCTTTAGAAACAATAGCTGTTTCAGAAACAATGCCTGCCAAAGCATTGCCAACCAAGAAATTTTTAAGTTGAAATGGAAAAGAAAACTTAATCCTTTCCCGCTCCTGAATCTTAAAACTTTTCCTGGCGTTGGCTTTAAGCAAAGATAACCTCTCTTCTTCAGTTGAAACACAGATAACATAGTCATAACCTGTGTCAAGGCATTTCCTGATGTTCTGAATTTCATAATCAGCTTTAGAAGTAGAAGAAATCTCAATTGCTACCTTAAGTTCACCTTTTTCAAGTCCTACCCCCATAGCATCAAAGACATGCTTTCAGTGCTTTTCCTTCCATCTCCTATCTTGCTTTAAATAAATGGCCAACTCCGGATATTGTAAACTTAAAACCTTAGCCACATTTTCTTTGCCGGCTCTTCCGTTATTACAAAGAATTTTTCTAATAGTGTTTGTAGAATATTCCACAACTTTGAGTCTTCTGCTTTTTCCTAATACCTTAATCTGTTTCACTAATAAATTTATCCATGATTTTTTCTCTTATAAGCAAAATGAGTTTGTTCAATGGCTAACAACTGAGGGCTAAAATCATCAACGGGTGAAAGATAAATCACTTTGATTCTTTTAAAACTTCAGATGAACTCAGGCTCTTTATAATTGTTGGTAAGAGAAACGGGTTATAGAATTACAGCTCTACTGAATCTCTCGCCAGCTTATTATTTTAGGAGTTTTTGGAGGGATCAAGATCTTGGTAGATCCAGGCAGACCCGGAGGTAAATTATCAGCTAATGTAGGTACCTGGAATATGGTGGGGCTATTTTGGCCCATGTTTATATAATTAGAGACAAAGGTTCCAGCCACATCATTTTTCTTTGCCGATATTATTTCATTCTCAGCAAAAAAGGCTGCTGCTGCAGTGAGGTCATTATCAGAATCTTTTAAGGCTATTTCAATTTTATCCTTTGCAACAAATGCAAGGGTCTCTCCACCAGGGGTTGCAAATGATTTGCTGCCAGCAGGTAATACGTTATTGTGAATCATTATCTTACCCGAACCTTCGGCTATATCTGAATTCGCAAAGATTGTTGATCCAACAGTAGTGGTTCCATTTATGTTTGTAGGATCAGTGATGTAAGTTATATCACCACCTGTTTTTCTCCCATCTCCAAGATCCAAATTTCCATCGACTGTCACTACTCCTTTTACTTGCAAAGTTTTTGATGAATTAGTCCATGAAAAAGAGTGCTGGTTCCCATTGGAGTCTGTGCGGGTAATAGTAAAATCACCTGAAATAGTATTTGCAGTTATAATAGTTCCAGGATAGTTTGATTCAATTTCACCCTTTTTTGCAAAAAGGGTTGTAGCTGTTCCAGTAGTAAAATCTATATTAAGGCTTGGAATATGAAGGGAATTTGTTGAAAGCCAGTTTTGATAAGAGACCCCTGGCAATATTTCGTTACTGAGAGAAGGCATCTTAATCTGGCTCTGCAAATCAGGTGGAATTGTATCATTATATACTCCAGCTTTATCTGTAAAAACTTGATTTACATCATCAGGTTCTGAATAGCCATCTGCAATGTAGACACCATCCATAGTATCTTTATAAGAGGTAGTTGTTTCAGGTGCGCCGATTTGGGAATCACCTTCTAAAGATACCTTCCCGTGTTTAACCCTCATAATACCATTCAGGCTTTGGGAAGAATTTGTAAGGTCAGGTATTTTATCCAATAAACCAGTAACTAATCCATAGTAATTATTACTAATTCTTGCCTTTCCACTTAAGTCCAATATTTCAAGATCTACTGCTGTATCGGCATATCCTACGGTTTGTACTCCACTTGAATTCTCACCAAGTAGATGCACAGAGCCACTAATTATGACCTTACCTTTGATAATCTTTCCAGCTTGACCACTCCCTGAAAAAATACCATTATTCCAGACAGAAACATCCTTTGGTAAATACCCCTCTACTAATACCTCTATTACCTTCCTTGATCCAAATAAAGTGTTACTTTCAGACCTGATATAGACTCTTCTATTATTATCACTTGCAGGATCAAGAGTGCCTGTTTCATCATTATCATCCTTGATTGTGACTACATAATTTCCTGCAACTGAAAAGATACCTGATGATAAGAAGTTTACCCAGGGATTTGCTGAGGTTGCACCGGCAAGCTGAGTAGTAAAGTTAGAATTTGAAGTCGTCCAGTCTGTAGTAACTACTTTTAATTGAACTAAAGCATGCTGAATTCCGCTTTCAGCATCATAGAAGGCCTTGTTTGATTCTTCATGGTTATTGCTTATCTTTATCTCCATTATGTTCATTGTGATAGCTATTGTTGCAATCATTGTGAGCAAAACCAATATGAGGAAGGAAATAATGAGGGCTGCACCATTGTTGGAAGTTATAATCCGTGGTTTAAAATTCATAAAACACTTCCTTAGAAAGTTTTAAAAGTTTTCCTTCTCAGTTTTTAGTATCACGCTTTTGCCATTTCCTTAAAATATAAAGGCCTGTTTCCAGGTTGCACCAGAAACAGGCCTTTATATGGTTTCTTCTGCAACCCGGCCATCCTGACATATTTCCAGGATCCGTGGCTTTGCGTCTCCCGTTTTCACGGGATTTGCCTTTTCCGAAACCTCAAATCTTTTTCTGATTTTTATATCGGATTTTTGAAAAAAAGGAATTAGGATTTAAATCACATTGACTTTTTTAGTTAACTTTTTGGCAAGAAATAAAACCTGGAACCCCCGTGTGGAAGTACGGGGTTATTTACTGACCTGTCTGGTTTTTCACCGTTTGATAAATTTTCAATAATGTAACCCATTTTCTTATCTTTCGATCCTCACCTACCCTTGTTTAAAATTAGGGTAATGTGACAATTTAGCCACCAAGTATGATATATATTTGGTGGTATGAAATCTAAAAAGTTTCAACAAGAATCTTCATGTTTTGGACACGAACTAACCACTCCTTTAATCAAAAAATATTAAGCTTCCTTTGCACTTCGAGAAGGACAAGAAATGGCTTCAACGGAGCTATCATATACCTGTTTTGCAGTTCATACGCATTGGATTCTAAAGGGATATTTTCATAACTGAAACTGTGTTCAATGAATCCCTTGATATACTGTTCAATAAAGACATCTATTCCCAATAATTGATACTGAATAACATGGACCAATTCGTGAAATATCAAGGGTAGCCATTCGTGTTGTTTTGGATAGCGTGCCTGAGAAATTAGAATGGTATCTACAAATGTTATACCCTGCATTTTACTAAAATCGATAAGGGAAATTCCTACACTTTGTAGCTCTGGATAAAAGGGAGGATTTTCAATAATTGGAACTTTTGATGTTTTAACATTACAAAGAGTCGCTATTGGGAAAAAATGCGCCATTTCTTGCTGCTCATCTGACGATAAGGGCACCCCCTTGGGACGGT
>Ga0209211_10012008_pt1 | contig 10968 bp, 10 predicted proteins | sample RifGroA2_FD_183992 | JGI IMG/M metagenome (GOLD analysis project Ga0209211, IMG submission 183992) | Groundwater microbial communities from Rifle, Colorado, USA - Groundwater A2 (SPAdes) (version 2) | ecosystem: Environmental > Aquatic > Deep subsurface > Groundwater | place: Rifle, Colorado...
TCTTGCTAGCCGTCATCGCAGTGAGAAACGCCGCGAGCGCGAGAGCAAGCACAAGCCCGATAATCGTGCTGCGCGTCTCGGTAAAAAATATCAGGACCGCTTCAACAATCGCAAGCGCGATGAGCGACCACTTCAGCCACGCATATTTCTCGGTCAACGCGAGCCAAAGCGCGATGAACACATTGAAGAGGAGGTAGATCGCGAGATATGCAGAATTGCCGAATGACGCATCAATACGGACGGAGCCCTGATGGATCGGGAGTGTGCCCGCAAGCTGTAAAAGCGCATAGGCAGAAATGATGACCGCGACGCCAAGCGACCATAGAAACCAGGCGCGCCACTTCTTCTCCACGCGCAGTACCGCGCCTGCGGCGACAAAGAAGCCGAGGAGATGCACGAGGAGTACCCATCCCTCCATCCGTTCGAAATTGCTCCAAAAGGCCTTCGCCGCGTTCGGCGCAAAGGCGTCCGCGATGAACATCCAGAGGACGAAGCCGATGGCCACCGCGCCAATCAAAGAGAACCGCGGGCGATAGGCCTTATCAAGGAGCGCGAGCACTGCCCACGCGACGACCGCCAGCTCGATGAGGATGCGCAGGTAAAACGCCTTGCCGGTGATAAAGGGGAAGAAGAAAGGAGTTGCGACGATGAGAGGCGCAAGCGGGATCAGGAACAGCGTGCTAAGCGTGACCCACCGCGCCAGCTGCTTCGCCGCACCTTCGGTCTGTTGTGCGATCCCCTTTTGTTGCATAGTGGCATTCAGCATACTCTAGAATTGAAAGTATATAAAGGCATTCGTGGTGAAGAGGCCGAACATGCTTATCGCCAGTAGAAGCGAACTATATAAGAAAGACTGTACGAACAGGGATCGCGTACCGAAAAACGGCCTCGCCTCGTGCGCATCTTTCGTATACTCAACGAGGAAAAGAACAGCAACGAAGCAGAACATGAGGACAAGATCGACATTTCTGAAATTAAAAATCGTTGCAGGGTGAGTGAGATATGCCGTCGCGGACTGTACAAGCGACACATCCCATCCAGTAAACAACCTGCGCAGAAAAGCAAAGGCGGTCGTCAGGTCAGGCGAGCGGAAAAAGACCCAGGTCATGCTCACTACTATAAAGGTGCTTGCTATCTGCAACGCATGATGGACCCGCGGCAGGCGATCAAGGCCGACCAGCGCAGAAAATGCCTGCCGTGCCGGCTTCGTGATCATCTCCACAACGATATAACACCCGAACAGCAGGCCCATGACGACATAGGTCCACGCCGCCCCATGCCACACTCCCACCAGAATAAACGCAGTGATAATCGCTCCATACGTCCACCAGACGCCTCGCTCTCTGCCCCGCCAGGCGAGGGGAAGATAGACATAATCGCGGAACCACGAAGAGAGCGACATATGCCACCGGCGCCAAAACTCGGTAACGGAGTGGGAAAAGTACGGCTGGTCGAAATTGTGCACCAAGTCAATGCCGAGTACGCGTGCGCTCCCGCGTGCGATATCGGTATAGCCGGAAAAATCGCCGTACAATTGGAGCGCGAATGCGAACATCGCCAGAAGAACGCCGAATCCGGACGCGGAGGCGACATCCGCATAGACCGCATTCACGTAGACCGCGAGCCGATCGGCGATCACGAGCTTTTTAAAATAGCCCCACGCCATCAGGCGAAGGCCGGAACCTATATTCCCTTTTTCAAAGGATACGGCCTTCGTCAGCTGCGGTATGAGGTGCGCCGGACGCTCGATCGGACCGGCGATAAGCTGGGGGAAGAACATGACATAGAGCGCATACACTCCCATGTGTCGCTCTGCAGGATATTTGCCACGATACACTTCAATGAGATAGCTGATGCTCTGAAACGTATGGAATGAAAGCCCTAAGGGGAGAATGAGGGCGAGCGTTTCTATTGAATAGTTCCAATGGAGCGCGCGTGCAAGTGCAGAAACGTTCTCATTGAAAAAGTTGAAATACTTGAAGACGAAGAGCACGCCGACATTCACGATCAGACTGGCAATAAACAAGTTTTGCCTCCAAGCGCCTCGCGCTTTCTCAAACTGCTTCGCGAAAAAGAAATCGACGAGGATAAGGAAGAAGAGGATGAAAATGTATTTCGGCACGAAGGCCATATAGAAGTAAGAGCTCCCCAGGAGAAGAAGCGCCCACCGGAAACGAGGCGGACACGCATAATAGCCGGCGACGATGGCGACAAAGAAAATGAAGAAAGCGATCGAGGTAAATGTCATGTGGACGGGCGAGACAGCAGTTTCGGATGAGACGTGAGATAGCTGAAAAGCGCATCCGCGATATAGCGGTTTCCGTCAGGATTCCAATGGTAATCACACTCATACCTGCCCTGCCTGCCGTAAGACAGCTCTGCTGCCCTGAATGCGGGCGCCAGATCGGCATAGGAGAAATTATTGCGGACAGAAATATCTTTCAGGTGGCGCGGAAGCTCTTCGGCGGTCGAGGTCGCCACTCCCGGACCCGTCCACGAGACGAAAACGAATTGCGTGCCGGCGCGCATCACCTGCTTCGCATACGTGTTCAGTATCTTCTCTTTCATCTGCCATCGCGCTTCTTCTGCTTGCGCCGCCTCTTCCGTGCTCGGAGCATCTGCCGGCGGAGCTGTGGCTGCTGTTGAAGAAAACGGATCAGAAAGGAAAGAGGATACCGAGCTCTTCAGCACAAGAAATCGATTATAGAGATTCACCAGAAGCTTAGCGTGTCGGCTTATGGACCGTATGAAAGCGACTGGGGCGCTCTCTCCGCTTTTCGGCGTCTCGAGCACGATGTCGCCCTGCGCATCGAATACGGGGATATCGATGGCGTTCTGGGTGACGAGTTCGTAGTCGCTTTCAATAGTAATAACAACATCGGGTTTGAGCGCGGCACCATAGTTGAGGTAATAAAACATGTTGAGAAGCGTTCTGTTCTGCCCAAGCGCAATTGGAATAACTTCATAGGTATAGGCCTTGCGGGGGTCGACATTGAGTTTTTCCTGAAGAAGCGTTGAATACAGGTCGCGAATCGGGACCTGTATCGCCGAGGCATACGAACTCCCAATCACCACGATTCTAAATGTGTCTTTTGGCTTTTCAATAGACACGGGAGGTCCATGGAAGCCGAGGTTATTTATTTCTACCGTATTTTTGTAACAGTTGCCCACCGTTTTGAATGAGCTGTTCGTCTTGTATCGATACAGTCCCGTTGCAGGATCGGTAACAAGCAGGTCGTAGTCGTTCCTATCCGCCGCCTCCATGATCGGTACGAACACAAGCGCCGACACGAATATGCCCGCACCTATTGCGAGAAGCTTCTTCATACGAGAGCTACCGCGGCTCGCTGTACGCCCCATGATGCATTTTGAAATAAGAATCCGGCCGCGCGAGAAGTTCGACGGGTGTTCCCTCTTCAATGATCTTCCCCTCGTCAAGCACGATCAACCGATCGGCATGCTCTACGGTGCTCAACCGGTGCGCGATAATGAATACGGTCACGTTGCCATGCAATGCGCGAATGGATTCTTGTATAAGCTTCTCCGAGGCGGAGTCGAGCGCGCTCGTCGCTTCGTCAAGGATGAGGAGCGCGGGGCGGCCGACCAGCGCTCTCGCCAGCGCGATGCGCTGGCGCTGTCCGCCTGAGAGCATGATGCCCCGATCGCCGGTCGTCGTTGTAAAACCTTCCGGCAATTCTCTGATGAAGGTATAGATGTTCGCCTGCCGCGCGGCTTCTTCTATATTTTCCTTGGACAGCGTGCGGTCATAAAACCGGATATTGTCCTCGATGGTGCTGTTGAGGAGGAACACGTCCTGCGACACGTAGCCGATATGTTTGCGCCATTCATCGAGCGCGATAGAGTCACTCGGCACGCCGTCAAGCAGGATCTCCCCGATGCTCGGCTTGAAAAGCCGCAAGAGCAGGTCGGCGATTGAAGTCTTCCCCGCGCCCGACGGCCCGATGAGCCCAACAGTCTCTCCCGCCCGTATCGAGAAACTAACGCTATCGAGGATCGGCTTTCCCAGCGTTCCATCTGATGGAGTGCTGGGCAAGCCGGCTTCGTAGGCGAACGACACTCCCTTGAAGGCGAGCTCCTTCTTGAAGATAAAGGGCGCGGTGCCTTCAAATGATTCCCTCTGCAGAGTAAGCTCGCGCTTGAATGTCTCGACGTTTTTGACATACGGTAGGAGCCCGCTGACCGACTGCAGGGCGCTCTGTCCGGACTCAAGATACGCGAATATCTTCTGTATCAGATACAGCGAGGCGGCAAAGGAGATGATGTTGAATTGCGGCGTATGGTACGTCAGTATGAAAAGCACGACGACCAGCACGATCGCGAACGGCTGGAAGAAGCTCGAGCTCATCGTACCGACGAGCGACTGCCGTATCGAGAGATGGCGCAGGAGGCGAATATGCGCTATTCCGTCTTTGATGGCGGCGCGCTCCGCTCCCGCGGCCTTGACGGACTTCATCCCGATGATGTGCTCGCTCAAGAATTGCGAAAATTGCTTCTCAACGCCGGCCGTCTGCTGCCCGATGCGCTGCGTACGGTAGAGCAAGGGCCGCAGGATGAACAAGAGGATGATTCCCCCACCGACCGCATAGAAGGTCATCGTCGGCGAGATATTGATCGCTACAAGAAGATACATAAGAAAGCCGCTCGTCGATTGTATGACCTGGACTCCTGCGCCAAGCAGAGAGCCGGTCTGCTGGACATCGCGCACCAGCGTGTTTTGCAGCGTTCCTATCTTCTGCTTCAGCAGAAAGGGCCACGAGGAGAGAAGCGCGCGGCGCATTACATCCTCGCTCTCCTTGCTCAAGAAATCGGCGCTTATCCAGCCGCGGATGTATCCAAAGACGACGACCGAGACCGCTCGTATGACGAAGAGGCAGAATATGAAGATGAGCAGGTAGCGGAAGCTGAACGGCACATGCAGGAACGCGAAGAGCCCTTGTATGGTCTTCGTGACGAAATCGGTCGCAGCTCCACTGCCGCCCATAAAAAATGACATGATTGGAATGACCATGTTGATGCCGATGCCTTCCAAGAGGGGACTGATCACGCTGAACACCAACAGCCCAACAATATGCCAGCGGTACTTGCCGAACGCCCGCCAGAGCGCTGTAAACGTATCTTTCATGGATTGGTTATAAGCATAGCTTGCTCCCGACACTCGCCTCAAACAAATGAATGGAGACATTCATTTGTTATTCGGCTCGCTTGGTAGTAACTATAACCCGTCCGAACCGCTAAAAGAAACGGCTCCCCGTGAAGGGAGCCCGGGGACAGAATACTGGAGTTACCCAATGAGATAGTCGCTCGGCAGCTCGCGATCCATGACGACTAGGAACTCGTCGAGCTCTTCGACCGAAACCCCGATCTTTCCGCTCACTTGATCAAGCGTTCCCCGCTGCCGCGCGATGAAGGGAGATACGGGGGCACTCTGGCTGTCGTCGCGATTGTACCGGTCAACCAATTGCAAGATTTCTGCCTTTCGTTCATTCGTCATGACGCTCTCCTGTGGTTTGCCGACTGGCGGTGGTATGATGCGTTCCGAAAACAACAGTACCACACTATGTAGTTTCTGCCAGATTCGCCGACCTTTTATCCAATATGCAGCACGGCGATATGCCAGCGGTACTTGCCGAACGCCTGCCAGAGCGTCGCGAGAGTGTCTTTCATAAGGTAATACTAATATAACCCGCACGGACCATTAAAAGAAACTGGCTCCCGGTGAAGGGAGCCATGAGGTGCAGATGCGTTCAGTGCTTAGATCCAGGTTGGCGATGTCACATAATTTAATGTACGCCAGATTCGCCTTGATCAGTGGCCATTCAAAAATATTTTTTTATTTTTCTCGGCCTTAAATGCTTCATCTGTTTCGTGTATTTTCTCTATATCTTCTTCTGTAGAGGTTCCTACCTGTACTTCAAGCACATCAATAGCTCCGTTGTTCGGAGCTTGAAGCACATGCCACACCCCCGGAAGATTCACTCTCGTTTCACCTGTCGGCATAAAAAAGAATTCACTTCGGTTGTCATGGCGCTGGAGTGATAATGACTTTCCAGCATCGACATGGAGCATTTTAACTTTGAGTTTATGCATATCAAGTATGACATCATACCACCCCCACCGTGTAGATACACGCTGTTTTGCATTGAGTGCGGAGCTTGAAGAATATTTACCCCCGCCAAGTTCAAATACCGGCTCGATCCCCAATTCTTCACACACCGTAAGTTCAGGCGTATTAGTCTTCACTCTGTCTCCGCCATTTCCAAAGTACTGTGGGCGGATTCGACGAAGTGCTTCACACACGGTACCGTCAGAATCATCAACGCGATGTATGTGAGGCGTATATACTTCGAGTATCTTCTTTCGATCGATCCATGGTTGGAAGAAAAACCCCTTTTTTCGAACGAGCCACTCGTCGCTGTTGACGACAATATGGACTTCACCGTACTTCATTGCATCTTTAATCATGGCAATGTGCCCGGGGTGGAGTGGGTCAAACCCGCCTGATATTGCGATACGCTTCTTCATAATAGTACGGTGGTATCGCACATGCTCTACGTGTTTTCTTTATACCACTCAATGGTTTTTTTAAGCCCTTCTTCAAGCGGGGTTTTTGCCTCAAAGCCGAGCTCTCGCTTTGCTTTTGAAACGTCCAGCTTGCGGCGCAGCCTGCCGTCGGGTTTTGTCGCATCCCAGCGTATTTCTCCTGTGAAATCCGTCAGTTTTTTTATCAATTCCGCGATTTCTTTAATGGGGGTTTCAACCCCCGTTCCTAAATTGATCGGGGTAGATGTCTCGCCGCGCTCGGCGGCCAAAACCATTCCTTCCGCGGCATCTTCTATATAGATGAATTCTCTGCTTGCGTTCCCCGTGCCCCATACCTCCACATACGGAGCATCGTTCTTTACCGCATTCACAAAACGCTTCACGAGCGCAGCGGTCACATGAGACCTTGTCGGGTCAAAATGGTCTTCGGGGCCATACAGATTCGCCGGGATGAGAAAAATGGATTTGAACCCGTGTTGCTTCTCGTATCCCCTGCCTTGCACCAGGAGCATCAACTTTGCTAAACCGTAGGGAGCCGTGTTCTCTTCTGGATACCCCTGCCAAAGATGCTCTTCCTTCGTGGGGACGGGAGCGTCTTCCGGATAGCAACACACCGTACCCGTCACTATAAACTTCTCCACTCCAGTCTGACGAGCAGCTTCCATCAACTGCGTCCCCATAATTATATTGTCATAAAACATGGAGCCAGGATTTTCTTTATTATATCCGAGGCCTCCCACGTTCGCGGCCAAATGGAATATGACATCCACCCCTTCTACCACTTTCTTGCAATGCTCCCATACCCTTAGATCGAAGTCTGCTCGCCTCGGCAATACTAAGTTTTCTTGAGAAACTCCTCTTTTTTCTACAAGATTTCTCACAAGGTGCCTTCCAAAAAATCCGTACGCCCCGGTAACGAGAATTTTTTTCTTGGAGAGATCAATCATACCGCGCTAAATCGTGGTTCCAGAAATGATTCTGGAATCGTTTCCCCAAGAGTGTAATCCCTTCTCCAGGTGGGGTAATTCCGAATCTCGGCATATCTAGATCCACCATTATCTTCACCAAATCCTTGAATGTTACCTTTGGTTCCCATCCCAGTTCCTTTTTCGCCTTAGAAGGGTCTCCCGTGAGGGCGTCTACTTCGGTTGGCCTCAAAAATCTTGGATCATTGTCCACGACATATGACTTCCAGTCTCCAAGTCCTGCATAGGCAAACGCCTCCTGGACGAATTCTTTTACCGAATGTGATGTACCGGTTGCAATGACAAAGTCATCCGGTTTATCATGTTGCAACATCTTCCACATTGCCTCTACATATTCCGGCGCATACCCCCAGTCACGCTCTGCATCAAGATTCCCCATATACAGTTTATTCATGAGTCCCGCCTTGATCTTGGCAATGCCGAGCGTTATCTTCCGTGTGACAAAATTTTCCCCTCGACGCTCTGATTCATGATTAAATAAGATACCATTTGAGGCAAACATGTTGTACGCCTCTCGGTAGAGACGGGTTGCATCAAATCCGAACACTTTAGAGATGGCATACACGCTTCTTGGCCGAAAGATACTTTGCTCATTCTGCGGAGGCGGCGTGCCGCCGAACATTTCCGAGGAGGCCGCCATATAGAATTTGGCAGGGTGCTCCAGACCTTTTATGGCTTCAAGGAGGGAGAGAGTTCCTAGAGCATTTGTCTGGCTCGTGAACCCCGGCATATCAAAGCTGATGTTTACGTTGGATTGCGCTCCCAGGTGATACACCTCGTCCGGCTTAATCTCATGCACTATCTTCCAGATGCTTGAAGCATCGGCGAGATCTCCGTAATGGGTAATGATATTCTCTACATGATGAATACGGTGCCGGTTAAAGGTGCTCGTTCTTCGCATAAGGCCATGCACTTCGTATTCCTTGCTGAGTAAAAGCTCGGCCAAGAACGAGCCATCTTGGCCGGTGATTCCTGTAACGAACGCCTTCTTCATATCAAAATGACTATACCGCAGAACTGCGGGGTGAACAAGAAACGAGGTAGTCCTTGCAGATTTGCACAATTGCCGGATGGAATTCGCCGCTTCCTTGTATTACTTCGCCTGGTCGGAGCCATCTCACCTCCGAATATTCTTCATTCGGTTTTATTGCCGCAACTTCCACATCGGTCAGTCGTATAGCAAACACCGAGCTGTCGGTATGGACACCATTATTTTCGGGAGCCTGGCGACGCTTTGCAAATGCGTAGGAATAAAAGCCAACCTCCCGGAAGCGTGCCGGCTCTATCTCTATCCCAAGTTCGTGCCTGCAATACCTGACTGCAGTCTCCTCAAAGCTCTCGCCTCTGTTGCGCGTTCCTCCAATAATCCAGAACAAGTCTTTAGCGGGCTCCCACGCCCGTTTCCCCAGGAAGATCTCTCCCGCGGGATTGAGTACCGCTATATCCAGAGTGCTGATGACGAGCCGGTCAAGGGCTCGCGCGTACACCTCATCCGGCAGCCTCTTTTCCGTCTTATCGAAGGGGAACTCCCCTATCTCAAAATGTTGTCCCATATAGACGTTACGTCTCGGGCTCGGTAACAACGCTGTAGAACATAGTCCCGTTCGCGGAGCGCTTGTAGTCGCTACCGCCTGTCTCCACAATGCGCGCAAGCTCATCGCTTAAGCCGCCCGGTATCTCTGTCATGAAACCGACATACTTTCCCAAATTCTTTTTGAGAAAACTGATGGCGTAGGGGAAGTTGTTCTGCGGCGACAATCCGTTACCGAAACTTTTTGAACCGAGCAGAAGCATGGGATGCCCGGCGTCGACGCCGGATACTCCCGTATGCGACGTTGTCCAAAACTTTCCTCCTTGGGCGACGTTATAGAGGAGTACATCGGTAATCATGTGTCCCGTAAGTACGCCGTATCCTGCCGTATCAATGATAAAGTCAAAAAACACCTGTTTGCCGAAGGCGCGGGCTATGCGTTCCCTTGAAAAGGGATCCTTTCCGAGCGCCAGGTACCGGTGCTTTTTTGGAATGCCGAACAAGCGACCGGCCAGTGCTAGATTTTCCTTCTTGATATCCGCGACAAAAATCTGCGCATTCGGCAAAAGTTCTTTTATCACGACTATATGCCAGGTCCCGAGGCGCCCCGCTCCTATCACCAGCACCGAAGGATTATCAAATCCCCTCATGTCCTTGAATGTCGTGATGCCCATCGTGTCGCAGGAGGTCTTAGCGCAGGAGACCGCATCAACTTGCGAGAACAAACTGAAGTGGCTTCTCTTTTTAAGTATGTTCTTCGGTATCTTATGGACGTTTCGTGACGGCAACACGATAAATCCATTGGTGTACGCGCCCGGCAGATGTGTTCTCCCTGTTTGTTTCTTTACCCAACCGAGCCCCGCGGGAGAGGTTCCGACACCTGCAAAGGTCGCCCCGTTGGTACAGTACACGGCGGGATCCCCCCGCTTGCATTGAAAGCAATACCCGCATCCCACATTTATGTCGCCCGCGACAATGTCGCCGAGCTTGACTCCTCTCGCGCGAAGCTCTGCACGACCGCTTTCACTTACGCTTATAATCTCCCCGACAAACTCGTGCCCTGCGACCGCGGGACTATGTGGATCGGAAAAAGAGCGCGTGCTCTCGGGCGGGAACTCCAGAGTGCCTCCCGCCATATCGCTCGGGCACAGCCCTACTACGAGAGGCTTAACAGCCACATTCCATCTCCCTCCGCGACCGGCATTTTTCCGTAAAATGTCATGCGGGGTCGGGACAAACTTTACACCCGCCTTACCTTTCTTATGAAAAACCACTGCCTTCGCAGTTTTAGGATGCGTCTTTTTTTGCGTCATTTTCATAGAGGAAGTGTATCATTATAACCGATTATGCATACCCCAGGTTACGATCCTTTTCAAGGAAAAACCGCGTCACCGGACGCGGTTTTTTCTCCACTGTTTCAGGTCGTAATAGCCCATGAGGAGCATAACCACCAAACAACTCAACATAGAGCGCCACACGTAAATCGAGGAAAGGGTGTTCCCTTCGCTCTAAATACCATTGCTCAAGCTTCTTGAATCGCACCCCATGTTTGCTAAGGAATAGAAGAGCGAGGACGACCGAGAAGTTTGAGAACACATCCACGGTATTGAGAATTCCCGCACGCAGGTCGTTGTGCTCTGCCTTGTTGTACGTGAGAAGACTGAGCCCGGTGACCAGTGTGAGGATAATCCAGGTTGAGAGCGCGGGGTCTACCTTCCCCTTCTTCATCAGGCGGAAATACCACCACAAGCCGATGAGCTTTGTGATGATAACGCCTGCCACCGACAATTCGGTCATAGTCATTTTCAAACTCCCCTTGTATAGCGTCTACTGGCCCAGCTTAGCTGGGAGCTGGAGGGAACCTATCTATTTTTTAGATTAGCATATTGC
>Ga0209211_10012010_pt1 | contig 10968 bp, 8 predicted proteins | sample RifGroA2_FD_183992 | JGI IMG/M metagenome (GOLD analysis project Ga0209211, IMG submission 183992) | Groundwater microbial communities from Rifle, Colorado, USA - Groundwater A2 (SPAdes) (version 2) | ecosystem: Environmental > Aquatic > Deep subsurface > Groundwater | place: Rifle, Colorado...
CCCTTCCGGAACACATCACCCTGATTACCCTGATATTCGGAGCATGTTTGATTCTCGAAACACCTGCTAAGTCTGCGGCAGTGTAGGTACACCAGTTGCAAAAGAATGCAACGATTTTCGGCTGCCATTGCTTAGAGGCGGCTTCTTCAATTTCAATTTTCAGCATAAAGCCTCCTCCATTTTGTAATTCAATATTCCGTCAATTTCACTGTAAATTTCCTCATCTTCAAACAGATTCTGTTTGATTGAACCCGAAGGACATGACGCAACGCAAGTACCACAGCCTTTGCACAATGCTTCGTTAATGCTCGCCTTCTTTTTCACTTCATCATAAGATATAGCTGTATAAGGACAAAGCGGAACACAGGATTTACAACCCGAACATTCTTCTTCGACTATAAATGCAGTATTCGGTTCGAGTTCGATATATCCCAAATCAATTAGTGCTAATGCCTCAGCCGCAGCAGCACCTGCCTGTGCTACTGTGTCAGGAATATCCTTAGGCCCCTGACAGCATCCTGCTAAAAAGATTCCATCTGTAAATGTATTCACCGGTGCCAACTTCGGATGTCGCTCGATGAAGAATCCCTCGGTCGAGCAGGATATATTGAGCATCCTCCTTACATCCTGTGCATCATCTCTTGGGACCAATCCCGTAGATAAAACAACCATATCTACAGGCACTTTGATAATTTCACTGATTAATGTGTCTTCTGCTTTAACGATCAACCTTCTATGCTCCTCATCATTCGTATCCGGGTAAATGTCTGCCACTCTGCCTCTTATGAATTTTACTCCTTCTTCAGATATTCTGGTATAAAACTCATCCATCATTTTTCCTGGAGTGCGAATATCGATATAGAAATTATATATGTTTGCGTGAGTGTGTTCTTTGAGGAGATGAGCCAGTTTCAATGAATACAGGCAGCATACTCTCGAACACCATAAATTAGTATTTTTATCCCTCGAACCTACGCAATGAACGATTGCTATTGACTTAGGCCTGCTGCCGTCTCTCATAACTACTTCACCCGATGTAGGGCCGGAGGCGTTTATCAGCCTTTCCACTTCGAGTGCTGTATATACATTAGGATAGGTGCCGTAGCCGTAATAGTAAACTTTCTTTGCATCAAAAGGTTGAAAGCCCGTTGCTACTATTATTGTTCCGACTTCGATTTCTTTATATGTCGGTTGTTGGTTCAGGTCAACTGCTTTCCTATCGCAAACCTCGACGCATGTTTGTTTACACTTTCCCGTTTTAAACCAAATACATGTTTCAGGGTCAATGACGACAAGCTGTGGGGTAGCCTGCGGAAAGGGCATATACACAGGTTTTCGCTTTGACAATCCCTGGTTAAATTCATCAAAGAACCTCGGCTCTTTATATACGCAGGCTTCTATGCAATCGAGACAGCCGACACATAAATCATCTATAATATATCGTGGTTTCCTTTTAACTTTTACCTGGAAATTTCCCACATAACCGTCAACGCTGACTACTTCGGAATAAGTCCACATTGTAATGTTGGGATGATTCTTGACAGCCGACATTTTCGGTGTAAGAATACATGCCGCACAATCGAGAGTAGGAAATGTCTTGTCGAACATTGCCATGTGTCCGCCGATTGTCGGGTCTCTTTCGACAAGATACACTTTCTTACCTGCATTTGCTAAAGTCAGTGAAGCGTGAATTCCTGCAATTCCGCCTCCCACAACCAGCACATCAGGTTTTATTGGAACTGTTTTTTTCTCAAGAGGTTTGTGAAAAGCGACCCTGTTAACAGCAGACCTAACCAAATCCATCGCCTTATCTGTTGAAGCTTCAGGGTCAAGATGTACCCAAGCATTCTGTTCACGAGTATTGACCATCTGAAAATAGAATTGATTCAATCCTGCCTGCGATGTGGCATTACGAAATGTACGCTCATGCAGCAAAGGAGAGCAGGCGGCAACGACAACCCTGTTCAGTTCATTATCTTTTATATCCTTCTGAATCATTTCCTGCCCGGGGTCAGAACACATATATTTATAGTGTTTTGATACTACAACATTCGGAAGAGTAGCTGCATAATCAACGACCTTCTGAACATCAATAATGCCTGCAATGTTTGTTCCGCAATGGCAGATATAAAAACCTATTTTTATTTTTCCGTTTGTACTTGACATAGTTCAATCCTCCATTGCTTCACAAACTAATTCCATAATATCCTTCACGGCCATTTTCTTGTCGTAACCGGCAACTTTGAGAGCATCTTCAAATCTTGGTATTTCATAAGGACAGACAACTGCAAGAACATCAGCACCCGTATCAATTGCCTCTCTTATTCTTATGTCAGAGAGACGCTCCATGTTTTGCGATTTAAAATAAGTGTCGAGCCACATTCCTCCTCCTCCTCCTCCGCAGCAAATTGAATTGATACGGTTATGCACCATCTCAATCAATTTCACTCCCTGTATTGATTTCAACAATGTCCGCGGTTCTTCATAATAATTATTATGTCTCCCAAGACAGCATGAATCATGGTATGTGACAGAGTATCCCAGTGTCTTTCTAAGCATAGGTTTCAACTTATCGAGATATTGCATGACGAAAGGCACAATGTGTGTTACGTTAGGTTTGAAGCCATACATTTTATATCTGAAATTAAAAGCATCGAGTGCATGAGGGTCGGAAGTAATTATTCTGTTAAATTTATACTTGCTAAGAATAGCCATGTTATAATCAACGAGAGCTTCAGCCAAACCTGACTCCCATGATAACAAACCACACTCGCCGGCGCTCTTCTCTTCATTACCGAGAATAGCAAAATCAACATCCAGGGCAGATAGTATTTTAGCAATTGCCCTGCATGTGTCCTGTCCTCGCGGATGATAAGCCGGATAGCTCTCGACAAACCATAAAACGTCAACCGGCTCGGGATTCTGGCTCAGTATGCGTATTGGCACAGTCGAAGTCTGCACCCAGTTAGCCCTTTTTCTGCCTGATTCGCCCATCGGATTGCCATAGCGGTAATTATTTTCAAGGGCTTTTTGCAGTTCGGGTGGCACCACAGGAAGTTTGATTACAGTCTGCTCTTTCACTAATTGGAGAAGAACTTCTGTTAAATGAATTTCTCTCGGACATTTCATCATGCAGGCATAACAGTTGACACACTTCAACATGCTGTCGGTGTTAAATACCTTATCAATCAAGCCGTGTTGAAGCATTTTAATTATTCTTCTCGGAGGGTAATCCATATATTCACCATAGGGACAAGCTCCTGCACATGTCCCGCATTGAATACAGGTCTGAATCAGCGTCCCTTCGGACGAATCATAAATTGTGTCGAGCGTTACACCTCTAATCGCATCAAGTTCAACAATCATATTCTTTCTCTCCTAATTTATTTTTATTTTAATCAATCTAATTCAGTCTAATAGTCTTAAGTCAACAGTCTTAAGTCAATAGTCTTAAGTCAACAGTCTTAAGTCAATAGTCTTAAGTCAATAGTCTTAAGTCAATAGTCTTAAGTGTCAATCTATAGTTATAATTTCTAAATCCCATTTCCCATCTCCTTAATTAAAATATTGCATATATCAATATTAATTATTCATCCCATTGCTTCAAATACCAACTCGGAAATATCCTTCACTTCAATCTTCTCTTCATTCCCAGTAGTTTTGATGGCATCCTGAAACATTACTATATCTTTCGGACATGCAACAACTAAAGTCGAAACATCTTTCAGCGACACAGCCTCACGGATTCTGTTTTCCGAGGGGCGTTCTTTAACCGGTGTTTTATCTTCCATCCATATTCTTCCCCCGCCTGCACCACAACAGTAACTCTTAGCCTTGTTCCTTGGCATTTCGACAAGGGTTATTCCAATTGATTTCAAAATCTTTCTCGGCGGTTCATAAACTCCGTTGTACCTTCCCAGATAGCAGGGGTCATGGTATGTTGCCCTGATGTTTAGTTTTTTATTAACAGAAAATTTATTATTTCTTATCAGTTCGTCAATAACTTCTGTATAGTGATGAACGCTTATACTATTGCCATTTGCATTTAATTTATACTCATTTTTAAGTGTGTTATAAGTATGCGGGTCGGTCGTAATAATTTTCTTGAATTTTGCTTTTTGCATTGATTGAATATTTTTCTCTTTTACTATCTCGAACAGCCCTTCCTCGCCTATCCTACGGACATCATTCCCCGAATTTTTTTCTGCTTCATATAAAATACCAAAATCCAAACCTGCCTTTTGGAAAATCATAGCAGTTTTCTGAGTTATTCCCTGCAATCTCGTATCAAAAGCTGCATAATCGCCTGTAATCCAGAGATACTCAACTTCTTCCTTACGTGCATCCTTAATTTTCGGTTCAAGTGTAGTTACCCATTTTGCCCTGTTGCGGTCGGACTGTCCGAAAGAGTTTCCATAGCGGGTGATTTTTTGCAATACATCCTGAACAGTCTGCTCGACTTCACCCTGATTAATAAGGAAACGCCTCATCGAAACAATCACAGGAATGTGCTCATTCAAAACAGGGCATTGCTGCATACAGGACATACAAGTCGTGCATTGCCACAATTCTTCCTTCGATATTTTTTCTGCGAATAATTCAGGTATTCCATTTCCTGTTGACTTAAATCCTGTTTCATACATCTGTTCTTTAATTTTATGAAGAATGACTCTCGGAGCAAGGGGCATACCAGAGTTAAGTGCAGGACAAGCCCTGTCGCATCTTCCGCACTCGGCACATGAAAAGCTGTTCAGCAAATCTTTCCAAGTGAATTCATTCCATTTGGAAGCACCTGTTGTAACATCCTCGCTTTTTGAGTTTATAGTTAAATCGGCAGGCTGGCTGTTGTTTCTGAATAACACATTGAATGGGGATGCAAGCAGGTGCATATGTTTTGAATAGGGTATATAGGCTAAAAAGAAGAGAACTGCGATTATGTGTACCCACCAGAAAGCTTTGAATGCAGCTATTGCAGTACTTTCCGATATTCCCGTTAATCCAGATGCAATAATACCTCCAATTGGACTCCACACTGAAGCCTCTAAAGTACCATTATAGCCCTGTCCCAGTAACAATGTAATCATTAGTATTGCTATCAATGATAATATTATTACAGCATCAAAAGATTGCTGCAAATGAGCTGGCGGGAAAAATATTCTCCTTAACACAGCAACGATGATTGACAGAATTACCAATACACCTGTTATTTCGAGGGCGAGGGCAACAATTCCTACCTCGTCTGAATAAGGTATCGGAAGAACCGGTATAAGCCCTCTAATCAGGTTCCACCAGAACGAGCCGGCATAGAAGACAAAACCCCAAAAGAAAAAGAAATGAGGAAGTCCTATTGTCCGTTCACCAAATATTTTCTTTTGCCCTAATACAAATAGAATAAAATTTACAATGTGCTCTTTAATATTTTCAAATCGGTTTTCAGGCTTTGCTTTTTTTAGAATCCCAACAATTTTAACTATTCTTCTCAGAAAAAAGAACATTGAAATTGCCGTCAATACCCACAGAATATAAACTCCCTGAATACCATAAATATTAATATCAACCGGATCCATATTAATCGCCTAATATTAAAATTTAACCATCATTCGAAATTCGTAAATGATTTATATAATCCCTACGGGATAAGAATGGTAGCGTTCATTCATCAGCTACATATATGTAATCCCAACGGGATAATTTTATTTAAATAATTCAAAGAACTTTATAAAAATTTTCAATTCATCATTTTACATTCTACATTTTGCATTCTATATTCAGAATTAATTAGCTTTTCTTTTCTTTAAGCTTATCAGTCAGCACCGGCATAATTTCAAGCAAATCTCCGCAGACTCCGTAATGTGCCACATTGAAAATCGGAGCCGCAGGGTCCTTATTGATTGCCACAATTAACTCGGAATCCTTCATTCCTTCAACGTGCTCAGGGGCTCCGCTGATTCCAAGAGCAAAGTATAATTTCGGCTTTACTGTCATACCCGATTTACCAACCTGCCGGTTTAACGGCAGCCACCCCTGGTCAATGACAGGCCTGGAAGCAGAAATAGCTCCACCTATAAGACCCACCAAATCCTCTGCTAATCCGATGTTATCGGCATTTTCAATTCCTCTGCCAATCGAAATGAGAATACTTTCCTTTGTAATATCCACATCACCAGCTTCAGGTTCGATATATTTTTTGAAATAATTTTTGATTCCTATACCTGATAAATCAATTTCCTCAACCGGAGCAACCTTGCTGGCTTTACCAGCATCTGCAGGAAAAGAGCCCGGATTGATACTGATTATACCTCTTTTACCTTCAAGTTTTACATCCGATAAAATTTTCCCTCCAAAAAGTTGATTCGTGATTATTAAGGAATCACCTTCGATTCGCATATTCTTGCAAAAGTTAAGAAAAGGTAATTTTAACTTTGAGGATAAAATAGGACCCACACCTGCAGTTGTATTTGTACAGCCTAAAATGACAATTGATAATCCTTTATTATCAAAAATACTTTTTATTATATCGGCTATCGTAACAGGACATGACATTTCCAGCTTTTCATCTTCGACAACTAAGATAGAATCTGCAATCCCAAGCTCCGGTAAATGTTTGTTTATGTCCTTACCGATTACTACTGCAAATAAAGGAACATTAAGGGAATCTGCTATTTTTCTGCCGATGCCAAGCATTTCGAATGTAATATCGGCAATAGCATCTTTAAGATGCTCGACTAAGACCATTATACCATTATTCATTCTGTCCTCCTTAAATAATTCCTTTATCCGAGAAAATGCCAATTAGTTTTTCAATTATTTCATCCGTTGAACCTTCGAGCATCTCAGCTTTTCCACTTGTCTCGGGTTCAAAAAGTTTATCAATGACTGCACCTGACGGTATGCCATCCAAAGGAATCTCTACTTCTTCGATAGAAGCAGATTTCATGATTGCACGAATTTTTGCAATAGGGATATATCTTGGTGGCTTCTCTGCCGCTTGAATACCAATAACTGCCGGTACCTCTGATTCGAACTCACCCCGCAAACCGCCTGCAAATTCTTTAACCAGGGAAATTCTGTTCTGGCCTGCATCATAATCAACATGAGTGATTACACCAAAAGCAGGAAGATTTAACAATTCGCCAAGATAATAAACAAGCTCACCTTCGATATCATCAATTGATTGTGAACCTGAGAGAATAAGCGTCTGATTATCAATTGGGTAATTATCTCTTAAATATTTTGCGAATATTTCTGCGATTGCGGGTGAACGGACATCTTTCCATTCACCAACAATTTTGACGGCTTTGTCTGCTCCTTTTGCGAGTGCATTGAAAAGTGCATCGTCAAGTTCAGGGGCATCGAGAGCGACAGCAGTTACAGTTCCACCAAATTTTTCTTTAAGAATAACAGCTTCCTCAACAGCATTCTCATCACATTCACTCAACTTCATTCTTATCCAGTTACTATCGAGAGTCTTACCATCATCAGCAATTTTCAATTCTTCAATAACGTCAGGAACCATCTTCAAAAACACAATAAATTTCATTAGCTCCTCCTAATTAAATATGTTAATTTATTTATTACATCATTTTTATCAATATCCTTTTATTGATTAAAAGCAATTGTTTTTACTTCGGGCATTTTATCGAGTACATTTCTAACATGTATTTCATATTTATCGCTGTCCATAATAGGACTCAACCCTTTAATTACCACCGAACGGTTGCGGGCATCTGCCTCCACATCAACTTCAATACCTCGTGTAACGGGCGATAGATACAGGTTTAATTGAACTTTTGCAGACAGATGTAAATTTTTTAATGCATTTAAGGATTCATTTGTCGAATTAAATTCCGGTTGTTGTAAAACGGTTGTTACTAAATTCGTAGCAGTTTTAACCCTCATTGATTCCAGGTTAATTACTAAATCGTAAAATTTAGGGTCTTCGATATTGACCCCGTATAAAAACTCAGACCAGTGCCTGCGCCTTTCGTCAACTAACTTTACATAATTTAAAGCCTGCTCATAATTCATCTTATTTTTTTCCATCTGATTAGCAATTCTCTTTTCCATTGGCTGTATGACCCTGATGCGAAGTACAAAAGGAATACCCGAAAGAAGATACTGGCCGAGATGGCCCTCATAAATACAACTGCCCTGAATAGCAAGGTCAAGCAATGCTACCTGAAAGCTGAGAATATAATGTTTGCGGCGGTAATATTGTCTTTCCAGTACGCTTGGCGCCCGGTCAATAAAGGAAATATCGCAAAAGCCGGTTTCGATTATTGAATATTTATCTGCTTCTTCAAAAACGTCTTCTCGCTTGATTATTGGTACATCAATCTCGCGAGCTAAATGCTCAGAGACTCTTTTGGCACCATCTAAAGAACCCCGGGAAATTGTGATAATCTGCATATTTGGACTCCTGACATATATTTTCAAAATTTTTATTTGTGATTTTATTCTGAAAAAAACATTATATCCGAACTACCGTGAGCTAATTTTGTACAAATTTTCTATAATATTAGTTGTACAAAAAACCAATCGTTGATTTTAATTGAGTTGATAATTAAATATTTGGAAAGGAATTGCCCGCTCTTGCACAATATAAACAGTACATAAAACTTGTCCCCGGCTATCTTTTGACATAACAAACAATAATAATGACTTTCAATGAATATTAATTATCAACATCAACATCACTATTAAAATAAAAATAATTTTTTTTAAAACAAAATATTTTTTTTATTTTTGGAAAAATTCTGTATAAAATAAGATTTTTGTATATTTGTAACATATAAGATTAACAATTAGTTTAGCGATGGTTAAAACACACAAGCTAACAATTTTGTATAGGATATATTTATTACGTATATAGATTTGTTTATTTTTCGAACTTCATTTTCTTATTTGGTTTATACTTATATAATTCCGGAGATTTGTTTAAAAGTGGATTAATACAAATTTATATACAAATTTTTTGTATTCTTAGATTCGAGGTAAAGCATCTCAAACAAAAAAATTAAAAGATTATATAGGACTGTATTAAGTAAATGAAAAACTCAAAACAAAATTATATACATAATAATCATATCACCATGTTGCAGTTCCCCGAAAATTTCACGGATGAATTGGACTGGTGGATGGATAATTATTTTGAATTTGAAGTACAAACATCTGACGAAACCCAAAAAGCACAGAAAAGAGACATCACCCTTTTCCTTGATTATATGCTTTCCCAAACAGGTTCAATAAAACGTAATAATTGGACTTTAAAAGTCTCGAGAGGATTTCAATCATATCTCAAATCACAGACTGATTCTGAGGGAAAGCCGCAAAGAAACGACAGGACAACCGACAGAATTATTGCTCACCTGAAAACTTTTGCAAAGTGGATCCACAGGATTCACCCTTTCACTTTATTTAATCCAATGCTTAAAATCAAATTGTCTGACTCGGGAAAATTTCTGGATATTGACAATGCCATTACATCCGAAGAGAGAGAAAAACTTCTCGATGTTGCCGATAACCTGGTTACACTGACTGCATTATCCAAAGATAAACACAGATATAAGGATAAGGAAAAGCCTCAGCTTAAGTACAAGCGTCCCTACCGTGACAGGGCTATTGTTTATACTCTGACGGAAACCGGTATGAGACGCAGTGATGTTATTAACATCACAATTGACAAAGTAAATTTCAAAACGAAAAAAATTTACATCAAAGGAAAGAAAACATATAAATACCAAATTTCAAAACCGGGAATTAATGCTGTAAAAGATTATATTAAAAAAGAAAGAGGAAAAGACTTCGAAAAATGGCAGTCAAACACTTTGTTTCTGCCCTCTTCCACAGTTAGCAGAGGCAAAGGCAAACTTACTCCCTGTGTAATTAACAATATATGGAATAAAGTATGCAAAGAAGCAGGAATCAGCGGCAAAACTCCTCACTCATCGAGGCATGCTATGGGTATTTACATTATGAAAAAGACAGGGAATCCTGCAGCCATTCAAAAGCAATTAGGACATAAAAATCCTGCTTATTCTGTACAATATTCAAAAGTATTGGAACAAAAAATCGAAGAAATTTTATTAGACAGATAAGAATTATTATGAATAAAATAATCACCCCTGAATCCTTCCTTTAATCAATGTGGGGAAATTTCGAGTGAAACGAGTAATAGGGGTGGTATGATATAATTGGTATTTAAATTTTTACTTATGAGAGTAACCCGAATAAAAAAAATCCGGAACTGCTCCCAAAGCAACAATCAAATTGATTTATTATTTGACAGAAAAATCAACAGGAATTTTCTGTTTTACCTCTCAGCATCAGGCAAACTCGAAATATTTGAAAATTTTGAAAAACCTTTTTTCCGATTACATTATAAAAATAAATATATACTCAAGGGAGCACTCGATAATTTTAAAGCAAGAATCTACCTACCCGAAGCCAATTGCAATGAAATCGTCGAGGAATTAAAATTATTGGTTGAATCATTCAACCCACCATTCAGGTTTTAACCATCACACAATGTATTTTCATTATTGTTCCATGGAATAGACAAATAAATTATCCCAAATTATTCAATAGAAATTGAAATGGTATAATTTAATGTCATGCTGGGAGAAGTCGTAGCATCTTTCTTTTTTAAAGGGGGATTTCAGAATCTTCGTCGTTTTACTCATCAGAATGAGAGTCAGGCACTTGTTTTTAGGAAAATAATTAACTTCTATTGAATAATTTGGTTTAACCCAGATTATTCAATAGAAATTGAAAGTATATAATTTAATGTCATGCTGAGCGAAGTCGAAGCATCTCACCGATGTAAGAGATTCTTCGTCGTTACACTCCTCAGAATGACCGTGCTATACTTACCTTTCGCATATAATTTATTTTTCAATGAATAATCCGGGTTTAAATATAATATAGATAACACATTTTATTAAATGTGTTATTATATAAATTATAGAC
>Ga0209211_10012011_pt1 | contig 10967 bp, 6 predicted proteins | sample RifGroA2_FD_183992 | JGI IMG/M metagenome (GOLD analysis project Ga0209211, IMG submission 183992) | Groundwater microbial communities from Rifle, Colorado, USA - Groundwater A2 (SPAdes) (version 2) | ecosystem: Environmental > Aquatic > Deep subsurface > Groundwater | place: Rifle, Colorado...
TCTGGGACCAATCAGCGTACGGCTTTGGCGGGTGCGCACGACGACCACCGACGGTGCCTGGCGAAAGCGCGCCGACCCATCCCATGCGGCGTCCGCGTCTGTTCATGATCTTGCGCGGGACGCGGCTGATTCCGTAACCGTACGACGTCTTGTAGTCGCGGCGGCGGCGGGAAAGCTTGGTGCTGTGGCGCATACCTGCATCGCCGTAGCCACCGTATGGTTGGCGATTTGCGGCTTGGATTGCTAGCACTGCGCGCATGATGAGGTCCTGACGGACAGGCTCACTGAACTGCTGCGGCAGCTCGACGGAGCCGGCCTCGCTGTTCTGTGCGCTCATGACTTTGAGTTTTGACATGTGGATCACGTGTTTTTAGTATCTTACTTGCCCTGCTGGCTCTCCTGTACGACGAGCTCGACCGCGGGAGCAGGGATGTTCTGCTTCAGGCGGATTGCGCGGACCATGGTGATCATGCGCTTCTTCGTGCCCGGGACGCTGCCCTTGACGACGATGAACTCGTTGCCTGCGTGGCCGACGCCGTAGTGGATGAAACCGCCCTTGGGGTTGACATCCTCAGGCTTGTCTGAGATCTTGAGTATCTGATTGTTGTATTGGACGCGCTGATGGTAGCCCATCTGGCCTGCGTGCGCGACGCGGTACATCGTGTGCTGCTGGGCGGACCAACCACCTGCGATGACACCGGGAGCACGGCGACCCTTCTCGCTCTTGTGCGGTTTGAGACCGATGCCGAAGCGCTTGACGGGGCCTTGGTAACCCTTACCGGTTGTGATCGCGTGGAAGTCGAGATATTCGCCCACTTTGAGGAACTCGCTCGCTTTGATATCACGGCCGATGATGGTCTTGATGAATGCCATCTTGTCCGCGCTCGTCTTGCCGCCCACTTCCATCTCGAAGACCTGCGGCTTTTTCTGGCCGATGCCCGTCATCGAGGGCTGCGTCATGGCGATGATGGTGATGTCGTCGTAAGAATCGAGGTTTGCGAATGAAGAATCGAGAAGCTCTGCCGTCGGGGTGACGGGGGACTTGGGGGTCTTTGTCTTGCGGGCGATGTGCTTGTCCTTGCCCACGACGATAATCTCCTTCGCTACTTTGTAGCCGTAGGCGTCGTGGGTATATGCGCGTACGCTGAAGACGCGCATCGGGGGGCATTCGATGATGGTCGCGGGGAGCGAGATGGTCTCGTTCTTCGTGACGCTGTTCTTGTAGGAATCGAATGCCATGACGTGCGTCATGCCCATCTTGTACCCTGCGAATGCCAGCATGCCATCGAGCTTGGTGTTGTAGTTGCGGACGCGGGCGTAGCGGCGGGACGCTCTCTTACGAGGCCAGACCTGCATGCTTCCGTGTCGGGGGTTCTTCGCCTTTGGCATGTGTTACCTTTTTGGTTTGATGGTTGCATCTCACCGGGCATGGACAGCGCTCAGAACAACGGTTTTCTGTCCGTCGTACTGAAACGCGTTTCGCGCCAGGCGTGGACAAGGTGTGCCCGACGGTCTTCCGGACCGCCGAATCCTTGCGATACATCGCGGAAACGCCAGGCCGTTTATAAAGATATGGGTTTTGGAGGACGGCGTTGATGATGTTGCGGTAACGGGAAATATCGCTAAAATCACGCTACCTCGACGGAACGGAATGTGAGAGTATCAACGAAGATCATCAAGAAACATAATGCGCTGCTCTCCAACTATACCCGGGCCGCAGCCCGAATATAATAGAGGGTTTAGAGGACTTTTCTCCTTTCGCGATATCGCTTGTCTTCTCCCGCGCCGCTTCGGCAGGCTCCGCATCATCGGACACTTCGGGGACGGGCTCCAGCACATAACGGCCGAACGGCATAGGGGTTCCGAGCACCCGCTCGCCATTATAATAGGAGAACAGGATGAAATCGGATGGGAGGTCGGATGCGAGCGCGGCAGCCTGGGCCTCGGGAGGGATCTTGCCATAGAGCGTCACCGTACGGCGCTCAAGAAGAGAGTAGTATCTGTAGCCGCCGTCGGGTAAGAAGCCGTCAGGATCATCGACAACACCATCTGCAGGGGAACCATCGCGATGCAACATACCATCAACCTTCGACTTGATCAGCAACGGGAATGGACAACGGTTTTTATGCATTGAGGAGATGATCACTCTTATGCAAATGACAGTTGGGCCACTGCCTTGGCGCGAAACCAGACCGCCGAGATATGGCAGCAGCCCTCGGCGGTCGTAAAAGGACCACGTCACACATGCGCCGCAGTGGAGGAAAAGGAGACGATTCGCCTATGAGCCGGAGATAACAACCTTAAGTCAAAAGACAGACAAGAGGTTGCTACCTTAGAACACATCCGATGGCGCCGTGTCGGGTACGGCTCGTGGCCGGGGGACCCGACGGCAACGCGGCGCCCGAAACCGCCCGAGAGTATAACGCTCCGCAACAACAGTCGGCAGAGTTCGCCTAGCGACTGACAACCAAGGAGAGCGGGCTATCCGAGAGAACGCGAAACTGACACAACGCAAAACCGCACAATTCACCGCGCCTGCTTTTTGACCCATGCCGTCACCGCGGCAGCGACCGTATCCTGGTGCGCGGGAACGGTGAAATTATGATCCGCACCGCCGACAAGGAGTATCTCGCGTTGCCCTAATTGCTCGAAAAGCTCCTCGCAATCGGAGACCGGTACGAGCGCATCGGCAGTGCCGTGCACGAGAAGCGCAGGGCAGCGCACATGCGGTGCTATCGCGAGCGGATCGAGCGCGAGCAGCTCATTGACGCATGTGTCGCGGATGGTGTACGGCACCTCGCCGAAAGGCCTCTTGAGGGAGTATATCGTGAATCCGACGCTCGCGAGCTGCGCGCGTTGCGCCGGCGTGAGGAACCGCTCCATCGCGCTGCCGAGATGCAGGGGAGCGTTCACGAGCACCAATCCGTGCGCGTGGATGCTCGGCCGCGCGGCGGAGAGCAACGCGAGCGTGCCGCCCAGGCAATGGCCGAAGAGGAAAACTTTCGCATAACGGCCTTGGAACGACGAGATGACAATCTCTATTTCGTGCAACATCTTCTCCGGCGTCGAATCCTCGAAACGGCCTTCGCTGCTCCCGTTACCGGAGAAATCGAAGCGGTAGCTCGCTATGCCCGCGCGGCCCAACGATGACGCGACCGTCCGCAGGAGCGACTGGTCGCGGTGCGCGAGCAGACCGTGGATGATGATGACTAGCGTCCTGCTCCGCTTCACCGGCTCGACGAGCGTACCCACCATGAGCTCCTTCTGCTCGTTCATGACGGGAGACGGGTGTTCGGTGAACGCAGGCGGCGGCGCTATCGGCGCGGGAGGCCTTGCCGGCGAAATCTTCGTGGTCTGCGCAGTCTTCATCCGCGGCGCATTCACAGACGATGCGTGCTTCGCAGGTACAACGTGCGGCGCGGATGAGCGATTCGTCTCCTCCTTGCGCTTTTGCAGCCGCTGTATCATCTCCTTGCGTTTGGAAGACGGAACTCGGGAAGTAGACGACGGATTAGACGACGGTCGCGATGGTGGACGTGATGGTTGATGCGATGACGGCTTCGAAGCGCTCGATGAACCTCGCAAGATAGATTTTGTCCTGACATCGCGTTTATTGCGCTTAACAATAATCTTCTTGGTATTTCGTAGAACTATTTTCTTAGGAACAGCCTTCTTTGGAACGGCCTTAGCAGCAATCCTTGCAGTCTTGCTAGTTGTCGCGCCCTTCTTCGCCAGTCTCTTCGCCATCGTCCCCACCCTCTTGACCATCATGCCGCATTGCATTCTGCTCTTTTTCAACCTTTCCCTTGCCTATCTGTACGAGGTCGTCGGGAGATGGAACTGCCGCCGCCGTCTTCGCATTCATCGTCCCATCCTCCTTCACCGCCTTCTTCCGGCCGCCTCTTCTTGCGCCTAACTGGGAGTGACGGATGGCGTACTGCGCGGGATTGCGCACACGCGAGCAGAAATCATCGGGCTTGCACACGCCCAGATCCTGGTAGAACGATTTGCAGTTGGGCGGCATGATGCGTTCCTTCTTCATGCGCACCGTCCGCATGTGGCCCTTGATAGCGACCTCGCGGAGCGGATCGCCGAGCTTGCCGCTCTCGGTGTTCCACACGTGCAGCCTCGCCTCTGCGGCGTCCGGCGTCCAACCGCACACGCCCATGAAATTGGTGAGCGCGAACATCGCGCGCTTCTTGCCGTCCTTCATGCCTGCGAGGATATTACGCATGCACGGCGGGAAATGCGTCTCGGGGATGGTCTCCGTGACATCCTCGAACTCGCTGCCCATCGGTTGGCCGTTGGCGTCGAGACGGACGCTTCTCTTCGCGCTCGCCTCCTCGCGCTTCGCACGCCATTCCCACGCACGCTTCGCGAGCTGCTCCGCGTCCCCCTGAGTGCAGGCGGCAGGATCGAGGAACATCCTATCGAACGATATAGTCTTGGGATCGGCCTCTGTCTTGTCGAAATCGAGGATGTGGTCGTGCGGGACGACAACGCTCGCGAGTCCCGATTTCTCATGGAGCGAGTACGCCATGCGGTAGAGGTGGCGGCTGGCGAGGAGCACGGTATCCACCTGGATGACCTCGCCCAGACGCAGGCGGTGCTGATACCCTGCAGGGCTATGCGTGCACCCGGCCTTTCGCGCGAGCAGATTGAGGTCCATGACCCGATGGCACTTCGGGCACACGAGATCCTTGTCATCGAGCATGCCCTTCTCCTCGCGCGTGTAGCGCTGCGGCGCGCGGTACTGGCATGCAGGATTCGCGCAATCGAGCGAGTACTGCGCCGCATTGCGCTCAACAGCCTTGTCGCATGACGGGCAGTACGTCTCTATCAGGTCTTTCGGCTCCTTCTTCGCTATGCCGGCGAACACCGCAAGCGGATACCGACGGGAGTCCTTGGAGAGCGGGAGAGGCGCCGCGGCAAGATGCGTCGCTGCGCCCTGCGCGGGAGCGCGTGCGGGATCCCAACCGAACAGGATAGTATCGTTATCGATGGTGATGAGGCCGTTCTCGCTCTTGCCCATGTATTCGAGGAGATACCCTGCTACCGCGCGCGGCATATCGGGGAAGAGGTTCTTCATCGCGAGATCGCGTTTGCCGTCGGTATCGAGGATGTGCGTCGGGAAGCTTTCGAACGGCACGCCGATGTGCCAGCCCTTGTTGCCGCTGAACTTCACGCTGATGGAACGGACGCCGTGGGCCTTGAGGGATTCGACGAAGAGCCACGCGGTGAGACGGCTGACATCCCAATCAGGGGCATCGATATCAAGGACGAGATCCCAGCCCTTGCGCAGGTCGTCCTGCTCCTTGCGGGTCGCGCCCGTCTTGATAGAGAGGACGCTTTCCCAACGCTCTTCGCTCACATGGAAGCTCGTGCATTTGCGCTTCGCGAACTCGAGGACGTCGGTGGGGTAGCTGAGGACGTCGGGGCGTTTGCCGAACCCCTCGCCGTAGCGCGGGCTCACCTCGCGGTCGACAGCATGACGGACGATGGCCTCTTGCACCTCACGGCGCTTGTAGTACTGCAAGGCCTTCGCGAAGAAGAGCGGATCCCCCATGACGGCCTAAAACGATGCTCGGCTTATATGGTTTGCGCGCAAAACCCGAAGTGTCCAGTGGAAGAAGACACCAGAAACAGCACAACAACCATTATAGCCCCTATCGTCGGCAGAATCATCGACAACAGGAGATAATCGTAGAGAGAAACGGCCGCCTTGGCGTACGTGCCGAGAGGCGAGTTTGCGAGGTAGCGACCGAGCAACTGCGAGCCTCGAGACCATTCGAGAGTGCATCCGCCGCGGCCTAATCGTACACAGATAGCCGCCTTGGCGTGCAATCCGAGACGCGAGTACGACGAAGTCGTCATGCGAGCGGCGAGACCGGTCGAGAGTATATCCGCCGCGGCCGAGTAAATGAATAACCCCGCCCTAAAGGGCGGGGTATCCAATGCTTCAACTCGATGAACGCAGAGCATTCAACTCACTCCGTTCCGTGAACATACGAAATCGTGCCTGCATAAATCGGCACGATTTCTGGTCATACTCCAAGGCGTTCACCCTCGAGCTGAAGCACGAGGTACTCCTAAATTAAGAGAGCTAAAGAGAAGCAGCCAGTAGACTTCAATCCTGCCCGAACCCATCTCAAAGTATATATAAAAAACATATATAATAGAGAGATAATCGACAAACAAGAATGAAAGGTGCAACCATGAGATACTACGCATTCCCGATATTCATCATCGCCCTGCTCGCATTGAGCGCGTGCAGCGGTCCGACCGGTCCGGACGACGTGCAAGTCGCCAACCCGGCATCGACCAACTGCGTCGAAAAGGGGGGAACACTCGATATACGCGACACGCCGGACGGACAGATAGGCGTCTGCATCATCGAGGGTAGAGAGTGCGAGGAGTGGGCGCTCTTCCGCGAAGAAGGATGCATCGCGCCGGGGACCGTTGGAACCCCGCAAAAAGATGTGACGCTCTGCCCTGTCGAACGCCAAGAGGCATGCACGAAGGAGTACATGCCCGTGTGCGGCAAGATAGGCCTCAATATGGGCGACATCATCTTCCAGACGTACGGCAACAAATGCACTGCATGCGCTGCGATGAAAGTGGAGAGCTACACCGAAGGCGCATGCGACCCCGCAATAGAAGGACGATCATACAAGAGCACCGACCCTGAAGTCTGCATGAGGATCAAATTCGCCTGCCCTGAAGACAAGCAGTACTTCGGCGACGAGACCGGCTGCGGCTGCGAAGCTACAACAGACGATGAAACAGAAGTCCCGCCATGCGCGGCCACGACTTGCGAGACCGGCAACTCCTGCATCGAAGGCCGCGGTTGCGTACCATACACCACATGCTCTGACTCGCGCCCCGAAGCATGCACGATGCAGTATGACCCCGTCTGCGCGGACAAGGACAATGGCATCCGGTGCATCACACAACCCTGCCCGTCCACCGACAAGGTGACGTACGGCAACGGTTGCAGCGCATGCGGCGACAAAGATGTCTATGGCTATGTCCCGGGCGAATGCCCGACAGACGATGGCAAGAAACCGGCCCCTGGAGCAATCTTCTGCGAGAAGATGGACCCAGAAGGACCGTGCACGATGGACTACAACCCCGTCTGCGGCAACGACGGCCAGACATACGGTAACGCGTGCGGCGCATGCAGGGCACAGAACCAATACTATGTCCCTGGTGAATGTGAAACGACCCCGTCACCCATGCCGAAACTCGCCCCGCCATCAGTCATATGCTCGACCGAGCAAGAGAGGAATGACGCGGAAGAGTTCGGTTATCGCTGCGTTGACGCATGCCCGGAGGACAGCTACACAGGACAATTCCCCATGCGGTTCTGCATCGAGCACTACGGCAAGACCGAAGTCCTTGGGATGGAAAGATGCACGAAATCCACCGACTGCCCGAGCGAGACGCAATGCGGCTTCGCGTCCAAAGGCACGGACGGAAAGGCGATCTCTTGGAGCGTCAAGAGCGATGGCTACCGCTGCATCCCGAACCCGTACGCGAACTACCTCACGCTCTCCGGCTTCGAGATACTCGATGAGAACGGTGAGAGCGGTGTAGTAATCGCATAGAATGCTATTTTTTCTTATTCGTTTTCTTATTCTCTATTTTTTCAAATCGTTTTTTCTTCTCCTGCCGCGGCGGTCGTACTCTCGAGTGGGTTTCAGGCTCGAGGGAATCTGTGAATTCCCCGAGCCAGGAAACCTCCAGTTTCCTCGGCTCGTCAGGGTGGCGTACTCGCCACGACTCGCCCTCAGCGCGTGTGCCAAGGCGGCAGTCGTACATCTGACGGTATATCATTTGCACCATGAACCCGTCTCTGCACAACCATTTTATAGCCGGAAGGAAACAACGACTCCATGACCGGCAGCGCCAAGATCCTCATCGCGAGCAGCACGGATAGCGATATGCGCTACGCGACGAAAGTCGTCATTCCCGATCCGTTCATCTGGATACAGTTCGGCACAGGAAAAAAGACCAAAGAGTACATCATCGTCAGCTCGCTCGAATACAGCCGGGCGAAAGAAGAGGCGAAACCCGGCACCAAAATCATCCTGCTCGAGTCCATCGATCTCAAGAACCAACGAAAACCCGTGGGCAGGCGACGCAACCTCGCCGATATCGCCGCGGCATTCCTGCTCTCATACAACATCACCGAAGTCTTCCTGCCCGACAACGCATGGTCGTTGCACACCGAGACGTTGCGCGAGCACGGCTTGCGCGTCCGATTCTTGGAAAGCTTCTTCCCCGAGCGCATCGTGAAATTGCAAGAAGAGGTCGCCGCCATCAAACGCGCAGGAAGGGTCGCGAAGCGAGCGATGCAACACGCCGCGGACATCATCAAGACGTCGACGATAGAATGGGATGATACCCTGACGTATGAAGGCGAGCGGCTCACGAGCGAACGATTGAAAGCGGAGATAGAGAAGATATTCATCGACAACGGATGCTCGTCAGGAGAGACTATCGTCTCCTGCGGAGAGCAAGCGGCTCAACCGCACAACCGCGGCTCTGGAGCAATCTATGCCGGCACGACGATCGTCATCGACATCTTCCCGCGCGACAACACGTCGGGGTATTATTTCGATATGACACGGACATTCCTCAAAGGGACACCGGCGAAAAACCTCCTCAAGCTATACGATGCCGTGCGGAAAGCGCAGATAGCGGCGCTCATGACGGTGAAACCGGGCAGGAAGGCAAGTGAAATTCACACCGCCGCAGCAGCAGTATTCCAGCGGATGGGTTACAAGACGACCGAAGAAGGAGGGTTCATCCATTCGGTCGGTCACGGCCTCGGTCTTGATATCCACGAGGATCCCGGCGTAGGACCGCGTTCAGATACTATTCTTGCGCCCGGCATGGTCATCACGGTAGAACCAGGACTCTACTACAAAGAACTCGGCGGCGTGCGCATCGAGGATACAGTCCTTGTGACGAAGACCGGTTTCGCGAACCTCACGAACGTGCCGAAGGTTTTCGTGGTACGATAGCGTCCGTCAAACGACTCCGAACACAGTATCCCTTCAGAGATGTCGCACAATGGAAACTGTGCGTTCATCCGCCATCCTCTAACGCTTGAGGACTGCGGAGGGTATGTCGCGCTACGCGGAACTGCCTCAGAGCTCATAGTGCTGCATCGCTTCTACTCGCAGCATTCACCCCTCGCGGTCTGCTCCAAGGCAGTCCTCCTCAACTCCTCTAACGCAACAATCAGCTTGCGAAGGAAAACCGCATCCGGACATCTAGGACAGCACACCGGGACGGACAATGATAGCGATCAATAATCGGCGATGGATAACCTAGAACATCACTCTTCGCAACCCTTAGCGGTGAGCACGGTGAGCTGATGGAATTTCCCATTATACCGCACCATACGCGACGTACGGATGATTGTCGGATTGCAAGTCTCTATGGTGAAACCGGCACGGTAATCGTCCATCTCCATGAACACGCCATCGCTTGTTCCGCAGCAGATGACATAGTGCGTATCATTGAACGCTCTCACATCGCCGGGGGGCGCGTCAGCGCACACAGCGCGTATATCCGCCTGATCGCCTGGATCGACCACGACATCCCATGCGCAGCCGTTCTGGCCGATGCAGCTATAATCGCAATACCCACCGAATGTGCAATCAGGTTGGCACTCCATGGGGCGGAGCGTGATATCCTGCCGGGTCGGGCTCACAAGGAAGAGCTGGTCACGCAGCACAGCGGGATCATACCCCGATGCGTTCGCGGAGAGCTTCCTGTATCCCCAATCCACTTCGACAGAGAATTGCGTCACTGACGGAACCGTCGTATAGGTCATTGTCGGAGACAGCTCACTATCCACACCCACGCTGCCGATACGCGTTATAGGCATTCCGTCGGTTGAATCGTTGATGTAACCAGTCCATGTTATCTTGCATGCCGGATCGATGGCGTCACACGATTCGCTCGCACCATTGCCGCAGACACGCGGCGCACCAGGATAAATGGCGGGGTTTGTATCATCACAGTCATCATTGATGCCCAAGCAGAGCGCTGGGAATGCAGTTGTATTGTGGTTATCGCCGTCTGCATCGCACACCGGGCAGGAACCGTCAGGCATGCAGATGCAATCATTACCGAGGAATTTGCCCGCTCCGCCGGGACCGACAAGTGTAACACTCGCTTGCATATCGGGAGGGGTCATGTATGAGCGCGAGGAGTTGACCGAGCAATTGACGCTCGTCGCCACGCCAGCGGTGAGTCCTGCGGTTGAGCAAGAGAATCTCGCCATGGCACCAGACCATGTTCCGGGTGTGCAATTGCGGGCAGTCGCTCCCTGTTTGATGAATGCGAGCGCACTACCCACGTTCGCCGCATTGTAGGTGCATTCGACGTTGACAACACCGAGCGCTCCCACGCAAGATGGGGATTCCGCGGATATAGCGGTGACGTCGACCGGACAGCCATTGTCGCCGTGCGGCAACGTCACATTGCCCGCGTAATCGATCTCGCTATCGCAATCGTCATCGAGGTTGTTAGCGCACGTGCCCGCTGCGACGGACTCGGTCTTCCCAGGATTGACGTTGGCGTTTTGATCGTTGCAATCGCCATTCGCCGGGATGAACGGGCAAGCGATAGGAACATCGGTGCGCGGATAGGTATCGAGATCCTGATCGCAGATGAAGACCTGCGCCGGAACAAAGCTCACAGCTTGGGAGGCGGGCGGTGCAGAGTAGGAACGGGAAGTATTGACCCCGCAAGTGATGGTGCCGCTCGTCACCGTAGTCGTGCAGTTCATGCTGACGGTATTGCCATTCCACAACCAAGTGGTATCGTCGCACGTGACTCCTGCGGTACCGGAATAGTACAGGCTCCTGATCTGACCGGTGTTCGCGGTGCAATTCACGCGGAATGGAGTATTGAGCGCTACGGCCGACGGCATCACTACAGACAGCGCG
>Ga0209211_10012012_pt1 | contig 10967 bp, 10 predicted proteins | sample RifGroA2_FD_183992 | JGI IMG/M metagenome (GOLD analysis project Ga0209211, IMG submission 183992) | Groundwater microbial communities from Rifle, Colorado, USA - Groundwater A2 (SPAdes) (version 2) | ecosystem: Environmental > Aquatic > Deep subsurface > Groundwater | place: Rifle, Colorado...
TAAGAGAGATGATAAAATGGGCAAAAAAAATGGGACCCCAAAAATTTGTTTATTTGGAGGACTTGGATCTCAAAAATGACCTTGTGCCGAAAACATGGAGCCAAAAATTATTATAAAAAATGAACATTTTTGAAAAGATAGTCTTGTCTAGTTTTGATTATAAAGTTTATTGGAAAAACAGAAATGTCAAAATAAGACAAAGGCTTCTGGAAAGAGAAAGAATATTTTTTAATTGGATAAAGCCAAAAACAAAAGTGCTTGATATTGCCGCAGGAAATTCCGGTTTATTATCTTTATTAAAGAAAGATAAAATGTGCGATGTTCGCGCTTTTGATATTTCTCAAGAAGTGGTTGATGCTCAAAATAATGCGGGAGTCTCCGCTAGCGCAAGAGATGTTTCCAGTGATAATTTTAACATTTCAGATAAGTACGAATTTATAATTTTAAGCGAGATTCTTGAACACTTGCCGCTTCCGGAAATGTTGATGAATAAAATGGCGGGCAAGTCAGAGTTTTTTCTTGTTTCCATTCCCAACGCCGCTTTTTATAAATTCAGACTGCAGCTTTTGTTTGGAAGGTTTTTGAAACAATGGGTTTTTCATCCGTCGGAACATTTACGGTTTTGGAGTCATCGCGATTTTTTAGACTGGGTTGATTCTATGGGCTTTGACGTGGTTAAATACCAAGCGTCAAATGGGCTTGATATTTGGCCGTTTAAGTTTTATAAATATATGCCAAATCTATTTGGGCATCAAATTTGTTATTTACTAAAAACTAAAAACAAATAGAATGATGATGTTATGAAAAACACGATTGGTGATGCAAAAAAAATTCTAATTGTTAATACTGTTTCCAGCGAAAGAAAACTTGTCGGGATGGTTATGTGGGGCGCGTGGGCGGTGGCTAGCTATTTAAAGCAAACAATAAATGATTCCGATGTTAAATTTTTGGACGAAAACAATGAGGATGATTTTCGGGAAAAATTTGATAAAATAATAAAAGACAGGGAAGTTGTCGGATTTTCGATAACATCCATGCAAATAAAGTACACCTTGCCGTTAGTGAAATTATTAAGGGAAAAATATCCCAAAATAAAAATAATTGTCGGGGGGATACATGTTATTCTTTTTCCCAGTCAGGATTATAGTAATTACTTCGATAAAGTAATTACTAGTGTTGTTCCCAAGAACTTTTTTTCTTATGATTTGTTGCCGGAAAAAGTAAAAGATGTTTATAGAAGAAAAAGAGGACAGGTTCTAACCGGTTTTAATTGCTCTTATAAATGCACTTTTTGCATAAATAGCGTTATGAACGCCAAGTATGAAGGACTGCCGTTGGAACAGATAAAAAAAGATTTAGATTACGTCATCAAAGAATTTCATCCGCCAAAAATATATTTTAGAGACGAAGATTTTTTCCAGGATATAAACAAGGCAAAGGCTATTATAGATTATATTTTAGAAAAGAATTACAAGTTTAAATGGGAAACCACTTGCAGGACAACTCATTTTATGCCCGGCAGAGTAGATGACGGCTTACTTAGAAAAATGGTAAAAGCCGGTTGCGTCCAGCTTAGATTTGGCATAGAAACCGGCTCTCAAAAAATGCTTAATTTTTTAAAAAAAGGGCAAACCGTGGAAAAAATAAAATATGCCGTCAAAAAATGCGCGGAGTACAAAATAGACGCCAATTGTTCCATGATGATTGGGATACCGACGGAAACAAAAGAGGACAGAGAACAAACTTACAAACTTATTGAAGAATTGAATAGTTACGGCAAATATGTCAGCATCTTCGGACCCCAGCTTTATCGTCCTTATCCAGGTGGGTTATTATATGATGAAATAATAAAAATGGGATATAAATTGCCTACAAGATTTGATGATTGGGCGGTCTATTACGATACTAATCCGCTGGGCGATATTTTTGATGCGGGCGAAATGGATACGGGTTATCCATGGCTGACCAAAAAAGAAAATAAAACCTTGCCTTACGTCTGGGTGGTGGTGCATTATGGCCTGAATTATTTAAAATCCGGCCAAATTTTAAAAAGATTGATAGGGTATTGGTTTTGGCTGCATTGGAAATTAAGATGGTTTGACTCTCCCGGCGTGAAATGGGCGATGTTTTTCAGAAAAAAACTTTTTAGAGTTGATTTGCAGGAACAATAATAAAAAAATGAAAAAATATATTTTAGGTATTAATTTGCCGATAAAAGCCAGATGCCACGAATCGGGAGTGGCGTTGGTTGACCAAGAAGGCAATGTTATTTTTGCCGCCAGCGAAGAAAGGTTTTCCAGGAAGAAGTTGGATGGTGATTTCCCCGTATTGTCCATTAAAAAAATGCTGGAATTCACGGGCGTTAAGAGGGAAGATGTTGAGTATGTGGTTGTTCCTACTATTAATAATGTCGGAAAATTTTTTAGATTTGCCGAGTTTGTTTTTAAAGAAAGATTGGGTCGTTTGTTGAAACCGGGCACCTATAAAGTTTTTTATAAACTATTTTTATCGGAAAAAAACGCTTCTAAAATAAAAGACCAGGAAGAACAAGGAGAGTTCAAAATGAAATATTTTTGGAAAGATTTTATAAAGCAGAATTTCCCTAAGGCTAAAATTGCAAAAGTTGACCATCATTTGTCTCATGCCGCCGGAGCCTACTTCACTTCTCCGTGGGAAGAATCATTGATTATTACCAGTGATGGAGCCGGTAATTTTCTTTCCTCCATAGTCGCCGCGGGCAAGTCGGGAAAAATTAAAAAAATAGCTAAAACTTTCATTCCTCATTCGGCGGGAGTGTTTTGGGGAAGTGTTACCAAGGTTTGCGGATTTAAATCAGGCACAAGGCACGGAGGAAAAGTCACCGGATTGGCGGCAAGCGGAGATCCAAGCAAGCTGATTGACAAGTTTAGGCAAGTTATAAAATGCGAGGGCTTAAGATTAAAAGCGAAAGAAGAATTATTCTTTGATTCTGCGAAACTTATACCTGATTGGGGCAACTATGAACCGGAAAGGCTGAAAAAATTCCTAGGCGAATCAACCAGAGAAGATGTGGCCGCCGGAGCTCAAAAAAGACTGGAAGAAGTAATGGTGGAATTGATTTCTAACGCCCTGAACAAAACAGGGTTGGACAAAGTGGTTCTTGCTGGCGGAGTTTTTGCCAATGTGTTGCTGAATCAAAAAATAAGACAATTGCCAAAGGTAGATGATCTTTATGTTTTTCCGGCTATGTCTGACGGCGGATTGGCTTTAGGAGCGGCCCTTTCTTTTCTTTCTAAATTAAAAAGAAAAGAAAGGGGAAAATTAATGCCAAAAAATTTCGGGATTGTTTATTTTGGTCCCAGTTATTCCAATAACGAAATAGAAAGTGATTTGGCAAGAAATAAAATAGTTTATAAAAAAATGGCTGAACCGGCAAAAGAAATCGCCAAATTGATTTATGAAAATAAAATTGCGGCGCTTTATGCTGGCAGAATGGAGTACGGTCCGAGAGCTTTAGGAAACAGGTCTATAATTTACGCGCCGATAGATCCCACGGCAAACGACTGGCTTAATAAAAAATTAAATCGCAGCGAGTTTATGCCATTCGCGCCGGTAACGATGATAGAACATATAAAGGAAAATTATATCGGCATAACAAACGACCCGTTGGCGGCGAAATATATGACGATAACTTATGATTGCATGGAAAAAATGAAAAAAGAAGCCCCCGCTTGCGTCCACTTAGACGGAACAGCTCGTCCTCAAGTTATAAAAAGAGAAGATAATCCTTATTATTACGATATTATAAATGAGCATTATAAATTAAGCGGTATTCCCACCTTGATAAACACCAGTTTTAATATGCACGAAGAACCAATTGTGGCCAGCCCGGATGACGCTATTAGAGCCTTTTTGGATTCAGGGATTGATTATCTGGTTATGGAGGATTATTTGTGCTGTATTGAAGATAATAAGAGCTTAGTGAAATGAAACTAATCCATCTAACGGCAAAAAAGTTTCAATCTTTGAGCGCCGACAATATTTATATTCTTAATTTGGCCGAGAAGTTTAATAATCTTCTCGGAAAGGATTATTCCATAGTTGTCGCGAGTAAATTATCAGAACAATTTAAAGATACGGCGGTGATCAATTTGCGTTTGAAAACATTGGAGACTGTTTTTTTAAACTTTTGGCTTCCGTACATTTTTTATTTTTTTTGGCTGCCATTTTTTATCTTTAAAATAAAATCAAATTCTGATGCAGTTTTTTTCTCCAATGAATCCCATTTATTATCTTACTTGATAAGGTTTAGAAAAATTTTTAAGTTTAAATACAAAATATGTTCCGATTGGCACATGCTTTATAATAATTGGCGAGACGGGTATATTGCTTTAAATAGCGACTTTTTAATTACGACATCCGCAAAACTTAAAAATTTATTAATAAAAAAAACAAAAATAAATCCAAAAAAAATCTTGGTCGCTTATGGAGGAGTCGATATTGATAATTATAGGTGTGTTGATAAAAATGAAGCCAGGAAAACTTTAAACTTGCCGGCTGATAAGAATATCATCGGTTATGTGGGATTGTTTAAAACAATGGGTATGGAAAAAGGGATTAACACTATGATAGAATCGTTGAAAAATCTAAATGAAAATGAGATAATGATTTTTATCGGCGGCAAAGATGAAGAAATAAAGGAATATAAAAAAATTGCTAAAGAAAATGGAGTTTTAGAAAGATGCATCTTTGAAGGGCGCAAAGATTTTAAAGAAGTGGTTCTTTATGAACAAGCTTCGGATGTATTGGTGATTCCGTATCCAGACAAACCGCATTTCAGATTGTACGGATTTCCGATGAAAGTTTACGAATATATGGCCAGCCAAAGGCCGATTGTTTATTCCAAACTGGAGCTTGTGGAGGAAATTTTGTCGGATTGCGGTTATGGCTTTATTCCAGATGGTCCGAAAGATTTGGCGGAAAAAATAAAAGAGGCGATTGGCGCAAAAGATGCTGATGAAAAAGTAAAAATCGCTTACGAAAAAGTAAAAAATTACACTTGGCAAAAAAAAGCTGAAAATATTGTCGCATTCATCAAATCAAAAACAAATGTTTAACATTTCCTTAATCATACCCACCTACAATGAAGCAAAAAACATTCCTTTTTTAATAGAAGAGATTTTTGGCGTTGTGGATAAAAGCAAAATAAATATGGAGTTTATAATCGTAGACGACAATTCCCCGGACGGCACGGGAAAAATAGCGGAAGAACTTGCCAGTAAATACCCAATCAGAGTTATCAATCGCGCCGGCAAGCTGGGCTTAGGCACGGCCGTAGCGGAAGGCTTTAAATTATCCGACAGGGAATATGTGGGAGTAATGGATGGTGATATGAGCCATAACCCAGTCATTATCAATCAAATGGTCGCTTCTTTGGCTGATAATGACATCGCTATAGGGAGCAGATTTGAAGAAGGTGGCAGTGTGGAAGAAAATTGGGGGTGGCATAGAGTAATTATCGCAAAAAGCGGAAAATTTATGGCCCAGATTCTTACCGGAGTGAAAGATCCGTTAAGCGGTTATTTTTTTATGAAAAAAGATGTGATAGACGGCGTAAACCTAAAAACAAAAGGCTATAAAATACTTCTTGAAATTCTAGTAAAGGGCAAATACAAAAAATTGAAAGAATTCCCATACACCTTCAGAATAAGAAAATACAGCGCGTCAAAATTAAATACCAAAGAGTTTTTATTGTTTTTGGGGCAAATAATAAAATACAGTTTTTATAAAGCGATAAGATTATTTAAAAAATGAAATATTCAGACAACCAAAAATATTGGGATAAATATTGGGACGAGAATAAAAACAAAAAGACTTTTTTTAATTCTCTAGTGGCTTTTGCCAGAGAATATTACTTTGCCAAATATTTCGCCAAATTTATCGCAAAAAATTTTGATATTAAAGATAAGACAGTGTGCGAAATAGGGGCGGGGTCAGGCCTTACTTTGTCTTATCTGAAAAAACTGGGGGCAAGCAAATGTACCGGAATTGATTATTCCAAGGAGGCTGTTGAAATGGCAAAAAGCTCAAACAAAGAATGTGAATTTATTTATGGGGATGCGTTTAATTTATCAGGCATTCCCGACAAACATTTTGATTTGGTTTATTCGCTTGGTTTTTTGGAACATTATAATAAAGAAGATCAAAAAAAATTAATATCCGAGCAAAAACGCGTGGCCAAAGAATGCGTTTTCATAGAAGTTCCTTATGATATTTTTTATTTTCGCTGGCTTTTTACCATAAATCGCAAATTAGGCAGGACCACAACCTTCAGCGACGAAGAATTGTTTACCAAAAAAACATTCCAAAAGCTCGGACTGGAAGGGAAAAGCAAATTTATGCCCAGGTCTTTTTTTCTTACTATTGGGCACTTTGAGTATTTGTAAAGACAAAATATGGCCATATTTAGCCGTATTTTAAACCTTGACATTTTTGCTAAAGGGTGTATACTTTTAATAAGTTCTTTTAGAATTGAATATTTGAAATTAAGACAGAAACAATCAAGAAAAATCTTTAAAGAATAGGAGGGGTGAAGATTGGATAACGACAAGACTGCTGTTCTTGTTCTATCTTATTGTTTATACAAAGATGGAACAAGGCTAAGCGTAATGGCGGAAAAAAGCGCCGAGATTGGAATCGCAACAGTTTGTAATTTTGTAATAGGGAAGCTTCGCATATCATTTTTTCAACAGCTTATAAGTGTTGGGAAAAAGAGGCGAGGCTAAAAAAGGAAATGGCCATAAAAAAAGGAATAGACATGGAGAATATTCATTTTCTTGAGGGAGTAACTCGAACCTCTGACGAAATTGCCGCCCTTAAAGATGTGTTAAAGAAGCTCGGAACTCGCAAACTTATTGTGGTTTGCGAGAAGTATCATGTGGGAAGAGCCACGAGGTTTCTTGGAAAGAATTTCCCCAGAATAGAATTTGATTTTAGGGTTTTTCAGACCAAGTATGAAAGGACATTTGAGCCATCCGGAATTAAAAGTTTTAAAGGATCGATCTTGACATGGGTCAAGAGTCATAGAGGTTCCCTTGTCACTTGGTGGCTATGGTGTTTTATTTGCAATTTGTTTAATAAATAAGACCTTGGTTTTTGTCTTGTAATTAGGGGTGTTTCTTTTGTTAAAGAACATCCCTTTATTTTTAGAGTTACATTTTTCTCTAGATTTATGCTATATTTTGCTTGTATGAAAGAGCAAGATATAAAAGAATATTTTAACCGAATGGCTCCAAATCGAGACAAATGGAAGAAGAAAAGCCGTTATTATTACAATCATTTGGAAAATTTCATATCTTTTCTGGTGCCCGAAAACAAGCGAGTGATTGAAATCGGCTGTGGGACGGGAGATTTGCTGTTTAAATTAAAGCCGAGTTATGGTTTAGGCGTTGATATAAGCGAAAAAATGATAGAGTTGGCCCGACAGAAAAATTCCAATCCGAAAATAGAATTTAAGGTTGGCATAATAGACGATGTTGATGGTTTGTTTGATTATATTATTTTATCGGACCTTATAGGGTATCTCCCTGACATTGAAGAATTTTTTAGAAAATTACCGCGAATAATGCATCCCCAAAGTAAACTTATTATCACTCAATATAGCCAATTATGGGAACCTGTATTAAGCCTTGCCTCAAGCGTCGATTTAAGAATGCCTGCCTCGCTCATCCAGAATTGGATAAGTTTAGGAGATATCAATAACTTTTTGCAGCTAACAGGGTTGGAAACCGTAAAATCGGGCAAAAAATTACTGTTCCCTAAAAATATTCCCATTGTTTCCAAAATCATAAATAATTATTTGGTCAATCTGTGGCCGTTAAATAAATTTGCTTTGGTTAATTATGTCGTTGCTAGGTCGATTGCTGTTGGCGACAAAAAAAATAAACCTTCTTTTTCGGTCATTGTTCCGGCCAGAAACGAGGCGGGGACTATAGAGAAAATTGTCCAGCAAATTCCTGAATTGGGAGAATTTACCGAAATTATTTTCGTGGAAGGACATTCCGGCGATAATACCATGGAAGAAATTAAAAGAGTGGCGGAAAAATATCAAGGAAAAAAAAGGATAAAATATGCCATTCAGAAAGGCAAAGGCAAAGGAGATGCCGTGCGATTAGGATTTGAAATTGCGGAAGGAGACATTTTGGCGATTTATGACGCCGATATGACCGTTCCCGCCAAAGATCTTGAAAAATTTTATAACGCCATTGCGGACAGAAAAGGGGAGTTTATTAACGGTTCCAGATTGGTTTATCCGCTGGAAAATGAATCTATGAGACCTATTAATTATCTTGGTAATAAGTTTTTCAGCTATATGTTCAGCTGGATACTGGGCCAGCCGATCAAAGACACGCTGTGCGGAACGAAAGTTTTATGGAAAAAAGATTATCAAGACATAAAGGCTAACAGAAATTATTTCGGCGATTTTGACCCTTTCGGCGATTTTGACTTGCTTTTTGGGGCGGCTAAATTGAATTTGAAGATAGTTGAGATCCCTGTTCGTTACAAGGCCAGGGAATACGGAGAAACAAATATTTCTCGCTTTAAACATGGGTGGCTGTTGTTAAAAATGGTTATCTTCGCAATGAAGAAAATTAAATTTAAATAATATTTAGCGCAATGAAAATAAAACTAAAACTCTTTAAATTGGCGAATAAATTGTTTGAACACTATCATTTTATTTATAAACCGCTTTATTTTTTTTATAAAAAAATCAGCGACAGGCAAAAGATAGCTTTGTTTAAAAATATTATTAAACCGGGGATGCGCGTCTTGGATTTGGGCGCTAATATAGGGTTTTATACAGTTTTGTTTTCAAAACTAGTCGGTGAAAACGGAAAAGTGTTTGCTTTTGAGCCTGATGCCAAAAATTATAAATACTTAGAAGAAAACACAAAAACACTATATAATGTAACTATTGAAAGAAAGGCGGTTAGCGACAAGACCGGGAAAATCAATTTTTACATCTCAAAGGATTTAAATGTTGATCATCAGTCGTATGATAGCGGAGAAGGCAGGGATTGCGAAGAAGCGAACGCAATCTCTCTTGATGATTATTTTTTTGATAACACAAAAATTGATTTTATAAAAATTGATATCCAGGGATATGAGCCAATAGCCCTAAAAGGCATGAGTAAAATTATGCGGCAGACGGGCAAAATGACTGTTTTTGGAGAATTGTGGCCATACGGCTTGCAAAAGGCCGGCTCAAACGCGGAAGAGTATTTAAATTTTTTTAAAAACCATGGATTTAAAATTAAATTTTTTGAAGATGGAATTGATTATAACGAAAAAATAAAGGATAAAGATTTTTATACCGATTTTATCGCGAATAAAGATTGATTATATGAAAATAATTAAAACAGCGATACAAAGACTAAAACATAATTATATATTAGCCGGCATTATTTTGTTCGGGTTTTCGCTTCGTTTCTACGGGGTTTATTTTGATTATCCGAGCGTTAATTTTATTTGGGACGAAATATATAATATATCTCATTTGTTGGAAATAATGACTTATAAGACAATATTTTTACAGTACTTTCCTTCTCCTTATCCGTTTTTTTTGACTTTTTTATATATTCCGGCCGTTGTTCTTAAGATTATATACATTGGAGCAGTGAACCAGTTAACTAATCTAAATGAAATTAAAAATTATATATTGATAAACGGAGTCGGGCAAATCCATATAATCGCCCGATGGTATTCTGTTTTTTTTGGGACAGCCACCATATATTTAGTATATAAAATATTCGGATATATTTTTAAAAAAAGAGCGAGTCTGTATTACGCAACCTTTGCCTATTCAGTCAGCTTGATTCCGGTTTTTCTGTCTCATTGGGGAAAAGTGCATTCCGCCATGGTTTTCTTTTTGGCGCTGTCTTTGTATTTCGCTATGAAGTTTGAAGAGAATAAAAAACTAAAATTTTTTTACGGTTCTGTCGCCTCCGCCGCTGGCGCTTTGTCAATTCATTATATCGGCATATCCGCTTTTATCTTCCCTCTTTACGCCATATTTGCCAACAGACAACTATTTAGCAGCAGGATATTGGTCAAGGCCGGAGCGATTTATACGGCTGTCTCTCTGTTTTTTTACTCTTTAAATTATGGCGGATTCATTTATATGCTATACGACCAGATGAGATATTACGGCAGCACTAATTATTCAAGCTTAATGCCGGTGGGAAAGTATGAAAGATTTTATTATGTCTTTCGCGATTATTTTAACATTGATCCGGTTTTTACTGCGATGTTTGTCGTTATGACAGCGCTTTTTTTTAAATTTTTAATCAAAGACAGGTTCGCAAGATATATTTTAGCGGGCTGGCTTTTTAATTATATGTTGATGATTACAATTATGGCGGCGCCGCATATGCCGCGCTGGCTCTTGATTAGTTCCACATTATCCGTACCACTGTCTGCCGGTTTGTTCATAGAATTTTTGATCAATAAAAAATTAAACAAAACAGTTATCGCTGTCTTAATGACAATAATAATCTTGCCAAGCTTGTATGTAACCGCAAATTGGTTAAAACTGCTTAATCATAATACTTATATGGAAGCTAAAGATTGGCTGGAACAGAACGCAAGAAACGGCGAAATTGTTTATTCGTTTGATAAGCTTATATATGCTCCACCTTCGTATGATTCAGCCCTGTGGGATAAAGAAATGAATCACGTTGAATCAAAAAAAATTAATTATATTTTATCTCAAAAAAAAGCTTTTGAACATCCAGGCATAAATCTAATGTATGACAGAAAATCCGGCAGATATAAAGATTTAGCCGGACCAAATACAAAGTATATACTGGTCGGTTCTGAAGCAAAGATAGACATACCGAATGTAGAAAAATTTCACAAACTTGAGTTGGTAAAGGCGTTCAAACCGGCTGATAACAAAGAAATTGAAAAAAGAGGGCTGGATACGGACT
>Ga0209211_10012013_pt1 | contig 10966 bp, 9 predicted proteins | sample RifGroA2_FD_183992 | JGI IMG/M metagenome (GOLD analysis project Ga0209211, IMG submission 183992) | Groundwater microbial communities from Rifle, Colorado, USA - Groundwater A2 (SPAdes) (version 2) | ecosystem: Environmental > Aquatic > Deep subsurface > Groundwater | place: Rifle, Colorado...
ACCGTTGTCGCGGCGCTCATCGTCAGTTGACATGTCCCTGTTCCGCTGCAGGCGCCGGTGAATTGCCCTGTAGAAGGATTTGCCGTGAGCGTAACAAGACTGCCTTGAGAGAAATCATACCAGCATGTCGAGCCGCAATTGATGCCGTTAGGATTGCTTGTCACTGTGCCGCTGCCGGACTTCGTCACCGTCAGACGCGGTGTGCCGCCGGACGTTACAGTCACTTGTATAGTTGCGGTCTTCTGGGACGGCGACGAGTCTCTCACTGTGATGGTTGCTGTTCCTGCCAAAACGCCCCTCGCTGTCAATGTAGTTCCGGAGATTGTGGCCGTTGCTATGTTTGTTGCCGAAGATGTAGCTGTGTGCGCGCCTGTCCCGCCGGAAATCTGGGACGTTGTTGCCGCGCCAACTGCGATCGTCATTGAAGAAGGTCCAGTAAGGCCGCCGCTCGTGCCGCCTGCCGAAGAAAGTAAGAAGCTGTATTCACCTGTCTGGGGGTTCCGCACGCGAGTCCCGTCTTCAAATACGATATCAGACCAGTACTGAATGGTGTTGCCAGCTATCGCGCCAGTGAATGTATTTTGAGCCGGACAGGTTTTTTCCGTGCCGCAGTTCCACGTCGTCCACGCACGGTTGACGGAGCCGACTTCCTTGAATTGTATTGTATGGGACCGTACGTCTTGATAGCCCGGGGAGGAAGAGGAAGTAAAGGGATAGCTCGTAGTGGAAGTAAAGGTCATGATCTGCTGCCCGGGATTCATGTTCGTTTCAGGGTCCCTCGTCACAGTACTGTATGGCTCTATGCAACTAGAACTGTAAGTGCCTTCGCAGTAAGTCCTGCATGCACCGTAAGAGTCCCTCACTATTAAGAGGTTTTGATCTGGCTCGACCCAGACATTGTGGGGGGCGCATGTCACGACCTCGAATCGTCCACTCTTGGATGCGCATCTGTATTTGCCGGAAAGGCCAGGACAGAGTTTCCCTATGATACTCAAGCTTGATGGAACAGCATAAACCTTCTGCGTGGCAGCCTCCGCAACGCCGCTGCCGATGGAAATCAGCGAGATGTGTGGAATACTGAGCGTAACCATGATGGCGGATATAACCAAGGCTAGGAATTTCACCGGCTTCATTTTGAACACACTATATACACCAAGATGGTGTTCGAAAGAAGCGCCCCGCACGGAGCGCTCCGTTAAAGGGATATTTGGCTTTCCCGATATATAAAAAGAATCCTTCCAAAAAACATATTCTTTTATGCAGACGAATTTTTAATTCGCCATGTTTTAAGCTTCGCCAATCCGCAGAAAGCTTTATATATTACAAATGTAATAAAATGTAATAATGATTGTATTCGACTCGTCGACGCTTGTATTGCTGGCTAAAACAGAGATGCTTGACATGTTTTTGAATGACTTCAAAGGAGATGTAGTAATTCCTCGCAGCGTCGAAAGGGAAGTGACAATAAAGGGGACATTCGACGCTCTGCTGTTAAAGAAGCGCATAGAAGAAGGTAAGATAAAAATCAAAAGTGTTAAAGACGATAATGCAAACAAGTTCATGCAGGACTTTAACATAAATATCGGTGAAGCAGAATCCATATGCCTAGCTATGGGCGGTGAAGATTCAATTTTGGCGACTGATGATAAAAAAGCTATCACCGCATGTAAATTATTGGGCATAAATTTTACAAATGCGCCGAATATACTCATAAGATTCCGCGAAAAGATGCTCCTGACAGAGGAGCAGGCCGGAGAAAAGTTAAACTTGTTAATAAAAAACGGCAGGTATAAGAAGGAAATAACTGAAGTTGTAAAAACAAGGCTTAAAGAGGTGGGGAAAAATGCAAAGAACTCTAAGCATTAGGATGGATGAAGACAACTATGAATTTGTGAAGAAAATGGCAAAAGAAAATAAGGAAGAAATATCGAAATCCGTCAGGGAGCTTGTAGACATGGGAAGGCTTATGTATGCAGTGGAAAGCTACAGGAAAGGAAAAGCGTCCATAGGAAAAGCGTCGGAAATGGCCGGCATTTCAATAAGTGAGATGATGGATCGCCTGTCAGATTTCGGGGTAAAAAGCAATCTGACTAAGGAAGATTACCTGGAAGGCCTCAAAAATCTCCGAAAAATTTGGTAAATTATGAGCATCAAACTTGCAAACAAATCTAGAATCTCTTTTAGCAGAGGTTATGCTGGGCATATTAGAGGCATAATTAAGAATAAAGATTACGAGCCGAAATGCGTGGAATGCAGAATTATCATAGGCAGGCTGAATAAATTTCTCAAGAAGACAAAATAGGTCTACATTATCCTCGAGCCGTTCTGCACGCTATTGCTCGGCTCAAGTATCGTGCCGTCCTCCGCCGCCAGCAGCATTCCCTCGCTCCTGATGCCCCTGAGATCGCGCGGCTCCATGTTCATTATGACGATTATCTGCCGACCTTCGAGCTGCTCTTTCTTGTATTTTTCCCTCAAGCCGGCGACGATCTGGCGCTGCCCGCCTCCGAGGTCGACGCGCAGCACGTAAAGCTTTTCCGCGTTCGGATGGTCCTTCACGTCAGTTATAGTGCCGACTCTCATGTCGACCTTCTGGAATTCCTTGTGAGGCAGCATGTCGTTCACCAAGGCTATCTCGTCGGGGTTTGCGGGACTTTGTTCCGTCCTCGCGTATCTGCTCCTGTGCTTTTTCGCCTTTTCTATTTCTTTGTCTTCAATTTTCTTAAATAGCATATGCGCGGTTATGCGCCGCCCCGGCTCGATCGAGAACTTGCCTGAAAGTTTCTTCCCGGCGCCCAGGCACTTCAGCGCCTTTTCCGCGCTTGCAGGTATGAACGGGGACAGCAGCAAAGAAATCGGCTGGAGAAGATTCGCAGCGGTGTAAAGAGTTGTGGCGGCCTTTTCTTTTTCCGAGGCCCATGGCTTGCCGTCCTGAAAATATTTGTTCACCTGGGAGGCAAAAGCGAGCGTTTCGCGGAGCGCCTCGCGCAGCTTCACCTGGCTTACGAGCTCTTCAACCCTGCTTATTGTCTTTTCCAGGCTCCACTGGAGGTTTCTTTCTTGCTCGCCCAGTTGCGGTTCGGGAACCTTGCCGCCAAAGTTCTTTTCTATGAAATACGTCGCACGATAGAACAAATTGCCGTAGTTCGCGATCAGCTCGTTGTTTATGCGGTTCTGGAAGTCGCTCCAGTCGAAGTTGCTGTCCTTGCTTTCCGGAAGTATCGAAGACAGGTAAAATCTCCAGTAGTCTGCGGGAAACAGTTCAAGAGCCTCGTCGCTGAAAAGACCTATGCCTTTTGATGTCGAGAATTTTTCGCCGTTCCAGTTGAGGTATTCATACCCTGCAAGATGATGGACGAGCTCATAGTTCGTGTCACGCTGCTCTGAATCTCTGGCTGACAGCAATATGGCAGGAAAGACTATTGAATGAAACGGTATATTGTCCTTGCCCATGAACTGGTAGATACGCGAGTCTTTCCAGTAGCTTTTCCAGTCCTTTATTATACCATTATCATACGCATCCTTCGTCATAGAGATATATGCTATCGGCGCATCCATCCAGACATAAAAAATGAGATGCTCATATCCTTTTAGCGGCACCTTGACGCCCCATTTGAGGTTGCGTGTTATACATCTCGGCTTGAGTCCCGTCTTCAGCCAGCCGAGAGCAAGGTTCCGCGTGTTGTCCGGCCATTGGTCTTGCTTGTCAATCCATTTCTTTAGCTTTCCTTCAAGCAGCGGAAGGTTCAGGAACAAATGCTTTTCCTTCCTGAATTCGATCTCCTGCCTTTTGCAGACATTGCATCTGGGATTCTGGAGCTGTTCCGGGTCAAGAATCGTGCTGCATTTCTCGCACTGGTCGCCGCGGGCGCTGTCATATCCGCAGACTGGGCAGGTGCCGATTATATAGCGGTCCGGAAGAAACCGCTTGTCATGTTTGCAGAAGGGAACAATTATAGTATCTTCTTTTATGTATCCGTTCTCAAGTGATGAAAGAAAAAGCTCCTGAGTTATCTGATGGTTGTTTTGCGACGAGGACCTCCCGAAAAATGTGAAATCAAAGCCCCATTTCTTGTAAATCTCTTTCTGGATGCCGTAATATTTTTCGGCATATCTTTCCGGCGTGAGCCCTTCTTCCAATGCGGCTAATTCTACAGCAGTGCCGTGCTCATCGGTGCCGCAAATGAATATGTTGTCAACGCCGAAAATGTCCAGGAAGCGGTGAAATATGTCAGCCGGAAGTATCGAGCCCACTATGTTGCCCAGGTGCTTCACGCCGTTCACGTACGGTATTGCAGACGTTATTGTGACTCGATGGAAAAATTTTTCTACGGTAACCACCTTCAGTCCTTCAGCATGAATTTGTCGAGCTTCTTCTTTGCCTCTTCCCTCTTTTTCTGGTGCTCGGTCAGGAAAGCTATCACTTTCTTTGTCAGGATGTCCTTCACTTCGCCCGTGCTGACTGCGCCCGAGCGGTAGTCGTCAAATATGTCTTTTATCTTCTTGTCATCAGGCTCGAACATCTGGTAGAGATACTGGCATGCTACGTCTGTGTCCGGATTCCCTCCCTTCTCCCTGTGTTCCTTCATCGTCGCGCCGCCGCCGCTGAAGGCGCGCTGTATCTTCTTCTTTACATCATCTGGCTTGTCCGTCGTGAATATAGTCGATTCAGGCTTGCTCGACGACATCTTGCTGTCGGGCCCCTGCAGTCCGGGCAGGAAAGTGTTATGGATAGCCGCCGGCTTGTAATACCCGAGCTTCGGCGCGATGTCACGGGTGATGCGCCAGTAGGGGTCCTGGTCTATCGCCGCAGGTATCAGCACTGGCACGTTCATCTTCTTCAGGTAGCTTGGCAGGAAGCATGGCGCCGCCTGTATAGCCGGCCAGAAAGTCGTGCCGATATTTGTGCTGTTGTCAAATCCAAAGACCGCTTTTGCCGTCGAGAACGTCGTCCGTTTCGCGACTTCAAGCGCTATCTTATAGAGTGACCTTATGTAATCGGTGTCCACGAAGATGAACGTCTTGTTTGGGTCAAAGCCAAGCGCGATGATGTCCAGTACATTGTCATAGGCGAGCCGCGTCGTCTCGCCCAGCTCCAGGCCTTCCTTGACAACGAATTTCTCGTCGTCTGTTATCTGGAAATAAAGTTCCGCGTCAAACCTGTCCTGCAGCCACTTCGTGAATACCCAGGGAAGCAGATGCCCGAGGTGCGTGTCGCCGGAAGGTCCGCGTCCCGTATAGAGAGCGAACTGCTCGCCTCTCTCGTACCTGTCGAGCAGCCAGTCAAGGTCGCGATGGCTAAAGAAAACTTTCCTGGTAAGCATGAAATGGCTTTCGCCAGCCGCCTTCTCCAGCCTCCCAAGAAGCGGTTTTGTTATGCGGCTGGTGCCGAATTCCTTGGTCAGCCTGTCGTAGTCTATATGCCCGGAGACCTCCCACGGCGTCACTCTCATGTTCTCGATTTTAATCTACCTCTTTGTTTATTATTCTTTTGCAGCCTGTAATATAAGAATTTGTTTACGGTTGCATCCACCAAAACGTCCACTGTATTGATATTTGGTATATTTTCTTTTTCAAGCATCAATGAAAGCTCTGTGCAAGCAAGGACAACCTGGGAGCCATTTTTCGTATGCCTCTTGCAAATATTAGCAGGGCTTCGTGAGCCAATGCCGCGGTTGAAGCGCAGAATAGACACTGAAATGTCATTCATCTCTTTCTTCGTAAGCGTGCTATATTTTATGCCTGGGAATTTATACAGGCCGTGCTTTATAGTAGCCGGCGTTCCGAGAACAAGAACGCGTTTTCCTTTCTTGGCCAAAACCTTTTTCACTTCCTCCCTCAAGTCCAATAAGGGCGTTTTTATTTCTTTTTGCAGCCTGTCGTAGTAAAGATGAATGGTGTTGCAGACCATCACGATCACATGTTCTGATATACCCACACCTAAAGGTGTGGGTTTGTTTTGAACATGGGATCCCGAATGCGCCTCTAATACATGCCGCCTAAAGGCGGCAGTTTCAGGCGCATTCAAGATGAAATCAGCGCCTGATTTGTCAAGAAATTGCAATCCTTCAATATACGGTTTCAAGTCGTTGTCTGGTATTTTATCGAAAACAAGCTCGGAGGCGGGTATGCTGTTTATGACTATATGAGGAAAATCAATATTCCTTTCGATCAGCTTCCTTTTCTGGAGCTCCTTGATAAGTTTGCTGTAGAACTCGCCTGTGGCTTCGGGTCCTATGCCGCCCAGAATGCCGATTTTGACAGAAGTAGAACTAGAAAAACTTGCGTTCTCCGCTACGCCGTGGAAATCCATTGGTAGGGCATCACACCAGCCTCTTCAATAAAGGATAGTTGGAGCTAAAGCTTAAATCCGGATATTTGCTTATAGTGAACCCACAAAAGAATCCGGACATGTTTGTGGGTTCACAGATAGCTCACAAGGAAGTAATATATCCAGATTGTTTCCTTGTAGAGCTATAAGAGCTTTGAAAATATAAGATTATCATGACTGACAAGAACGGGAAAGTCTTCCAATTCAAAGTCGATGACAGAAGAAGGCTCGCTCATTATATGCCAGTGCAGCGTACAGAAGTAGGATATGCATCGGCAGGTCCGGCGCCCGATGAGTGCGAAATATTCAGAACCGCGAGTTTCTCGGGTGGCAATAAGTCGTCAGAACCCGCCATGGCGCTGCGGCATAATGTACCTTATACGGCGGAAAGGCCAGGGAATGCAATCCCGGATGAATGTCCATTGCCAGAACGGCCCGATGGCATTCAAAGAAATTATCGTGTACCGGTTTCAATTTTAGCCGGCGCGGCTATCGCCGCCGCATCAATCGGTCTTGCGTATTTGCAATCCGGACCTGCAAAGAATAGAGGAATGGCTGATTATGAAGAGTTCCGAAGAAGTTCGAAGATAGAAAGAACAGTAGACGTGCCTGATGATTTGTTCCGGGTGATAAAAGAGGATACCGGATTAGGATACATGGGTATTGCACATGCAGCAGATTTGAACGGGGATGGCATCGATGAGATTTCTGTCGTAGAAAGCTGCGGCAGCGGCGGCTGCTGGGGAGAAACGTTTACCAAAAGAAACGGATCCTATGAAACAATATTTAACGGTCTGGCAGAGCACATGTCGCCTGAATCGAGTAATGGATTTAGGAATCTCTTTGAGACCAAAAAAGTATACCTTCCATGGGGCGGGTTTACGAACGTAACTGTGAAATATGAAATGGTCGGTGGAGAATATGTGAAAGCTGGGGAATTTCTTTCTGATGATACGATGAAGCAGACAGTAGAATTTACAAGAAATTATCTTAGAGATGAGCCAAATCCAGAAAGAAGACGTGAGGTATTTGATGAGCTAAGCGCCAGCATAGGAGCCTTAAACGCATTCGATTTGCTCGTGTTTTCCAGCGCCCCCCCAAACTTACCGGTACCAGAAGATGCATTCGCCAGAAGGCAGCTGGTGGATGACTTGTCAAGAGAGAGGGGTGTGAATCTTTCTCGATATTATGATAATTCTGAAGGTCTGAGAAGGTTTCTTTTCAGTTCGCCACAATTTGTCCAGCCAAGAACGCTTACAGAACTCGGCATTACTTTCGCAGCCCTCGTAGGGAAGAATATTCAAAAAGAATTGGGACTCGATGCCTATGCGCAATACTTGCAGACCTTGCGCAAGTCAAATGGTTATCTGGACGACGACATGAAACGCACGGGCAGGCAGCCAAATCCCGAAGAACTTCACAGAATACTGTGGCAGGGCGCATCGGGCGCTATAAGGGAAGACCGGCTGCCAGTGACAAGAGGCCAAGACACGTCCACTTACAGAACTTGGGAGTCGCCGTCGGGCAGCGGCAGTTCGCGAAATTTTAATCCAAGAGATGTAACGGGCGACCCGAGATACCTAAGCCAGCCGCAACCTGAATCAAGGCAGCAGGACATGTCCAGGCAGATAGATCAGCAAACCCGGCAGCAATTACAGCAGGGCGCGGAAAGGGGCAGGCAGATGTTTAATCAAGGCATGAACAAATTGTTCGGGCCGAAGGACCAGAATAAGAAATAGCAGAAAATCTATGGTATATTTTCTTTGAATCCTTGGGCACTCAAGCGAACACCAGTGAGCCACCGTTAGTATGTTTTCTTTTCCGCAAGCGCTTTTTTCCAAAAAGGGCTGATTATTTCTTTTTCCAGCACAAGCAGAACCTTCGGTTCTGCTGTACAGCAAGAGCTTTGCTCTTGCTTGTAGGGATTTTCCTGCGAATGACAATGAGCCACTTTGTAATATTTTCTTTTGCCTTAAGGATTTTCCTTCCACAAAGAAAAGCCTTAATTATTTCTTCACGCCGTAAATCGAGACGTATTCAACAAGCCTTTTCTTTTTTCTCTCTATGTGTATGTCAACGCGGGCTCCCCTGAACAGCGCCTTTATTTTATCGTTGCTCTCAAGAAATCCCGGACCGGGTATGCCGAAGCTCTTTCCAAAGGACAGGAAATAGAAGCGTCCGCCCTTTTTGAGGGAGCCAACCAGCTGTCCGACGTGCCTGTGAGGTATATCAAGATGTTCCAGGACTCCGACGACAGTCACTGCGTCAAAAGCATGCTTCGGCGCCCTGAAGCTTCCCTTGACGAAGATGACGTTGTGGAGTTTGTATTTCCTTATCTTCTTCGCCGCATGCTCAAGCTGCTTCTCGCTAAGGTCAACCGCGACCACCATGCCTCTCCTCAACCTCCTCGATATGAAAAGCGTTGTATTCCCGGAGCCGCAGCCGAAGTCAAGCACCTTGGAGTTGTCCCTTAGCTTGAGGAACCTGATTATCCGCGACGCTTCCCTTTCCCCGTACCATATGTGGAAGAACTTGTCCCAGAAGAAAGCTATCCTGTCGTAGAACTGCTCAGTGAATTTCTTGTCAACACTCAGGCGTATCGCAATGTAGAGAGGCAGTCCAAGCAATATGAGGAAAATTCCCATGGCAAAAATATAGATAGCCTCCGAGACTTCCGTAATCCAGAAATAAAGCAGCATTGCATTGAAGACAACGACAAGAATAGGCCCGATCTTCGGAAAGGGCGCGTTGAAGTAGCGCTTCATCTTTGGCTTTTCAACCCTTAGCTTGACTACAGACAGCATGACAAGCGAGTACATTACGACAACAAGAGGTATGAGCAGCGAAAGGAGGAAAAGGTAGTTGCCGAACGCGAGAAGGGTTATCATGCTGATAACGAATGTCTGGAAAATTATCGCCGAGGATGGCGTCTTGTATTTCTTGTGTATTCTGGAGAATCGCCTGACAAGAAGCTTGTCGCGGGACATGGCAAAGAGAAGGCGGGGCGACGAGACTATCCATGAAGCCGCGGTTCCTATCAGCGGGATGAAAATCATTACCGCAAATACCTTTCCGATATCGCTGCCGAAAAGCGTCTCCGCAAGGAATGCGAGCGGCGCGTCCTGGCTGGCAAACGTGGCGGCGTCTATGTTGCCCAGGGATACGAAAACAATGAGGATGCTTATAGCTGCTATTATGGCAGTGCCGAGCACGAGCATCTTCGGGAGCACCTTGCGTGCGTTCTTTATTTCTTCCGAGAGGTAAGTGGTAGTCTCCCAGCCGAAGAACGTCTCGGCGATGAAGTACACTGTAAGCAGCACCAGCGGCAGCGGCGCCGAAAAAACCGACGCAAAGTTGCCAGTATTCACTGTTGCCAGACCGGGAATTATGAGCGCTAGGAGAGTGACGACAGTCATTACGCCGAAAAACAGGAGCAGTTTTGAGGCCCAATCTATGCCGCGGTAGCTGACGAAGTTGAACAGCAGGACAAAAAACAGCGCCGTGGATATGTTGAACAGAATTCCCTGGGACGGGAACAGGTAAAGGATCGAGCCCACGACAAGCATGGCTATTGTGAGGTTGGCAACAATCCATGAAAGCCACCCAAAAATAAAACCTGTGCTTTTTCCGAATGCATTCTTGACGAACTCATAAGCGCCGCCGGATTTCGGATACATGGAAATGAGTTCCGCAAAATAGACGGAAATTATGATGGCGACAAGCGACATAATGATCCATGCGAGGATCGAGCTGCTTCCCGAGTAGGCTGCGCCGACGGCAGGCAGGAAGAATATGCCTGTGCCAAGTATCGCGTTTATTATGAGCATCAGAAGCGTCTTCTTGCCAATCGTCTGCTTTAGCTTCATTTTGAAAACACCTTATGAATTTTTGCTGTCAAAAGAAGCTGTTTCGGTTCTTCTTGATTCATTTATTCACCATTTTGCCACTTTGTCCCAAAGGAAGTTGAAATATCTCCTGTAGCTCTCGGCGATTTGTCTGTCATGGACAACGAATGCTATGGGCGTTGTTTCCAGCCATAGTATATTTGTCACCTTGCTCCCATATATCCATATCACATTTGGCGGTCCTGTCAATTCTTTCGGCAGGAACTTGGATTCTATGAGTTTTTCCTTTAGCATGGGATGGTTTCTCATGCTGTCTATGACAAGCTCCTTCCATCTTATGCCGCGCTTTATTCTTTTCCTGTTGAACGCTATCCAATAGCGGGGCATCCTGTCATGGCCGAATCCGCCGGCCCCTATCATCATCGCCTCTTTATAATTCAGCGTGTCTTCCCATATAGTTTTTATGCCCTCGTATCCCCTGTATATCTCCGCCTCGGCTGAAGACGTCCTTGCCTCAAATTTGCTTTCCAGCCTTGAAAGTATTTTTTTTGCTATTTTCTTCTTTTCATTTATAGTCTGCTTCTGATCTTCCAGGAAGAGCATGATGCGCTTCGGGGAAGTAATCTGAAATATCCTCTTTTTATTCTCTATGGCAAAAGTTGCAAGTCCCTTGGAAATGAGCCTGTTCAATACGTCATAAATATTTCTCCTGTCGATCCCGGTCTCCTCATGTATTCTGCTTACAGGCAACGCTCCGTTGTCAAGAAGCGCCATATAGACCTTCGACTCA
>Ga0209211_10012014_pt1 | contig 10965 bp, 8 predicted proteins | sample RifGroA2_FD_183992 | JGI IMG/M metagenome (GOLD analysis project Ga0209211, IMG submission 183992) | Groundwater microbial communities from Rifle, Colorado, USA - Groundwater A2 (SPAdes) (version 2) | ecosystem: Environmental > Aquatic > Deep subsurface > Groundwater | place: Rifle, Colorado...
GCAAACCGGCGGCATTTCAGAAGAGTTTTATCAGCTGATTATCGGGGCTTCATTCATCACGCTATTTTTGAGCCCGGTTCTTTTCGCTGCCATTCCGCGCGTCATGCGTTATTTTGAAACCAGAGGTTTTCTGGGGCTGCGTCCGGGACAGTCTGACAACGAAGGATCGACGCTGCCACGGAGCGGACATGTGATCGTCTGCGGGTATGGCGCGGTGGGCAGGGATATTTGCCAGGCGCTGCAGGCCGAATCGATTCCGCTGGTGGTGATTGAGATGAATCCCGCGCTTTTAGACCGGGCGCGTAAAACGGGCCTTTCCGTGATTGCAGGGGACTGTGCGAACCTGGAAGTTTTAAGCCGGGCTGGAATCGCGGGCGCCAAAGCCGCGGTGATCAGTTTCGGGGATTCTCTGGGAACCGTCCACACGCTGAACGCGATGCGCCGCTTGAGTCAGACGCTTTACATTGTTTTAAGGACGCGCTATGAAGTTGAAATCGCGGGAATGTATGAAAAGGGCGCCGACCTGGTGGTGCTTGAAGAATGGGAAGCCAGCCTCCAGCTGAATCAAAGCATTCTCCATTACTTTAAACTGCCGCCCGAACGGGTTCAGCAGGCCATCAAAAAAATCCGAGATCAGCAGGAACTCAAGAGCGAAGAGCTTATTTTAAAACGGCTGATGTAGCTTTGCCTGCCGCTGCGGCTCCTTTTGCCTTGTATCTTGCCCGACTTGTCTCTAGTATCTGGCACTTCAGTCTTCGCTTCCGTGTTTAACCTGCCTTGAAAAGGAGTTTTTCCTTGGCTTTAATCAGTATTCAGGACCTATCGCTTGCCTTTGGCGGGCCGCTTCTTTTTGACTCGATGAGTCTGCATATCGAGCAGGGGGAGCGGGTTGCGCTTTTGGGCCGTAACGGTGTGGGCAAAACGACTTTAATGAAAATCATGACCGGCGAGGTCAAACCCGATTCCGGCAAGGTCATCTACCAAAAGGGAATCCATGTAGCGCATTTGCAGCAGGAAGTGCCGGTACATGTGAACGATACGGTCTTTGACGTGGTGCTTTCCGGGCTGGGGGCACAGGTCAAACTGCTTAAGGATTACCACCATGTGAATCATCGGCTGCAGACGGAGTACTCCGAGCAGTTGATGAATGAACTGGGCCGTCTGCAGACCCAGATGGATCATACGAATGCCTGGGAGATGAACAAGCAGGTTGAAGATGTGATTCTGCAGATGAAGCTTGATCCGGAAGCGGATTTTGAAAAACTTTCGGGCGGCCAAAAGCGGCGGGCTCTTTTGGCGCGGGCACTGGTTCTCAAACCCGAGGTTTTGCTTTTGGATGAACCCACGAATCATCTGGACATTGAATCCATTGACTGGCTGGAGGGTTTTTTAAATGCCTATGAAGGCACGCTTTTCTTCGTGACCCATGACCGGACGTTCATGCAAAACCTGGCCACCAAGATCGCAGAGCTGGACCGGGGCAAGCTCTTCAGCTGGGCGGTGGATTACCCGACTTTTCTCGAGCATAAACAGGCGGCGCTGGATAACGAGGCGGCAGAACGGGCCGAGTTTGACAAGAAACTGGCGCGCGAAGAAATCTGGATTCGCCAGGGCATTAAGGCCCGGCGCACGCGCAATGAAGGCCGTGTGCGTGCGCTGGAGCAGTTGCGGCGCGAGAAACGGGAACAGCGCCAGGGGATGGGCAAGGTGCGCATGAAGGTGCAGGAGGCCGATCGCTCGGGACAAATTGTGGTGAAGGCCGAGCACATTACGCATGGCTACGGGGCCAAAGTCCTGATCCGTGATTTCTCAACCGAGATGATGCGCGGCGATAAAATCGGCGTGATCGGACCGAATGGCTGCGGTAAAACCACCTTGCTCAGGATTTTGCTTGGAACGCTTCAGCCCCAGCGCGGCTCGATCCGGACCGGCACCAATCTACAGGTGTCTTATTATGACCAGCTGCGCGAAAATATCGACGGCGATAAAAGCGTGGCTGAAAATATTTGCTCAGGCGAAACCGTGACGATTAACGGCAGGCCCAAGCATATTATGGCCTATTTGCAGGATTTTCTGTTCTCACCGGATCGCGCTCGAACCCCCGCAAAAGTTCTATCGGGCGGGGAGCGCAACCGGCTTTTTTTGGCGCGGCTTTTTACGAGACCCTCGAATCTGCTGGTGATGGATGAACCGACCAACGATCTGGATATTGAAACACTGGAACTCCTGGAAGGGCTTTTGGTGGAGTATTCCGGTACCTTGCTGTTGGTCAGCCATGACCGCACCTTCTTGAATAACGTGGTGACCTCTACAATTGTGATGGAAGGCGACGGCCTCGTTTATGATCATCCCGGCGGTTATGATGATTGGCTGAGTGAGCGCTTCGAAAAAAATAAGGCCCTAAAAGCACAGGCGGCGGCTCCTCTAAAAAAAATCGCGCCTGCTTCCGCACAAGCAGCGGAGAGCCGGCGCTCTTCCAAAGAACTGCGTGAACTGGCGAGTCTTCCCGCAAAAATCGAAACGCGGGATCAGGAGCAGAAGGCCATTTATCTGCGCATGGCGGAACCTGGATTTTATCAGCAGGACGCCGCCGAAATTGCCAAAGTCACCGCCCGCCTCGAACAAATCACCGCAGAGCTGACCGTGCTCTATGCGCGTTGGGAACTACTTGAGGGGTTGAGGTGAATTTCTGGCCCAGATTCCTGATGCTGAATGGACGACAAGGGTTAGGTGTGTCGCTTGACGGAGAACCCGCAGGCCTTCTCTTGAAGTACTTTTACGCGGACTGCGGTCTGCCCCCTCTGATTCTGATGCTCGCCAAAACCCTTTTCCAGAAATGCACAGGAATCCTAAAAATATGTCGATAAGATTGCATACACCATTAGAAGGGCAGGGCCTGCAAAAATGAAAAGAATTTTTCTGGGGTTGGTGCTTGTTTTTATCTTGGCCGGTGCATGGCTGGGATATCAAAAAATGGCAGCTCTCGCAAAGAAGATCATTCTCGGTGCTGAGACTTGGCCCGGTTATTTGCCATTGTTTGTTGCTCGGGACAAAGGGTATTTCAGGGAATTAGGGCTTAACGTGGAAATTAAACGGTATCCGGGATTGGGCGAGCTATCCAAAGATTATGTTGCCGGGAAAATGCAGGGACGGGCGAATCTGACGTTGGATGCGGTCAATGAATTTTTACAGGGCCTCGACCATAAAATCGTAGCCGTCATTGATCATTCAAAGGGCTCTGATGCAATTTGGGCTCGCGATGACCTCAAAACGGTTATGGATTTTCGCGGGAAGAAGGTCGCTTTTGAATTTGACACGCTGGAAGAATTTTTTATCACATGGGTGCTAAAACAACACGGGATGTCGGTCTCTGACATTGTTCCAGTTTTCGGCGACCCGGAAAAAGCTGTGAGGATGCTGCTGGCGGGAGAAGCGGATGTTGCTGTGTCCCATGAACCGTACTTATCCCGGTTGGCCAAATCGGAGCATTTCCACAGGGTCTTTTCTTCCGCTGATGCGCCTGGACTGGTTACGGACATCTTGACCTTTCGGACTGATTTTGTGGAGGCCTATCCCAAGACGGTTGAAGCGATTCTTCGCGCCTATTTCAAGGGGTTGACTTTTTGGAAAGAGCATCCGGAAGAAGCCTGCGCCATTGTGGCTAGGGAATTTGGCGATACTCCAGATGGAATCGCCACCCAGCTAAAAGGCATCAAGATGCTTGACGAGCATGACAATCAGATAGCGTTTACTTTTGCTGCCGGATTAAAATCTCTCTACGGCAATATGCGTCAAATTGGTAGATTTGTTCTAGAACACAGCGCAGTAAACTCACCCTCAATCAATACTGATGATCTGATAGAACGGCGCTTTGTCCAAAAAATGCCCCTCAAAAAAATAACCATGTAGGGTTCGCGTGAAAAAACTTTCAAGTAAGATTCTCTCGGCTGTTTTCGCCGGAATGGCGGTCATTTTGATCGCTGCCAGTCTTTTGGCTTTTTGCTTTACAAGATTAAGTCTTGAACGGTCGGTTTTGGCGCAACAGCTTGAAATTACCCGCCAGACTCTGGATAAGATTGACCGGCTGCTTAACGAACGGATCCTTAACGTACAGGCCATTGCCGGAGCGCCACCTATTAAGAATGCTCTGATCCCGGGCAATCTCGAAACTTCAAATATTAGGAACATTGCCTCAAAAAGAATTGAGGAATTCACAGAGGTCACGGGGCCCTGGGACCTTTTGATGATGGTCGATAGGCAGGAAAAAATAATCATATCGTCCGACGAAAAACTGCTTGGAACGTCGATGCAAGAACAGCCGCAGAATAACGTCGCTTATCAGACCGTCATGCGCCAAGATTTTTACTATTCTGATATGATTATTTCAGAAAATACAGGACAAGCGTCGATTCTTTTCGCGGCGCCGGTACACGATACTAATATGCCGGGACAACCTGTCACGGGAGCCGTCATTGGCCATTTTTCATCTTTAGCCATTATGCAAATTTTGCAGGATGTGCCTGCATTCGCGAAGCTTGTGAATCATGAAGGTGTCGTGATTGTCCAAAATGCCGGAACCAGGAAGGATTTGTTGACGCAGTTTGTGTCTAGGGACATTCAAGACCATTTAAAGCAAGGTCATTCGGGAGTATTGCGCCTTAAAAAAGAACAGAGCCTGTCCGGTGTCGCGAGTTTGGCATCATTTGCCGCCCAATCAGGATATCTTTACTACCAAGGGAGCGGCTGGGGCCTTATTCTGGAAAAGCCGGCAAGCAGCACTTTCGTGCTGGCCAGTATGACTTCTATTAAATTGGTGGGTTTGATGGTCCCCATTATCCTCATCGGTGTGCTTTTTATGGTTGCGCTGATGAATCAGTGGGTGATAACGCCGATTACAGAGCTGATTCGAACGACACGTCTGATTGCCGAAGGTGATTTAACAAAAAAAGTTTTGATTTCAAGCCAGGATGAGATCGGCCAGCTTGCCGCTGCCTTCAACGTGATGACTGAAAAGCTAGTACGATTTTATGAGAATTTGGAAGCGAAAATCGCACAGCGGACGGAGGAATTACGGACGGCCGAGGAGAACCTTTCCACAACACTTCGCAGCATAGGAGATGCGGTCATCTCGACCGATGCGGATGGAAAAGTCAATTTCCTCAACCCGATCGCAGAAAATTTGACCGGTTGGCTTCAGGCGGAGGCTTATGGGCGCCCTCTCAAGGAGATTTTTCACATTATCAATGAAGATACCCGCCAGGAAGTTGAGAGCCCTGTCACCAACGTCCTTCGTGAGGGGGTCATCGTGGGTTTGGCGAACCATACGATCCTGATCTCAAAAAATGGAAAAGAAATCCCTTTAAATGACAGCGGTGCTCCGATCCGGGACAAAGAGGGAAAGCTCATCGGCGTTGTCATGGTTTTCCAGGATGTTACGGAACACCGGCGAGCGGAACAGAAGCTTCGCGAAAAAGAAGAACTTTATCGTTTAATTATTGAAACGGCAAATGATGCTTTCATCAGCATCAATGAAAAGGGCGAGATCGTTGAATGGAACCGTCAGGCAGAACTGATGTTAGGGTGGTTACAGGGGGAAGTCTTCGGCCGTCTCTTGGAAGAAATCATTATTCCGTCAAAGTATCGGAGTGCGCACAGGAAGGGAATCCAGCATTTTTTGATTACAGGGGAAGGCCCGGTGCTCAATAAACGGATTGAAATCTCAGCTTTGCATCGCGATGGGCATGAATTTCCTGTTGAGCTGACGGTCTGGCCCATTAAGGGAAGCGGAGGGCATTCTTTTAATGCGTTTATCCGCGATATTAGCGAAAGGCAACAGCTCCATAATCAATTGATTCAATCAGAAAAACTTGTAGCGATCGGTACCCTTGCCGCTGGAATCGCCCACGAAATTAATAATCCGGTCGGATTTATTGGGAGTAATCTGTCAGTGCTTTCCAAGTATCTTTCGGTTTTGATCAGCCTATTGGATATGGCTAAAAAGCTTCGAGAGGCTGTGCTAGCCCAAGATGCGGTGAAATCTATGGACAAGGCAAAAGAAATGGCGCTCATGGATGAAAACCTCAATTCACAGCATATCATCCAAGACGTCGATCCGCTTCTTTCGGAGTCACAAGAAGGAATTGAGCGCATCAAGAAAATTGTCAATGATCTAAAAACCTTTTCGCGCTCCGACAATGGGGCAATAGAGAACTTGGATTTGCAGCCGATAGTTGATGCGGCGGTGAGCTTGGCTTGGAATGAAATTAAGTATAAGGCCGAATTAAAAAAAGAATATGGCCCATTGCCTCTGATTCAATGTGATTCTCAGAAGATCGGGCAAGTGATTGTGAACCTTTTGATCAATGCTGTTCATGCCATTCCTGAAAAAGGGGTGATCTCCATCCGCACTTATTTGCAAGGCCCATGGGCGTGTATCGAGATTAAAGACAGCGGGGCAGGCATACCTCCCGAAATCATGAATAAAATTTTCGATCCTTTTTTTACCACTAAAGGAGTGGGCAAAGGGACAGGGCTGGGTTTAAGCATCAGCCATGAGATTGTCAAAAAGCATGGGGGGAGAATCGACGTTCAAAGCCATGTGGGGCAGGGAAGCACCTTTACCGTATTTCTTCCAACCGCTACCAAGGAAACACCGCTTTAGTTTTAGGCCCCTTGTCCGTTACGGGCATTGTTTAGGCATTCCCGCCGTTTTTCTTACTTTTTATAGCCTCGTATTTGACATTCCCTCACTCGTCGGGCATGCTATGTTTAGAAGCAGTAAAATGCGTAGAATGTGCAGAATGCGTAAAATGATAAATCGAAAGGAAAGGCTGGGCAGAAATGGCCAAGGAATCGAAAAAGGAGTTGAAGCACGACGATGTCCTGACTACGGGGCAAATTGCGGAATTTTGCCACGTTGATCCGAGGACGGTGCACCGTTGGATACGGCAACATCTTCTGCTTGCCCATGAGCTTCCTATTACGAAATTTAATCGCATTCGGGTTAAGGATTTTCTTAGTTTCTTGAAGGAGCAGGGGTTGCCGGTGCCGTGTGCTCTTCAACATGTTTCCAAATACAGGATTCTGATTGTGGATGACGATGCGGCCATGCTCAATGCCATACGGCGTATTCTGGCTGATTTCAGCAGTGAGGATTATGAGTTTGAAATGGCCGGAGATGGTTTTGCGGCTGGACGTGCCGTGCAAAAATTTCAGCCAGACCTCATGATTCTCGATTTGAAAATGGCCGGCATGGATGGCTTTGAAGTTTGCCGGCAAATCCGGGTTGATTCTGATGCGCGGGCGATTAAAATTTTAGCGGTTTCAGGGGCGGTATCCCCTGGATTTGCCCATGCGGATGAACGCCAGAAAATCCTCAATCTTGGCGCCGATGATTTTTTGGAAAAGCCTTTTACCGAACAGGCATTAAAAAGCCGTGTACTTCAACTGCTTTTCCGGGAGGACAAAACAAATGATTAAAGACACTAGCGTGATCGTACTCGATGATGAGGTCAACATCCTCCACTCGCTGAAACGGGCTTTTCAGGGAGAGCCTTTCGGCCTGTTTACCACCACGATACCCGAGGAGGCGATTGCGGTTCTTCAGAAAGAAAATATCAAGGTTGTCGTCAGTGATCAGAAAATGCCCGGAACGAACGGCGTCGAATTCCTCAGGCGCGTCAGAGAAATCAAACCCGATGTGCTGCGCATTCTTTTCACAGGCCATGCGGATATCCAGATTGCGGAAGATGCGATCAATGAGGGTGCCGTTTACCGTTTTATCCATAAACCTTGGAAAGACGAAGATCTTAAAAACGTCTTGCGTGATGCTTTTAAGCATTTCGATTTGATGACTGAAAATAAACGCCTTTTTACACTAACCCAGCAGCAAAACAAAGAATTGGAGTTTAAGAACCAGCAGTTGCAGCAGTTGATCGACAAACAAATTGAATTTACCTCCACTGTTTCGCATGAGCTGAGGACTCCGCTCGCTGCCATGAAAATGGCGGTGGACATTATTATAAGCCGGAATGTTTCCATGAAAATGACGGTGGAGGAGATACAGTATTTGAATATTGCTAAGTCCAATATTGACCGCTTGCGCCGGCTCGTTGATGACATTTTGGATTTAAGCAAACTCAAAGCCGGCAAAGAGGCACTGCTGATGCAGGCGTACCCCATTCACGACATCGTTCGTGAAGTGGCGGCGACCCATGCCGCGCTTGCAGAAGTTAAAGGCCTGCATCTGAATCTCGATCTGGATGCTTCCGTGGGTAACGTCGTAATTAATCCGGACAAAATTAATCAGCTTTTGAACAATCTCGTGAATAACGCCGTCAAATTTACGTCTCGCGGGAGCATCACGATTTCAAGTTGTTTGCGTAAAGGAGATGGCGTCATGGAGATCGCTGTCACAGACACAGGAAGTGGCATCGCGCCGGAGGACATTCCAAGGTTGTTTCAGCGATTCCAACAGTTGGGTCATCTTAAGGACCGGGTTGGGGGCACAGGCTTGGGGCTTGCCATATGCAAAGAGATTGTGTCTCAGCACTGGGGACGCATTTGGGTTGAATCGGAAGCGGGAAAAGGGAGTGCTTTTCGCTTCGCTCTGCCGGTGGGTACTACGCAAGGAGTGCTGCCATGTCTGAAGTGAAGACAATCCTTCTCATTGATGATGAAGCGGATCTGGTTTTCATGCTCCAGGGTATTTTGACGCGGGAAGGGTATCATGTGGTCACTGCTCGGAACGGAGAAGAAGGGCTGGCCAAATTAAAGGAGGCTGTTCCGCATTTGATCATTCTTGACATGAATATGCCCAAAATGGGGGGAATTGCTTTTTACCATGCGATTGCAAACCTCAGCGACGGCAAGGCTCGCTATCCCGTTCTTGTCCTAACTGCCCGTGCCAATCTTGAAAAGTTATTTAAAGACCTTTGTGTTGACGGGTTCATGGCCAAACCTTTTGAGATTGATGATTTATTAAAAGAGATCAAAACGATTTTGTGTAAAAGGTATGAACGAGGGGGGGCCGAAACAAAGAGAGATCCCGGCAAACCGGTCAAGGTCTTGATCATTGAAAACAACCAGGAAGTCCTGGGGCAGATGGTGTTGGCTTTTGCCACCCACGGTTATTTGGTGAGCGGAACTCAATCCGGCGCCGCCGGCATTGAACGGGCTGCGCAAGATCCGCCGGATCTTATGCTCATTAAGTTGGGTTTGCCGGATCTGTCAGGGGAAGCGACAGCATCAATCCTGAAACAAATGCCCAAAACGATGGACATTCCTTTGATTTTGTATACCCCGCCGGGTGAGCGTCCCAAAGATGCTTCAATTCAGAAAATCTGTGAGAAAGCCAAAGTCAAAAATCTTGTCGAATCGAATGATCCCGCGCTTTTTTTGGAAAAAGTCGAGGTGTTTTTCCGGAATGAATCCATAAGATCTCATCTTTGAACCGGCGAAGAAATTCGAGTTGAGTTTGCTGAAAGATGGGGGGCAGTCATGATAATGGCTGCCCCCTCTTTTTTTTGCGCAAAACCTGTCAGATTGCTACGACACTTCCCACGCTTTTTTTTGACATGAAAACTCTGTCATTGACCTAACTCTTGTGAATAACAGCAGATATGAAATTGGCACAAAACTTGTTTAACCAAGAAATTAAGAGTTGTGCGTTCAGCTGAGAAACTAACCAGTTTGCGCGTGGGCGGAGCGGCCCGGGAGGTGGGATATGAAAACAAAGCAGTGCATGGAGGTCGGTTTTTTAGTGATGGCAGTATCCATGCCGTTTCAGAGGGCGGGGTTTGCCGAAACAATCCGGGGCGAAGTAAGTTCTGTCAATTCCGATGTCCATTTCTTGCAGATCATCTCAAGAGACCGGCTCACACGTACGAATGAGCCGCAACGGATTCAACTTCAAGATCAGCCGGACACGGTTTTTGAAGGTATTTGGGGGCTTGATGAACTGAAAAGAGGCGACGAGGTTCTCGTGGACGTTATCGAGTACAAAAGAGGCCCTTGGGCTGTTAAGAAAATTCAGTTAGAAAAATCATATGCGCCGGCATCGGGAGCTTCCGCAACAAACGCAAGGAGCTTGTCATGAAGAACTTGGGCACTCTTCCGAGGGGCTGGACAGGGACGGGATTTGCAGGGAGTTTAAGGAGCAATCACGAGATTTTTAACGTCATCGCGGATGCCATCTGTGATTCGTTGACGTGCGCAGTGCAGGAGACGGGTGAATCCGGAGTTTCAGTCGCGGAGGCGCTTAAGAAAGTGACTTATCGCGTGGTGGATAACAGAGTCTGGTCGGGTGGAAATTTGAGCGAAGGGGCTAAAGCTGTGGCCCTTGCGGTGCTGCATGCGGGCAGCGTAATGGGAACCGGATCCATGGAGGCATTGGGGCTGGCCGTGGAGGTTTTTATTCGAAGAACAGTGGAATTGAATGGCGATGTGGGAGCGGCGGCTTGCGGACTTGTGCAGGGAGCGGGTGAAGGTGCCCGCGAGCTTGGCCTCAGTGCGGAAGCGGTGTCTTCTCAAGCGGCCCTGAATGCGGTTAAAGCTGCGTACGGAATGGATTTGGATTCCGGCGACAAGGTGCTGGATGCACTGGCGGAATTTTTTTCAGGGATGAGCGTTGCTTTGTAATCACTCGAACGGATAGAGCGCAAAGGAGGATCACGATGAATAAGATCATGAAAATAGGCATGCTTGGGTTGAGCGGATTATTGGTGTTGGGAAGTCCGCTTGCTTTTGGAAAAGGGGCCGGGAAGGGCGGCGGACAGGGCGGCGGACAGGGCGGCGGACAGGACGGCGCGGGGCACTTTCGCGACGGTGGTTTTCCGCCTGGTTTTAACAAGGGCGAAAAGAAGGGCTGGGACGGAGAAAAAACTCCCCCGGGATGGCGCCATGGAAAAAAAACGGGATGGCAGGGGGCTGAAATGCCGTCTGGAATTTCAAAAAAACAGCCTGCCG
>Ga0209211_10012017_pt1 | contig 10964 bp, 7 predicted proteins | sample RifGroA2_FD_183992 | JGI IMG/M metagenome (GOLD analysis project Ga0209211, IMG submission 183992) | Groundwater microbial communities from Rifle, Colorado, USA - Groundwater A2 (SPAdes) (version 2) | ecosystem: Environmental > Aquatic > Deep subsurface > Groundwater | place: Rifle, Colorado...
GGATCGGAGATTTTTACGTCACTTGCAGCAAGATGAATCGGGAGTTTAAAGCAGGGTTCGGTGGCCGGAGTACCACCGCGTAGCGGTTTAGTTCAACGTAAAATAGGCTTCAATAAAAGACACAATCTTTGATCAAAGCACGTGAATAAAATCCCAACCCCAGACACATAATCCACTTTCACTTCTTCGCCCCCATCCCCAGTGCTCTCAGCCTGCTCTGCTCCAGCTCCGCCTTATCCGGCTCGATCAGCCAGCCTTGCAGGTTGTCCAGCACCAGGTCCGTCAGTGCGTGTATCCAGTCGTTGCGGTCGTTGAGGCAGGGAATATAGTGATATTCGCCGCCGCCCGCGTGCTGGAAATTTTCCTTACCTTCCATGGCGATTTCTTCGAGCGTCTCCAGGCAGTCAGCGACGAAGCCGGGGCAGACCACGTCGAGGCGTTTGGTCTTTTTCTGCCCCAATTCCTTCAGCGTGGCGGCGGTGTAGGGCTTGAGCCATTCCTGCCTGCCGAAGCGCGACTGGAAGCTGACGGTGTATTGCTCCGGCTTCAGACCTAACTCCTGTGCCAGCAGGCGGCCGGTCTGGTGGCATTCGCAGTGGTAGGGGTCGCCTTTTTGCAGCGTGTATTCCGGCAGGCCGTGGAAGCTCATCAGCAGCTTTTCCGGTCTGCCGTGTTTCATCCAGTAGTCGGTGATATTGCCCGCCAGTGCCTTGATGTAGCCGGGGTGGTCGTGGAAGTGTTTGATGGTGCGCAACGCGGGGGCGTTGCGCATCTGTTGCAATTCGCCGAACATGATGTCGCAGACCGTGGCGGTGGTGCTGGCGGCATATTGCGGATACATCGGCACGATCAGGATGCGCTGGCAATTCTGCTCCTTGAGCTTGCGCAGCACTTGGGGAATTCCAGGGTTGCCGTAACGCATCGCGTACTCGACCACGTACGGCGCCTTGGTGCGCTGGCTGAGATAGCCCTGCAACAGCGTGGCCTGCTTGTCGGTATAGACGCGTAGCGGCGAGCCTTCCTTTAGCCAGATGCTGGCGTATTTCGCGGCGGATTTTTTCGGGCGGGTGTTGAGGATGATGCCGTTGAGGATCAGCCACCAGAGGAGGCGCGGCATCTCCACCACGCGCGGGTCGCCGAGGAATTCCTTCAGGTAGCGGCGCACCGCCTCCGGCGTGGGCGCATCCGGCGTGCCAAGATTGACCAGCAGGATACCGGTCTTTTCCGGTGTGCCGTGGGTGAAGGTGGGTTCGGGTTGGTAGGTCATGTGATGATATTAGCGAAAGTCAAATTCTTGTCCACGAAAGACACGAAAAACACGAAAAAGACTTCACAACTCTTTCAACGGCTGCTTGCACCTGACGACGCCCTTCTTTCGAGCGCCCTGCCAAAAGTTCTTCAAAGTGGCAAATTACCCAATCCATTTTTCGTGCCTTTCGTGTTTTTGCTAGTTATTGTCTAGGGACAATATCCCTGCGAGAACCATTTCGTGGACAAGCCTTACAACACTATTCTTTCAACCGTTGCTTTCGGATGGCAATCGAAATTAGTCAGTAAACCCAAGTGCATTCCAGTTGCTTTCAGGTAGTTCAGCACTTGTGCTTTATGTTCCCCAGTTGTGGCTATAAGAGCCTTAAGTTCAACCACAATTGATCGGTTGCAGACAAAGTCTGGGATGAAGGTTTGACGCAACGGTTCGCCCTTATATGAAAGTTTCAATTCAGGGTGTGCCATGAATGGAATCCCCCGTTTTGAAAATTCCCTCCCCAAGCACTCCTGATAGACAGCCTCCAGGAAACCGCATCCCATCTCACGATAAACTTCAAACACGGCTCCCTGTATCTGGTAGCACTCCTCTCTGTACAAGATTCCACCATCCAACATTTTCGTGCCTTTCGTGTTTTTCGTTAACCAATGACTTAGCGCATGTTTCACCGCGCTTAGTCAGATGGCTAGTTAGCTCATCAGGACAGCGCCTTTGATCTTGAAAGCTTCAACCCTGCGACAGCGCATTGCCCAGCAACCGTGCCGTAATATCCACGATGGGTATCACCCGCTCATAATCCATACGCTTCGGGCCGACTACCGCGAGCGTGCCGATCACTTTGCCGTCGGCGGAGTAGGGCGCGGTGATCACGCTGCACTCGTCGAGCGAGGCCAGTCCCGATTCGGCGCCGACGAAGATGTGGATGCCCTGCCCCCTGCGGCTGGCATCGAGCAGGTGCAGCAGCTCGGTTTTTTTCTCGAACAGGTTAAACAGCCTGCGCAGGCGGTTCATGTCGGTGGATAATTCTTCGACATGCAGCAGGTTATGCTCGCCGCTGATGACGTAATCCTCGGATTGCTTTGACTGCGCCGCATCGCCCGCCGCCAGCGCCGCAGCCATCAGCGCGCTCATGTCCTGATGCAGTTGCTGCAACTCCCCGCGCAGCCGGTCGCGGATCTGCGAGAAGCTGCAGCCGATGTAATGCTGGTTGAGGAAATTGCCCGCCTCGGTGAGCTGCGACTGGGTGTAATCGCGCTCCATCAGCAGCACGCGGTTTTCCACTTCGCCATCCGGCATCACGATGATCAGCAGCACGCGCTTCTCGCCGAGGCGCAGGAATTCGATCTGGCGTACGGTGATCGCGCTGCGCCTAGCCGTGGCAACCACGCCCGCGAATTGTGTCAGATCAGAAAGCATATTCGAGGCTTGCGCGATCAATCGCGATGGATTGTCGGGTTGCAACTGGTGTTCCATTTGCTGCACGCGCGCGCTGTCCAGCGGCTTCGTGACCAGCATGGTGTCGATGAACAGACGGTACGCCATACCCGTCGGGACTCGCCCGGCAGAGGTATGCGGGCTGCTGACCAGGCCGATGTCTTCGAGATCGGCCATCACGTTGCGGATCGTGGCCGAGCTGACCTCGAGGCCGGAATACTGAAGCAAGGCGCGCGAGCCGACCGGCTGGCCGTCGCTGATATAGCGTTCTACCAAGGTCTTGAGCAGGATTTGGGCGCGTTCGTTGAGCATGAGATGAATTCTACCATCGCGAAGGCGATGTCTATCCGGTAAAAGAGGCGCTAAAAAACTATTCGTAGGTTGGGCAAAGCGTAGCGTGCCCAACGGATAAAAACATCATTTATTAATGTTGGGCACGCTACGCTTTGCCCAACCTACGTCAGGTAACCGGCGCTACTTCAACCATCCCTTGCGGTGGAATATCCATAACGGCACGGCGGTGGAGGTCAACATCATCAGCAGTGCCAGCGGGTAGCCGTAGAGCCATTCCAGCTCCGGGATATGCCTGAAATTCATCCCGTAGATGGAGGCGATCAGCGTGGGCGGCAGCAACGCCACTGCGGCCACCGAGAACAGGCGCACGATCTTGTTCTGGTTGATGTTGATGAAGCCGACGGTGGCATTCATCAGGAAGTTGATCTTGTCGAACAGGAAGGCGGTGTGCCCATCCAGCGAATCGATGTCCTGCATGATCTGGCGCGCTTCCTCCAGCTGTTCCGGCGCGAGCAATTTGCTGCGCATCAGGAAGGAAATCGCGCGGCGCGTATCCATCAGGTTGCGGCGGATGCGCCCGTTCAGGTGTTCCGCGTGGGCGATATTCGCCAGCACGAGGCCGGCCTGTTTATCGCTGAGCGTGTTGTTAAGCACCGTGCCGCTGATTTCACCGAGGTCGGCGTAAGCCTCTTCCAGCGCATCGGCGGAAAATTCCACGTCGGAACCGTACAGATCGACCAGCACATCGAGACTGTCCGCAACGAGATCCGGCTGGCCGTGCGAGTGCAGGCGGAAATGCTGGAACACCGGCAGGTCTTCATCGTGCACGCTGAACAAGATGTTATTGGAAAGCACGAAGGCCACCAGCACGCTGCGCGAATCGCTTTCCTTGCCAAGCAGGAAATCCGAGCGGACATGCAGCTCATCGTTCTCTTCATAAAAACGCGCGCTGGCTTCGATGTCGCGCAAGTGCTCCGGCTGAGGAAGGATAATTGAAAAGGTCTTGGCTACCCATTCGCGCTCGTCTTCGCCGGACGCGACGGCATCTACCCAAATCGGTTTGCGTGCTGCAATCTCATCCTGCCCTATCTTGGCCAACCGCCCGTTTTCCAGCGTAAAAATATTGAGCATAAGCTTTTCCCGGTTACATAATCCTAAAAACGGCTTAGTCCACGAAAAGCACGAAAAACACGAAAATTTTTAAAGGCAGCAGGCTGCGAATTGACACCAAATGAGCGAGGCGCCGAGCCAATGCAACTTCTGGTTTTATTTCGTGCCTTTCGTGTTTTTCGTGGACAGCTGCTTTTTCTAGGTTAATTTTAATGGCAGCGATTATCCGCTACCAGCGTCCAAAGGGAAACGTGCCAGCACCCGATAATCCGTCAGCCCGTCATGAGGCACGGATTGTACCAGCGCGAAATCTGCAACTTTCCAACATACCGGCTGCATCGCGGGTAGCGGTGCATCGCTCCAGTGCGCGTTGCGCAACAACGTGACATGCGGCCGGTACTCGCGCTGGTCGAACTTGAAGCGATGTGCATCCAGGCGCTGCCCAAGCATCTCGGCAAGTTGTATCAGTTGCTGCGGCGCATGTCGGGGTGCGGCATACACAATATGGTTATGCCCCCAGTAGCGCGCCTCGTCAAAACACAATTCGAAACTCTTGCCGCCAACCTCCTGCGCCGCCCGTTGCAGCACTTCCAGCCCATACAATTCAACGTCTCCGATAAAAACCAGCGTGTTGTGCAAGGTTTCTCCGCGCATCGCCCGCCCGCCGCACAGACGCTTCAGCGGCTTTTGCCACGCGGCCAATTGTTCGCGTTCGGCGTCTGTCGGCCACAGGGCAAAAAACACCCGCGCAGTAGGGTTTTCAGGTGGGTGGCTCATAATATTTGGCATTTTATCCGCATGAGCGGTGCGCTGCATTCAGGTAAAATACTCGTCTTGCCGAAACCAGCCAGATCATGACTGCACGCTTAAGGGAAATCCCCTACAACTACACCTCGTTTTCAGACCGTGAGATCGTCCTGCGCATTCTCGGCGGCGAGGCATGGGACATCATCAATACGTTGCGCGAGCAGCGCCGCACCGGCCGCTCCGCGCAGATGCTGTATGAGGTGCTGGGCGATATCTGGGTAGTGATACGCAACCCGTATTTGCAGGACGACCTGCTCGCGAACCGCGAACGTCGCGAGGCTCTGGTCGGTGCACTGCATCATCGCCTGAATGAAATCGACAAACGCCGCCAGGATAACCTGCAAGTAAAGCGCCTGATCGAGCTGGCCGCTGCCGCTGTCGATCAGTTTGCCGAGGAATTCGAGCAAACGCTGGAGCTGCGCAATCGCGTCTTGCGCGTGCTGTCGCGCATCACGCGCCGCGACAACATCCAGTTCGACGGCCTGGCGCGCGTTTCGCATGTGACCGACGCGACCGACTGGCGCGTCGAATATCCCTTCGTGGTGCTGCATCCCGACACCGAGGGCGAAGTCGCTGCGCTGGTGCGCGCCTGCATCGAACTCAAGCTGACCATCATCCCGCGCGGCGGCGGCACCGGCTATACCGGCGGCGCGGTGCCGCTGGATAAATTGTCGGCGGTCATCAATACCGAAAAGCTGGACACGCTCTCCGCTGTAGAGCATCTTGTCCTGCCCGGCTTGAGCGAGCCTTATGCCACCATCCACTGCGGCGCCGGGGTAGTGACGCGGCGCGTGATGGAGGCGGCGGAGAACAGCAAGCTGGTGTTTGCGGTCGATCCGACCTCGGCGGATGCATCGTGCATCGGCGGCAACGTGGCAATGAACGCGGGCGGCAAGAAAGCCGTGCTGTGGGGCACCGCGCTGGACAACCTCGCCGGATGGCGCATGGTCACACCGGACGGCCTGTGGATCGAAGTGGAGCGCCTGAACCACAACCTCGGCAAGATCCACGATGCCGCATCGGCCAGCTTCCGCATCAGCCGTTTTGAAGCGGATGGACAAACTCCACGCAGCACCGCAGAAACGCTGGTGATTTCCGGCAGCGCGTTCCGCAAGAAAGGTCTGGGCAAGGATGTCACCGATAAATTCCTGTCCGGCCTGCCCGGCATCCAGAAAGAAGGCTGCGACGGCATCATCACCTCGGCGCGCTTTATCCTGCACCGCGCCCATACGCATACCCGCACCGTGTGCCTGGAATTTTTCGGCCAGGTGCGCGAAGCGGTACCCGCTATCGTCGAAATCAAATCCTATATGGATGCGCATCCCGATGCGCTGCTGGCCGGGCTGGAGCATCTCGATGAGCGCTATCTCAAGGCGGTGGGCTATGCCACCAAAGCCAAACGCGGCGCCCGCCCAAAGATGGTGCTGATCGCCGATGTGGTGAGCGACGACGCGGACGCGGCCACACAGGCGTCTTCCGAGATCGCGCGCCTCGCCAGCCTGCGCAATGGCGAGGGTTTCATTGCGGTTTCCGCCGAGGCGCGCAAGAAATTCTGGCTGGATCGCGCGCGCACCGCCGCAATCGCAAAGCACACCAACGCGTTCAAGGTCAATGAAGACGTGGTTATCCCGCTGCCGCGCATGGGCGATTACTGCGACGGCATAGAGCGCATCAACATCGAGCTGTCGCTGCACAACAAGCTCAAACTGCTGGACGCGCTGGACGAATTTTTCGTAGGTGACCTGCCGCTGTTTTATCAGGACGACGCACAGCCGGGCGAAGACGAATTGCTCGGCAATCGCACACAAGCGGCGCAGCAGTTGCTTGCCGAGGTGCGTGCACGCTGGCAATGGCTGCGGGATAATCTCGATGCAGCGCTCTCGGAACACCCCTCTCCCCCAACCCCTCTCCCGCCTGCGGGAGAGGGGAGCAAGACCGTCTTCCACGCCCTGCAAGACCACACCATCCGCGCCTCATGGAAAACCGAGGTGCGCGAACCGCTGCGGCAGATTTTCAGCGGCGGCACTTACCAGCCCGTTCTCGAGCAGTGCAATACGATTCATCAACAGGTGCTGAAGAGCCGCGTGTTCGTCGCGCTGCACATGCATGCCGGCGACGGCAACGTGCATACCAACATTCCGGTGAATTCGGACGACTACGAAATGCTGCAACAGGCCTACGCGGCGGTGGATCGCATCATGCGGCTCGCCAAAGACCTGGGCGGGGTGATCTCCGGCGAGCACGGCATCGGCATCACCAAATTCGATTATCTGGAGCCGCACGAAACCGCTCCGTTCGCTGCCTACAAACAGCGCATCGACCCGGAAGGCCGCTTCAACAGGGGCAAGTTGCTCAAAGGCAGCAATCTGGATCGCGCCTACACCCCCAGCTTCAACCTGATGGAACTGGAAAGCCTGATCCTGGAGAAAAGCGAATTGGGTGAAATCTCCGACTCGATCAAGGATTGCTTGCGCTGCGGCAAGTGCAAACCGGTATGCAGTACCCATGTGCCGCGCGCCAACCTGCTGTATTCGCCGCGCAACAAGATTCTCGCCACCTCGCTGCTGATCGAAGCCTTCCTGTACGAGGAGCAGACGCGGCGCGGCGTTTCCATCCAACATTTTGCCGAGTTCGGCGATGTCGCCGACCACTGCACGGTCTGCCACCGGTGCCTGAAGCCCTGCCCGGTCAATATCGATTTCGGCGATGTGTCGGTCGCCATGCGCAATTTATTGCGCAAGCAGGGCAAAAAGAAATTCAACCCGGTGTCGTCGGCTTCGAGAGTGTTCCTCAATGCCACCGACCCCGCCACGATCAAGCTGGTGCGCAAGACAATGATCGAATGGGGCTATATGGCGCAGCGTTTCGGCTACCGCGTCGCGCGGCGTTTCGGCCTGCCGCAAAGCCAGACCAGGCGCCCGCCCGCCACGGTCGGCGGCGCGCCGCTCATTGCTCCCCTTATCCGGTCACAGGTGATTCACTTCATCAACAAACCGATGCCGGGCAATTTGCCCAGCAAAACCTCGCGCGCGCTGCTCGATATCGAAGACCGGCACACCGTGCCGATCATCCGCAACCCGCTTAAATCGGGGGAAGACAGCGAGGCGGTGTTCTACTTTCCTGGTTGCGGCTCGGAGCGGCTGTTCGGCCAGGTCGGCCTGGCGACGCAGGCGATGCTGTACGAGCTCGGCGCGATAACCGTGCTGCCGCCCGGTTATCTGTGCTGCGGCTACCCGCAGAACGCCTCCGGGCAAGGCGACATGGCCAGCAAGATCACCACCGACAATCGCGTGCTGTTCCATCGCGTGGCCAACACGCTGAATTACCTCGACATCAAGACGGTGATCGTGTCGTGCGGCACCTGCATGGATCAATTGCTGAAGTATGAGTTTGACAAAATTTTCCCCGGTTGCCGCCTGCTCGATATTCACGAGTATTTGCTGGAGCGCGGCGTGAAACTGGAAAAACCCACCGGTATCCGCTACATGTTTCACGACCCCTGCCACTCGCCGATGAAGACCCATCAGCCGCTCAAGGTGGTGAGCGAGCTGATGGGCATGAAAATCCCGCTCAACGACCGCTGCTGCGGCGAAGCGGGAGGCTTCGGCGTGGCGCTGCCGCATATTGCCACGCAGGTGCGCTTCCGCAAGGAAGAAGAAATGCGCAAGGGGGCGGACGCGCTGCGCGCCGACGGCTTTGACGGAGAAATCAAGATTCTTACCTCCTGCCCGGCCTGCAATCAGGGCCTGTCGCGCTATAACGACGATAGCGGCACCACTTCGGACTACATCGTGATTGAAATGGCCAGACTCTTGCTCGGTGAAAATTGGCTAGCGAACTATGTAGAAAAGGCGAATAACGGGGGCATCGAACGTGTTCTACTTTGAGCCAAATTATGAATGCCAATTTCGGTGCAGGCTAACATGAGCAAAGCGAATGTTAAGCGGAGCGGCCGGAACCAAAATTGGCTGCCGGACTATGTAGAAAAGGCGAATAATGGCGGCATTGAACGTGTGCTGCTGTAGGGGCGCGATTTATCGCACCTTGATTTATTATTGCAACAGAAAAAGGGCGCGATAAATCGCGCCCCTACTTGAAAACCATGCTGACACTTCCGCTCGAACCGACTGACGACCGCGCCAACCCGCATTTCAAGGATGCGGAGAGTTGCGCCCAATGGCTCGGGCAACTGCAACTGACCAACCTGCAACTGGCGCACAGCCTGTTGCTTACCCAGATCAACGAACTCAACCGGTACCCGATGCGCGGGCTGGAACGGCTGAACACTCTGGAGTTGTTGCGTGAAACGGTCAGCTATGTGCAGGACGATTACGCCAAAAAATTGATCGCTAAGCCATTGCCGCTGAATGAAAGCGAGTTGATGGTGTTTGTTGCCATTGTGCAGCTTTGGCGGGCACTGGTATCGGGTTATCGGCGTTGCCTGCAAGCATACATTGTCGGCGATGTGCAACTTGAAGGGTGCGGCGCGTTGCTGTGCCAGCGTTGTTTGCTGTATAGCGGGATGGAAATTTTTGAGCATCTGCGTACCGGCTACGAATTCGATGCCAAGCTTTGGCTGCAACTGCATGAACTGTATGCTTTCGCCGAGAGCAATAATTGGCAGGCAGAGGAAGTGTCCGATCTGCTGAATATCAAGCACCCGCACAGCAATTGCCACAGCATCTATATAAAAAATCTGCTGGCTTGCCATGCGCACCCTGCCGAACTTTCCCGCTCACAGCTGCAACTGATGGACTTTTGGCTGACACAATGGAGCAGCGCATTGACCGTGGAGCGCAGCTACACCTCCAGCAAGGGCGATGCGCCGCCGCTCGCCGTCGACTTGAATAGCCCACAAGGGTTGCAGCCGGCCAAACAAGCCGCACACACCGACAGCACGCGCTATCTGGCGATGGTTCCATTAAGCAAATTGCTGCGCGTAAAGACCATTTTGCTGCAACAAGGCCAAACCCCTCAGCAAGCAGGCCTGTGCGACCACTGCAACAGCCATGATTGCATCGAGTTATTGATCTTTTTGCATCAGAGCTGGTGCGAAGATACCAATGCGCGTTTTGGCGAACGCCGCCCGGTCGCGCAACATGCGCAGCTTTGCTACAAACCCGAAGCCATCTACGCCCACCTGTCCGGCAAATTATTTAAGCAACCGAAGCAGGATGCCACTTTGGGCAGCACGGCGCGCAAGCAAATCGAGACCTTTGGCCGGGTATTGCAGAACGCGCCAGGCAGTGGCCCGGAAGGAGCGGCGGCTTCGCTGGAAACATGGGGGTTTGATAATGAAAGCATTTTGGGTGCGAGCCTGACGCGCGATGAATTGTTCGGCGAGCGGCTAAACCGCAACCAATTGGTCGGCTTGCGTCCCGGTGATACTCAAACCTTCATTCTGGGCATTACGGCGTGGGCGAACATAACGCGCACCGGGCAGTTGCAAATCGGCGTGCGCTACCTGCCTGGCATTGCCGAGGCAGTCAACATCCGTGCAACGGGTGTAAACAAGACCGTTTCGGATAAATACGCACCGGCATTTCTACTGCCAGCCATTGCGGCGCTCAAAATTCCCGCCAGCCTGATTATTCCGCGCGGCTGGTTCCAGCAAGGCCGTGTGGTGGAAGTCATGCGCCTTAACACCGAAAAGCAGAATGCCAAAATGAGCTTTAGCGTGGAACACGGCTTTGATTACGAGCGTGTCGGCTTCACGCTGGTCTAATTTCATTTCCCGTCAGGGGTGTGATTTAATCGGTGACGTTATTGCGCCAAATCATCCGATGCCATGCTGCGTCAACCTCTTCCACAGCGTGGTGCGCGACATGCCGAGCTTTTCGGCAGCAGCAGCCTTGTTATACCAATTCTATTTTGAAACAATAATAATCGCGGTGCGTTCCACGCACCAGCGAAAATGGTGCGTGGAACGCACCCTTGTATGATGGAATTTAATGAAATGCTGTATAGGAGGTTGAGTAAAGTTTTACGTTTCACCGGGAAGGCCGTCGCACCCTGAGGACTGGTTTTTACCAGATCCTGTTTCGTAGATTGG
>Ga0209211_10012018_pt1 | contig 10963 bp, 9 predicted proteins | sample RifGroA2_FD_183992 | JGI IMG/M metagenome (GOLD analysis project Ga0209211, IMG submission 183992) | Groundwater microbial communities from Rifle, Colorado, USA - Groundwater A2 (SPAdes) (version 2) | ecosystem: Environmental > Aquatic > Deep subsurface > Groundwater | place: Rifle, Colorado...
AAAGAGCCCGGAAATATTACCTTGGGCTAACAACAATCACCCAAGATGTTGAGGACTTCCTGAACTCTGATTACGGTCACGCTGTTGTCACCAACGCTTCTATCCAAATTCTTTTTAAACAACACCCGGCGGCGATCGATAAGCTGGCCGAAGTTTTTTATCTTTCTGAAGGAGAAAAAAGGTTTCTTCTTTCCTGTAATGTCGGTGAGGGTTTATTCTTCGCTGGTACCAATCACGTCGCCATGCAAGTCGTTGCCTCCCCGACGGAGCATAAGCTTATAACTACTTCGCCTAAAGAAATTTTAGCCATGCAAAATAAGGAGAAGTCGGTGGCCGGTGGTGAGGATCTTAAAAGTGAAGGTGAAATAGCCATCTCCGATAAACCCGGATCCTATTCCTGAACGCGAACCGGCATGATGATGTGCAAGAAACTCTCGTCTTTGCTTGACGTAAAAAGGCCTGGACTCAACTCACCTGAAGCTTGAAAAACTATTTCCGTATCCGCGATATTAGAGAGGCAATCGGAGAGATAACGGTTATTAAAGGCCACGTTCAGCCCTTCTCCTTCTATCTTCGCGGCCAGTTTTGTCTCATTCTCACCGACCTCCGGGGTATTGGCCCCAAGAGTAATAATTGACTCGGAGGGAGAAAGGGTGACTTTAATGACATTACTGGAATTTCGGGCGAAAAGTGAAGCTAATTTGACTGATTTGCGAAACTCTTCTGCCGGAACAACCGCCCGGCTGATGAAGCTCGCCGGAATTATCTTTCGATAATCGGGGAAGACGCCTTCGATGAGACGTGAGCTGATCTCAAACTTCTCCGTCCTGAAAATTATTTGGTTTTCACCATCATCGAGGAAAACCTTAAGACTTTCCTCACTACTGATCAGTCGACCGATTTCGGAGAGAGATCGAGCCGGTATGACCACGTGGGTGTGCTTATCCGCCTTTGCTGTTAATTTTAATTTTCGCTCAGAAAGTCTAAACCCGTCCACTCCAACCAAGGTCAGAACGTCATCAACAACATCAAAGAGAACGCCGGTCAGAACCGGTCGTGACTCATCCGTGGCCGCGCTGAAAATAACCGAGGGGAGGCTTTTGCAAAATTGAGTCGGATCTAAACTGAAGAGTTCTTCCTGAGCGCTTACGGCCAGTTTCGGAAATTCCGAAGAAGCAATACCGTTAAGTTTAGATTTGACGTTCAATCTTTCCACGTCAAGAATATTATCCTTCACGGAAACTTTAATTTCTCCGCTCGGCAGAGAAGCGGTCAGATCCGTCAAGAGTCTGCCCGGCGCGCAAACCGAACCTTCTTTTTCTATTTCCGCGTCTATGGTCGTCGTAATGGCCAATTCCAAGTTGGTCGCAGAGAGGGAGAGCTTAACCCCTTTAGCGTCAATCAAAATATAGGAAAGGACCGGCAAGGACCCTTTAGTGGAGAGGGCGTGGGAAACAGCGGAAAGACCGCTATAGAAACTTTCAACGGAACAATTAAATTTCATTCTTTATCTTCCAGTTTTTCCAACAAATCTTCTTCCGGACCTTTTTCTATCTCTTTCTGATTATCTATTAGAGATTTAGGCCTGATAACCACCTGGCGGTCGCGTCCCTCCCCTGTGCTTTCTGACTTCATATCGGGAACGACTTCCGAAACAAAAAGATGGATAAGCCGGCGTTCAAAAGCGTTCATGGCTGGGAGTGTCTGTGGCATGTTGAGAAAACGGGCCTTGTCACTCGTCCGCACGGCCAAGGCTTTAAGACGCTCATATCTTTCCTTTCGGTAACCGTCAACATCGACAATCACAGATAAAGCTTCGTTGAATTTTCTAAAAAGGATCAGGGAAATAACGACCTGGAGGGAGTTTAGCGTTTCGCCGTGATAGCCAATAAGTAGAGCCGAGTCCTTCCCGGCGGATAAGGAAACGTTGTAAGTGTTTTCTTCAAAAGAAAGCACCGGTGTTAAGTCAAAACCGAGATATCCCAAGAGTTCTTTTACGATTCGTTCAAGTTCTTGCGTTTTTTCCATAAGCATTGTTTACCCAAATTTGCTGGATCAGCGAAAAGACGGTCGTGACAAACCAGTAAAGAACCAATCCGGAAGGCAGTTTAAAGCCGATGAGGATGGTCATGAGCGGTGCTAAATAAAGCATCTGCTCTTGCATATTATACATAATATCATCCGTTTTGTCCGCCGTTTTTTCCGCCAATTTTTCTTCCTTCTTTACGGTCGGCAGCATGAGCTTTGAAGCCCAAAATTGGGCGGCTCCGGAGAGCCCCGGCAAAATAATAAAAGGGTCCGGCTTGGTCAGATCGAGATAGAGGAAGGAAGTGGCCAGTCCGTGAGTGCTTTTATTAAGGACGGTTGTGAAAACGTTATACATCGCAATTAAAATGATGATTTGAAGGAGCTGCGGGAGGCAGCCGGCGGCCGGATTGATCCCGTGTTTTTGGAACAATTTCATCTGCTCTTCGGCGAGGCGTTTTTTATCATCCTTGTATTTACTTTTGAGCTCGTTAAGCTCTCCTTGAATATCCCTTTGTTTTTGCATGGCTTTAAGAGAGGGCAGGGTTAGGGGAACCAAAAGCGCCTTAATGATAAGGGTCAGCGCGATAATACCCAGTCCCAGGTTACCAAAAAGAACTCCCGATAAAGTCAAAAGAGCCCACAAGATAGGCTGGTCAAGTAAGGTCTTCCAAATTAGAGCCAAAACATTCATAAATATCCGGACTTAAAATCCCTTTCAGGGCACAGGGTCAAAGCCCCCTTTATTCCAAGGATGACATCTTATTATTCTCTTAAATCCTAAAAATAACCCTTTAACTGTACCATATTTACTGACGGCTGAATAGGAATAGGCTGAGCAGGTGGGGCTAAATCGGCAGGCCCTATCCGTTAGAAAGAGTTGGCGGAAGAGAACTCCTTCAAAGTTTAAATATCGCTGATAAAGCCTTATTGACGAGAGAATCAACTTCTTCATAACTTCTTCCTAATATTGTTCTTCGGGCTATAAAGCAGACGTAAAGAGGAACTTCCTTTAAAGCCTCACTATTCTTCACGGCGAAGGCGTAGACCGCTTCGGAAAGATGGCGCTTGATTAAATTGCGCTGGGTGGCCTTCCTCGCCATAATTTTTCCGATAACGAAACCGAAACGCGTGCCGGCGGTAAAATCAGATCTCATGTAAGAAACCACAAAATCTCTTTCGGGAAGAGTCTGACCATACTTTTTTAGCTTTCTAAATTCCGATGAGGGAAGTCGAAGGGTTTTGGGAAGCACACGAATCCTAACCTAGACGGTTAGTTTTTTTCTTCCTTTAGCTAATCTCCTTTTTATCACGTTCCTTCCGGAGTGCGTGGCCATACGGGATCTAAAACCATGAACACGAACTCTTTTTTTCTTTTTTGGCTGATAAGTTCTTTTAACCATTTCACTAATTATAACAGTAATCAAGAGAGCTGCAAATAAACTAAGGGCTTCCCAGTTATCCACAAAGAAAAGGGCGTTGTGGAAATCACCCACTATAAGATTAAGGTTGTTGTTACAACTATGTTACTATGAGACGTTGACAGTTATCCACAAAGACTTTAGCATAACTTTAGGTCGGCTTTACGCCATTTATGAGGACTTTATGAAACAACAGGAATTATGGGAAAAGACTCTTTCCCTACTTAAAAGTGAAATTTCCGAAGCCGCTTTAAAAACTTGGTTTTCAAAAACGAAACTCAATCCCCTGGGTGAAAATGCTTACGAGGTTGTCTGTCCTAATTCCTTTGCTAAAACTAAAATCGATACAATCTACAAAGAAAGAATTAGAGAAATCGTTTCTTCCTTGGTCGGTACTGAGACGAACCTGACCGTCTCGGTTTCAAAGGTTCGGGAAGGATCTGTGAAAAACGAGGAGTTGGAGGAACGGCCTCTTCTTAAAACCCTTGAAAAGGGAGCAACTCCCACTCCGAGGACGACTTCGAGTCGCCCGCAATACATCGCTAACCTTTCACCACACTATACTTTAGAAAATTTTGTCGTCGGGTCGAACAACAGATTAGCCTTCGCCATGGCCGTAGCGGTGGCGAAGTCTCCGGGAGCCAACACCAATAACCCCTTTTTCCTTTATGCTTCCGTGGGACTGGGAAAAACGCACCTTGTCCAAGCCGTCGGTAACGAAGTTATCAGAAAGTTCCCTTCCCTACGGGTTCTTTATACGACTTCGGAAAATTTTACGAATGAGCTAATCGAATCGATACAACACCGCACGCAAAACTCTTTCCGAAAGAAATTCCGTGACGTCGACGTTCTCGTTATCGACGACGTTCAGTTCATCGCCGGCCGGGAGTCAACCCAAGAAGAGTTTTTTAATACCTTCAACGCCCTCTATCTTTCCCAAAAACAGATCGTTATCACCTCGGACAGGCATCCCAAGGAGATTACCAGACTCGAACAGCGCCTCACTTCGAGGTTCGGCGGCGGCATCATGGCCGATATCCAAAACCCCGACTTTGAAACGAGGCTGGCGATACTCCAAACGAAGGCCCAAAACCTTAATCTAAAAATAAGCTCGGAGATATTGGAAGTTCTCTCCGGCAGCGTCGAAACAAACATTCGGGAGCTCGAGGGAGGACTTAAACAAGTCGTTAATCTCATGCTTTCCCAAAACGGCGAGGTTAGCCTCAATCAAGTTAAGGATCTCTTTCAGGAAAGATACTACTCTCTTCAGGATAAACCCCTCGATCCTAAAAAAGTCGTGGCGACTATCTGTGACTATTTTGGGTTAAGAGAATCGGAACTGATGGGAAAGAGGAGAACCCAAGCGCTGGTCAGACCACGCCAGATTGCCATGTATTTCCTAAGGATTATCTGTAAACTGCCGCTGATGAAAGTCGGCGAGGTCCTCGGCGGCAAAGACCACACGACGGTCATGCACGGAGTCTCTAAAATAGAAAAGGAGCTTACTACCAACCCTCTTACTAAACAAGAACTTATACAAATTCAAAAAAGACTAACCGACAACCCCTAAGTATTGTGGAAAGAAAATCCCAGCGGCGGAAAGTCATCAGTTATTAACAAGTTTTCCCAAAACTCCCCACAATCTTTAAACAAGTTAAACACAAAAAGATTAGAATTAATCAGTGTGATGTAAAGCCTTTCCGGAGGTTTTAAACATAGACACAAGGACTACTAATACGACGACGGCTTTAAACACTAAAAAGTAGAAACGATAGAATTAAATGTTTAATTTAATTTTAGCTATTACAAAAACTTTTTCCCGGGCGAGCCGCTTACTAAACATCGGTTCCGGTTATACTTGGTCGGGTCATATCATTTTATTCTTTTATCCCCATTTCATTGAAGAAGCAATTTCCTCTCTTCCGCAGGGTACGATTATCATTACCGGAACTAACGGTAAGACGACAACCGCCCAGGCTCTTTCATTTATTCTAAGAGAAAGAAACTTGAGGGTGGTGACTAATACTTCCGGCGCCAACCTTCTCAACGGCATCGCCTCGGCTTTAATTTCGAAAATGGGTTGGCGAGGACAGCTTCATGCTGACATTGGCGTTTTTGAGGTTGACGAGGCCGTTTTTCCTGAAGCTGTCCGTCTTATTCAACCGACGATTATAGTTCTTTTAAATCTTTTTCGTGATCAGCTCGATCGGTATGGTGAGGTCGACACTCTCGTCTCTAAATGGAAAGACGCTTTGGAGGGACTGCCTTCTTCGGTAAAGATCCTCATTAATGCCAATGATCCGGCCTTAGCCTTTCTCGGTGAGCACTCCCGCGGCGAAGTTTTCTATTTTGGCGTAACCGATCACGAGCTCAACCTAAAAGAGGTTCCTCATTACGCCGATAGCCGCGACTGTCTTAATTGCAATAGTGTTCTGAGTTATAAGGTTTGCTATTTCTCACACATTGGCATTTGGTTCTGTCCGGTTTGCAAAAGAACGACCCCTCCCCTCTCCTTTGAAGCCGGCAATATTCGTATCCGTAAAGAAGAAATGCATTTCTTTATCAATAAATTTGAAACTACGACCAAACTGGTTGGTATTTACAACGTTTATAATCTGACCGCCGTTTTCGGACTGACACAGTTGTTGGGCATGGGAGAGGCATTATCAATTCCCCTCTTTAAGAATTTTGAGCCTCATTTCGGGCGTCAGGAAACTTTCCTCATCGCCGGCCAGACGGTCAAGATCCTTCTTTCTAAAAATCCAACCGGCTTCAACGTAAATTTAAGACTCATCAGCGTTATTTTTGAGCCCGGAGACCGCCTACTTTTAGCTCTTAATGACGGTATCGCTGATGGCCGAGATGTCAGCTGGATTTATGATGTTGATTTCGAAGATTTTCTCAAGCTTTTTGAAGAATCAGTCTGTGCCTCGGGAAGCCGGGCTGACGATTTGGCCCTGCGCCTTAAGTACGCCGGACTAAAAAAAGAACCCATCGTTTCAAAAAACACTAAAATTATTCTGGAAGAGCTTTTCAAAGAGGCTGGTAAAAGAGGTGCTCTTTATATTTTACCGACTTACACGGCCCTGCTTAGTATCCGTAAAGTGTTACTGGGAAAGGAAATAAGCTAAATGAAGCTCAAAATTGCCTGGTTGTATCCCAGTCTCATGGGCACTTACGGCGATCGTGGTAACATCATCACCCTGATTAAACGTTGCCAGTGGCGGAACATCCAAGTTGAGGTGAGAGAGGTTAACCCCGGTTCTCCCGTAGACAATCTTCGCTCGTCGGACCTAATATTTATGGGTGGGGCCCAGGATCGGCAACAGAAAATCGTCGCGGACGATATTCTAAAAAATAAAGGTCCTATAATTCTGGAATTAATTGAGAAAGGCGCCGTCGGACTTTTCGTTTGTGCTTCCTACCAGTTCTTGGGTCATTTCTACCGCGCCGCCGACGGCGAAGAAATACCGGGTTTGGGACTTTTTGATCTGCACACTGTTAATCCCGGACTGAGTGTCAGACGTTGTATCGGAAACATTGTTGTCGAGCTCAACATTGATGGTCTGCCGAAACTGGCCACTAACTATCAACGACTGACGACACTGGTGGGATTCGAAAACCACGGCGGCCGAACCTACTTGGGTGAGGGTGTGAAGCCCCTCGGGAAGGTTCTGCGCGGTTTTGGAAATAACGGAAAAGACGGTACCGAGGGGGCTATTTACAAAAACGCCATTGGTTGTTACTTTCACGGTCCCCTGCTGCCGCGCAATCCACACCTAGCCGATCTTCTCATCAGCAAGGCTTTAGGGGTAAACCCTTTAGACTTAATTGCTTTACCGGACGATCTTGAAGTAAAAGCCCACATTTCGGCCCTGAACAATGAGTAAATTTCAACAAATAATTTTTTACACTCTAATCTTCACCCTGCCTTTAAATGTTGGTAAACATTTCGTCATGCCCTGGTCCTTCAGCCACGGGATTTTAGTTGATTATTTGATACCGACGATTTACTTTTCCGATATCCTTATTTTCTTTCTGCTTTTTTCATATCTTTTGGAATTAACGTCACAGCCAAGACTAACCAAAAAATTACCCGTGGCGGCGCTGGGGCTGTTTCTCGTTTTTTTAATTCCCTCAGTTTTTGTTGCCTCCAACGGATGGGCCTCGGTTTACAAAATAGCAAGATTTGTAGAGTTTTCTCTACTGGCAGTTTTTATCAGTCATAAAGTAACATACGATCTTTTGAAAAAAACCATCCCCTACCTTTTCGCCGCCGTCTTTTTTGAATCCCTTATCTCGATTGCCCAATGGTTTAAGCAAGGTTTTGTTTTTGGTTATTTGCCTTTTGGTGAATCTCTGATCTCCTCAAAACCGCCATTTGCTCTCGTCGATTTTTTTGGAGGGCTGCGTCTGCGTTCTTATGGGACCTTTCCCCATCCTAACGTCCTCGGGGGATTTCTGGCGATTAGCCTCACCCTACTCGCCCCGATGTTGATATCTTCGCAGAGATCGTCCGTAAGAGCTAGAGCCGCCAACGTTTTGGTTTTTCTTTTCGGTTCACTCTCTCTAATTCTGACTTTCTCAAGATCTGCCTGGTTCGTTTTTCTCTTAGGCCTACTACTTGTAGTTATTTTGTTCCGGAAGCATATTGGCAATAAGGCTTTCTGGATATCTCTCGTCTTACTGTTCTCTGTACTATCGTCCCTGCTTTTTTCCGTTTCAAAAACCTTTGTGAATGATACTTCCATCTCAGTTAGTAGGAGACTGGAACTTACCGAAGCCTCTTTTTCCATGTTTAAGGATTTTCCTTTGAGCGGTGTTGGTCTTAATAATTTCACGGTCCGTCTCGAGGATTATAAATTTATTGCCGGCGCCACCCGTTTTATTCAGCCGGTGCACAATATTTACTTATTGATTCTTTCCGAAAGCGGTCTGCTCGGGCTGACTGGCTTTTTGATTTTGATTTCAGCGGCGTTTAGAATAGTCTATCTTTCAAGGGAGAGCCTTCTCGGCAAGGTTATCCTGGTTTCCCTTCTCCAGATTACATTCCTCGGCTTATTTGATCATTACCTTTTGACGCTCGAGCAAGGGCTGCTTATTTTTTGGATTCTGATCGGTGTCGTCTTCTCTTTAGAGAGTCTGTCATTGCCAGCCGAGAGAAACTTCCCTAAAATGAAGAGTGATGCCAACGAGATTTAGAAAAGCGCTAAAAACAGGTCTGATTTTTACTTTGATGTCCCTCTTTCTTTCCGGTTGTTCGGCGGCGGATATTCCCCTGGTCGGAGGCTTGTTTAAGGGAAGTGGCGGTTTTTCCGGTAAAGCATCACTTACCTACTGGGGGCTTTTTGAAAGTCCCGACAGTTATAAACCCCTTATCAACGACTACAAAGATAAGCATCAAGGTGTCGAGATTGATTACCAGCAGAAGTCTTATTCAACTCTGAGCCAGTATAAGGAAACATTAATTAACCGCTTTCGGGAAGGAAAAGGTCCGGACATCGTCAGAATTCATTCCAGTTGGCTTAAGGATTTTCAGTCTTTTCTCGCTCCCCTGCCGATTAAGGTTATAAGCAAAGAGGATTACAGTAAATCTTTTTTTCCGGTGATAAAGGACGGAGCCTCCGTCGGTGACACCATCTACGGAATACCCTTGATGTACGACGGCCTAATGCTTATTGCCAACAAGAAACTCTTAAGTGAAGCAAATATAACCTTACCGCGAACTTGGGACGAATTCCGTCAGGCCGTAGTGCGGCTGACGAAAACCGATCCGCAGACGAAAAAAATAACCCAATCAGGAGCGGCCCTTGGTTCCTACGGCAATATTCCTCACGCCGTCGATATCCTCTTGCTGATGTTCCTACAAAGTAACCTCAAGATCCCGGCCGATTTAGGAACTCAAGCCGCGGCCGACGCTCTAACCTTTTATACGAATTTCATCACCGTCGACCGCGTTTGGGATGAGACCTTTCCCAGCTCAATTGTCTCTTTTGCCAGGGGGCAGACGGCCATGATTTTCTCTCCCAGCTGGAGAATATTGGACATTAAAAATCTCAACCCCTCAATAGATATCGTTACCGGAGGTGTTCCTCAGGTTCCGAATTTAGAGGGCGTCACGAGCAATGAAGTTTCTCTCGCTTCTTTTTGGATTGAAGTCGTTTCAAAAGATTCGAAAGGCAAGGAAGCGGCTTTTGACTTCCTTAAATTCTTAAGTTCCCCCGATCAGCTTCGAAAGATTTATGTGCTTCAGGGTCAGAATAGAACTTTCGGGGAGCCTTATCCGAACAAGGAAGTGGCCGATAGTCTGAGTACTGATCCTTACCTAGCTCCTCTTATGAGCGGCGCTTCTAAAGCTAAGGTGGCTCCGTTTAATGATGGTGTCGGTGATGATCCTTATGTTGAAGCGATGGGTGGGGCCATTAATTCCGCCGTCCGCGGTGGGGACCCGAAGCAGGCTCTCTCCAACGCTAAAAAAACGATCGAGCAACTGCAAGACAGTAACGCTCCTAAACCAACAACAAAAAAGTAGATGGCGAGTATGAAAGTGCTGGGAATTGATACAACGGCCGATGATACCTGCTCGGCTGTTGTTGAGGATGGGAAGACGATCCTTTCTAGCGTCGTTTTTTCCCAAAGTAAGCTCCACGAAAAGTTCGGCGGTATTGTTCCGCAAATCGCGGCTTTTGAACACTTGAAAAATGTTCTGCCGTCGGTAGAAGTTGCCTTAAAGGAAGCTCAGACGGATTTTTCCGGTATTGATCTTTTTGCGGTCGGCTTATCTCCCGATCCGGCGCTAAATTATTATTTTATCAGCCTTAACAGTATGAAGATATTTTCTTCGGTTTTTAAAAAACCTCTCATCGGTGTTGATCACATGGAGGGACATATCTTTGCCAATTTTGCGGAGCACCCTGATATAGCTTTCCCTTTCGTCTCTTTGACGGTGGCCGGCGGACACACCATTCTCTCGTTCGTTACGGATTTTGGCCGTTACGAAATTTTAGGACAGACGCGCGATGATGCCGCCGGTGAGGCTTTCGATAAAGTTTCCCGGCTTCTAATGTTAGGTTACCCGGGTGGTCCGGCGATCGATATGGCTTCAGAAATGGGAAACGACTCGGCCTATGATTTTCCGAGACCGATGATAAAAGACGGCTCGTTCGATTTTTCCTTCTCGGGTTTAAAAACGGCCGTTTGGTATTTAGTTCGAGATTTAAAAAAGAGATTTGGTGAAGTTTTGCCGGAGCCGATTGTTAAAGACATCGCCGCGAGTTTCAGAAGGGCCGCCGTCGAAGTTTTGGTCGATAAGCTCTTTAAAGCGGCAAAGTTAAAAAAAGTGAATTTGGTCGTTTTGGGTGGTGGTGTCGCCGCCAATGATTTACTTCGCAGAGAGATCAAAACGAGAGGGGAGAATGAGGGTTTGAAAGTTTTTTTCCCTTCCAAAGATCTTTGTACCGATAACGCCGTCGGGACCGCTATCGCCGGTTATTATAGATTCATAAAATGCGGTGGTG
>Ga0209211_10012021_pt1 | contig 10960 bp, 9 predicted proteins | sample RifGroA2_FD_183992 | JGI IMG/M metagenome (GOLD analysis project Ga0209211, IMG submission 183992) | Groundwater microbial communities from Rifle, Colorado, USA - Groundwater A2 (SPAdes) (version 2) | ecosystem: Environmental > Aquatic > Deep subsurface > Groundwater | place: Rifle, Colorado...
CATTTTTGATCCTTCAATACGGGTTGAGGCGCCGGTAGATGTAATGATCACCGATGACTTAAGCCGACCTAAAATTTGAGGGCTTAGCCTCAAACTGCCATGCCAAAGACCCTTGAACTCGTCAATTTTAGCGATCTTGCCAAGTATCTCCTGGCTTAGTTTTATTCTTTTGTTGAAGCTGTTTTCGCTCATATTTCTGATATATTTTGATGCTATACCCTGCACCTTAGACAGTATAAAACCCTTAAGGTGCAGGGTATATAGATAACTATATCCAATTATATACGAAAACATCTCAATATGTCAACGACTACTTCCTTGGTGTTTCCGGAATAGGACAATTTTGTGCTATTGGCGAAAAGCCGATTTTGTTCAATTGTATCACTGTACTGCATAAAAAATGGACTTTTTGTGCAGTACACTATGCTAAAAATCCCTTTTTTGCATAGTGTAGTATGGAAACTATGCAAAATCGGCACCAAGCTCTCAAATCTGGTCAAACCGGTGGGTAGAGGTCGCTAATGGGATCAAGGCGTGTACCGATGGTGCAAAGCTCGCCACGAGGGCAAACAAGTGGCGAATTCGGAGTAACCTAAAACCGCCTTTCGGGCGGTCTTGGTTTACCCCCACACCAAAATTTTTGGTGTGGGGGTTTAAATCGCGACAACTGGGGTTTTTGGGGATGTATAATTTCCCCCTCTCTTACTTCGCTCGAATTTCAGCGGACCGAGCATTAGTCCAATCTTTAAACCCTCATTCGTGTAAGTGGCTACAAGGACTTTGGGCTTCAGGCATCGCGCGGCGTTATCGTGTTTTGGATTCTGCATACGAATAACGCGGAAAATACAAGAAATGGGCTAATGTCGCAAGACTCTTGACATTTATTGAAAAAACAAATAATATGCTCTCTCGGCCCTTTTCAAACTTCAAAAAGAAAGGAGGTGAGACGGATGCTCGCAACGAATTGGAACGGACTTGATTTTGAAAGTCGAATCAAACGCGAGCTTGCCGCTTGCGGATGCCGATATATCGAATGTCGCAGTCTCGACCACTGTGAAAAAATCGACTGCCTTATTGTCGGAGCAAACGGAGAACGGGACTTCCACCGCTCAATCCGTTGTCAGTTCACAGTGCGCCGCAATGCGATCCAAAAAATGCGCGCTTTTTTGAAAAGACAATCCGTGGTATGTCCCTGCGGCCTCTACCTTGAAACACTCGCCACTTGCCACCCTCGACACGTGGCGGAACAGTTGCTTAAATTCATTCTCGATAACAACTTGCCGTACGACGGCAAAGATCCTGGACTTTTTTGGGTCTACATTGGGAAAGAAGCGGATGTCCACTTCAAACCGCTTCAAACACACATAGAAGAATTGGAAAAACGCGAAACACGGATGCTAACTGCAAACTGCCGAAAACAAGGACAAATCTACGTCGTCACTCCGACCGGACTTCTTATCCAGGATAATAACGGCCGCGTTTTCTTCTGTTACGATCACGATCTTGATCACGAACTTCGAAGAAGACTGGAAGTCGGGAGACCTGGAAATGAACGGGAACGGAGACAGCTTGACCCCACAGTGCATGTTACATTCTTCCCTGATCAGCCGCGCGAAGGGGCGAAGTACCCTCTCGCGAAAGCGGTTCTCGAAAATTCTTCTGACCGTGCCTGACTTCCGGCGCGGTTTTTTTATTAAAAATTCCCCCGAACTTGCAAGTTCGGGGGAAAAACGAAAAACAGATTTTGCTATTTCTCGACCACTCGATCCAGCTCTTCGAGAGAGAGATTGTGCGTGATCACGCGGCGCAGGCCGTCCTCGCGCATCGTGCGCATGCCGTTGTGACGCGCACAGGCCGCCAGCTCTTCTCTGCTTCCTCTGTGCAGAATGATGTCCTCTGTCTCGCGCCCCATCTCGAAAATTTCGAACAGTCCGGTGCGGCCGTGGAAGCCGCGAAACCGACATTCGAGACAGCCAACCGGCTCGGCGACCATGCCGTCCCACGCGATGTCTTCCTTCTCCGCGGCGGCCTCGAGCTCGGCGCGGCGATCCTCCGGCGCCGGCACGCGCTTCTGGCACTTGGGGCACACGGCGCGCGCAAGACGTTGGCTGACGACCGCGACCATCGCGTCAGTGATCAGGAGCGGTTCCACCTTGAGCCCGACGAGGATCGACACCGCGTCCAAGGCGGCGTTGGTGTGCACGGTCGAGAATACCAGGTGTCCGGTCATCGCGGCTCGCACCGCCATCTCCGCAGTCTCCTCGTCGCGGATCTCGCCGACGAGGATGATGTCCGTGTCGTGGCGCAGGATGGCTCGCAGGCCGCTCGCGAACGTGATGCCCGTATTGACGTTCACCTGGCTCTGGCGAACGAGCGTGAGTTCGTACTCGATCGGGTCCTCGATCGTCATGATGTTGACATCAATGTAGTCGAGCTTCGACAGCGCCGCGTAGAGCGTCGTCGTCTTGCCGCTGCCGGTGGGGCCCGTCACGAGGATGATGCCGTGCGGGCGCTCGATGATGCGTTCGAACTTCCCGAGGTCGTCCGGGAACAGCCCCAGCCGATCCATCGAGAGTACGCCGCTGGCGCGATCGAGCACGCGCAGCACGATATCCTCGCCGAAATGGCAGAGGAGCGTGCTGACGCGCAGGTCAATCTGGCGCCCCTTGATACTGAAGCGGATGCACCCGTCCTGGGGCAGGCGGCTCTCGGAGATGTTCAACCCGGCCATCACTTTGATGCGCGCGGAGATGGCGGACTGCAGCTTCTTGGGGATCATCGCCCCGGGCTGGAGCACCGAATCAATGCGGTAGCGCACGCGCACGATCATTTCCTCGGGCTCGATGTGGATGTCGGTGGCGCGCTCCTCGACGGCGCGCAGGATGAGCTGGTCAACCAGCTCCACGAGGGGCCCTCGCGACACGGCATCCTTCTCGTCGCTGCCGACGCGCGCTTCGGCCGATGCGATGAGCTTCTCGAACGTCTCGTCGAAGCTCTCGATGGTGAAGAAGCTCTTCTCGATGGCCGCCGCGATGTCGCCCCACGGAGCGATGAACGGAAATGGCTCCAGGCACGTGCAGTCGCGGATGGTGTCCATGGCGACCACGTCGAACGGGTTCGCCATGGCCAGCTTGATGATACTGCCCTCGATGCCAAGTGGCACCATGCGGTGTTGTCGGCAGACTTCCTCCGGAACGAGCTTGAGAAGATTTGGCGCGATGGGCTCGCGCGGCACGCGCACGTACGCGATGCCGGTCTGGCGCCCCACCGCCTCGACGATAATTTTCTCACTCGTGAATCCCAGGGAGATAAGCACTTCGCCGATCATCTTGCGCGCGCGGCGCTGTTCGGCGAGAGCCATCTCGAGCTGGTCGGTGTTGATGACATCAGCCTCGACCAGCATCTCGCCCAAAAGTTTGCCATACCTTCTCGCCCTGCATTTCTCATCCCTTGATTCCAAGTCTTTCTTCGCTTCCTCCACCCTCTTTCTTTCTTTTTCTTCCGCCTCCTTCAACAATCTTCGTTTCTCAAACTTCCCCTGCACTCTCGCGGACACCCACTCGAACATGGCCGTCTCCTTTGTCTCCTTCATGAATGAAGGACACATTAAACTTAAGGGACCTCTGCAAAAGTCGCTTCCTGCCTGAAAGCGGTTATGTTTCCCGGCTGCGTCGTCAGGATTCCTCAATGATATGGCGATATCATTTCCGGAATCCTTCCTCGCATCCGGAAAACATTCCTCGCTTTCATCATGGAATGGACTTTTGCAGAGATCCCTTAAACAAATCACGCCAAAAAGTCAATGAGGTGTCTCACGACGCGGCCTGGCCGCCGAACTCTTGAAGCAAATCGGAAACGGCCGCATCAGCCTCGGCATGCACGTACTTTGCCCTCACGCGTATTTTTTTTCCAAGCACCTTTTCAAAAATGTTTTCGATCAGCCGACGATTTTTGTCCTGATTCACCGTATCCACGTGGAGCGAGTACTGAAACGCGAATTCCATCACATCGCCGTCCATACCTGAAATCTCTCCTGCCTGCATAATAATGGGGAGCGCGGCGTTATTTTCTTTGATCTGCTGAAACACCTCCGGCCATTTTGCTTTTACTTCCTCAAGGCAGATGATCGGAACGGAATTGAAGAGAACGTTCTTCACTTCAAATTTCGTTTCCCCTCCTGCTAAGGAGGGGCGAGGGGAGGTCTGCATCTCCGGCACACCCCCTGTCGTCCCCCTTGGCAGGGGGACACGCGTTTCTATTCTCGTTTTCTCCACTAGGCAAACTTCCACGGCGGCCAATTCGGCACCGAGCTGTGGAATGCGATCCGTTTTTTCGAAACGCTTGGCTTCCAAAAAAATTCGAACGGCTCCTGAAAGAAACGCTGTGTCCACGCCTTGTAATGCCGCGCATAATCGCGAGCGGACTTCCGCGTCGCCAACATCCGCCATCCGCTCGGCGCCGCCGATCTTTGCAAGCAGGAGCAACCGCAAAAGCTCAATCGTTTCATCCGTAAAATGCGGCATATCCACACCTTGCTCCACATACGCATTCAGCAGACGGACGCACTTCTCGGCATCGCGCTTCAAAAGCGCTTCCACAAAATCTACAACTAAAATCACTGTTGTCGCCGGAAGCGCCAAGGAAGCTTCAATCGGCGTAATCGGCCCATCGGAAACCGCGAATATCTGACCGAGCAATCCTTCGGCATCGCGCGCGCATCCTTCGGCAAACTTCGCGATATCGTAAAATATCCCTTCCTCAACCATGCGTCCCTCGGATTCGGCAATGCGCTTCAGGCGCGCGACCATTGCCGATGCTGGAATGCGATGGAAATCAAATCTCTGACACCGGCTCAAAATGGTGGGCGGAACTTTGTGAATATCAGTGGTCGCCAAAATAAACAAAGCGTGCGCCGGCGGTTCTTCGAGCGTCTTCAAAAGCGCGTTGAACGACGATGTTGAAAGCATGTGCACTTCATCAATGATGTACACTTTGTATTTAAGCCGGTTCGGCGCGAACCGCACGCTCTTCACGATGTTTTCGCGCACGTTTTCAACATCAGTATGCGACGCGGCGTCAATCTCATAGACATCAAGCGCGTTGCCTTCCGTAATTTCCTTGCATGTCTGACACGCGTTGCACGGCTCTCCGTCCTTTGCGGTCGCGCAATTCACGACTTTCGCAAGCAGTCTGGCCATGGTCGTCTTCCCCACTCCGCGCGGTCCGGTAAAAATGTACGCATGCGAAATACGACCAGTTCTCAACTGGTTCTGCAAAGTCGTTTTGACATGATCTTGACCGGTCACGTCGGCAAACGCCATTGGACGGTATTTTCGGTACAAGACTTCGGACATAATGAAAATTCGAGAGGCGCTAGAGATTTAGGGTGTTATTTCGAAACACACTCCATCGCTCCCCATACGCTTCTGCCGGATTTAGGGACCACAAGCGTTACCCGATCCCCGGGCTCGGCCTTAAAATAGGTCACGCTCGCTAGAAGCACCTTATAGGCATGACCGTTGCATACTACCACGGGCTCGTCGGATGCAATATCCAGACTCAAAACTCCGGAAATTCTCTTCCGTTCGATCCTTCCGATCTGCTTAAAAACACGCGAACCGTCGCGCTTCATTACAAGCTTCAATATATCGCCTTCAACTAACAACGATTTCGAGGCGTAATTCTCCGGAACTTGATGCATCTTTCCATCAGACCCGACCATCTGCAATCCGTCAAACACGCCTTCGATAATCTGAACGCCGGAATCTTGCGCAAGCGCGCGCGCCAACTCTTGCTTTGCGACAACCAACGCGACCTGCGATCCGGCCGCTTCCGCAGGATCAGCGCCTTCGAGCAACATCAACACATGTCCAAGTGTTTCTTGAATATGATGAAGGGATTGCGTTGCGAGCGCAAGCTTGGCCTCGATCGGCGTGCTTCCGGCAGGTTCCTGCTCAACGACCGGCTCCGGTTCAAAAACCGACTCGGCATCAAATGCGTCCTGTGGATGGTTCATAATCAAATCTCTTCCTTTTTCTCGCGCAAAAACGCCAGCCAGCTTTCGATGAGTCGGATCGCGGCCTTAAACGGGGCCTCGATGATAAAATCAAGAAAGAAAAGAACGATGTTGATGCGCGGCGCGCGAAGCGAGATCCATCGGCCGGCGCGGATAATCGGAATAAAGAGAATGTCTCCAATGATGCCTAAAAATCCGTTCGACTGCTCCACAATCACGAGCTCGCGCTTGCTCAAACGAATCCTGAATCCGAAATACGTGACCAAACAAAGAAAGAACAGGAAGAACGCGATCGAAACCGGATTAAACGAAAAGCGACGCAAGATCATCACAATGACTCCGATCGTCACAATCGAAAACAGCCCGTATAGAATTTCAAATACAACGCCGGACGCGCCCGCTGACCATGTTCGGCGGCGGCGGAATGTCACGGAAAAATCCGGGCCGAAACCGAGCAATCCATGCGCCGCTCCAAGAATCAACGCGGTGTTTTTCTTTTTCGGAATGTGTACGGTAAGGGCGATGATACCCAACAGAACAGGATGAAAAATAATGTTCGCGAGCAGGGGAATCGGGTTTGTTGTTTGCAGAACTATCTGCTCGTAAGGCCATTCAATAAGAAGAGCCAGGACCATTTTCGTAAGGAACAAAAACAGAATCGCCCGAAACGCTCTTTGCTGGAGTCGGGAGCCGAAACGCACATAGCGCGCTTCAAGCGCTTCGGTCAGCGCATGGTCAACAGCATCCCGATCCTTTGCTTCAATGGCCGAGACAAACGCTTCTGGATTATCCTTTGCCGCGTCCTGAAGCGCGTGAAATAACGCCGCGTGCCTGCGTACCAATCTTGTAAGGCCCTCGACCGCGCGATAAGACAGCTGATGCTCAACGGATTGAATGACCGTCTCCAAATGATCCGCAATCTCTTTAACCAGCGAATCAGAGGCTGAAAGTTTCGTCCATCCGGGATAATACAATGTCAAGACGCGAAATCGCAGGGTCGGGATGTTGGATTTCAGAATGGTCCGATGAATCGCAATGTAAAGTTGAAGATCGTGATCTTGTTCAGCGACGAGCCTGCTTTCCCAGACCATCCGCTTGCGCAATTCGGCGTACGCCAGACTGGCAAGTGCTTCTTCCATAATCGGCGGAGCAAGAAGATATTCGATTTCCGTTGAGAGAACATCCAAAATCCACACAGATGATCGCTGACGCTCACGGCTCTTGGATTCCAAAGAATCGAATATCCTGCGATATTTTTCAAGCACGCCAGCAATCACCTGGGTCATGCTTTCCGGGACCTGCTTATTCGGAAGATAATGCGCCCAAATCAGCTCGCGGAGCAAATCCGCGGCCAACTTTTCCGCGCTCTCCTCGTTCCATCGCCGCTTCAAGTGCCTGCGGATGGCATTGCGGCGAACGAGATGTTCTTCGTCGTACTCGAGCGTGTTGCGCAGAGCTTCGTAGGCCGAGGCGGCCGCGGAAATCGTATCGCTCACGGAAATGGTCTGCTCCTCCTCCACTTTTTTTTCTTTCTGATTCCGCGCGCGAACAACCGCATATACGAGCGATTCGATGGATGCATCCATAAAATAAACTCTAAACAATAAGAGGCAACTGGTGAATTTCGCTCTTCCTCCCTAAAACAATATCTTCGATCCGATAGGTTCCGTGCGTCGGAGCCTCAATATACCCGCTCCAAGCGGTCCGTGCCAATCCACCTGACCGCACCCAGTCGAACAACCATTCAGCCGTATAACGCGGATCATTCTGCGGGATTCCGCCTCCGATGTATTGAAGCCACAGACGATTGAATTCCTCTTGGGATCCAATCGGTGGAGCCATGATAATCGCAATTCCCAATCCTGCATAGAAGGACAATTCGCTCGGCTTGGTCCATAAAATATCCGTTGTCTGCAACAGGTTGATGAATCCCTCGAAATATCCTGCGCGCGTTTCGAATTCCGGCACCAGCATCCACCGGTCCAGTTCATGTTGAAGCCCGACCTCGGCGGCCGCGCGACGATAATATCGTGCGACATCTTTGCGTGTTCCAGCTGAAAGGATAAAACGGATCTCATGACGCGAAATCGCGCGACTCAAACTCTTCATAATGTCTATTCCAAGTTTGCGTTGGGCTCCGGCTCCTCCCACGCTGTACATCAATGTCAGCGGATGGTTGGAACGGCCGCGATGCTGCATGGAGCCGAGCCACGCGCGAAGAGTCCGTTCGTACCGATCCCGAAAAATCCTTTGAGGATCAAGATTGATGATGCGATCCATCAGAAATCTTTTCGCCATGGTTGCTTGTGAACCGCCGATCAGCTCTTTGGGCATCGGAAAGCCTGTCAAAAAAATCCGATCTTCGCGTACACCATATAATTTCAGGCGCTCCATCACGCGCCCGTTGCTCGCGATGTAGTTAATGCGGCTCTGCTTCGGATCGAGCGGCGCCCACGCGCGGCTGATATCGGCGTCCGTGGTGATGCAATAAATCTCACCCGGATAATTAAAATAATCCGCGGCAAACGCCGGCTGAAAAAACGTGCATACGAGCGGAAGCGGATGCTCGCTCAACCGCGCGATCAAATGCTTCCCCATCCCCTTTTCAATGAGCCAATACAACTGGCGCACCTGAATATTCGGCTTCGACAAATCGCGGCGCGGATAAAACTGCGGGATCTCTTGCCAATGATCAAGCGCTTCAAACAAAAAATTACCGACCACCGGAACCGGCTTTAAGCGGGAGATCGCCTCGTAAATCTCGCGGCTCCTGCGCCAATAGTCGCGGTCCTTTGCCGGAATGCCGCGGTAGTCGTTTGCGGATATCACTTCCCCGCCGGACAAATCGCGAAGCGCGTGCGCGGCGCGGCTGTGACCGTATCCCATATTGACATCCACAACCCACGCGCGCTTTGCGTGCGTCCGGCGGCCGTTGAATAAATCAAAAACTCCCATACTGTTTTAAAAGAAGGAGCGATCCGGCGCCTTACGTATCAAACGAAACGCCTCCTCTGCGGAATCAACCAATGTATAAATGTCAAGGTCCTCTGAACTGATTGTCTCCCAATCATGGTGCATGGAACTTTGAATCCACTGCAAAAACGACATCCAAAAATCCTTTCCTACAAGCACGATCGGAATGCGTTGCATTTTCTTTGTCTGAATCAGTACCATGAGCTCGGTCAATTCGTCGAGCGTGCCAAAGCCGCCCGGAAAAAAGACATACGCCTGTCCGGCTGCGGCGAGCATGACTTTACGCGTGAAAAAATAATGAAAACTGTGAGAGCGCTTGACGTATGGGTTCGTGCGTTGCTCTTTTGGAAGATGGATATTGAGGCCGATGGATTCTCCGTTGCGTTCGAAAGCTCCTCGGTTCGCGGCTTCCATCACTCCGGGACCGCCGCCGGTAATGACGGTAAAGCCGTGATCCGCAAGAAGCCGACCGAGCTTGCGCGCCTCGCCGTACCAATGATTGTCTTCCGTAAATCGCGTAGAGCCGAACACGCTGACTTCCCGATCCGACTCGGCCAGAAATTCAAACCCCTCCACGAATTCCGCCATGATGCGAAAAATGCGCCAGGTCACGTCCTGCAACTTGACCGGAATTTTTCTATCAGCATGCTCGACGATTTCGTGGGACGCGAGCGGAATGCGGCAAACCGCCTCCTGTCCATGTTTCCTCCTGTGGATCATACGAGAATAGTATAGCACGACTTTAGGCTTTAGAGATTTAGGCTCTGGGCTTTAGCTCTTTTGTATAACCAGTGCCTAAGGCCTAAATCCCTAACTCCCTAACGCCCTAAATTCCTAACGCCCTAAACAAAAACACCGGCTGCGAGAATCCGCAGCCGGCAAGCGAGAAAAAACTAATTGTTCGAGAACAGCCTTTCAGCAAGCCCGCGATAACCGGATGAAGCCAGCGCGCGGCACAGAAGCTCGCGTTTGTCCTGATCACGGACATTCGCCGCAAGCTTGCGGCTCATCAACCCGACGGCCCTGTCAATGTCGGGCGTGCGCTGACGAGAATGATCACGAACCGTACGAAGCACGAGAGTGAGAACTCTCTCGCACTGAACGATCGGGACAGCTGGTGCGCATATCCGCAAAGCGGATGAGACCGCTTCGGCCGCCTCGATGGCACGTCTTTGAAGAAGATTGTCCCATGCTCGCTGGATCAATTCATCTACCGTCGGAGTTGTTCCGACTGTCTCGGCGATCGTTGGGACCGCGTGCAAAAATGGCACGTCTGCGCCAATCTTCGCGGGTTTCCGACCCACCCTTGCGCTCTCCCTCTTCCCGAACCGCTGAACACGAACGATATGCAACATTTTCTCCTCCTTCTCTTGCGCCCCATGCGCAACACCAGCCTTAGAGATTTGTCCCCTCGGTTGGTCGAAAAATAGTAAACCAAAAAACGGCAGGTGTCAAGAAACCGCGTCCTCTTTCTTAAATTTCACGACAAAATGCGGCGTGTACCGATTGTGATATTCATCCGTGAGCTCCACCGTCTTGTTCTCCATAAGCAGATTGAAAGCGAGATCTGACATCAGCTCTTCGTTCGCCTTGATTTCTGTTTCCAAATCTTCAAGTTTTTGCGAATCGCTTGGAGACGATTCCCTCGCCTGCATTTCTGCGGATTTTTTTTCAGCCCTCAATGTTTCCATCTGCTCTTTGATTTTTTGATAGGCCTCGTTGTTGGCCAGCTCGTCCTTGAATCCGTCTTTGATCTCTTTGCGTTCCTTTTTAAGATTGCGCGTCTCGGTCATGATCTCTTGAAGGCGTGTGAGTTCATCAGACATAAAAATAAAAAAGAAAAAGCGAAAGCAGTATAACACAAAAAAATAAAACCGTTGGGAGAAACCCAAACGGTTCTAGTGTATGATGCGACATGTGAGCCGCAAAACACGAAGGAACATCCAGAACTTTCGTAAGACGATCTCCGCT
>Ga0209211_10012023_pt1 | contig 10958 bp, 11 predicted proteins | sample RifGroA2_FD_183992 | JGI IMG/M metagenome (GOLD analysis project Ga0209211, IMG submission 183992) | Groundwater microbial communities from Rifle, Colorado, USA - Groundwater A2 (SPAdes) (version 2) | ecosystem: Environmental > Aquatic > Deep subsurface > Groundwater | place: Rifle, Colorado...
TGCTTCTGGAATCCTTTCACTGCCGCCAGCGTCATCTGTTTCATCGTCTTGTCCGCCACTGTTCAAACCGAGAGGCCAATTATATATGACAACCGCATTGATTGCAACTTATTCAGTGGTTCCCTAAGGTAGACTTCGAGCACCAATTCGAATTTGATGACAAAGTAATCGACGGTCGTTTCCACAGTCCTCGACGTGCGGATTTTGGATTGGAAGGGTGGATTAGTTCGTTGCTGCCGGAGACCAATGAGCTTCCCAGAACTGCTCTGACTGCTATACGGCATTGCATTCTGCAAGCATGGCCAAATGCCACGGAGAGCGCAGAAAAGTGGGTCGTCGGCAAGGCCGGCGAAGAAGAGATTCAGGCAAAGTGCTTGGTTTTTCGGAAGGCATCGGGCTGACAGTGGGTGAAGTCGAATGCCCGATCAGAGCTAGCGTTGCGCTCGCTGGAACAAACTTGACGAACTTGCAAGTGCCGTCGTAAACCCCCTCTGCTTCATCCTCATGCCCTTTGGCCGCAAGCCTAGCGGCGACGGTTGGGTGGTGGATTTCCGAGTGGCATTGGGGTCAGAGACATTTCGTTTTCCGTTTCGCATCGTTGTTCCCTTAAATCAAAGGGGCTTCGAATTGAATTCCCCTTGATCACTCGCCACACAGGGACTCTATCCGGCGAAAGGGATGGCGCGGAATGGGGAAGCGAGCTTGGCACCTCCCCCCAATATCGCCGTACCGTCAGCGCCGACTCTTCACATTTCCGTCAGCGCCGCTTCGGGCGTGAGAATGCGGAACAAGCCGCGCAGCCGGTCGCGCCGCGCCAGATGCAGCAGGGCCTTGTCCGCCGTCACCAGCCAGTCGGCGGCGGCATCGCGTGCCAGTTCGAGAAACTTCTGGTCATCGCGATCCTTGCAGCGCGGCAGGGCGACGGCTGTCGCCAGCGGCGAGCCGGCAAAGTGCGTGACGACGGCATGGTAGGCGGCCAGTGCCTCTTGCTGCCGCTCGTCGGCCAGCGCAAACAGGGGGTAGCCCAGCACACGGTGGAACTCGCTGAAACATGCCTCGCTGGTAATCGCCAGCCACTCGCCGCTTTCGATTTTCGTCCGCAGCGGAGCGAAGCGGCTGTCGGCAAAAACGTAGAGCGAGACCAGCACGTTGGTGTCGAGTACGACGCGTCGCGGTTTGCCGGTCAATGCCGCCGCCGAGTCCCGCGAGTCCGCGCCCGCTGTGCGTTGCGCCGGAACGGCGGTCACTTCGCTTTCTTCTTCTGCGCGTCGAGGCGAAACCTGACGAAGGAACCGGGCGCGTCTTCGAGCGGCTTCAGCTTGCCTTTGGCCGGATCGCGCGCCGGCACCCTGGCGTCATTCAGTCCGCTGATCCACTTCTGCCAGTCGGTCCACCAGGAGCCTTCATGCTGGCGGGCAGAGGCGAACCATTCATCCGGGGTTTCCGGCAGCGCCTTGGCGTCATTGGTCCAGAAGCCATACTTGTTGGCCGCCGGCGGATTGACGATGCCGGCGATGTGGCCGGAACCACCGAGGGCGAAGCGCACCGGGCCGCCAAGCACGGTGGCGCCGAGATAGACGCTGCGCCAGGGCGCGATGTGATCTTCCAGGGTGGAAATGAAATAGGACGGCGTCTTGACCTTCGACAAATCAATCGGCGTATCGAGCAGGGTGATGCCGCCCGGCTCACGCAGCAGGTTGTTCAAATACATGTTGCGCAGGTAGAAGCTGTGCATCTTGCAGGGCATGCGCGTGGAATCGGAATTCCAGTAGAGCAGGTCGAAGGGGAAGGGGTCCTTGCCCATCAGGTAGTTGTTCACCACGAAGGACCAGATCAGGTCGTTGGAACGCAGCATGTTGAAGGTGCCACCCATTTCCGAGCCTTCCAGGAAGCCGCGCTTTTCCATTTTCTTTTCCAGCTTGGCGATCTGGGCTTCGTCGATGAAGACGCCGAGCTCGCCGGGAATCGAGAAGTCGAGCAGGGCGACGAAGAAGGTCGCCGAGGCGATGCGTTTGTCCTTTTTCGCGGCCATGTAGCCCATGGTGGAACCGAGCAGCGTGCCGCCGAGGCAGTAGCCGATCAGATTCACTTCCTTCTCGCCAGTCTGCCGGCAGACGGCGTCGATGGCGGCCAGCGCACCTTCGCTCAGGTAGTCGTCGAAGCCCTTCTGCGCCAGTTTGGCGTCCGGGTTCACCCAGGAGATGACGAACACGCTGTGGCCCTGGTCGGTGGCCCACTTGATGAAGGAATTGCTCTCGCGCAGATCGAGGATGTAGTACTTGTTGATCCAGGGCGGGATGATCAGCAGCGGGCGCTGGTACTGCTCCGTGGTGGTCGGATTGAACTGGATCAACTGGATCATTTCATTCTGGAACACCACCTTGCCCGGCGTCACGGCGACGTTCCTGCCCATCTCGAAGGCGGACGGATCGGTCATCTTGACGCGCAACCGACCGTCGCCTTCCTCGATGTCGCGCAGCAGGTTGTTGAAGCCCTTGAGCAGGTTCTGGCCGTGACTGGTGACGGTCTCGCGCAGCACTGCGGGGTTGGTCGCGGCAAAATTGGAGGGCGACAGCGCGTCGATGAACTGGCGGGTGAAGAAGTCCACCTTCTTCTTCGATACGGCTTCGAGGCCCTCGACATTGCTGACGGCGTCATGGATGTGGCTGGCGGTGATGAGATAGCTCTGCTTGACGAAATCGAACAGGAAATGCTCTTCCCACTGCGCGTCCTTGAAACGGTGGTCGCCCTTCTTCGGTGCCGCCACCGGCGCTCCGTGCAGGCCCATGGAGCGCAGCATCGAGTGCTGCCACAGCGAAAAATAATCCCACACCAGATTCATCTGCGCCCGCGCCATCTTGTACGGGTTGGCCAGCATCTTCGCCATCATGTCCATGAAGGCCTGGGCGATACCCAGTTCGTCGGAAGGCGCCCGGACGCCCCTCTTCATCTGCCGCTTGATGTGGCCCGCGATCAGGTCGGAGGCGCGCTGGGCAACCTCGGCGTAGATCCTGGCAACTTCCTTCGGATCGGGCAGGGTTTTGGCTTCGTGGGTGGACATGGCGACTTCCTGGATGGGACTAACTGAGGTAACGGACGAGACCGCTTTCTTCCACGCGCCGCAATTTCCCGGCGTGTTCGAGATAATTCAGATGGGCGATGGCTTCGCCCATGGCGAACATGGTCTGGTGCGGGTCGGGCAGTTCGCGGTCGAACAACACCCCGAGCAGGTCGGCGGCGCTCTTCGGCTTGTTGCGGCAGGCGTCGAGCAGCAGCTTGCAGCGCTCGGCATGGTGCGCATGCAGTTGCTCGACGCGGGCATGCAGGCCGCGGAACGGGCGACCATGCGAGGGCAGCACCAGCGTGTCGGCCGGCAGTGCGCGAAAACCGTCGATGGACGCGAGGAACAGCGCCAGCGGATCGCTCTGCGGGTTGCTGGCCATCACCGAAATATTGGTCGAGATGCGCGGCAGCAGCATGTCGCCGGAAATCAGCACGCCGAGTTCGGCGCAATACAGGCTCATGTGTTCGGGGGAGTGGCCGTGGCCGACGATGGCGCGCCAGTCGTGCCCGCCGATGCGCAGCACCTGATCGTCGAACAGTCGCCGAAAGGTGGCGGGAATATTCGGGACGCCGCGCTTGTAGGCGTTGCCGCGCGCGATCAGGCCATCGATGCGCGCCTGGTCGAGGCCGTGGCGGCGGAAGAACCCGACCATGGCAGCGATCGAGTAGCCGGCGATCTGCTCCGCGATCATCTGCGCCACCAGATATTCGCCCTGCGCCATCCACAGCCCGGCGCCGGTTTCCTGCTCCAGCCACGCGGCCAGGCCGAGATGGTCGGGATGACAATGGGTGACGATGCAGCGTGAAAGACGCCGTTCCGCCAGCGCCGACTTCCATGCCGCCTTTACCGGATCGAGGGCAAAGCCGGTATCCACCGCCGCCCAAGCCTCGCCATCGGCCAGCAACCACAGATTGACGTGGTTCAGCGCGAAAGGCAGCGGCATGCACAGCCATTCGATGCCGGGCGCAACGGGCAGCGCCACGCCGGGAGCGGGCGAGGTGTCATGCGAGTAGATAATGGAGGTGTTCAACGGGGCGCTCAAACCGGGGCTCTTTGCATCGGTGGTCGGTCGATCATCTTATCCAATTTCCGGCTCTTATGTGCACTGCAACATCGGGCATGCGTCACCGACAATCAGGAGCATCCGCTCAGGAAAAATACGCATAATGCCCGTTACCCAAGGAGACCTCATGAGCGAGCCCATCGACTTCTGGTTCGACTTTTCATCGCCCTATTCCTACATCGCCAGCGAACTGATCGACGATCTCGCGGTGAAGCATGGTCGCCGGGTGAAATGGCGACCGATCATGCTCGGCGCGGCGTTCAAGGCCACCGGCTCGTCGCTGCTGATCAACGTGCCGCTCAAGGGCGAATACAGCAAGCGCGACTTCGACCGCTCGGCGCGCTTTCATGGCCTGCCCTACAAGTTCCCGCCCAGGTTTCCGCTTGCCACGCAGCTTGCGGCGCGCGGCTACTACTGGCTGCACGGGCAGGATTGCGCCAAACGACCGCTCGCAGCGGAGGGGGACCCGCGTAGCGGGGGCGTAGCGACCGCGAGCGGGATGTCGACGCCAGCATCCGATAGTCGCGGTCTCTTCTCCGCCTCTGCGGTCGCACCTTCCGCTTGCGCGGTAGGCACTGCTCCGCGCTCCGGCGTCGCGCGCGAATTCGCCCATGCCGTGTTCCGCGCCTATTGGGTGGCGGGCCGCGACATCAGCGAGTTGCCGGTGCTGCTGGAAATCGTCGACACGTTGGGCATCGACCGCGAGGCTTTCGCTGCGGCCATCGCCACGCCGGAGATCAAGGATCGCCTCCGGCAGGAAACCGATGCGGCGATTGCCAGGGGCATGTTCGGCGCGCCCTACTTCATGGTCGACGGCGAAGCTTTCTGGGGCGCCGACCGCCTGCCGCAAATCGACAAATGGCTCGCCACCGGCGGCTTTTAGTGGAAAAGGAACTTCGATGTACCAATCCATACTTATCGAAATCGATGTCGGCGTCGGCATCATTACTCTCAACCGTCCAGAGCGGCAAAATGTTTTCGACGATGTGCTGTTCGGCGAACTGGCGGCGGCCATTGGCCAGATGGCGGACGAACCCGCCGTGCGCGTGCTGGTGCTTTCGAGCACCGGCCAGAGCTTCTGCGCCGGCGCCGAGAACCTCGGCGATTCGCGCGCCCTGGCCGAGATGCTGCGACGCCTGGCGCAATGCCCGAAGCCGACCATTGCCCGCATTCAAGGCCCGGCCTACGGCGCCGGCGCGGGTCTGCTGGCCTGCTGCGACGTGGCCATTGCCACTTTCGACGCCGAATTTTCGCTGGCCGAAGTAAAGTCGGGGCTAATTTCCGCGCTAATCATCCCGCATTTCATCGCCGCCATCGGCGAACGCCATGCCCGACGCTACATGCTGACGGCGGAGCGCTTTTCGGCCGCCGAGGCCTACCGCATCGGCCTTCTCCACGAGTTGGTGACGGACGATGCCGCGCTGGATGAAGCCGTCGGCAAAATTGTCGATGCGCTGCTGAACAATCAATCGCAGGCGCTGGCCGAGTGCAAGGAACTCATCAGGGGCGTGGCCTGGAGGTCGAGCTGATCCATCGCTTGGCCGCCGCCGACCTCGGTGGCTGCCCCTATGCCGCAGGCGCTTTGGGCAACATCGCGACCGAGGACGATGAGGCTGATGCGTGGTTCCATGGCGCCCTCCAGTCGCACAGGGATTGTAATTCTGCAAGTCCTTTGTTCCCTGTTTGCCCTCGGGAGGAATGCCGGGTCTCGCCCCGGCAATGGATGCCGTAATCCGCTATCCTTTCACCCATGCAAGTCGTTCTCATCAGCGGCCTCTCCGGTTCCGGCAAATCCATCGCGCTCAACGTGCTGGAGGATGCCGGCTATTACTGCGTCGACAACCTGCCGGCGCCGCTGCTGTCGGAGCTGGTAGGCCATCTGCGGCTGGAGGGGCACCGGCTGGCGGCGGTGGCGGTGGACATGCGCGGCGGGTCGAGCATTGCGGCGCTGCCGCCGCAGCTGCGCAACCTGGAAGCGCAGGGCATCACGCTGCGCTTTGTCTTTCTCGATGCGCGCAATGATGTGCTGATCCAGCGTTTTTCGGAAACCCGCCGCCGTCACCCGCTGGCCGGCGACGATGTGACGCTGGATGAGGCCATCGCCCGCGAGCGCGAGGCGCTGGAAATGCTGGCCTCGCTCGGCCACCATATCGACACCAGCAATTTGCGGCCCAACGCGCTGCGCAACTACATCAAGGAATTCGCGGCGCTGGACGAGCGCAGCGGGTTGACGCTGCTGTTCGAATCCTTCGGTTTCAAGCACGGCATTCCGCTCGACGCCGATCTGGTGTTCGACGTGCGTTGCCTGCCGAATCCGTATTACGACCCGGTGCTGCGTCCGCTCACCGGGCGCGATGCCGAGGTGATCGGCTTTCTCGAAGCCCAGCCCGAAGTGGCGCGCATGGAGGCCGATCTGCGCCGCTTCATCGGCGACTGGCTGCCGGCCTATGTGCGCGACAACCGCTCGTATCTGACGGTGGGCATCGGCTGCACCGGCGGACAGCATCGCTCGGTGTATTTCGCCGAAAAGCTCGCCGCGCATTTTCGCGAATCGGCGCGGGTGCTGGTGCGGCATCGCAGCCTGATCGAATGAAGGACCGGGTTCCCGACGGGCTGCGCGAGTTGCTGGCGCATGCCGCCGGCGCCGGCCATGCGCCGTGGCGGACGCTGCTGCTGCCTGGCGACTGGCTGCTGCTGCTGGCCGCCGGCGTGCTGGTTGCGGCGTCCTATCCGCTGTTGTGGCGCGGCGGCGCGGCGGATCGCGCGATAGTCAAGCGCGACGGTCAGATAGTCACCGAGCTGGCGCTGAATGCGCCGCGCAAATACGACGTTGTTGGCGCCATCGGCACCACGGTGATCGAGGTGCAGCCCGGTCGCGCCCGCGTCCTTTCCGATCCCGGCGCGCGCCAGTATTGCGTGCAGCAGGGCTGGCTGACGCGGGCCAATGCCGTGGCGATCTGCGCCCCGAATCACGTCACGCTGCAACTATCGGGTCGCGGCGACCGGAGCGGCGCTTATGACACCCTCAACTATTGAGTTGCCGGTCACCGCCGACGACTACCGCATCGCGCGTTATGCGGCGGCGGCGATTGCGCTGACGATCGCCGAGGCCGCCCTGCCCAGCCCGCTGCCGGGCATCAAGCCGGGGCTGGCCAACATCATCGTGCTGGTGGTGCTGGCGCGTTACGGCTGGCGCGACGCGGCCTGGGTCAGCCTGTTGCGGGTGGTGGCGGGCAGCCTGGTGATCGGCCAGTTTCTCGCGCCTGGATTCTTCCTGGCGCTGGCCGGGGCGCTTTGCAGCCTCGCCGTGCTGGCGGCGGCGCGGCATTTGCCGGCGCGTTTATTCGGTCCGGTGTCGGCCAGCGTGCTGGCGGCGTTTGCCCACATCGGCGGGCAGCTCGCGCTGGCCCGCGTCTGGCTGGTGCCGCATGACGGCGTGTTCTATCTGCTGCCGCTGTTCGCCACGGCGGCGCTGGCATTCGGCGCCATCAACGGCCTGGTCGCGGCGCGTCTGCTTGCCATGCCCGTGGTCAAGGCTGCTTGATGATGGTTCCGCTGTCATCTTTGCCGCCGGACGCCTGAATTCCATCGAGGATGCGCCGGATCGGCGCGGGCAATGCGGCGTTGCCGGTTTCGGCCAGATATAACCACTGGCATTCGGGCTCCATGACGGCGTGGTCGGGAGTTGCCTGCAACAACAGCGGCGCGATATGCAATTTGAAATGGCTGAAGACATGCACAAGAGTCGGCGCCGGTGACACGGCGCTGACACGGCAGGCGAACTGGCGCTCGGCCCATTCCCTTGCGTCGGCGCCCTCGGGCAGCTCCGGCAACGACAGCAGTCCGCCCCAGATGCCTGCGGGCGGGCGGGTTTCGAGCAATACGCGATTGCCGTTCAGCAGCACCAGCAACGTGGCCTGGCGCAGCGGAATCGCGCGGCGCGGTTTGGCTTGCGGTAGCTCCGCCGTGCGTCCCGTGGCGCGGACAACGCAGATGTCATTGAGCGGGCAGGCTTCGCAGCGCGGTTTGGTCCGGGTGCAGACCAGCGCGCCGAGGTCCATCTGCGCCTGATTGTAGGTGGCGCCGTGGCGCGCCGGCATCAGCTCCGTGGCCAGCGTCCAGAGCTGCTTTTCCACCAGGCTGCCGCCGGGAAACCCCTCGATGCCGAAGGCGCGGCACAGTACGCGCTTGACGTTGCCGTCGAGGATGGGGGCAACGGCGCCGAAACAGAAGGTGGCGATGGAGTTGGCGGTGGAGCGACCGATGCCCGGCAGTCGCGCAATGACGCCGGGATCGCGCGGAAACATCCCGTTGTGCTCCGCCACCACGGCGCGCGCGGCGGCGTGCAGATTGCGCGCCCTGGCGTAATAGCCGAGGCCGCTCCACAGCGCCATGACGTCGGCGAGCGGCGCGACGGCGAGATCGGCGAGTTGCGGAAAGCGTTCGAGAAAGCGCAGGTAATAGGGGATCACCGTCGCCACCTGTGTCTGCTGCAACATGATTTCCGACAGCCAGACGCGGTAGGGATCGCGTGTGTTCTGCCACGGCAAGTCGTGGCGACCGTGGCGCTTGTGCCAGCGGATCAGGCGATCCGGGAAATCAGTTGCCACGGCGCGAACTGTTGCCGCCTTGTCTGGCTCAGGGCACGAAGCGCTTGATGGTTGCCGTCAGCGCTTCGTTGGTCGGGTGGGCCTTGGCCGCCTCGCGCCAAACCGCCAATGCCTCGTCGGGCCGGCCAAGAGCCCACAGGATTTCACCGATATGGGCGGCGATCTCGGCATCGGGCTTCTTGGCAAAAGCCTTCTGCAGGGTCTCCAGGGCGGCGGCCAGCTTGCCCTGGCGAAACAGCAGCCAGCCCTTGCTGTCGAGAATATAGGGATCGTCGGGTTCCAGCAACAGAGCCTTGTCGATCAGTTGCGCCGCTTCTTCCAGGCGCAGATTGCGGTCGGCCAGGGAATAGCCGAGCGCGTTGTAAGCCTGCGCCGAGTCCGGCTTGATGGCAATCAGGCGGCGCAGATGACGCTCCAGCACATCGACATAGCCGAGCTTCTCCGCCGCCAGCGCCGTCTCGTAGAGGATGTCCGGGTGATCGGGCCGCACTTCCAGCGCACTGGCAAGGAAGGCAAAGGCCTCCGCGTGGCGTCCGGCGTCGCGCAGCAACTGGGCTTCCGCCACCAGCAGGCGGACATCGCCCGGCGTACTGGCGCGCGCCGCCGTCAGCCGCGCGCGCGCTTCGTCAAACTTGCCCTGGCGCAACAGAATCTGGGTCGCCCGCACCTTCGCCGGCATGACATGTTCGCCGGCGGCAACCTGGTCGTACCAGCGCAGGGCGTCTTCGGCACGTCCCGCCTGATCGGCGATCTGCCCCAGATAGAAACGCGCCGGATCCAGATCGCCGCGTCCGATTTCGACGAAACGCTTGAGGTGCTGCTCGGCGTCGGCGGTATCGTTGACTTGCAGCGAAAGTATCCCCACTGCGTAGAGCATGTCCGGACTGTCGGGGTTGGCCGACAGCAGGCGACGGAACTCGGCGCGCGATGCTTCGTAACGCTTTTCGCTTACCAGTCCCCTGGCATAACCCAGGCGTACGTCATGGGCGTCGGGGTTGGCCGCCAGCCAGGTTTGCAGAAACTCAAGTTGCGCTGCCCCTTTGGGCAACAGTTCCGCCTTGAACAAGGCCGCCAGTTCCCATGCTGGACGCAGTTCCAGGGCCTGATCGATCTCGCCGCGCGCGCGCTCGGCATCGCCGGCGCTGACCGCCGCCTGGGCGCGCACCAGGCGGGCTTCGGCCAGTCCGAGATAAGGCTGGGTCAACTGGTCGAACAGGCGCTGTATTGCCAGCTTGTCCGGATGGCGGATGAAGGAGCGTATCAGGCGCATCAGCGCATCGCCCTCGCGCGGGGCTGCCGCAGCCAGATCGCTGGCGAGGCTGGCGGCCAGTTCTTCGATACGCCCGCTGGCGAGCAGCAAGGTCGATAGCATCTGCCGTGCCTGCGGAGATTCGGGCTCGATGCTCAGCCAAAGGCGGGCGGCCTCCAGCGCGGCGTCGTACTGTCGCGCATGAAACGCAATCTCCGCCGCGCGGCGGACAATCCGCGGATCGCGCGTGCTCTTTGCCAGGTCGAGATATGCGCTGGCCGAAAGCCCGAACTGGCCGCGCTGGGCGGCGATTTCGGCGAGCAGAAACTGGTAGAGGATCTGCTCGGTGAGCTCCAGCTTCGGCAGCCGGTCTTCTTCCTTTACCGGTACCGGCGGCGCGGCGGGCGCCTGGGCCCAGGCGCAGGCACTGGCCAGCGTGAGGAAAAGCGCGAAGAGGCGGGAGAAGCGGTTCATGGCGCGGCACCGGGGTGGAACATTGCTGTCAAACGCGGCTGTCAAACACTACTGTCACATACAATGCGGCGATGTTAGCAGTTTCGCCAGATGTTTCGTGCGAGCCCGGTCATGCCTGAACTGCCAGAGGTGGAAGTAACCCGTCGCGGCATCGCGCCGGTTTTGACCGGGAGCCGCGTCCGCAGCGTGATCGCCCGCGTTCCGGCACTGCGCTATCCGCTTCCGGAAAAGCTGGAACGGATACTCGGCGGGCATTGCCTGGCAGACGTCAGTCGTCGCGGCAAGTACCTGCTGCTCGACTTCGGCCACGGACACCTGCTGATCCATCTCGGCATGTCCGGCAGCCTGCGGTTGGTGCCCGCCGGCCTTGCCGCTGAAAAGCACGATCATTTCGACCTGGTCTTCACCGTCAAGGACAAGCCGGTGGCCTTGCGCCTGCGCGACCCGCGCCGCTTCGGCGCCATTCTCTGGTTGCCGGGCTACCCAATGAGGCACCCG
>Ga0209211_10012026_pt1 | contig 10956 bp, 9 predicted proteins | sample RifGroA2_FD_183992 | JGI IMG/M metagenome (GOLD analysis project Ga0209211, IMG submission 183992) | Groundwater microbial communities from Rifle, Colorado, USA - Groundwater A2 (SPAdes) (version 2) | ecosystem: Environmental > Aquatic > Deep subsurface > Groundwater | place: Rifle, Colorado...
AGATGTGTAATAATTTGATCTAATGTTTCCTTCTATTCCCATTAACTCCTGAACGTCTTCGGTATTTTTTATTTTGGCAATGAGCTCATCGGTTTTTTCTATAAAGAATGATAAGTCCTTATTGCGAGCATTATAATACTGTAAGTTCTTTCTGATGTTATCTGCCGAACCTTCTACAAAGCGTCGCGCGATTGCAACTCTTTTTTCTGCATCCTCGTAAGCGTGGACTTGTTTTACTAACAACTTCCCGGAAACGTATGGTTCGCGTGGATAAAATGAACCCGTGTAGTAACCGTAATAATTAAAGAGATGAAGCGTTATTTCTTTTTGCGCAAGAAAATTTAAGAAACGCGTGTTAAAACGGAGTTCGCTAAAACAATAGATCGCTTCAATGTCTTCCACCGGAATTGGTTTGCGCGGAAGTCTCTTCGGCTCTTCTGTTTCTTCTCCTTCGTTTTGTGTAAGCGTTTCATCATCAACTGATATTTCATCTTCCGTTAGTTCAACTTCTTCCGGTTCTTTACTTTCACCCGGCTCAAAGTAGAGCGTATTGTCTTTGCGCAGAAGTTTCCCGCTGCTGAATATGTAATAATTTCGTTTCATTTTTTAGATGTAGCACAATTCATAATAACTACAATTTTTACAAAACGGTTTGTTAATTACTTCCGGTGGAAGTTCAAGCTCCAATATTGTCTTAATCTTATTCTTAATCAAAATCAATTCTTCTCTGTCGTTGTCTGTCAATTCAACTTTTATTTTCTGCCTTAGTTTCGGATAATCTATTTCTCCGGTTACACCGCTGACCCCTTTTTTCTCAAGTACCGAGATGTAAAACTTTACTTGCCAGATGTGTGTTTCCTCCATTTTGTCGGACTTCTTCACTTCGTGTATCGTTTTTGTTTTATCGTCGTAAAAGTCCAAAACAATATCATCTTCGTCATCTGTAATGCGTATCTCATGTTTTTCGCGGTCGTAAGTTGTCTCTGAAATAAACTTACCCATTGCCACCGTATCGCTGGTTTGCTCCATGTTGATGGAATTTGCAAAAAGCCAAAGATGCCGATGACAATGAAAATAATAATTAATATGTGTACCTGTAAGCGACATTAAATAAAATTGCAATCTGTTTCTATATCATCTGTCAACCCATTCTCATAGGAGTAAATCTTTTGGTAATTACCAAAATAGAAGTACCCGTATTTTTCTTCACCATAATGACGCAATAAATTAAATTGTGCCGGGTTATTGTACATACTAAAACAATATTTCGAAAGAATCGAAGAAACAATTTTTATATCGATCTTTTTGTCAAAATCTTTTGTTTTGTTCAAAATTAGATCTTCATAATAATTCCATATCACTTCTCCGTTTATTTGATCTGTTTTACAAATAGAATTACTAAAAGATTTAATATAATTTATTTCATCAACTGTAAAATATTTCTTGGGAATATCAAGGGGAACAAATACAGTAATTGAATTATTATTAATAAGTTTAAATTGATCACTTACTTCTCTAAAACGGAGATTTCTTATTTGTTCTTGAAAGTCTGATAAGTTTTTCGCCAAGTAAATATTTCTTGTCATCTCATCTATTTGTGAAAATACCTTCTCATAAAAATTATCGAATTCTTTCCCTTGTAGAACACTTTTATAGAATTCTATATCTATTTTTTGTTTATAGCGCAAATCAGTACGGTACACATTAGTACTATCATGGGAATTGAACAAGAATAATTCTGAATCAGATTTTGTTGCATTTCGATTGATTCGACCCGCGAATTGTTCCTCAGAATCAAGAATAGCTTTGTCTTTAAAGCCTATATCCATATCAATGTCTAACCCGGCTTCAATTACTTGAGTGGTAATCACCAAGACTTTTTTGTTGTTGACTTCATCGGACTTAAGATAGTTTATGATTTCCTTACGTCGTGGTTCTAATATTGTCCCGGTAATAATAATTATTTCATAAGCACAGAATCTTTCATCCTCCGATACAATCTTAAAAAATTTATGAGCGGATATTTTTTTAACAAATTCAACAATTGCCTTTACGCCATTATTATTATCAAAATAAGATTCTGAATGACTAAATATTTTATCTGATAGCCATGCAAAGGAGAATTCTTCGTCGAGATAGTCAAATCTGAATTTTACTCTTTCCTTAAAATTAGGGTTGGTAAAGTATTCAGATTTATTGTTGACCAAATAAACAAAACTATCATTTGAGGAGGCTGATTTATCAATCAACAATTTACTAATTTTAGGAAGCGTAGCCGACATAATAATAAAGGTGATATTAAATGTCTCGGAATATTTTTGGATAAGATAATTAATTTTGTCCCACTCAGAAGGATTGTAGGACTGTATTTCATCAATTATTACAATTGAATTTGCAATTCTATGTAATAAATAATTCGATTCTTTTTCATTCGATGTTAGAATATCGAAGAACTTTATATGAGATACCAAGCTAATTGGATAATTAACAAAAAGATTATCAATGTAATTCTTTCTATCATTTCCATATTCAGCATCATCTTCCTTTTTATTAAAAGGAGCTTTTGAATGTAGCTCTGCTATTTCCGAACTCTTAAGATTTAAGTTGCTTTTCAAGAACTTAAACGTTTGTGTTATTAATGTTGTAAAAGGGAAAACATAGAAAATCTTTGTGGTGTCCTTTCTATTTTTCAATAATTCAGCTAATACTAAAATTGAAAGATTGGTTTTGCCGGAACCCGTTGGAGCTTCAATATAGAATAGTTTTTTTTCAATATTATTACGAATACTATTAACAACTTCACTTGATAATTTTTGCCGGAGTAAATTCAAATTTGTATTTGAAAATTCGTTAATTTCAGTAAAACTCAAAGTGTTATAATAATCTAATTTAGCATACATTTCCTTATTGTAAGATATTTCACTTACACCTCTAATAATTTTTTCTCTTAAAGATTCATCAATAATTCCGAAGTCATCACAACTTATATTGACCATAAATTCATTGGTTGCATAATAGTCTGAAGCAGTTAACAGAGAAGAATTAAGTTTAAGCAAAGCAAAAAAACTAAATTCTAAATTCAGTTTTTTAACCCAAGAAATAACTGCATCCTTGCTTTGCAAAAAATTTGAAAAACGATCATCAAGATTTCTCAAGTTTTCAAATATTTGAAGATAAACCCTTAAACCATCAATTATGTCTTTCTCGAATGGAATTTTGTTTGCATCATCAATCCATCCATGATGTTTAAGAATTGGATGTGTAAAAAGTAAAGTATAAACATATAGGTGATTTTTATCTTGGTTATTCAGTGTTGAGTTAAAAATATGATTAAAGCTATCCGCCGTGAATAAGTAAGCGCTTAAAATGGAGTGTTTAGACTCGATATTATTTGCTATTACTTGTTGAAATAAAGGATTATTCATTTTTGCTCTTTGGAAGTTTTCATTAGTCTTTCCAAAGTCGTGGTAATAAATACTCTTGATGAATAATTCTTTTATAAAATTTTGTGCTGTATTATGATCTTGAAGTGGGGAATCATTTATTGTTTGAGTTATTTGTCCATCAATAATAGATTCCAGATTATTAGCTTGAATTAATTTTAGGGAATATTCAAGAACCAAGTCGGTGTGCTCCTTTAATGATTCTCTTAAAGTAAAATCATTCTTGGTGTGTGCAAAATATTGAGTATGATTTAACAGATACTTTTCCAAAGGGATAATACACTCTGAAATAATTTCATTAAAAGTTTTCATCTGCTAATTCCAAAAGTATTCTATGCGGCTATAGTGTTTGCCATAACGCATAGAATACCGTGTTTATTAATTTAATTGAACGAACTTATCCTCATCTCTCAAATGGAAAATATTTGAAGTATCATTTAAAAAAGAAGGGACAAGTCTTCTGTTGGTAAAAACAAAATTATCGAACTTGTAGTTGCTTGTTTGTTCGTCATAACCAATTGGTAATCTTTCAAAGAGAATGAAAAAATCATTTGTAATTGGTTGAGACCAATCAAATATTTCATCCGCTTGATTCGCTGTGTTTTGTCTAATTGTTTTACCCACCGGCTTTATAAAAAGATTTTCTATTGGGCGGCTTTCGGCAATCTGGTTATTTTTCGCAAAGGAGTATCCTTTAACATTATTTTTGTCCCACCATATTTGAAAATCATTCTTCCCGAGATAGGGGATAAATTCACTTTCAGAATTATTTATGTGCTCATATAACTTCTTTTCATCTGTATTCTCGAGGTGAAGTAGAAGAAAGATTCTATATGAGGGTTTTATTAATGTTTGTTCATTCACAATTAAATTGCCCCCTTGTTCTTCACTGGCATATCCGACGCTATTATTATACTTTATAACTGTTTTGATAAAATTACCCTTAACAGTTAATGGTTGTATCCCAATCTTAACATCGCCAAGTTTGTCAAAGTATTCCGGGAATGATTTCTTTTGAATATAACTTTTATAAAAACCACCTAATCCAATAATTGCCCCGAGTATTCCAAGCAAAGCCGGTTTATGAAGACAATTATATGTCAGATAAATGCCTTCATTTATATCTGGCTTTTTTAGGAATCCAAAATCGGCTTTTATATCAAAAGAGATTAATTTCTCTTCCATAATTACATCTCTTGGTTATTAAGAATATTAATGTGTTTTACTTTCTTACTTTTATTCATCCCTTTAATTACCGTTGTTGTTGGATTAAAATAAACTTCAATTTGTTCTATTTCATCCGATATACTGTTAATAACTTCTTCTGCTCTTGTAAAATCAATTTCACGGTTTTCATTAATTGTAATTAGCTCTGTGAAACTTGGAAGCATTTTTTTTGAACCTTCATTTAATTTGACCCATAAGGTGGCTTCGTTTTCGGTTCCAATTTTTCTTGAAGAATCCAGTGCGGTAACAGCATTATTAAATGCTTCTTTTAATTTATTTATATCTTCGTCTGAAAGACATAGTTTTTGGTCATCAGTTTTATCTTTATTAACCATTGCATAAAATTCTTCTGTGTTTTTGGGATTAACTGAGAAATGAAAAACATAGTGTCCTTCTTTAAGATTTGTTTGATTACCGATTGTGGACATTCCTTTTTCATCTGATCCTTCTGCCCCTGGATTTCTAAAAGGTGAGAGAATATCTTCTGTGTAAATCTCATTTTCATCAAAGCGATTAACCCCATGATTTACCTGAACAACTCCATGAATTGAAATGTTAGTCTCACCGGCAAAAGTAGCACCAAATAATCTAATATCTGTGCATTTCATTAAATTTGTCAAGACTTCTATGCGTTTGATTTCCTCTTTGTTTTTACCCGTAACTTTTGGATAAGCACCAAAAAGGTTAATATAAGTATCATCCAGTGTAAAAGGATTTAAGTTCTCATTATATCGTTTAACATAGAACATTTTCTCATTTGGATATTGCTTTCTCACAAAATCTTTTATACAATACTTCAATGCCTTATCTGTTGAATAAACAACCCCATCAGGTAATGTTCTTGGATGATGAGTGAAATCTGCATTGAAATTGGAATTGATTGATTTAACAATCACAGCACCAAATACTCTGTTTTTGAATTCTTGTAACATTTTAAGTACTCCTTTTATTGATTATTTGATTTTTCATAAATTAATGATTGAGAAAAATAACCTGCTAACAATACAGGCAAAAGTTCTTTTATGTTCATTTTGCAATCATATCCGAGAACTTCACTTGTCAGTTTTTCAAAACGCGGACTCCCAAAATTGAAAGCATGTTTATATTGCTCAATCCCTCTTGTAATTGCAAGTTTGAACAATTGCGGATCATTTTTAGAAATGAATGGTTCAAGCAAAGAATGTGTTTTGCTCGAAGTTTGGCTTTTTGTAAGAACATAATAAATCAATTGACCGGCAGCAAAAGCAAATTCGCTGTCGCTTGTGATGTGGTAATCGGTTTCGTTAAATAACCTTCGCAGATTATTTTGAAACTCTGGAATTAATGATGCCATTGTTTTATCTCCTATATTTTTGAAATTATTGTTCTGCTTATCGAAAAGTTCATTTAATGAAAACAGTATGTTTAATTTTTCTTTTATCCCAAATGATCTATCATCTTGTTGCTTAATATCTGATAAAACATTCGCCATAATTATATCGTAAAATATTTTACCGGTTAATGCATCTTCATTTGATTTATAGATATAGTCATAAAAGTTTTTACGGTATTTAAGAATGTTTTGATAATTTGCCGGTGTTGTGTAATTAGAATCTATATCATCAAAATATTTAAACAGGACAGTTTCTTTCTTCGTTTTTACAATTAAAGCATTGTTAAAAATTCGTTGAACAACACTCAATTCGAAATGGAAAATATTATCAATTACTTCATCTCGCAGTAATTCGCCAGCTTTATTTTTTATTCCCATTACATTCTTAATTATAAAACCATTTAAGTAATATTTGAAAGAAGAAACATAGTCCATGTCATTAACTACTATACCGCCTCTATTTGCCCAATTAATCAGGTAATAATTAGAAATAATATCTTTGTGCAGTTCAAATAATTGTCTGATAACTTCCCTAAAAGATTGCTTAGTGTCTCTACCGAATATTCTAACGAACTCCCCATTTAATTCTTCTTTATCAATAAAAATTGGAACAATGCTTGGCAGTTTTCGATTCATTAGAAGATTCTTAAATAACGCTAATTTTATTCCGGATTTGTAATTAATTCTATTGCTAACTTGGTAATCGGTGGTCCTATGTGTCACAAAAATCTTTTTTGCTGGTGCGCTATTTAAGAAGTTACTGAGCCCATATTCATTATCCTTAGTATTAAAATCATCTCTGTTGAATACTTTAGCGCGTATATGTATATCGTGCCACTTTATTAAATATTCAATGGGGACGTTAAAATAAATATTTATATAATTGTCATAATCCGTTGTTTTAATATTTGCATCACTCAATATCTTATCAAAAAGTTTGTTGTTGGAAAAATCTTTTATTAGATATAATAAAGTTTTTTCATTATCAGTTATGTCTTTGTGTTTGATAAAAAAGCTATAATAATCTTCAATTCTTAATTTCACATTATTTGATAAATGTGTTTTTACCATTCTTTCAAATCTTTCATCAACAGATAAAACAACCCATTCTTTTTTTGTCTGCATTTTATTTGCAGGGCTATTGCCAGTATATATGTTCTTAAAAATGAGCACAAATGGGATGGCTGAATGAATTTTCTTTTTGTTATCAATCGGCTTATTCATATCAACCAGTTTTGCTAATTGAAGGCGGGTCGCAAAATCAAAATTATAATCAATTTCTTCATTTCTCTTTTTAACTAAAAAACTTTTATAACCATCTTTCTTCAATTCTCCATTTTCATCCAGATCAATCAAAATGTGCAAACCTTGCGATGGAGTTAACCCTTCAGTATGGTATGCAGGTGGAATCGTATCCACAAAGTTTCCTATTTCATGTATCATGTCATCTCCAATTTATTTTAATCCGTGTAATCCGTGTCTCTAACGCGTTAATTTTTTTACTGCGCTGCTTTCCAGTAATGATCTCATCTGACTAATTGCAACCTCATTCAATTTCTTAAGTCTTACATTTTGTGGTAACCCTTGTTCTATCAGCACCGAATTTATGCTTTCCAAATTACTTAATACAACCAACTGCTCTAACGTAGAATAATCCCGTACGTTCCCTTCTTTTCCTGCATTATGATTTCTCCATTCCTTAGCTGTCTTCCCGAACAAAGCTACATTTAACAAATCCGCTTCAGAAGCGTAAATAAAATTCTCCTGTTCTTTAGTAATCTTAGTTGGAACCAAATGTTCTTTCACAGCGTCGGTATGAATTTTATAATTCACCTTGGCAAGCGTGCGTTGCATATTCCATTCAAGCGATTTAGTTTTTGCTTCTTCTTCCTTCAACCGCTGGAATTCAACAAGTAAATAAAGTTTGAACTCGGCGCTTATCCATGAAGCAAACTCAAACGCAATATCCTGGTGAGCAAAAGTTCCTCCGTATCTGCCGGATTTCGAAATTATCCCGACTGCATTAGTTCTTTCTACCCATCGCTGCGGTGTTAAGGAAAAACTATTTAATCCGGCTTCTTTTCTAAAGGCATCGAATTCGATGCGTTTAAAATTTGGATTATGAATGACTTCCCATAAACCAATAAATTCTATGGTATTTCTGTTCCTCATCCAGTTTTGAACAATATAGTTTGTTCGCTCAGGGTCTTTTGATTTTGCCATGTCCGTCAATGAAATGTATTCAATATGCTCTTTGGAGAAGAGTAATACATCCTTTCCTTTAACAACCATTTTTCTGATGTTCATTTCATTTTTCCCTTGCATAATACTTTAAAAGATAGCTCCAAACCCGCAACCTGTTGAATGCCCAACGCCAACATTCCATGCAAACTGTACCGCTTCCGGGTTGCCTTCAATTATCACCGGACAATAATTAGCCCGGCTGTCTATTCCATTTATGCGAACAAGTTTTGTTTTGGGATTAGAATAATTTTTATCAAAAGAAACTTTTACATCGTCACTTAGATTAGCGCCCTTTAATTTTTTCTTTAAAGTTTCCGTTAAATAAAAATCCGTTTCTTCATCTTTATAAGTAAGATGGATTGCTTTTTTATGCTCATCATATTTTCTAATAAATACCGGACTCGATAAAGTGAATTTTTCTTTTGAACCAAACTGAGGAGTATCTTGCATCTGAATTTCTTTAACCACCATTCCGCAGCATACCTCCGGTTCTTTCATTGCATTCATAATCAATTGCTTACCTATCTCCTCATCCCAAAAACTAACAAACCACTTAGCGCCGTTTGGGAAGTTGAAACCGTCTTTAACCATTTTCCCGCCTTGTAACCAGCTTAACGAGTAAAGACTTATTTCATCATGTAGTTCATTCCATCCCATCCACTTATGAAACGCTCCAATTAAAAAGTGTTGATAATCGAACGGAACAGTTTGTGTATTTACTGTTAAACTAAAATGTAATCTCATTTTATCTCCTGCTTATTTTAATTCTTATCTACAACGCGTTGTTTTAAATTCGTGTCTGGTTTCATTATACAAGTAATGACCCTATTCAAAGAAAGAAAGTTAACGTTTTAAGGTTTTTCAATTGGGCATCTCATCCAAACCAAAAGTACTTTTATGAGTCATACAATATTTTTTCTTCTTGAATACTATTAATCATTAAATTTTCACTCTAATAAACTCATTGAAATTGAACTTATTAAAAAATATTTTAATAAATCTAAGTAAAATTCTTTTATTCGTTTTGTCGTTGTCGGGAATAAGCAAAGGAAAGGTAAAATATCATTTACCCCGCATCGTAGCGTGTTGGAAGTATGTAAAACTATCTCAGAAATAAAGCAACCTCATCCATCAATAATTATTATTGGTAAAACTAAACCATTTCCCCCACTCCCCCAAGAAAAAAATAAAAAAAGTTTTAATCACAACTATTACGCCATCTTCCCGAGCGAAGTCGAGGGGCCACCGTCCCATAGTCTCAACGTCCCACCGTCTCAAAGTCCCAGAGTCCTCCCGAGCGGAGCCGAGGGATACTTTCTATTCGCCCGTCTTTTGTTTTTCCTTTGAATACTGCCACAGTGCCCTGTCCAAAGTCCTCATATCGATTTTGTTCCTTGCCGCAATCTCTCTACAGAATTTTACATATTCCCACCAGAATTCATAATTGTATTTCGGAGGAACATTCACACCCACCGACCACAAAGCTCTAAAATCCAATATCGGATAAGGATCATTATGGAATAAGTGCAGGATCACGGAAGCTGTTGGCCACGAAACTCCGTCCAGTTTAGTTAAAATTTCAATTCTCGCTCTTTCCGTTTTAGCTATGAAAACAAATTTTGTCATCTCCTTCACATATACTTCCTCATTTTTCTCAACATGCCCCGCACTCCTTGGCGCCTTCCAATAGGCGATCTGCCGCAATTCATCCTTCGTTAAACATTTTCTTTTAATAGCATTTTTCTTTATGCCTATCATATCATCTTCACTGATTTGATAAGAATATCTTCTAGCTATTTCACTAATCCGGCTTTCACTAAATCTCAATTTGAATTTCATTTTTGTTTCACTCCCTTAGCCACGCTTTCAAAATCTTATTATTCATTTCTAAAAAATGTCATCTAAAAAAACCTACCATAAAGAACATTTTATCTAAGCACCCGCATTTGCGGAATGTCAGTAGAATTTATTTTTCTCTTGCTTATTCGCCTCTGGTGGGACTCTTTACTTATTAAAGATGTTAGGCAGTCAATGATTAAAGCCATCGCCGAACTTTAGATTTATACTCAACAAACTCTTGTCCGAATTTTAATTCGAGTGCATCTTCCTCTGGTTTAATTTGATATTGATTCATATAAATAACAAAAATAGGTAGAAGAATAATTGCCAGTATGTTCGATAAAAAATATGCCCACCCAATTAAAATGAATAACGAACAGACATACATTGGATTTCGAGTATATGAATAAACTCCAGTTGTCAACAAAGATGATGTTGTATCAGGTTTAGTGGGATTTACAGTTGTTCCGTTTCTACGGAAAAGAAATCCACAATATCCTATAACAAAACAACCAAGGATCGGGAATGTTAAACCAACAATCCAACGAAACGGGAAGTTATATGTGAACGTTGGTGATATCGAAGCTAAAATCCACATAAATATTCCAAGAATTAAAATAAAAACAAGTGGTGGTATTTTCTTTCTCAACATTAGATCACTCTTCCATAAATTATTATTCTGCCTAACGGCGTGTTATGTTAAAATGCAACACTTCCGTATTAATTATTTATAGATTTCCGCTTTCGTTTTACGTTAGTAAAACGAACCATTTAATTATCAAAAATCTCCACACCCAAAGTGACGAAGTTACTATCCTCTAAAATCGGGAT
>Ga0209211_10012027_pt1 | contig 10955 bp, 11 predicted proteins | sample RifGroA2_FD_183992 | JGI IMG/M metagenome (GOLD analysis project Ga0209211, IMG submission 183992) | Groundwater microbial communities from Rifle, Colorado, USA - Groundwater A2 (SPAdes) (version 2) | ecosystem: Environmental > Aquatic > Deep subsurface > Groundwater | place: Rifle, Colorado...
CGAAAATTTATTGCATCTAAATTTTATCAAACAGCAAAAAAGTATATCAATAACGCTCAGAGAATCGATGAAAAATATCTTAAAAATTTAATAGAGATTATTAAACACAACACAAAATAAAAGAAGCCCTCAGAGTTTTAATCTGAAGGGCTCGGTTTTGTTGGGCGAAGGAATTACTTCCTGTTTGCCCAGTGCCCCTTATCCCAAGGGCCTTTTTCGTAAGCAGCCCTTCCTTCCAAAGTTTGCGTCGCGGCTTCTTTCTTGGCCTGAAGCAGAACCTTTGGAATAGGATTGGGTTTCGGCTTTGAAACAGAAACGGGATTCAACATGGCTTTCACCTCCTTTCGTTGAAGTTGGAATTGTGTTTTTTCCAGCTATTATACAAGATCATATGATCTTATTTTGGCTGAAATGTGCTCAAAATATCTTTTTAGATTTTCGCAAACCTCGCTTAACGGTTCAACGGAATCAAGCTGTTTGTAGCAATCCTTTGCGCATCCTCCTTTGCATATGAAATGCCAATCGCATGTCCGACAATGTTCTTTTCTTTTTTCCAGCAACTCTCGGAAGTTTTGTAAACGCGCATTGGATTTAACTTTAACTTGTTCATCCAGTACGTTACCGAAGTACAAAGCGTCTGTTTTTGGAAAAGAATCACAGCCGTAAATTGAACCGTCAGAATAAACAGTAACAAACTGGTCGCACTGTCCCATATAAATACACTCGCGTCTATTTCCTCCGAGAATCAGGCTGACAACGCTCTGAATATCCCGAATCTCAACTTCCGGATCATCTAGTTCCAACCAGAGATTAAAGATAACGATCATGAAATCAGCATATTGCGCTGGTGAAATCACCAACGACAATACATCGTTATAATGACCGATGCTTTTTACTCTGGTAAATTTTAACTTTTTTATGTTGTTCTCAATAAAAAAGTTAAAAAATTCTTTTGGAAATAGATGATTGATAGTGCTTATGTCACAGATAATTCCGTTGAATATTCTAGCCTGACGTAGCAAGTCAATTCCTCTCATTACATCGTCATACGATCCTTTGCTGTTTGGATAATGACGAACTTGGTCGTGAACTTCTTTCGGTCCATCAAGACTCACGCCGACAAGAAAATCATTTTCAACGAAGAAACGAATCCATTCCGGAGTAATGAGAGTGGCATTCGTTTGAAGAAAATTTGCGATTTTCTTTCCCTGTTGTTTCCATACACCTTGAAATTCTACTGCATTGCGATAAAAGTCCAATCCGCGTTGTAGATAATAAAAAAGGTTACCGAAACCCTCCCGAGTAGATACTAATTCGGTTACCGTGGTCGCATGACCATGGAAACCAAGAAAAACATATTCAAAGAGCACCTTGGGGCGTGGCTCAAGGCAAAAGGAGACAAGAAGAAAAGGGGCGACATCCTGCGGCATATCTGCTTTGTTGCCGGTGTACACCCGAAGTCGGTACCCCGATCATTCAGGCGGGTGCAGATGCGCGATCCGGCACACGGTGAACGGCGCGGCAGGAATAGACAGTATACTCCGGACGTCATTGCCGCGTTGAAAAATGTCTGGGAAGCAGCGAGCGAACCATGCGGCGAGAATCTTCACCCTTTGATTCCCGAGTATGTGCGCATCCTCACACGGGACGGGATGTGGACTCACGATACAGAAGCTACTGCCAAACTCCTCCGGATGAGTGAGGGCCTCATGAAACTGCGGGTGGGGAGGTTTTCGCACATCAGAAAAATGGTACGGGGCAGGAGCACGACAAAGCCGGGAAACATCCTCTCCGTGATTCCCATTCGTAGTGGTCCTTGGAATGATGCGCCGACAGGCACGTTGCAGATTGATACCGTCGCTCATTGCGGCGACTCGGTAGCGGGAGATTTCATATATACGGTGAATACTGCTGATGTGGCCACGCTCTGGGGCGCGCGGCGCGCCCAGTGGAACAAAGGACAGGGAGCGACCATTGCAAGCATGGAACAGATTGACGATGATATCCCATTCCCCATCCTTGAATGGCATCCTGATTCCGGAAGCGAGTTTATCAATTGGCATTGCAAGCAATGGTCTCTTTCGCGCGGGCAGGAGCTCACCCGCTCGCGACCAAACCGCAAGAATGACAACTGCTTCGTGGAGGAGCGAAACGGGCATGTGGTCAGGAAGTGGGTGGGATATGCCAGGTTCGAGGAAATGGAGGTCGTCCGTGCATTGAACGAGTTCTACGATACGCTCACGCTCTACCTCAACCACTTCGTGGCCTCGCGGCGGATAGTGTCAAAAGAGCGAATCGGAGCGCGATGGAAGATTACCCGTGAAAAGAAATCTCTCACGCCATATGCACGAGTTCTTGCTCGATTTGATGTGGCGGATGAAGTGAAACGGCGGCTCGAAGAAGAACACGAAAAGCTGAACCCGCTTCTTTTGAAACGCGAGATTGACCGCCGCTTAACATCGGTGTTTGATGTACATATACACCACGGGAAACCGAAGTCGGGAAAGAAATTACGGTAACCGTTTATTATTATCTATTACGAGTTATACACAGGCCAAAATATGCACTATTTTTTCAAACAACACGAGGAGAATTTCAACGAATGGCGGAAGTCGGGGTATCAAGGCATATCCGAAATTGGCGTTGATTTTTTGAAGCATTTACGATCACGACATTTCAAACCGAAGCTGAAGCTTTGGAACGAAAAGCAATGGCAGAAAGTCCAGCTTGAAGCAATTGAACGATGCGTGTATTCGTTTGAGATTCTTAGGGAGAAGGATTTGCTGACGAATATCGTAACCGGAGGCGGCAAGACAACGATTATCGGCGCAATGATAGCGTACATGATGATTGTACATGAGCAATATAAATTTTTGATACTTACGCCAAATACTATCGTGCGCGAGCGACTTGTTGATGAATTTGATCAGCATTCAGAATCATATATTTATGAGGTTTTCCCTTTTTTTGTAAATTCTCACGAACATTTGAAAAATAAAATCTCACTCCATGTTATGAAGCCGAACGAAAGCGCCGCCGGTGTACGCGCGGGCACAATTATTCTTGGCAACATCCACCAAATATACGAGCGTACGGATAACTGGAAAGTTTTGCGTGATAATGTTGATTCCCTTTGTATCTTTAACGACGAAGCACACAACACAAAAGCCGAGCAGTACAACGACTTAATAGCAAAGTTGAGGCCGAAGCGATTTATTCGTATTGATACAACCGCAACGCCAGACAGATTAGACGGTCTGCATCCCGATAGCAAGATGATTTTTGTATATGACATTGCGCAGGCGATGGTAGATAAAATCGTAAAACGGCCAGTAGTTTTTCACCCCGATGTAAAGAAAGTAAAGCTGACGTATGAGGATTTAGAAACAGGAAAGACGATTTCCGCAGAAGAAGTGCCTTGGGAAGAAATTGAGCGGCGCAAGATACCCGCTCGCCGTTATATCACAAGCTTGAAGCCGATGCGTCAGCAAATCGCCATTGCCTGCGAGCTTTTGAAGGAACAGAAAATGCGTACCCCCGCGCCGTATAAACCCCTCTTGTTTTTAGTGGCGGTTTCTATCAAGGACGCGGAAAATATTGCCAATGAGCTTGAAAAAGTTGGCGAGAAATATGGCATCAAAAAAATTCTATTAGTCCATAATGAAACTGATGATGAATTGAAAGAAGCGGCGCGGGATATTAACAAAGACCCACAGACGGAATATGACGCGGTGGTTTCGGTTTTAATGCTTCGCGAGGGTTGGGATGTCCGTAATATCTCCGTTATCTTACTTTTCCGAAAATTCAGCTACAAAGAAATTGATGGCCAAATATTTTCGGTGTACGGACCACAGGTTATCGGGCGAGGTTTGAGGCGAATGAGCAAGAATCCCGAAGAATGGGAATCGCTTTTTATCGTGGATCATCCGATTTTGAAGCATAGCTGGCTTTGGGACCACTTGAAAGCAACGGAGTATCCGGACGCCCTTGATCCAGCAAATATCATCATAGATACGGAAAAAATTCCGGAAGATAAAAGTATAGAGAAGATAGACGAGGGGAAGAAAAAACTCGAAGAAGCGGAAGAAAAATTGGAAATTAAGAATTTGCCGCCCACTCCCGAGCCCCCCGAAGTAGTAGAACCAATTTATGAATGGCAGAAGTATTTGGACGATTACAAATATGATTTTAGCCGGATGGACATAGTGGAGGAGGTGGAGAGAATTAAGAGTTTAAACATAGAATCCGAACACGTTACTTCCGGCAAAGCGGATATACCAGAGATTGAAATTGAGAAAATAGCGCGAGCTACAAAGACGGAAGATTGGTCGACGGAAGAATTAAAGAAGCAAATAACCAAACAGATTCACTCCATTGCGAGATACGCGCTTCTTGAATACGACAGGAATCCTGATGAGCGGCAGGTCGTATTGGTGAAGATTATCAGAGAACATATCAAAAAAGGGTTGCTTGGCGGGGCAGAGTTGGAAGAATCAAATGACGAAGTATTGCTCCGACGGCTTTGGGCGATTATTGACCAAGTGAGAGATGTCTTTTTAAGGCCGGAACTTATTGAAGGGATATTTATGAGGAAAAAATGATCAGCAAAAAAGGAACGCTCACACAATTGAAAAAGAGTCCTTATGGAAGCGAGGATTATGATTCTGCGCTTGAGCGGGAATACATGGTTGAACTTGAACGCGACCCCGCCGTTGTGCGATGGACAAAAAAGCATGGGCTAAAAATTCCATACAAAGTTTTTGGGTTTCCTCATAAGTATCTACCAGATTTTTTTGTTGAGTATAAGGACGGGCATAAAGAAATTCACGAGACAAAAGGTCTGCCGCTCATGTTATGGCTTTCAACAAAATTAAAACGAGAGGCCGCGGAAGAATATTTTGATAGGATGGGATGGAAATACAAAATGATTACAAAAGGGAGGGCGGCGTTTTACGGGAAAATTTAAATGCGGTACGAAAAACAAATTGATAAATTAGTTTATAAACTCTACGGCCTCACACCGGAGGAGGTTAAAATTGTTGAAGGAAAATAATATGTCAGAAAATAATTTGCAAAAATTAAATAACTATTTTGAGAAATATGTTGATGGGATGCTTATTAAAGATATTTAAAGATATTGAATTATTAAAAGCGAGGAATGATGAGCTTAGATTTTCTTATCCTTATATTTTGTTAGTTTGTAGTTGCATCGATTTGTTTGGTGGTATTGAAAAAGGTTTTAAAAGTTCTACGAAGGAGAGATTTACATGGTTTATCATCGGATGGATGAGTAAAGTAACCCCCCTATACAAAGAAAATGATCTTGCCTCTTTAATTTACGATAGTTGGAGATGCGGTGTAGTTCATCAAGCTACGCTCAAGAAGGGATTTGAAACTTCATCTTATATGTATTCAAGAGATAAACACTTATATTATATTCAAGATAACGAGAGGGTGTTTATTCATTCTTTACAATTTGCTGATGATTTAATTGAAGCTCAAAAGATGTATAGAGAGTATATTAACGATAGCGTAGGTGATGAGATTTATATAGGATTATTATATAAACATTTGTTAGAAATGATGGGAGATGAGACAAAACAGTGCTTTGATCAGTTCATAAAATATTTACAAAACAATAATTTAGTTTTTAATTCAACAGACAATATTGCCACACACACAACTACAGTAACCCCATCGAAATCTTCTAAGGAAACAACGACATGCTTACCAAACGAAGACATCCTATCTGCTGTTCCCTCTGCGGCGCCCGAAGAAGATGATTTAAAATAAATAAGAGCTTTTCATTACAAAACTAACCTTTACCCCTCCAAAAAATCGTTCGCTCAAAAAATCTTCGAGTGGAAAATAAATTTTAAGGCCCGCTTTTTATTGACTGGCCTAATGGTGGAATCAGGAGATGTATGTCAAGTATTTCTACTTATCCACTCGACAAGCTTTCTTTACAGGAGTAATATGATACTATAAACATACTTGTAGTGAGCTTGTCGAACTATGGCTAATAATCTATACAAAAAAATAAAGGAGCTGCGCGAACAGAATAAATTCTCTCAAGAATATCTTGCAGAGAAACTCGAGGTTTCTCGCCCTACTTATATGCAAATTGAAAAGGGAGAAAGAGACATTACTGTGCCGGAGGCAAGAAAACTTGCCTTGATTTTTGGGTTGAGCTTAGAAGATTTTCTTGGAGACGAGGCCTCTGTCCTTCCTGATGTAGTGCTAAAAAGAGAAAAAGTAAAAGAGAAAGAAAGCGATATCCGCATTATTATGCCTCGGGCGGATGTAAAGAAATTTAAGGAGGTGCTTCTTTATGTTTTAAATAAGATTGGAGCAAAATCAAATATTGGAGAAACGGCTCTCTATAAACTTTTGTATTTTATTGATTTTGATTTTTACGAGAAGTTCGAATCTCAACTTACAGGAGCGCGATATATTAAAAACCATTACGGCCCTACCCCGGTTGAATTTAAGAAGATTGTTGAGGGTATGGAAAAAAGGGGAGAGGTTGAGCGCGTTAAAAGCAGCTATTTTCAATACGATCAGAAAAAGTATCTGCCACACAGAGAACCGGATTTAAGCAATCTTTCCGCGCAGGAAATCAAGCACATTGACGAGGTTCTTGCTCGACTATCAGATAAAAACGCCAATGAGCTGTCTGCTTACTCACACAGCGATGTGCCGTGGAGGGTGCATAAGTCGGGAGAGACGATTAGCTACGAAAGCGTATTTTACCGAGACGAGGATCACTCTGTAAGAAATTACGACGATGAACTTTAATGAAACCAATGAATTTTCAAAGGACTTCAAGCGATTATCAAAAAAATACAGATCCCTACCGGATGATTTGCTTGAATTCAAAAAAATCGTATCAGAAATTCCCCTCGGTAGCGGAAAGCACTTTGTAGTTCTGCACGAAAACGAGGAGGCAAAAATTCTAAAGGCGCGCCTATTTTGTAAATATCTCAGGGGCGCGTCTTTGCGTATTATTTACGCATACAGAGAAGAGAGTGCAATTATTGATTTTATTGAGTTATATTTCAAAGGCGAACAGACAAATGAAAATAGGACTCTTATTAATGATTTTTTGCGCCAGTTTAAATAATATAAATTACCGATGACAAATTTTTTATGGACGAAGAAAAAGAGCGGCAACAAGAAATAACCCATCCTTCGCACAAAGCTACGGCGAGCAAGGGATAAAAATTGGAAAGTGAGGGTGCGGTAAATAGAAAGCTCATTGATAAAAAAACGTCAATGAGCTTGTTGTGGTGGCCTCTGGGAAGAGGACGCCAAGTAGGAACATTGTAGTCGCGAGCAAAAGTATAAAAAATAAAAATACCAGAATTACCAATATCATTTTTTGGTTGTCTTTGTCCATTTCGTCGTTCCCTTTCCTAAATTTTTAATTTTGCGGTGAAAAGTAATATACTAAACCACCATTGTTTTCTATCTATAATACTACCACTAAACAGCCCGTATGTCAATTTATTTGAGAAAAAAACACGAGAACGAAGGATTGCCTACGGAGTGTTTATGTAAACTTATTTTTGTATGTGATAATCTAATAACATCTCGGGCTGTTAGCTCAGTTGGTAGAGCGCCTCGTTTGCAACGAGGAGGTCGCCGGTTCGATTCCGGCACAGTCCACCACTTCGCGGTTAAGTTATTTATTTTATCAACTCTTTAATTTGCCTAATCAGTTTGTCAATATAATCCGTTTGAGTTGGATTCGCGGTTTTTAAGCGCTCCAGGGTTTCAATGGCCATGTTATATTTTTTATCGTCCAAATAAAGCTGTGTCAGCGCGTTGTATGAAAAGAGAAAATCAGGTTGGAGTGCCAGCGCTTTTTCATAATTTTCCACCGCCAAATCTTTTTTATCCAGATCGCGGAAGCTGTTGGCTAAGTTGTGGTAGGCCACGGCGTTAAGCGGGTCAATACTGATGGCTTTTTGATATGTCTCGATGGCAGAATCGTATTGTTTGACATCGGTATAAGCCATGCCTAGGTTGTTTAAGACGCGATAGGTCGGGGAATATTTGGAGGTTTGATTATAAAACGTGATAGGGTCCTGCCAGTCGTTGTTGCGGGCAATGGTTTTTTGGCCGAAAAAAACAAACAATATTGTCATTCCCACTAAAGCGGGGATTCAGATATATCGCTTTTTTTTCGGGTCTCCAATCGGGTCGGAGATGACATTAAATAGAAGCCAGAAGATAATCAGCCATATTCCGATTATTGGCATATACATCCAGTGCTCGTAAATCAGTCCGCTGTTGGGGAAAAGCAGATTGGAGTTTGGGAAAAGGCGGATGAAGAACCAAAAAATACCGAAACTAATGACCGGGTATTTTTTTATGCTCCAAAATGCCGCGATGATAAGACCGATAATCAGCGCTCCGCCGAACATTACATCAGGAAAAAACAGACCATGTGGGATGTTGAAGCTACGCTCCATATGCAGATTATTGGGCCAAAACAGCAGTTGGAAATAAATCACCGCGGCCCGGAAAAAAGCCAGCAAACGCACGCCAAAATTTTGGGTGAAAATATTTGCCTCGCCGTAGACATTGAGGGTGTCGCTGAAGTTAAGCGGTCCGGCACGGAGCAGGAAATATAATCCGGCTATGGCAAAAAAAGGCCAGATACTTTTCACAACTTTGACAAGTTGTTGTTTTATTAAATCCCAGTTTTGATGCCCCGCCGGTCCGTGGATTGGCTGTGTGAGTAACCGCGTTGCTGTATCGCTTGCCGTATGGTTATCCATCGCTCCTCGAAGGTAAAAGAAATCAGTTAAAGCAATCATAGCCGGCATAATCACAGCCGTGTCTTTAGAAAGCATAGCCGCGGCATAGCAAACCAAAGTAAGCCAGTAGTTTGCCGCCGGCCGCGGATGATTGTGCCGAAACGACTCTCTATATCTGAAATAAAAAAGTATGCCTAGGAATATGAAAAAAGTTGAAAGGAGATCGGCCAGGCCGGAAACGTACGTGACCGCTTCGGTTTGGAGCGGATGGATGAGGAAGACGAGGCCCGTGAGAAAAGAAAGCTGGCGCTTTTTGAAAAGAGTTTCAAGAATGAGAAAAAGCAAAATCGTGTTGGCGATATGAAGGCCAGTGTTCACTAAGTGATAGCCCGGAGCCCAATCGTGGAAGATTTGCCACTCCAGCGAAAAAACCGTGAGCATCAATGGGCGCCAATAATTGCTGATCAGACCCGCGCCCGCAATCTGGTTTTCCGAAAAAAACTTTGGTCAATCGAAATTTTGGACGTATTGGTTGTTAAGGACGATGTCGTCATCATCCCAGAACATTTGGTTGTTAAAACTGTTGGCGTAAAGGATCAGCCCGATAGCTACGAATACGAGGGCGACTTTCGTTTTCGTGTTTAATAAACTCATACTATAATTTTAACACCTTATAAAATTTACTCACAAGAAATACGTGTTTGGCTATATTGAATTGCTTTCAACCGCTTCTTGAGAACGCGCACGATTTGGTTTAATCTCAAGAGTGGATTTTTGGAAGGGTCGCATAGCGGTCTATCCACCGCCTTTGGCGGGGTCCCGCAGGATGCGGGATGCGCTTTTCCGAACTTTAAAAAGCATAATAGTCGTAATTATATAAAAAGATATAAAAGCGGAGAAGCTTTCAAAAAATTGATAAATAATGGAAGGGTCGCATAGCGGTCTATTGCGCTCGCTTGGAAAGCGAGTGTGCCTTAACCGGCACCGCGAGTTCAAATCTCGCCCCTTCCGCAATTTTTCGAAAAGGATTTCGGAACCAAAAATATGGTCGGCGCGAAGAGCCGTCTGTTCTGAATTCCCCCCAAAAAGTCCTGAATCTGAAAGGGTTCGCCACGCAGAGCGTGGCTCAAAAAGTACGGTTCGATCTTTAATTAAAAAGTTCGAACCGACTTTTTTAAACAAATGAAGATTTTCTTCATTTGTTTTCTCGTTAGCCAATTCCACCATATGAATATTAGCTTTTAGAAAATTTTCGGTAAGTTCGAACCGATTATGAGATTTTTTCTCAAAAGCTAGTAATTTCTCTTTGAGAAGCTGTTTTTGACACATTAACTTGTTTTTAGATTCACGATACTCTTCAAGCGAAAGTGCATTTTCAAGATATGCGTTCATCAGCTTCTCAATTTTTGAATCCAAAAGAGAAATTTCATCTTTTGTTTTTTGAGAAAAAATCTCACTCGATTGATTTTCTGATTGTCGGTCTTTTTCATTTTCGACAATCATCCAATTTGCCCAATCGAGTGGCAAAGAAACTTTTTTGATTTCTTCCTTAATTTGAGAAGTGATGAGTTCTTCACGAACATATTTTTGCAAACAAGGATTTTTCCGTTTCGTACATCTCAAATAGTTATGACCTTTTTGTGTCTCGGTAGTAATAAAACATCCACATTCTCCACAACGGAAAAATCCTCTATACAAAAATGGTTTTAGTCCTTTGGAGTGAGGTTTACTTTTTCTCATCATCACTTCTTGAACGGAATCAAAAAGTTTCTTTGTGATAATCGGTTTGTGCTTTCCTTCGTAGATTTCACCACCATATCTCATCAAGCCAGTGAATATCGGATTTCTCAAAATTTGTTGGTAGTTGGAAACGGAAAGCACCTTTCCATTCTTTCTACTCAATCCAAGAGCGTTAAACTTATCGTGCAGTTGGCGCAAAGTGAAATTTCCAGTTGCATAGGCCTCAAATGTTTTCTTGATTAACGGAGCGATATTTTCATCGGGTACTATTCCAGCACCTTTCACATTTACATAGCCCAGAGGCGACATTTGAGGCCATATACCGTCTTTCACTTTGTTTCTGTGTCCACGCTTGATATTTTCCGATAAGTTATCGACATAGTATTTGGATTGAGAGAAAGCAATAGAAAGCATGAACTTACCTTGTGGAGTTGTATCACACCAGAAAGT
>Ga0209211_10012028_pt1 | contig 10954 bp, 9 predicted proteins | sample RifGroA2_FD_183992 | JGI IMG/M metagenome (GOLD analysis project Ga0209211, IMG submission 183992) | Groundwater microbial communities from Rifle, Colorado, USA - Groundwater A2 (SPAdes) (version 2) | ecosystem: Environmental > Aquatic > Deep subsurface > Groundwater | place: Rifle, Colorado...
GCGAGGGACATTGCGAAGCTTCCTTTGTGGGATGGGTGAGACCGAAACATTATCGGCCCATCCGGCTTCGCACCCGGCTCCGCTGGAGCCGGTTTCGCATTCCGCCCGCCCCGGGGCTGGAATGCGGGGGGCTTAGTTCAGCAGGTAGCTGTCGGCCTGGTCTTCAAAGTCTTCGGCGTCGATGGCGGCGTCAAACGCGGCGCGGGCGGCAATGGCTTCCTTGGTGTAGGGGATCAGGGGTTTGTCCAGCGGACGCAGCTTGTGGCGGCGCAAGCCGCGCAGCTGCTGGGAGCGTTCCATGGTCTGCAAAACCAGCTCGGGCTCCATCATCAGACTGAAGGGGTTCAGGGCAGCGGCGGTGTCTTTCATGGCGTTCTCCGGTAGGTTCATTGCGCTGTCCATTGACTTTGGCGCTTGAATGAACTGTAGTCACGCCTACCGGGAACTGGAGTCGGTCACACGCTGTAAGTCGTGTAGGAATTTGCCTTACACGCCCCCACGCTCCGCCGCTGCGCGGGTCGCTGCCCCCCGAGGGGGCTAACTCGCCTTGGGGCGGCCCGGCGGCGAGTTGCAGCTCTCACGCACGGGGCTTGGCGCACTCAGAGCAGCCGTGCTCTGACGCTCTTGCCCTTGACCTTGCCCGCGTTGAGCTTGGCGCAGGCGTCTTTGGCCACGCTGCGCTCCACGGCCACAAAGGTGCAGTACTCGGTGACGGCAATCTTGCCAATCTGCTCGCGCGTGTAGGCCGGGCCGCCGTCGGTGCTGGTCAGGGCGCCCAGCACATCGCCGGGGCGGATCTTTTCTTTGCGGCCACCGGCAATCTGCACCGTCACCATGGGCGGCAGCAGGCGGCCCTGGCCCGTGGGGGTGAGTTCGTCGCGTTTGAACCAGACCGAGGGCGCGTTCTGGTACTGCTCAATCTTGCCGACCGAACCCATTTCGTTCATGGACACCAGGCTCACCGCCAAGCCAGACTGGCCCGCGCGGCCGGTGCGGCCAATGCGGTGCACATGCACCTCTGCGTCGGGGGTGATGTCCACGTTGATCACCAGGTCCAACTCTTTCACATCCAACCCACGCGAGGCGTCGCGCTGCTCCAGGTCGCCATGGAGGGCCTGGGCCACAAAACCTTGGCCTTGTAGCAGCGTCACCAGCTCGTTGCACTGCTGGCGCGTGTTGCAAAAGGCAATCGTGCTGGTGGGGCGGAAGTGGTTAAGCAGCAGACCCACGGTGTCCAGCCGGTTACTGCGCTCCACTTCGTAAAAGCGTTGCTCAATGGTGTTTTCGGCCACGGCGGCCTTCACGGTGATCTGCTGCGGATCGCGCATGAACTGCTTGGCGAGTTTCTCTATGCCCTCTGGGTAGGTGGCCGAAAACAGCAGGGTCTGGCGCTCCTTGGGGGTTTGCTTGACCACGGTGGCAATGTCGTCGAAGAAGCCCATGTCCAGCATGCGGTCGGCCTCGTCCAGCACCAGCGTGTTCAGGTTCTCCAGCGACAGGTATTCACGCTCCAGCAGGTCCATGATGCGGCCCGGCGTGCCCACCACAATGTGCGCACCGTTTTCCAGGCTGGCACGCTGGCCGCGCGTAGCCACGCCACCGCACAGGGTGACGACCTTGATGTTTTCTTCGGCACGCGCCAGGCGGCGAATTTCCACCGTCACCTGGTCCGCCAGCTCGCGCGTGGGGCACAGCACCATGGCCTGCACGGCAAACCAGCGTGGGTTCAGCTTGGCCAGCAGCGCCAGCGCAAAGGCCGCCGTCTTGCCGCTGCCCGTCTTGGCCTGGGCAATCAGGTCTTGGCCAGCCAGCGCCACGGGCAGGCTGGCAGCCTGGATGGGCGTCATGGACTCGTAGCCCAGTTGTTGCAGGTTGGCCAGCGTGGCGGGGGAGAGGGGGAGAGAGGAGAAAGCAGTCATGCCCCGATTATCGGCGCTGGGGTTTGCCATGGGTTGGCTAGCGGCCCTAAATGCTATGGTTTTGGTAGCTGCTTGCGCTTATTCCACATGGGCTGGAGCCTTGTTTTGTCTGAAATTGCCATGCTGCAGCTTCTGAACTCACTGTGAACGATACCGAACAGACGGAATCGTCACGTGCCAACCAGCATGGGGTGGTGCATATCGCACATGTTGGGAGAACCCATTGACTCATCCATCCATACCCCGTTGCCGTGCAATGCTTGGCATCGGACTATTCGTGATCAGCACCAGTTGTGTATTGGCCGATACCCGAAGTGATCAAAATGCCAAGCGGCTTCGCTTCCAAAAGGACAAAGAAACCTGCGCCAGCGGTCACTTAACGCAGACCTATGAAAACTGTATGCGCGAAGCCAAGGCAAGCCTTGCCGAACGGGAGAGTCGTGGGGCACCGCCGACCACGGATGAACTGCGCATGAACGCTTTGCAACGTTGCAACGTCTTCGGGCAGAGCGACCGACTGAACTGTATTGCCCGGATAGAGGGTGAAGGCAGCAGCAGCGGAAGTGTTGAAAGTGGTGGCATCTACCGAGAACTGGTAGTTCCGGAATCCATGCACCCAACCTCTCAGTGAATGGGGAATGGACCTGATCCGGGCCGTATACGACACAGCGCTTATGCCCGCTGCAAATCCAGGTATCCCCATCCAGGTGCGCTACCAGACGGACTGATGCCTGGCACCGGCGGATAGTTCAATCAGCAGCACGTTTTTTTTGACGGCTTGCAACACAAGGATTCCCCATGAAATATGCAATTCCATCGGTACTGTTGATTTCTCTGCTTGCTCTGGGCGCCTGCAATGGACAGCCAGGACCACAAGGCGCGACGGGCAACGCCGGCAGCACAGGTGATACAGGTAAGACGGGCAGCACCGGGGCACAGGGTGAGGCTGGAACTACCGGTGACACAGGCGCCAAAGGGAATACCGGAAGCACGGGATCAAGCGGCAACACGGTGATCGTCGTTCCGCCTGAAAAATAGCCATTCCCATGGGGAGTGTCATCGAGCCCTCAAAGGGTGGGTCAACTCCGAGGGAGATTCAGACTTCTTGATTTTTTATCGTTACTTTTGAAGAGGCACCTTATGAACAGCATCGTGTATGTGGTTGGCTTGGTGGTCATTGTCGTAGCCGTCTTGTCATTTTTTGGCTTGCGCTGAACTGCAGTGCGCCATCCATGGACAGGGGTTTCGCGCTGGTACGGTTTGGATAGCCAAGCACCCAGCGTTTCCTAAAATGCGGAACTGCCAACCACTTTATTGCCATGAAACTCAAAACCCCCAGCCTCCTGCTCGCCGCCTTGCTGCTCACCAGCTGCGGCACCACCACGGTCAACCCGGTCACGGGGCAGGCCGAGCGCTCGGTGATGAGCGAAGCGGACGAAGTGGCCGAGGGGGCCAAGGCGCATGCGGAGGTGCTGAAGGAATATGGCGCCTACAACAACGCGGCGGTGCAACGGTACGTGACCAACCTCGGCCAGACGCTGGCCGCGCAAAGCCATCGCAACCAGTTGCAATGGCACTTCACGGTGCTGGACAGCCCCGAGATCAACGCCTTTGCGCTGCCCGGCGGTTATGTGTATGTGACGCGCGGCATCATGGCCTATATGGAGAGCGAGGCCGATCTGGCCGGTGTGATTGGCCATGAGATTGGCCACGTGACGGCGCGCCACGGAGCGCAGCGTGCTACGCGCCAACAGACCGCGGGCCTGGGTGTGCTGGCCGCCAGCGTGCTGGGCATGGTGCTGGAGAGCCAGGGTTTTGGTGGTGCCGGGCAGCTGGCCAACCAGGCGTCGCAAACGGCGGCGGCGGGTTACATCGCGTCCTACGGGCGCGAGCAGGAGCTGCAGGCCGATGGTTTGGGTGCCGAGTACCTGGCGCGCACGCGTTACGACCCGCGCAACATGGTGGACGTGATCACCGTGCTGAAAAACCAGGAGCGTTTTGCCGCTGACCAGGCCAAGGCCGAAGGACGCCCGGTGCCCAGTGGCAGCGACTGGTTGGCTTCGCACCCCAGCAACGACCAGCGCCTGCAGGCCATCACTGCGCTGGCCGCGCAGTACAAAGACCAGGGCAGTTACAACAGCGAGGGGCGCGAGCGTTACCTCAAGCTCATCAGCGGCATGACCTTTGGCGACAGCCCGAGTCAGGGCCTGACACGCGGGCGCAATTTTTACCACGAGCCGCTGGGCATTGCGCTCACTGCGCCCACGGGCTGGTACATCCAGAACGACGCCGACCAGCTGGCGCTGCTGAACACCGCGCGCGACGCGGCTGTGGTGGTGCGCGTGGCGCCGCCCCAGGCGGGCAAGACACATACCGACGTGATTCGCACCCTGCTCAAGCCCACCCAGGGCCGGGTGGAGACCACCACGCTCAACGGCCTGCAGGCCACGCGTTTTGCCGGTGCACGCACCGCGAGCAATGGCCAGAGCCAAGCGCTGGAGGCCACGGTGATCACCGGCCCGGGCGGCACCATTTACCTGCTGCAAACCAGTGCCAAGGACGCCAATGCCTTGCAACGCGCCCGCGCCCAGGTGCGCGAGGTGGAGGGCAGCTTCCGCGCCCTCACCGCGCAAGACCGCGCCGCCGCACGGCCCTGGGGCATCAAGACCGTGCCCTACCCTAGGGGCGGTTTTGCCGAACTGGCCAAAAACTCCCCCATTGCCCGGCCCGAGCAGCAGCTGCGCCTGATCAACGGCTACTACGGCGGCGGCGAGCCCAAGGTAGGGCAGCTGGTGAAGGTGGTCGATAGCCTGTAGTTGCTATCGTTTGTATAGCTGCTTGCGCAATAAACATAAGGGCTAGGTGCCTCTATGGCGTGCAACGCGGCAGCTCCGGCTGGTCCTTGCGGCTGGCCTGGCAGAGGGACAACCAGAGCTGGCGTGTGAACTGCGGGTGCTTGGCGGCAAACGGTTTGCTGAACACGGCCTGGAACCAAGTGTCCAGCGCGGCGGGCTCCAGCCGGTCTAGCCGGGCCAAGTCGCCCTCGGGTCGTGCTTGCATGGACTGTTCGGGCACCAGGGCCACCGGAAAACGGCGTGCCAGCAGCTTGTCGATGGTGAGGTTGGTGTTGGGCGCGCGTTCGGTCAGCCAGCCATGGGTCTGGGCAAATTCCACCACCACGGTGGCATTGCTAATGCCCAGCGTGTAGCCCGGCGGCCCATTGAGGGCCTTGCCGTCCCATCGCACGGCCGACTCGCCCTTGGGCACATAAAAGAAGTAGCGAAAACGCGCATAACCCAGGCGTTCGTCCACTTGGGTGCCACGCATGGGCAGCACACCGATCTCTAATGCCTGTGCGCTGGCGGTGCCCGGCGCCCACACATCAATCTCGCCGCTCTTGAGGTACTCATAGCCGCGGGGTACCGGTAGCCGCAGGATGTGCAGCGCTACGCGGCAGCCACTGCGTGCCAGTGCTTTGCGCAGCCAAGGAGCCAGTTGTCCCGGTACATCGTCCACCGGGCCATTGCGGCTGTCGGTGACCAGGGGTGGTGCGGCGTAGTTGATCATGCCGAGCCGCAGTTGCCGGGGGCAGTCCGCTCCCTGTGCCAGGGATGGGCCGGCCACCAACAGCATGGCGGCCAGCGCGGCACCCCGGTGCAATGTGGGTTTCATGGCGTGTCTCCGTCGTGGCTGGGTACGTTGCCCAGACCGCTTTATACCGTCAGGCTTCGTGTGCGCATACCACCCGGTTGCGGCCCAGCTGTTTGGCTTGGTACAGGCTGCGGTCGGCGGCACCGATCAGTTGCTGCGCGTTCATGGGTACGCCGGGGGGCATGACGGCGACCCCACTGCTGATGCTGACATGCCGAATGCTGGAGGCGCGTGTATGCGGGATGCCCAGCCGGACCACGGCCAGGCGGGCTGACTCGGCAATGCGGGTGGCGCCCGCCTCGTCGGTGTCGGGCAGGATCAGGGCAAACTCCTCGCCGCCATAGCGTGCCGCCTTGTCAGCCGGCCGGTGGCAACAGGACTGCAGCGCGTCGGCCACCTGGCGCAGGCAGGCGTCGCCCGCGGGGTGACCATAGTGGTCGTTGTAGAGCTTGAACTGGTCTACATCGCACAACACCAGGGCCAGCGGGCGGTTGTGGCGCGCTGCCACGGCCAATTGTTCTGCCAGGTACTCGTCAAAGAAACGGCGGTTGGCCAGCCCGGTCAGCCCGTCATGGCGCGACAGCTGGGCCAGCGCCAGGTTGGCCTTGCTCAGCGCGACCGACATGTGCACCAGCCGCGCATAGTGTTTCCCGTCTTCGATCAGCAGCACCATCAGCAAAGCGCTGGCCGCCAGCAGGCCATAAATGCGGCCCACATACCAGCCGAGGTCGTAGCGACCGCTGTTCAGGACGGCGGCCAGCGCAATGTCAAACAGCCACACCCCCATCACCACCATCAGCCACATGTCCAGCACACTGTGTGGCTTGCGCCGCCACAGCACCACCAGCGCCAACAGGCTCAGGCCCCACACGCCGGCCAAGAAAACGTGGCCGATGTCGGTGGTCCGATTGCTTTCCAAAAAGGTGGGAATCGCGCTGTGCCCCTGCGTGGCAAACACGGTAAACGCCGCCACCACAACCAGTACTCCGGCGATGGTGGGTACGATCGCCCGGCGGGCCCTGCCACGGGAGTCACCCCCTGCGGGGCTGAGCGGTCGTGCGGCGTTGGAGACGCGGGTGTAGGCAATCACGACCAGCGGAAACCCGGCGTGCCAGAACATGTACATCGCCGAGGTGGTCTGTGGCCCCGCACCCCACACGCCCGGTGGGGCAAACAGGCCGGGGAAGATGATGGCGTAGGCGCAGGTGATGCTGGCGGTGAATAGGTAACCCGCTGCCAGCACCAGCAAGCCGCGGGAGCGCAGCACACTGAACTGGCCAAACAGCATGGCCGCAGTGATCAGGTCGCAGAGCACCAGCACCGACACATAGATGGGGATAAAGGCGGGAAACTGCGCCAGCGGTGTCTTGGCATAGGGCGCAGCCGCCAAAAACACCAGCACCGACAGCACCAGCGCGACCAAGGCATAGCGGTGCTCGCGGGATCCCGCAGGTTTGGTCGAGAGAAACGCCCAGCGTTCGTGTGTCAGGTCGACGTCCATGGTCTGTCTCTTTTTCCAGCGGTTGCCGCTGTTCCAACGTTGGACCGATGGTAGTGCGCCGGTTGGCCGGCGTCGAGCGATTGTTTTGCGCGCCCGGCAGGCGCTGCCGGGCTCAGGCGAAGGTGTTGAGCCGTGTGCCCAGGCTGCCGCTGGTGGCCAGCGGCGGAACCGGGGGCAGCGCTTGCAGCAGGGTGGCGGCCGCCACGGCCTGCTGGTCCAGGGCTTTTTTCAGCACCAGGATGTTCACCGCGTCCGCCGTTTCGCCCTGGGCGGCAGCGCTGGCGGCTTGCACGGCGGGGGTGCTGGCAATGTTCATGGGGTGACTCCGGGGAAAAGCAGGGGCAATGGCTCTATATCGGCCATTGCAGACCGCACTTGAGGGGGGACTTCTACAATGGTCTCCCCACACGGCCCTTGCCGGTGTGGCCCACTGGACCCTTTCCATGCAGCCTCTCCACATCTCCACCCAGTTTGACTCCGGCGCCATCGACGTGGTGCGTCTGGAGCGCGCTGATGACATCCAGCTGCGCATCCGCAAGGACAGCGCGGCCGACTTTGCCCAGTGGTTCCACTTCTGCCTGCATGGCGCGGCTTTTCAGCCGGTGACGCTGCGCTTTCTCAACGCCTCGGCCTGCGCCTACCCCAAGGGCTGGGAGGGTTACCAGGTGCTGGCCAGCTACGACCGCCAGGAGTGGACGCGCATCGACACGCACTACGACGGTACCGAGATGACGGCCCGCCTCACGCCCATGGCGCAGGCGGTGTACTTTGCCTATTTCGAGCCGTATTCCTACGAGCAGCACTTGGACCTGCTGGCCTCGGCCGCCACCTCGCCCTGGGTCACGCAGCAGCGCCTGGGCAGCACGGTGCAGGGCCGCGACATGGCGCTGTTGCGCATCACCGATGAAGCGGGCAACACGCCGCCCGAGCAGAAAAAGAAGGTCTGGGTGATAGCGCGCCAGCACCCCGGCGAGAGCATGGCTGAGTGGTTTGTAGAGGGGTTTCTGGAGCGCCTGCTGGACGCCGACGATGCTGTGGCGCGTGTGCTGCGCGAGCGCTGCGTTTTTTACGTGGTGCCCAACATGAACCCAGACGGCGCGGTGCTGGGCAACCTGCGCACCAATGCCGCCGGTGCCAACCTGAACCGCGAATGGGCCGCCCCCACGGCCGAACGCTCGCCCGAGGTGCTGCTGGTGCGCCAGGCCATGTTGGACACGGGTGTAGACCTGTGCCTGGATGTGCACGGCGACGAGGGCCTGCCCTACAACTTTGTGGTGGGGTCCGAGGGCATACCCAGCTACAGCCCCCGTTTGGCAGCACTGGAAGACGCCTTCAAGGCTGCCTGGATGGCCAACTGCCCGGACTTTCAGGACACAGTGAACTACGGCAAGACCGCGCCCGGCCAGGCCAATATGACGCTGGCCACCAACTGGATTGCCCAGCAGTTTGGCTGCCTGGCCTTCACCGTGGAGATGCCGTTCAAGGACAACGCCGACCTGCCCGACCCGCTGGTGGGCTGGAGTGGCGAGCGTTCCAAAAAACTCGGTGCCAGTGTGTTGCAGCCGCTGCTGCAGTTCTGCCGCTAAACGCATTTCAAGCCCTGCGCGCGTGACCGGGGCGTAGTGCCCTGCCCATTGGGGGCGTTACAAAAAAGTGCCGTGGCATGTATGCCAGCGCACAGAAGCAGATATCCGGCAGGCCCATGCTCTGTGGATTCCTAGCGTTCTAGGACCACGACTGAGAGGTACTGCCATGAACCCATCCGAACCCATTGATGTGAACGCCCTGCGCGCCCGAGCCCGCCGCCATATCGAGCAGGGCGCCGTGACCGAGGGGTATGCCGCCGACCGCCACGCGGTACTGAAGATGCTCAACGGCGCGCTGGCCACCGAGTTGGTCTGTGTGTTGCGCTACCGGCGCCACCACTACATGGCGCGTGGCATCCACTCGCAGGCCGTGGCCTCGGAGTTTTTGGTCCATTCCAACGAAGAGCTGGGCCACGTGGACCAGATTGCCGAGCGCATCGTGCAGCTGGGCGGCGAGCCCGACTTTGCGCCCGACACGTTGATTGAGCGCAGCCACGCGCAGTACATGGAGGCGAGCACGCTGGTGGACATGATCAAGGAAGACCTGGTGGCCGAGCGCATTGCCATCGACAGCTACCGGCACTTCATCCAGTACCTCAGTGACCAGGACCCCACCACCCGTCGCATGCTCGAAGGCATTCTTGCGGTGGAAGAGGAGCATGCGGACGAGCTGGCCGATTTACTGCAGCGCGTGCCACAGGAGCCTGCACCGGCCCAGCAGCTGCTGGGGTTGCACGCCATTTGATGCGGCCAGTGCGCCACTTGCCCAGGCCGCTGTGCCTCCTGGCTTTGGGTGCCGCATGGGGGCTGTGCGCGTGCGGTGAAATGGCCACACTGCCGGTGTTGGCCGGCACCGGGCCCAGCCCGGCCTTGCCGGAGCCAGTGCCCACCCTGGTGCCCACGGTCAACATTGCGCCCGCGCAGGGCTGGAGCGAGGGGCCTGCTCCGGTTCCGGCCGCTGGCTTGCAGGTGCAGGTGTTTGCCAGCGGGCTGGACCACCCGCGCTGGTTGTATGTGCTGCCCAACGGCGATGTGCTGGTGGCTGAAACCAACGCCCCGGCCAAGCCTGATGCAAAGCCCAGCATCCGCGGCTGGTTCATGGGCCTGATGATGGGCAAGGCGGGTGCCAAGGGGCCAAGCGCCGACCGCATCAGCCTGCTGCGAGACACCGATGGGGATGGTGTGGCCGACCAGCGCACGGTGTTTCTGGCGCAACTGCATTCGCCCTTCGGCATGGCGCTGGTGGGCACCGACTTGTATGTGGCCAACACCGACGCCGTGCTGCGGTTTCCCTACACCCCGGACGACACGCAGATTGCGGTGCCGGGCACCAAGGTGGTGGACTTGCCTGCGGGCCCCGTTAACCACCACTGGACCAAAAACCTGATTGCCGGCACCGATGGGCAGCAGCTGTACGTCACCGTGGGCTCCAACAGCAATGTGGGGGAGCGTGGCATGGAGGTGGAAGTGGGGCGGGCCGCGATCTGGCAGATCGACTTGCGCAGCCAGACGCAGCGCATCTACGCCAGTGGTTTGCGCAACCCCAACGGCCTGGCCTGGGAGCCCCAGACCGGCGCGCTGTGGACCACGGTGAATGAGCGCGATGAAATCGGCAGCGACCTGGTGCCGGACTACCTTACGCAAGTGCATGCCAACGCGTTTTATGGTTGGCCGTATAGCTACTACGGCCGGGTAGACCCGCGGGTCACACCGCCTCGTCCCGATCTGCTGGCCCAAACCCGGTTGCCAGACTATGCGCTGGGGCCCCACACCGCCTCTTTGGGGCTGGCCGCCGCCACGGGCGAGGGGTTGTTGCCCGCCCTGGCGCAAGGAATGTTCATTGGCCAGCATGGCTCCTGGAACCGCCGTCCGCACAGTGGCTACAAGGTGGTGTTTGTCCCCTTTGTGCGGGGCAAGCCGGTGGGGGAGCCCATCGATGTGCTGACCGGGTTTTTGAGTGATGACGGCAAGGCCTACGTGCGACCCGGGGGGGTGCTGGACCACCAGGGCAGCCTGCTGGTGGCCGACGATGTGGGCAATGTGGTGTGGCGCGTGCGCCGCGTCGGGAGCTCCTGAGTCAGGCGGTTTCGGGGCTGGCCTGGGCGCTTGCCGCTTGCCCCACCAGCGACAGGTTGATTTCTCGCATCACCAGGGTTTTATCGGCTTCGCTGCGGGTGTGCACCACCAGCACCACGCTGCCGGACTTGATGGCGTCCATCACCAATTCGGAAAAACGACCTTCCTTCTTGGCGGCGCCGGCCACCGCACCCACAATGCCCCCCACGAAGGAAGGTCGT
>Ga0209211_10012031_pt1 | contig 10954 bp, 9 predicted proteins | sample RifGroA2_FD_183992 | JGI IMG/M metagenome (GOLD analysis project Ga0209211, IMG submission 183992) | Groundwater microbial communities from Rifle, Colorado, USA - Groundwater A2 (SPAdes) (version 2) | ecosystem: Environmental > Aquatic > Deep subsurface > Groundwater | place: Rifle, Colorado...
AATGTTTATATAGAAAGGGATATTAATAAATGTAATTAGAAAAAGAATAACTAGCGAGTCTGCCCTTATCGGCAGGCGGAATTCTCATAAGAGAATCTCTGTATGTTACTCCCTAACAGGTCGCAGCCTGCCCGCTTCCTTATCAAGAAGAGCGTGTATATCCATACAAAAAATCTTCAATCACCTGAGCATGACTATTGAAAAGCCTTGCTCTCTTCTTTCTGAGCACAGCCATGACTAATATGGCTGATATTCCTACTATAAATACTACTGGTAAAATCCAAGATGATGGGCTAAGATAACCTGAACTGCTTTCGGAAACTGCATGTCCTGTTGTTGACTCCAGCCAGAAAAATAAAACAACGGGCAGTAAAAGAAGAAGCGAAGTCAGAACTGTGCGTTTCTTCTTCCATCTTAAATAATTATCAAATTTTGCCTTTTCTGCTTTTGTAAGGCTTTTATAATATTCTGTTTCATTGTATTTTATGAACTCTCTGAAATGCGCCGAAACCCTTTGCTCAACCCTAATCATTCTCTCTATAATATCCATAGAAAGAAAGTCTTTCTTCTCTGTCATTGACATTGCATCCAGATTTTGATTCTTGCTGGGCAGAATTTTCCTGCTCATTTTCTCCTCCTCTCAAGCCTTGCCAGCTCCTCGTGAAGAAGAGGTATCTGCCTTTCAAGGTCTCTTATGGATTCTGCAAATCTCTTAGTCCTTATATTGTAGATTCCTTCAGGCATCTTTCCCTGATTAAAATAGTCCTTCTGCGTCTGCATAATCATGCCCTTGATAGTCTTCTTTCTTAACTCCAATCTTAGAATCTTGCGCTTAATTATCCAAGTTGCTATTTTTATCCTATATATTAAAAGAAGCACTAAGATACCGAATGAGAATATGGCTATGGTTTTCCAATTTGTATAAAAGAAGGTCTTTAGCCCCTTTGAAGTAGAACTATAGAATAACCTGACTGCTGTATTGGATGATTGAATATTAATTATCTCCCCATATGCCTTCTCTACCATAGGCGCAACATTTTCATATCTCTCATTATCAATATTTTCTTCTATGTCTTTTATCATCGCATCCACTGAGCTCGTATTTACACTTTCCTCAAATGATTCATCATAAAATCTTTTTAACGCCAGATACTCATCCCTTGCTTCGTAAGCAGATTTATGAATCAAAACTGCGCTCTCGCAATACTGCAGAGCTTTAGATAAATCATAAGATTTATCATTCTCTCTAAGCAATGATTGAATCTCGTAAGTTTCCAGTGCCTCATTTATGGTGTCATTCATCCTGACTATGGAGAAGCCATCATTACTCATTGCAATCATCATTTCATTAGAATCATTAAGGCATTGTTCTGTTTTTTCCTCGTAATCTATTTCTTCCGGGGATGTGGCACTCGCCCCTATCAGAAGAATAGGGAGCAGGAAAAACATCCAGAGCGTGAAAAATGCCATACTCCGGGTTATCCTATTCATTTTTTCAACCTCAATTGCCTTAATATTTTATGGATAAACTTTCCTGACTGCAATGTTTCTTCCATATCAATTAAAGTCAAGTTTTCTTCTATCTCAGTCAGCCTCATGGAATAGCTCCTTATCATCTTCTCATATATTCTAGTCTCTAATCTGCCTTTGTTTAAATAATCATCCTGAACCTTCTTAATCAGTGAGACAAGCCTCTCTTTTTCCATATGCAGTGCTTTCTTCTTTCCCTTGACCTTAAGTATATTGGCTATCTTCGATTCCACATTTATTCTCTCTTCTATTGTCTTGCTTAACTTTAGCTCATATTGGCTCATCGCTTCATCATATTCTTCCATAGACATCCTGCTCTTCTCAAAACATTCCCTTTGCACTACTTTCATCAGCTCAAGAAGCAGTTTTTCTTCTTCCTGCAAAAATCTGAGCTTTTTCTTATATAATTGCAGCCTTATTAAGATGGCTGAGCTTAATGAAAGGAATACTGCTGCAAGAAGTGTTGAGGCGGTAGGAACAGGGTTATTCTTTATTGTGCTTATGAGATTAAATTCGCCTTTTACTTCAAGAGCATATGTGAGTCTTGCCTCTTTTAACCTTTCCAGAGATAAATCAAAGTCTCCCCTTGAGAATGCTATCTCTGCTAGGTAAAGTATCTGCTTTGTCTCAATTACGCTAATTCCATTTCTTTCTGACTTTTCTATTCCTGCTTTTAATTCAGAAATTATGCGCATTGACTCAAGAGATTTGGACTTGATGGAATTGATTAGGTCATAGCTTTTTTTAAGGCTTATAAAATCCAGTTTATTATAAGCCTTCTCGGCATTTTCTAATTGCCTATCTAATTCCTTTGAAGTAATATTATTTACCAGGAGGCTCTTTATTATCTCGCGTGAATCTTCAAGCATTGCCTCAGCCTCTTTCTTGCTAAATTCCAGAATGTGCAAAGTGGTAATCTTTTTTTCTTTTATAACTGTAGTTGTGAGATTATTAACAAATAGTATGCCTTCTATATCAAAAATGAGCGTATAATTGCCCTGATTGAAATAGGCAGGGGCTGAGATTCTAATTGAGACATTGACTGAAGACAAAGGAGCTAAATGGCTTATGCTCTTAGGGTAAATTTCAATATACTCTGAATTTATTCCTGAAACTTTCAAAGTAATATTATTCAACGGCACTTTATGGGTGTTCTCAATCTCCAGATTAAATGACTGTTTATCTCCCCTTACAAACTCAAATGCTGCACTGCTCTCTATGTTCTCAATATTTATCTCTGCAGGACTTCCTCCGCCTCCGCCTCCTCCAGAACTGGAAGATGATGAGCTTGAAGCCTGGGGGGCAACGTAATCTCCATCTAAAGAACCGCATGCAGTAACATAAATTCCATCTGAAATATTATAGCATGAGAGAAGGATAATTGCTGATTGTGTCAAGATTGTCTGATTGCCTGCATGCTCAATTAAAGAGCCTGAAGAGTTATACCCTTGCGCATAAAGCGTGATATTGTAAGTTCCGGGAGATAGTGAAGGCAGGTTGGTGCTGTTAAGAGAGATATTTAGGTAATTATGGGTGAGGCTGCTATCATTAATATTTTCATAAAATTGGCTTGCATTGCCATCTTTGACAAGGAATCCAGAAGGCAATGACCAGTTGAAGCTTACATTATGCGCTGTATTGATATCTGAACCATTGCCAACAATATTCCTTATATAAGCCTCCAGGCTAAAATTCTGGGAAGTCAAATAAAGAGAAGATGGCGTAGATTCAATTGTTTGATATAAATAAGGTCCTCCTGTTGTGCTTACTAATGTGGCGCTTGTATTCTGAATAGACGAGGAAGATATCCCTCCTAATTCAGTTATTGTTATAAGCAGTGAGTCCTCCTTGACTTCATTAAGGAAAGTTGTGTTTATATTTATAGTAGTGTTTGCCTTTGCTGCTACAGTGTATACATTGGATGGCTTGTAATAGCTACTGTCAAAATATACTCTCCCTTCTGTCAAATCATATGTAAGCCTGAAGTCCAGTGAACAGCTTGCATTTGTGTATTGCGCATCCCCTGTATTATTTATTGTTAAATTGCCTGCGTGTTTTGTCTGGTCCCATCCTGCAACCTGGCCGAGTGAGGAAGTAGCTGTCCATGTGCAGTCCCAAAAGCTTTGGATAGTGTAATTACTGCTGTAATTGCTTCCTTGCGCAGTATCATTTGCAAATATTCTATAAGTGATATTAGATTCGTAGGAAGGAAGGGGCAAAGTTGCATTTAAGATAGTGCTTAAAGATTTCTCTGTTATATTTAACATTGTTATGTTATTCTCTCCGAAAACCCCTGTAGAATTCTTCCATTGCAGAATTGCAGTATCAAAGTTGGAATCTGTGTCAGTTATATTAAGCGTTATAGTTATATTGATTCCTGGATCAAGGTCATCTGTTGCATTTATGTCCTGTAAAACTGATGAGAATAGTGGGACGACGTTTCCGTTCACTGTTCTTGTCTCTGTTGCATTGCTATTTCCTGCAGAGTCTGTGACAGTTATATTATACGTATAACTCTGGCCAACAGCTAAATCAGATTGAGTGTATGTAAATATCCAGCTTCCACTGCCTAAATCAGTCAGGCTTTCATTGCTTGAATTGAAATTTATTATTGTGCTGTTCCAATTATAACTCAGATTAGCAAAGTTAGTTTCTGTTATTGTAAGATTGACAACAAAACTTCCTGATGCGCCTGAGTTATTAGGAGGCGTTGGTGCAGTGAAATTAATCTGGGGCAAAGTTGTATCTATCGTCAATGTATAATTCTGCGAAGTGTATAAATTTCCAGACCAATCGAATACAAGCGCAAACCAGCTTTTTATTCCCTCAAGCAAGTCAAAAACAATCCCTATCGTACTTGTAGTCCCGCTTAACTCTCCAGAAGTCATATTCTCTATGCCACTTTCATTATAAATATAAAAAGTATAATTCTTTAAGGCAGTATTATCTGTAATATTTAGAGTAAGATTCTTAGCAGTATTATTCGAATAAGTGTTATTAAGAGGAGTCATGAGAGTTATATTTGGCAAAGTTGTGTCTAGGGTTATTGTCCGCGTATCTGTGCTATTTGCATTCCCTGCATAATCTAAGATTGTGGCATTGTAGTAATATGTGCCATCGGAAAGATTTGTAAAATTAAGGTATGATTGCAAAGCTAGAATAGTTGAATTAAGAAGAGAAGTCAGATTATAAAGATTATAAGTTATGTTTGCAATATTTTCTTCTGTGACAGAAAGATTGATATAAATCCAAGAGCTGGATTTATTTGCCCCATTTTCTTCAGTTCCCATTCCATAAGATATAAGCGGGAAAGTTGTGTCTAGATAAGTATAGCTTATACTTGCATTAAAAAGCCACGGAGTGTAATTCTGGTTCTCTGTAAAGAAACTTGCCCGATATTGAAAATAAGATGCATTATCCAAAGAGGCTAAAGAAGTATAAGTCGCATTTTCATAAGTGGCTGACCAGCTTGCATCAGAACAATCATTGGAGGAGCAGGTTGCAAATTGGAAAGTAAGATTAAGGAAGTTAGTTGTTGAGCCATCTGTCATAACCCCGTATATTGCTTCTCCTGTAGTATAATTAAGCTCTGCTGAAACAGGATACAAGCTTAACACGATGCTTATTAATGCAGATAAAACTGCAAGAATAAACCATTTGTCAGATGCTTGGTTATTTCTGAGTCTATCTCCTCCACTCTTTTTTTTATGCAACATTCTTGAAATACCTATTATATAAACTATTTTTGAGTAAATAAGTGTTTCCATGGCTGAGATAAGCAGTCCATGAGTTACAGAATTCTATCATTTTCTCATATGACACAAAGCCTTTTTCATAATTCCTGATTTGACCTTTTGCATTTCGTATAAATCTTTTTACAGTGCTTTTTCTTGCCAGACGATGCGTTACAAATATTCTGTAGCCTAAAAAGTCCACGCCTGTTGAGACTGGGAATATATTTGTCTTTGTGGGATGGGTGGTAAGGAAGAGACTTGCCAAAAAGTTTCTAATCTTGTCTTTTATTTCGTGCAAATGCTCTTTTGACTCGTGCAAGATTATAAAGTCATCCATGTAGCGAAGATAATACTTCACGCCAAGAGTGTATTTTACATATTCATCAAGCTGATTAAGGTAGATATTTGCAAAAAGCTGGGAAGTCAAGTTACCTATAGGAACTCCTTTTCCATAGCTGGCACTAACAATTATTTCATCCAGCAAGTTTAGCAGTCTTATATCTGAAATTTTTCTTCGGACTGCCTTTTTTAGCACATCGTGATTTATGCTTGAAAAATACTTGGAAATATCGCATTTAAGCGCATAATAACTATTTCCTGTCCCTTGGATAAACTTCTGCAGTTTGGCAACTCCTGCATGAGTCCCTTTATTTTTTCTGCAGGCATACGAATCACTAATGAATTGCTTCTCAAAAATAGGCTCAATGACTGCACAAATGCCGTGCTGAACAACCCTATCTCTGAAAGGAAGCGCAGATATTTCTCTCTTCTTTGGCTCATAAATAATAAATCTTCTATATCTTCCTGTCTTGTACGTCTCATTCTTAAGCTCTTTCTCAAGGATAAAAAGTTCTCTTTCCAAATAATAGGTAAACTTTACAACTTCAGGCCGGCTATGCTTGCCTTTTCTTGCTTTCATATATGCATCATTCAAAGTGCGGAATGTGCACACGTTCTGAAATAAATTTTTGTATGTTTTCATGTTATTTGAATTTGGGTTTATACTTGTGGTTTGCTGCGGAGTGAGCGAAGCAAACGACGAGATTGTGAACTTTTAGGCAATCTCTTTACTCTCACAGTGTTCATCAGCCAGAGCATCATTTTACTAACCGCGAGCTTCGATTTAATATTCGGCTTTTCAGCCAGGAAATACAGAGATTTTTCCTAATTTTACTCTCTACAAAATCTCTGTCTACCCGACTCCTCACAAAAGCAACATAATTAAGGAGATTGGGCATATAGAGATTTTTCCTAATTTTACTCTCTACAAAATCTCTGTCTACCCAACTCCTCAATAAGGAGATTGGGTATAAGTTGATGTAATTTCTTAGCGCTGTTCATGTTTCCGTAAAAACAATGAATCTGGCCTGATTCGAAATTATTGCAGCAACGAAACCCGATGTTGTTGTTCGTGTTCGTGGGAGCGTTGTTGAGGTTCGCGGAGAACGGCCCCGCATTGGCCCCATTGTTCCAATTGCCACCGCGGAGAACCGCGACTGCTGATACCAACTTAAACCCTTTCCTATGAAGGAATATCAAGTGCTTTTTTATACCACCCTCCCAGCATTCTGCCAATTTCATCTATTAATCTGCATCCATGTTCGTACTGGTCAAAACTGATAAATTGCAAATCTTTAGACATCCTAAAGAAAATCCTTAATTTATCAAGTTCAACAATAGCTTCCTGCAAAGATTGCCTTTTATCAAAATTATTGTTTGACTTTATTATATTTTCCAGAAAAGCCAAAGAAGTGTTTTCTATTTTTTGCGCCATTGTATATTTCTCAGACTTAGGAAATTTGTTAAGAAGAGTATGCAGCCATTTCATAAATTCATATGTTTTATGGAATATCTTCATGTCCTCTATCATGACTCAGTAAGGAGATTGAGCATCATCTTCCATTTCCCCCCTTCTCCCTCATTTTTGCTTCCTTCTTTTTTCTCTTCTCATTTTTTCTATTTCTTCTTATTTTTCTTAGGCATTTCTGCCCAAATTTCGCGCGTTGCCCTGCGGGCAAGCCCTGCCCGAATCCCCCCAATATACCCTAGGATTCCCAGATACCAGCCCCCAGATTAGGTACTGCAGCAACGAAACCCGATGTTGTAGTTCGCGGCCGTGGGAGCGCTGCTGAGGTACGCGGAGAACGGCCCCGCAAAGGCCCCATCGTACCAACTGCCACCGCGGAGAACCGCTTTATTTGTAGTAGTGTTGTACACAAAATAAACTCCATCGTTGCCATATACAGCTGTATTTGCATCTGTTCCTGTCTGAAATACTGTTCCATTCCAATAACAATATCCTGTAATTGGCTGATTGCAGGGTTTTGTATACTCCACAGTTTCATTAGTCCATTCCCAGACATTCCCAACCATGTCATAAACTCCTTCTGATGAAACACATGATGAAACACCTCCGGTTTTATTAGCTCCTGTTTGGCATGCTTCTCCGCCTCCCGGACTGTTATCTAAACAATAAGTGCCTGAGCCTGTAACGCAGAAATATGGGGAACTTGCAGTATCTGCAGGCAGATTATATATATTGCCTTGCAAATTAGCTGCTGCCAGCCACTCTTCATCTGAACATAACTTCTTTCCAGCATTAGAACAGGCTGTCCTTGCTTCTGTCTGGTCAATGTAAACCCAGACAGTTTGGTTAAATGCGCTTCCTGCTTTCCCTCCAGCTGCAATTAAAGTATCAGTTGCTCCTGCAGATGTTGGAGGCGTTGCCAGAGAGCCGCCTGAATTTAAGGCATGGGCTTCATACTGGTCAATGCAGAATCCGCCAAGCTTGTTTATATAAGACATATTCTGGGGGCATTGAATCCTTTGATATGCCCAGCTTAGATTATTAAAAGTAACATTGGAGCCTGTGCTAAAGACCTTGCTTTCATATGTTCCATTATTAAAAGAAAGATTAACCTGCACTGCGCCAATAGTATCGTTATAAAATGTCTGATTATAACTGCCTTCATCAAAATCTGACTGCGTGCTTGTCTGCATCACTAATGCAGACACAAAAACAGTCAGAGAAAGAATTATAAATGCAACTAAGATACTTGCTGTTTTTATCCTCCTCTTTCTTAAAATCAACTCTAATTTTTCCTTAAATGCCATTTCCCTCTTCTTATTTTATGATATGGACATATAAAAACTTTTGTGCGAAGCTTTGTATTATGGGGGGGCATCACAAAACCCTGCGGGTTTGAGGTTTATCAAGAACCTCTTAAAAGCTCTTGACGACCACAACACGCCACCTTGCTTCAGTAGGTGGTTCTTGACATCTCCAAGATTTTCTTTTTCTTGCGTTTTTCTCTTTTGATTTTTTCTTCTTCAATTAAGTAATTTTCCTCGCTTATAATACTCTCTCCTGTCTCAATTTCCAATTCTTCTCTTGCATTTTTTGCAATTTCTCCACCTTTTCTAGAAACTAAAATATGTTCATTAAACTTTTGAGGATTTTGTTTTCTTTCAATTTCTGCAGTTGATGCTTCACCAAGCATATTGAATATTAATTCTAAATCAGTCATATGGTCACGTAAATTTTCTTTATTTAACTTCTTTAGTTTTTTGTATTCTTCAATAGTTTTTCCAAAAGTTGCTTTACTAATTTCGTTGGTTAAAATTGCAAAATCCATCTGTTCCTGAATTCCTCTTTTTTTCCATTCATCAGTCAAATCTTGCCTTACTGCAATTCCCCTTAATCTTTTATCTATCCATTCTTTAGAATATCCCTTTTTCTCGTAGATAGATTTCATTCTTTCCTGAGCTAATTCTGGGTTTTCTATCTCATCTATTCTCTCGCTCCCTACTCTTGCCAGCCAAAGTTTAAATGGCTCTGCCTTTTTTGAAGGGATTGATTGAATTATTCTGAAAATAGCTTCTTTATTTGCACAATCAGTTTCTCTTAATTTTCCATCCTCTGCTTCGAGTTTCAACTGTAGACAAAATGTCGACAGTTCAATTCCAGAAGAGTCTTTCTCTCTTATTTTAAGTTTATACCAATAATCACGAGGATTTTGGCTTTCTGACAATATCCCAACTACATCGATTACAGAATAAAACCACTCCCCATTTACAAGTTTTCTTCTTATTTTTTTATTGTTAAATACAACTATGCTCATATTATAATTTAGGCAACTCTCTTTTTAGAGATTTGTCCCAAAGTTTTTTTATTTTTGAGCTTAATAGATTCTTTATTTCCTTAATTTGACTTTCATTGAGGGTCATAATAATAAGAAAGATTGTCTTTTATTTATAAATGCTATTATACCCAATCTCCTTAATTGTGTTGCTTTTGTGAGGAGTTGGGTAGACAAAGATTTTGTTGGAAAAGGCAACAGGATTATCAAAAATCTCTGTATCTTTTACCTATCTGATGAAACAATAGCTTAACCCGAAATAAATAACATAAAAATTAAATTTTATCCCAAATAAAATAATATTAAATTATCAAACAATAAGAAAAAACATTTTCACAGTCAAAAACTACTTCATCTTCACAAGCACCCAGCTAACCACTGCACTTATAATCAAAAGTAAAAGTCCCCCTGCAACTCGTGAAGAATAAGCCCATCCCAAAAAGAGCCCAATATCAGAATTGCCTGCATTAGCCTCTCCGCCTGGCAAGTAAGGGCCTATGACTGAAGAAAATACAAACAAGGCAGACACTAAGAATACAAGAAGCAAAGCAATAACAAAGATTATTCCAATGCCTTTATTCCATCCTTCCAAAGGCTTTCCAACAAAACTAATCAGGAACAATATCAAAAAAAGGCATACGACCATGACTGCAAACCAAGGTATGACGTTTATAACATAATCTCTGGCGCCAACAAAACTGACAAATATCGTAGAGAACAAAAAAGAAATGAAAAGCTGAAGCCATTTGTTTTCAAAAACCTTAGTTTTTTGCAGGATAGCAAAAATAACTATGAAAACTAATAGAAAACTCAGTAAAGGCAAAAAATAACCTATGCCTGATAAATCCACTTGTCCAACATCTTCTGCTGCCATTTTGATTATTTTTTCTTACCGCCGGCTACCGAAACTGCGATTATGACTCCAACAATTAATAACCCTCCGATTATCCAGCCAGCATTATCCCCAAAATAACCGCTAGAATAATACCCATAATCCTGAAAAGCATTAGTGATTGCAATTAAGCCTGCAATAGCTGCAATAGCTCCAAACCCATAATTCCAGTATTTTTGTTCATCTAAATTGATGAAAAGAGCAACTAAAATAAGCAAAACCAAAAGCACTGCCAGCCCCATGGCAAATCTTGGGAACAAAGGTTTGAAGAATCTCTGCACAAACCCTCCCTGCAAAGAAAGTAATCCAATAGCCAGTGAAATAATTACATTAATAGCTCGATTTCCCTCGCCTAAAACATTGGTTTTATTGAGTATAGCGAAGACAAGTGCGAATATAAGTAAGAAAGGAAGTAAATAGTCAAAAGCTCCAATAGATTCCCATTGATTCAATATGTTGCCAATCCCGTAATAACCACCATCGACCATACTCTATTCATTAAAATCTTATTTAAATATGTTTCGCTGAAAATGGCTTTGCGTGAGATTAGCCTTTCTTAAGAACATGCTTATCCAATTCTTCTAGCTTAGCAAGCAAACTCTCAGCTGTTCCGATATATCGCAGCGGTTTCTGCACGACTTTCTTACCTATCCTCATAC
>Ga0209211_10012035_pt1 | contig 10950 bp, 16 predicted proteins | sample RifGroA2_FD_183992 | JGI IMG/M metagenome (GOLD analysis project Ga0209211, IMG submission 183992) | Groundwater microbial communities from Rifle, Colorado, USA - Groundwater A2 (SPAdes) (version 2) | ecosystem: Environmental > Aquatic > Deep subsurface > Groundwater | place: Rifle, Colorado...
GCAGCTACGTGGATTTCTACAACAACCGAAGGCTACACTCGTCGCTGGGCTACCGCTCTCCGGTGGAGTTCGAAGCTCAGTACGCAGCCTAACTAACGGGTGTCCACTTTTTCGTAGGAACTTCCACCAGAATCGTACCGATTCTGCTCCCCTTAACTCCGGCGTTAGACGCAATCATTTCGCTTCGTTTCGGCAACATTATTGTTCGCCGCAATCTGACCCACTGAACCGGCAGCACGATCGTTGTAAGTACGCCTTGAGTCCCTGCCGCGGCCGGCAGCGCACGTTCCGTCCGCCGCTTACCATGACAAGTCGAGTCGCCGGGCCGGCAGCGCCAGCTTCGCTCACGCTGCCCCAGTCACTGCCGCAATTCCGCTTCGACCCAACATCTGGCATGCTTGCAGCCAGGTAGAGCGCAAGGCGCTGGAGCGTCGCATTTTCACAGCGTACGTTCGTGCGGGCTTTCTAACTATTCATTCAAGGGGAACGCGCCTGTGTCCGATTTTCAACCAAGGCTTCCGGGCGGCGCGTCCCCTTAACTCAGGCGTTAGGCCAATGAAAAGCTCATACGGTTGGATCGGCATTGGCTGGATCGCCTTGGTGATGATCTCGGCAATGTGTTATTTCGTCTACTTCACCGTGGACCTTCTGAAGCAAGACACAACTGTGCTGCCATGGCTCCTATTGCCAGCCGCGGGAGTGATCTTGGTCATTGCCGCAGTTCTTTCAATCCCTGGCATTCTTATTCTTCTGGCTGCCCAACCTAAGCCGAGTCGCCCGACTCGGTCACAATTCGGCGGACAGACTCTTGGGCAGTTGATGACAGAGAATAAGATCGGGGAAAATGCCGCAAAGAAGGATTCTGGCAAAGGACCGTATAGGGCCTAACTATTCAATCAAGGGGAACCATAATCGTACCGATTATGGTCCCCTTATCTCAGGCGTTAGACGCAATCATTTCGCTTCGTTTCGGCAACATTTGTATTCGCCGCAATCTGACCCACTGAACTGGCAGCGCAGTCGTTGATGATGCGCCTTGAGTCTTCGCCGCGGCTGGCAGCGCACGTACCGTCCGCCGCTTACCATGACAAGTCGAGTCGCCGGGCCGGCAGCGCCAGCTTCGCTCACGCTGCCCCACTCGGCGTCGTAATTCCGCTCCGACCTAACATCTGGCATGCTTGCAGCCAGGTAGGGCACGAGCTTTCAGTGCGTCGCGTTTGCACAGTGCACGTCAGCGCGGGCTTTCTAACTATTCATTCAAGGGGAACGCGCCTGTGTCCGATTCTCATCCGAAGCTTCCGGGCGGCGCGTCCCCTTAACTCAGGCGTTAGGCACTAGATCGCAAGACATGAGTGACCCGAAAGCCAAGCCCGCAGTTTCAGACTCAGGCACCAAGGATTGCTACTGCGGATTGTGGACCACCAATCCCGCCCACCTCCGGAAACAGGGAATTCCGGAGGGATTCTGCGGCATCTGTCAGCGGTGTAATCGCCCAGGTCACACCCGCCATTTCCCGGGCCCCGTTCCCTATACAGGTTCTTGGTGCGACACTTGCTATCGCAATCTGGCTTGGTCGTGGCCGTTTCGTTCGCCGGCCGCTTGGTTCATGCTCTTGGTGTTCGGCCTTTCTGCTTTCTCTATCTACCATTTCATTAGCAAGATGGTCGAGTAAGTTCCGTACCTAACTATTCATTCAAGGGGAACGCCTCTGTGTCCGATTATCAAGCAAACATCTGGCGGGCGTCCCCTTAACTCAGCGTTAGGCGCCACCGCAAATGCATCTTGCGCTATGTTAGCGTATCTGCTAACATGCGTTCATGGCATTTAGAATCGAGTACTTCCACGAGCGCGTGCTCGCCCAAATCGAGTCTTGGCCTGTCGACGTAGTCGCCGACTACGCGCGCCTTATCGAACTACTAATGGAACATGGCGTAGATTTGCGTCTTCCGCACAGCCGAGCATTCGGCGGCGGATTGTTTGAACTACGACCTCGTGGGCGGAGTGGCATCGGCCGGGCGTTTTATTGCTTCATGATCGGACAGCGCATAGTCATATTGCATGCCTTTATCAAGAAGTCGCAAGAAACTCCAGACCGTGAACTAAAGACGGCGCGCAAGCGCCTCAAGGAGTTGCAACATGGCTGACTTTAAATACTCTCCAATTTCTCATGACCACCAAGCATTCTTGACTAAAGCCGGAAAGCGCAAGGGTTTCACGACTGCGTATGAGTCCCTCGAGCTCGAGTACCAGCTCGTTAGCCAGTTGCTCAAGGCACGGTCGCGCGCGGGCCTCACCCAAGATGCAGTCGCAGAGCGCATGGGCACGACCAAGAGTGCCATTTCGCGCCTGGAGTCTGCTGGCAAGCACGCTGCTTCGCTTGCCACTCTCAAGCGCTATGCCAGTGCTGTGGGATGCGATCTCCAGGTAAAGCTTGTTCCGCATAAAGCGTAGAGGCACCTAACTATTCAAGGGGAACCAGAATCGTACCGATTCTGCTCCCCTTAACTCAGCGTTAGACCCTCAAGACTATGAAGATCATACGAAGCAAGGAGTTCACAGCTGACCGAGCGTGGGGAGCTCTGGACGTCGCTAATATGGACGGTATTACTATCCGCCTCCATTGGACTGATCAGCCATATAAATGGCATGTTAACGACGGGCAGGAAGTATTTGCCGTCCTCGATGGCCGGGTTGAGATGCGCTTTCGCGAGAGCGGCGAAGAGCGATCAACGATCCTGGAGACCGGGGACATATTCTATGCTGCTGTTGGCACTGAGCACGTTGCGCACCCGATCGGACAGGCGCGTATCCTCGTAGTCGAGAGTGAGGGTAGCGTCTAACTATTCATTCAAGGGGAACCAAAATCGTACCGATTTTGCTCCCCTTAGCTCAGCGTTAGACCCCTACAAATAAGCACTCTTGCGTCGAGAAATGCATTGTAATACACTGTATTATCAATCCGCTGGAGGTTAGGCCATGAGCGTCACAACCGTTCGACTCCATGCCGATGTCGAGGAGCGCCTCGAGGTCATGGCTGGAAAGCTGCACCGGACAAAGAGTTGGCTCATTAATCAGGCTCTGCGCGAATTCATCGACAATCAAACTACTGAACAGGCTCGCTGGCCGGATACCGTTAAAGCAATGGAGTCCGTCGCACGCGGCGAGGTAGTGTCGGGCGATGCAGTGCACGACTGGCTTCGGAGCTGGGGTAGCAGCAACGAGTTGGCACCGCCCAAGTCCGGCCAATGAGGCTGGTTTATTCTGTCGAGGCCGTTGCCGATCTGGTGCGGCTACGAGCATTCATTACGGCGCACGATCCATCTGCTGCGGCGCGTATCGCCGAAGAGCTAGTGACACGCATTTCTTTAGTGTGTCGTTTCCCCGAGATGGGTAAGAGTGTGAACCTTGCACCTGACCCAGAAATAGTCAGGGATGCGATTTTTGGCAAGTACGTGGTGCGCTACACAATTCACCCAAGTTCGATTGTCGTGCTTCGCATCTGGCATCAACTCGAAGATCGCACGCCAGGCATCTAACTATTCATTCAAGGGGAACCAAGATCGTTCCGATTTTGCTCCCCGTGACTCAGGCGTTAGGTGCTCCCGCATGATCCGGCCTTTCCCTCACTTCACCCCCGTAGACAGCACCAATGCATCGGAGTTCGCTCAGGCCATTGATGGGCACTTGCCCTACAGCAGCTTCAACTTCGTCAGCCTCCGTTGTTACTGGCCCGATGCTCAGGTCGCTCGCTTTGGCGACGGCATCGCACTCGTTCTCTCGGACCCTGTGTCAGGGCAATCTTTCCTCACCGTGCTGAATCGGGAATCGTCATGCCACGAACAACGGGAGCTCTTTGCTTATTCCCAAGCCGCGAATCTCGACAACCATCTACGACTCGTGCCCGAATGCTCACTCCCTTCTCTTGGGCACGGAATAACCGTCCAAGAGCGTAGAGACGCATTTGACTACATCGTGTCCATTGACAGCATGCTTACTCCGGCGGCAGAGTCGGTTCGCCTCAAGCACCAACTGGCGGAGGAGTTTCTTGCGAACCACCCGAACACGAGGGTTAAAGAGATTTCATTGGAAGGCACACCGACGCGGTCGGAGCTTGAAGATGCCGCGTTAGCCTGGCGCTCAGCCCGAACAAGCAAAGACCAAACGCATGAGTGGGAGCACTCGGCGTTTGTTCGTTGCATCGCGCATCAGTCGGAGTTCGCCTTGGTTGCACTTGCCGCCTTTTCAAGCTCGGGGTCAGTTCTGGGGTTCACAATCAATGCAGCCCTAAACAACGGCTACTACATGGCGCACTTCGGAAAGGTGCGTCCATCCTGTCGCGGGTTGTCTGAGCTTCTTGAGTTGGAGACTGCGCGCTTGTTTCGCGCCAGAGGCTGCACGGATATGAATTTCCAAGAAGACCTTGCCAATAGCGGCTTAAGACGCATGAAGGAATCTTGGCAGCCTCGCGCTTTTCTAAAGGTCTTCGATGTCCAGCCCACCCACTGAGGCAACGCCCGACTTTCGTCCTCCGCAGAGTATGAGGGCGCGCCTCGGATTGCTTGGTGTCGGCCTCTTTGGAAATCAAGCAATCGTTTTGGCGTTTGACTATGCCCTCTACCCTTTCGTCATGTGGCGCTTAGGCCTTCTTTGGGGCTGCGTTGTCATGACAGTTCTTTCAGCCATGATCTGCTACCTGACGCTGCTCTTCTACGACTGGGCCAAAAAGGATTGGCTGGGCATTGAGGCTATCAAGGAACTCCGGGACGACAACAAGCAGGGCCGCATTGCGCTCTATATTGGAGCCCTCCTTCGTCGTTCCAACTGGTTCGCGCTTATCTTTCTCTCTGCGAAGTTTGACCCGTTTATTGTCACTGCATACATGCGTCCTGGAAGCTACCAATTCAATGGCCTTGCAGCACGCGAGTGGCGCATTTTCTGGGCAAGCGTTCTCATTTCAAACCTGTATTGGAGCTTCGTAGCATTCACAGGGGTCACCGTTGTGTTATGGGCATGGCAGAGAGTGAGCACCTAACAAACGGTTCAAGCCGACGTTCTTGCCGCCGCTCCGCTACGGCAAGAACGTCGGCTTGACCTGAGCGTTAGGCCCCATGCGGCTTGTGTCGCCCTATTGACCTCAGCGCCGCGTTTGACTTGACTGCTGAATCGACGTGCTGTAGTGCTATGGGCTGGGGTAGTGGAGGCGGGGATTAGGTGCGGTTTCAGGAGGTAGTGTATTTATGGATATGAAAACTGACGCAACAGTGAACTTCGACGGGAATGAAGTGGGGTTTATCGGCTGCATTGAATCAAAGCAAGCAATCGTAGCCGGTTCCGGCGCCTGTAGAGCACAAGATTGCAATTGCGGTGGGTTCAAACCGACCGGCAAGGGCAACGATGTGTGCGCTTATTGTGGTCACATGTGGGGTAGGCACTGGTGATATGTGCGGGCCTGACAAGTCCAACTCATGCGAATACAGGTGTTGAAAGCTCAACCTGCATGAGCATGACCTTGGGCTTGAGCCCCAGGCGCGGCCATAGCAAACACCAAGATCGTGCATCAACTCCCCACGCGGCGACGATGGTCATGCTCTGTGTCAGCAGCTAGTGCGCGGCTTGTCGCAATGGCGTCACGGTCGCCGGCTTGTCATTCTCTTCGCTTCGCCGTAGGCCTAGTCGCAGGTATTTCACTGCTCAGGCCCTGTTCTAAGCGCGTTTGGTGGCAACTAGGCCCGGGGCTTGTCCTCTTGGGCCTTGCTTCTGCGTTTTACTACATTGAGCTTTACCGGGAGTTCTAACTATTAGTTCGAGCGGAACAATAATCTTGCCGATTATTATTCTGCTTAACTGTGGCATTCGAATCAGAAATACAACGCTCTACCTCAGCAGTAGAAAAAACCGGCAACATCCCGTTGTTGGCCTGACAAGGGAGACTCTTCATGGATTACAAGGTCGTTCCATTTGTTGCCTCTATTACCCAGAGCGATGGTTCTGCCGCTGCGGCAGCACAGCTTCAGGGGCTGGTGACCCAATTTGCCCAAGAAGGATGGGAATATGTTCGCCTTGAAAGTGTGGAAACTTTCGTTGCAGGTACCAACGGATGCTTTGGACTAGGAGCTTCCCCTGCAAAAATGACTTCTGTCTCCATGATTGTTTTCCGAAAATGAAGATCTGCCTTCTCCTTGCAATACGAATGTATTGGTTCTTATGGCCGGAACACTTGCGCCGAAAGTGCATATATCGGGAGAGCTGTTCTCGGCATGTTTTTAGAGCTACCAAACAATTCGGATTTGTTAACGGGTTTAAGGCTCTGAGGCAACGCTTCAGATCTTGCCGTCCAGGATACAGTTTTTGCGCCATAGAAGGCACCCTCCATATTCGATTGGTAGACGGCTCTACAATTCCTTCTCAATCAGCCTCTGAAACTGTCCTTGGCTCAATTCAGCAATGTGCTGATGAATTTGAGTATCGACTTAGTCACGCGCCACCCACGCCGAGAGCTGTACTTTAGAAGTGTCAGATTGACGGGCGAGCTCACGATCGGGCGCGCTTCGCAACCTTCCGCGGCCTGCCACGCCGCCGCCACGTTGTTCTGCCAGACACTGTTTCGCACGCTTCCGCAATCGCGCAACGCTTATCAGCCGGATCGCCATCGCGTATGCCAACGCGCAAATACCCGGCCAGGAAACACGGGTTTCCCCGGCGGCCGAAGACGGACAGGTCGCGGTGCGCTGGCACAAGCACTCCGCTTCGCGTGGAGCAAGAGTACAGCGCATTTGGTACGCTTGCCTAACAAGTCGTTCAAGGGGAACAATAATCGTACCGATTATCGTCCCCTTAACTCCGGCGTTAGACCCAAATGCAAATTCGTCGTAGCAGTGTCCTTGTGGCTATCTGTATCACCTTGTCGATTCTGACATTGAACTGCGTTGGATTTCTCTGGATGCAAAACGCTATCCTTCGCACCACGACTTCGACCGTCGCCATGTCCGCGCGCTCACTGGATCGTGACAGTGCCCATATCGCCCGTATCGACTCGTTGGTGCAGCTGAGATCGGTGGCGGAGTCGCGTCTTCGTTCTCAGGATAGCGTGCTACGTCTGGTCAATACGATCACGCACAATATTGAGGGCGGACTCGCAGTTCTTGGGATACTGTTACTGCTACTACTCACCTGCATGGGGCTTGTTGTCCGCCAACTTCGATTCGAAAGATCGGCGCGGTAGTCGGCTCTAACTATTCATTCAAGGGGAACCATAATCGAACCGATTATGGTCCCCTTAACTCAGGCGTTAGGCCAATGAATTCGCTTCGTAGATTGACTGTTGTTTTCGCCGCGGTTGTCCTCGGCGTCGTATTCGCCTACTTCGCAACTTGGAAATTTGCGGAGGTTGCATTTGCGTGCCCGCCAACTGTCCGCACCTGTGATGCCGGCGCCTACCTAGGCCTAATGTTGCTATTCATTTCTGTTCCAATTTGCGGACTCCTGGCTGGAGTGGTTGCTTCTCGGCTATACCGCAAGTACGGTTCACGGCCGGACTGACGGCCGCGGCACCAAACGCAACGCTTTTGGTACGCTAAGCCTAACTAGTCATTCAAGGGGAACGCGGATGTATCCGATTATCAAACATGCATCCGGCGGCGCGTCCCCTTAACTCCGGCGTTAGGCCGTAGGAGCGACGTTGGCCAGTTCACACCAAACGCTTTCCCAGCTTGCTCAATCCGGCCCGCCATCTGCGGAGTCCTCCGCGCAAGGCGTCGTTGAAATTGTCGCCCCTAGCCTCGACAGTATGCTTTCGTTCTATCACTCGCTAGGATTCACCATCGAGCGTCAAACTGGACCATTCGCGGTCGTTATTGGCTTCGGCGTGCGATTATTCCTCGCCGAGAACACAGCCGCTCCGACTTGTCCCAGATGGGTGAACCTGCGCATCGTCGTATCAGACGTCGATCTGATTTGGGGATTTGTTCAAGAGCTCGGCTTGCCTGTTGTCAGCGCGATATCAGACCGCTTTTACGGCCTTCGCGACTTCATTGTGGCGGATCCGGCAGGATTCGAGATACGCTTCGCACAGGTGCTGTAGCGCCTAACTATTCAATCAAGGGGAACCATAATCGTACCGATTATGGTCCCCTTATCTCAGGCGTTAGACGCAAATATTTCGCTCCGATTATTTTTCTGCACCGGCTCCGGTTATCAAGCGTCGCGGTCTGACACGTGATCCGCTTTCGCAATCTGTTTGCGCTGGCTGTCGCCGAAAGTCCGCGGGCAGCGCACGTGCCGTCCGCCGCCTTCCAGGCAAGTAGCTGCTTCTGTGCCGGCAGCGCAAGCTTCGCTCCCGCTGCCCCAACTCTGCGCATTTCCGCTTCGGCCAAACATCTGGCATGCTTGCAATCAGGTAGAGCGCAAGGCGCTGGTGCATCGCATTTGCATAGGGCACGTTCGGCGTGGCTTTCTAACTATTCATTCAAGGGGAACCATAATCGAACCGATTATGGTCCCCTTAACTCAGGCGTTAGGCGCAAAGATTCACAGCAAAAGCATTTCGCTGTTTTGCGCGCATCGCGCCAAGGTCTGGCGCCAGAATTTTCAGCGCAACTTCGCCCGACTGCAACAGGCCACGCCCAGAGTCGACGTCGCAAGCATGCTCCGACCGTCGGCAGTCGCATCGCGATGTCCAGAGCATTAACGGGGCACGGCCCCGTTAATTGAGATGCCGCGCTGTTCGCGTGCGGGTCGCCAAACCGTCGTTGGCCGCAAGCTCCTCCAGTCACAGCGGCACCAGTCCGCATTGCTCACCTTCCAGAACGTTCCCTAGATTGCGCCCAGGCTGCTCGCGTCAGTGTCTCGGATCATCCAGCTTACGCGGGCCAGGCAGTGCGGCGGTGCGCGGTCACCCGTCGGCTCCGCCCACAACGGGCGTAAACCATCTGCTACGATTTGCCTAACTATTCAGTCAAGGGGAACCAGAATCGTACCGATTCTGCTCCCCTTACCTCAGGCGTTAGGCGCAAGGTTCCGGTGCTACAGATCGCATTTTTCCTCGCGAGTTTTTCAGCAAGCGCAGACACTTTGTGGCAAGTATGGCGGGCAGCTGGTTTTGTCGTGGCACTGTCGAGCGCATTAACGGGGCAAAGCCCCGTTAATTGAAATGTCGACGTGTTCGCGTTCAAGGCTGCAGACAACAGGCGCCGCCCGCTTCGCATGCAGTGGTTGACTGGCGCCAGGTGCCGGCCAGTTCCCCGGGCAATCGCATGCAGCAAACTCATCTGGTACGCTTGCCTAACAACTCGTTCAAGCGGAACCATAATCGAACCGATTATGGTCCGCTTAACTCCGGCGTTAGGCGCAAAGATTCAGAGCAAACACATCTCGGTGTTTTGCGCACATCGCGTCAGCTGCCAGCACCAGAATTTTCGGCGCAACTTTGCCTGACTGCAACCGGCCACGCCCAGACGTGATGTCGCAAGTATTGTCATCCCGTTGGCAGTGACAAGATGATGTCGAGACCGTTAACGGGTACAGCCCCGCTACCCGGGTCTGTACCCGCTAACCTAGATGTCGCGGCGTTCGCGTTCAAGGCACCGGCCAGCCTTTAGGGCAGTCCCACGCAGCAAACTCATCTGGTACGCTTTGCCTAACTATTCAGTCAAGGGGAACCAGAATCGTACCGATTCTGCTCCCCTTACCTCAGGCGTTAGCCCTTCAGCATATGAGCAGTCAAATTGATCTACGGCAGAGCGGTCAAGTCATCTCTAGTCCGATGGATTCCGAGAAGAGAACGAGCTTTGTTCTCTGCCTCATGATTGCCATAGGCTTTCCGATGGCGGTTTGGGCAAACCCAACATGGACGATGACGCCCACAAATGTAGCGATTATTGCGCTTATTACATTTGTGCTTATTTCGCTGCATTACGTGTTTGTCTTCCGCCTAGCTGATCACGTTATCGCGACACCGCACGAGCTCATCATTCGTCGAGGCAAGCGCGGCATAAGCATTCCCGCGACACAAATCGTCTCGGCACAGCACTACAAGGCGGCGCGATATGCGCCAGAGCGAATCACGATCCGCGTTCCCGCTACTTCGCCTTTTGGCAGTAAAATCGCTTTCTGTCCGATTATGGGATTCGAGTCGACGTGGCCACAAAGCGAGAATACGCGGTGGTTGTTTCAACTGACCACACTCGATCAAGGCTAACTATTCATTCAAGGGGAACGCGCCTGTGTCCGATTCTCAACCGAAGCTTCCGGGCGGCGCGTCCCCTTAACTCAGGCGTTAGGCCCAATGACAGACTCTAGTGCAATCCCCAAGTCACGCGTGCGCTTTGCCCTCTGCGCGATCTGCATTTGGCTGGCGTTGGTCGTGGCATATTCAGCGTGGGCGTTTTTTGTTCCCCACGATTTCACATATGGACCCGAGATCGGACCAACTGCATCTTTCATATTCTTCGTTGCCGCATACTCGGTTCCATATTTCATCGTCGCCACAATTCTCTTTGTGATTACCTTCCCCCTCACAAGAGACGATCGCGATAGCGGTGGCACCTAACTATTCATTCAAGGGGAACCGATAGTTCCTCCGCTTTAGTGGACACCCTGACCTAACCAATCAGGAGTCGTCCCCATGTCCAAGCCAGGCCCCAGAACCACCTACCGCTACAGCCCCGAATTCAAGTCCACCGCGATCCGTTTGAGCCAGCTGCCGGGCGTCGCGGTGCAGGATGTGGCGCAGTCCCTTTACATTCATCCCTTCCTGTTGTCTCGTTGGCGCAAACAAGCGCGGGAGGGACTGATCATGACCAAGGGTGTTGTAGTGGACAAAGAGATTGCGGCCGAGCTCAAGGAGCTGCGTCGGGTCAAGAAGGCCTATGAGCAGCTCAAGATCGAGCATGACCTTTTAAAAAAAGCGATCGCGTTCACTTCCGCATTAAGAGCGACATCTTCGCCTTCATC
>Ga0209211_10012037_pt1 | contig 10945 bp, 9 predicted proteins | sample RifGroA2_FD_183992 | JGI IMG/M metagenome (GOLD analysis project Ga0209211, IMG submission 183992) | Groundwater microbial communities from Rifle, Colorado, USA - Groundwater A2 (SPAdes) (version 2) | ecosystem: Environmental > Aquatic > Deep subsurface > Groundwater | place: Rifle, Colorado...
GGCTAATGATTTGCCGGGCTACTTGTGCGCTGCACTCACACTCAAAAAAAAGCGATTGGTCAATGATGTGGCTCAGCTGTCGGTCACTGAAAATGGTGTTCAAGAGGCCTCCGTAAAATCCGGGTGAATGTGAACGCAGGTGACAGGCTGTGAAAATCCGCGTACTTCGACACTTTCGATGATCGGGGTCAATGCATAGTCAAAATGCGCGGCATCGGCCAGATGCTGTGTCGCCAGAATTTCGCCGGGTTGCGCCAAAGAACACAGCCTTGAGGCCAGATGCACGGGCGACCCGATCACATCAAAATGCAAGTGATTCAGTGTGCCCAGAATGCCGGTGAGCACCTGCCCGTCGCTGACACCGGCCCCCACCAGCGTTTGCATGCTGCGTGCGCCACGCTGAATGGCATGTGCGCACTTGAGCGCCATGTCACAGCGCTCAGCGCCCTCAAAAACCGCCAGCAAACCGTCGCCAGTGGTTTTGACGACCATCCCGTCATGGTTTCGGATGAGCTGGGCCTGCTCCCCCAAAATGGCATTGAGATGGGCAAAATAATGCTTGGCCGAGGCCTGCAAAATCAGGCTCGATGAGTCCCGAATGTCTGTAAACAAGACGGCCATGTCAAACAGCTCGGCATGACCCGGCTCGGGCTTGTCAAAAATACGCCGCAACCCCCCGGTTGGCACAAAGCGCAACAGGTTCAGGTGGTCTGTTTCAAGGTGGTGGGAGTGAAAAATATCGGCCACGTGCTCCTGCAGGTGCTGCTCAAGCTCGGTGGCATGCAGGGGTTTCTCAAAAACCATGTCAATCTGGCCACCGCGGCGCAGCGGGTCCAGTGCCCTTTTTTCGGGGCCTGGACTGACAATGAGCACAATATAAAGGTTGGGCTGGTGTGTTCTGAGCTGCGTTAAAAATGCCACCGGGGAGGGGTCATAGGTCTGGTGGTTCAGCACCACGATTGAGGCTGCGTCCGGCAGATGGGCGGCAGCTACGGCCGCCGTGCTTGGGTAAAAATGAAAATCACAGCAAGAAATGCCTGAAACGCATTGCCTCAACAACGCGCGGGTGTGGTCATTGCTGTCAAAAATCAGCAGTTGAACGTTATCGGACATAAGTACCTGGTGAGTGTTGGCTGACGACCCCGAAATATGGAAGCACCTGCCATTGGGAAATAATACCATTGGGCAATGAACACACCATCATCCACACACGCCACCTTGCAAGTCGCCCTGATCGGTTACGGCGGTGCGGGTCGCATCTTTCATGCCCCTCTGATCACTGGCGTGCCCGGCCTGAACCTGGCTTATATTGTGAGCAGCCAGGCTCAAACCGTGCAGCACGACTGGCCCGCCATGCGTTGTGTCGCCACTGCCAGCGCCGCATTGGCCGACCCCACCATTGACCTGGTGGTGATTGCCACCCCCAATGCAAGCCATTTCGAATTGGCGCAGGCCGCTTTGCGTGCCGGCAAACATGTGGTGGTGGACAAACCCTGTACCGTGACCCTGGCCGAGACCACCGCCTTGCTCGATCTGGCACGCCAGCAGGGCAGGGTGCTCACGGTGTTTCAGAACCGGCGCTTCGACAGCGACTTTTTGGCCGTGCAACAAGTCATTCAAAATGGGCAGTTGGGGCGTGTCGTGCAAGTTGATTCGCACTTTGACCGCTACCGCCCTGCCGTACCCGAGCGCTGGCGCGAGCAAAACCTGCCCGGCTCCGGCCTGTGGCTTGACCTGGGGCCGCATTTGGTGGACCAGGCACTGGTGCTGTTTGGCCAGCCGAACGACTTGCTGCTGGCGCAAGCCAAGGTGCGTGACGGTGCCCAGGTGAATGACTGGTTTCATGCTGTGCTGCGCTACGACAGCGCCAACGGCAGCTTGCACGTCATTTTGCACGCCAGCACACTGGTGGCCGAGCCAGGGCCGCGCTGGGCAGTGCATGGCACCCAAGGCAGCTTGACCAAATTTGGGCTGGACGTGCAGGAAGACGCCCTGAAAGCAGGGCAACGGCCGCAATTGGCCACTTTACACGACTGGGGTCAGGACCCGCAGCCGGGTCAAGTGTTGCGCATGGAGAATTTTGCCGGTGTGGCCGCACCGGTGTCGGTGCGTATGCCAGCACCCCAGCCAGCGGGTAACTACCTGGCCTATTACGCCCAATTGCGCGACTACTTATGGGGCCTGACGCCTCAGCCGGGTGTGACCCCTGAGCAGGTGTACGCCGTCATGCAACTGCTCACCTTGGGGCAACACAGCGCAACGTTAGGCCAATTTGTGGCGGTGCCACAGACTCATCTTAGTCAGTTGGGGTCAGAGGTGCGCGATCACGTCGCTTCGCGAGTGGTCTGACCCGCAAAGTCTCAAGTGGCAATGCCGTTTTGCTCCAGCAAATCGCTCACCAGTTCGAGCCGCAGCAGCGGGTTGTCCAGGGTCATCAGACGGTGTTTTTGCGCCAACGCCATCGGCAGCAGGTCACACCAGCGGTTGGCCACCCAGGCGCAGTCATGCAGTGCATACGGCGGCTGCACCGGCATCTGTTCGGGCGTCATGCCCTGTGCTTTCAAGGTGTCTATAACCCGCGCCAAAGCGCCGGCCACAGGCAACAAATCCTCGGGTATGGGCACGCTCTGATCGGCTGGCAGCAGCTTGGCCGTGCCAACCCACAGGCCGTGTTTGAGCAATTCAGGCTGTGGCACTTTAAAGCGCTGTGCCCCGGTACAGCTGATCATCATCAGGCCCGGCTGCGGTTGGCTCAACTGGGTGATGTAGGCCAGCGTGCCCTCGGGGTAAAAAATATCCTGCACTGGCCCCAGCTTGTCCGACAGCTTGTTGGAGGCAGTAAACACCGACGCGCTGCGGTTGAGCGTAACGATGCCAAAAGGCTCATCCGCCTCGAAACACTTGCCAACCATGTCGAGATAGCGCACCTCAAAAATCCGCAAGGGCAAATACCCCCCCGGGAACAACACCAGTTCCAGCGGGAAAAGCGGCAGCGAATCGATGGATCGGATTTCAGCCATGGGCCAGTCAAAAAATGTGAGCCTGAACGCCACAGCACCGTCACGCGCTGTGTTTTAAAACCATGTTAACGCATGTCGACTGTGCGGTTGGCAGCGCGGAAGTGCGTGTTTATTATTACAAGTGTTATAACTTCAAGGTATTTTGTATGTACACGCTCAAACTGACACAAATTGGGAACTCGGTGGGAGTGATTTTGCCGCGCGAAGCTTTGGCCCGGTTGAAACTGGGCAAAGGTGAATCTGTTTTTTTAACCGAAACCCCGCAAGGCTATGTGTTGACCCCCTACGACCCGGCCCTGGATGAACAGATTCAAGCGGGACGGCAATTTATGCACGAATTTCGTGACACCTTTCACCAGCTCGCCAAATGAACAGCACCTGGCGATGGATCAGCAAGCCCGCGCTGCTGCTGCTGCATGATGAAAGCCTGGCCGAGCATGGTGGCGCTGAAGGCGTGTGCAATGATGGTTTGCTGGATTCGGCGCTGGCCCGCCCCCTCGACATCGTGGCGTACAGTGATGCTGCCGAACCACCCGATGTAGCGACGCTGGTAGCCAGCTACGGCGTCGGTTTGGCCAAGAACCATGTGTTTGTGGACGGCAACAAGCGCGCTGCATTTTTGGCCGTGGGTCTCTTTTTGGCGCTGAACGGTTGGCGCTTGCAGTGTACGCAGGCTGACGCAACGCTCACCCTGTTCGCCGTCGCCTCAGGCGAGGTATCGGAAGGTGACTTTGCCAACTGGTTGCGCGCGCACACCACAAGCAGGATGTAGCCGTCAGACGGATCGGCAGCTCGTTATTCAACCGGGCTCAGCGCCATCCCTGTGGAGCGGTGCCCTCGCCGCGATTGACCACAGCCCAATCTGACAGCGTAATCCGGGATTTCGCACTGCGTTATCGCCAGACGGCACCTGGCGTCCCAGTTTTGACTGTTATTTCCGCTGAACCACCCCTGCTCCCAATGAAAAAAAAGCTCGCAAAGTACGTCCGTTGGACGTTAATCCCTTTGAATTCAGGGCTGGTATTTACTTGGGTTATGCGTAGGAAGCCGAGTACGACTCCTCAGTCTTAATCCCTTTGAATTCAGGGCTGGTATTTACTTCTGGCTGCGGCGCCGGTTGTGGTGATGATTGTCGGGTCTTAATCCCTTTGAATTCAGGGCTGGTATTTACTTTGGCCGCGAATGCGGTAGATGCCCGTAAGATGTGGGTCTTAATCCCTTTGAATTCAGGGCTGGTATTTACTTGCGGATGATGGGTTTGAGCTGTTATACACAGACGGTCTTAATCCCTTTGAATTCAGGGCTGGTATTTACTTCGCGTCTTCATGTCGGGACTGCCGTGTTCGTGCGTCTTAATCCCTTTGAATTCAGGGCTGGTATTTACTTTTCGTGGGTGATGTGGCATCAGTTGAAATGGTGTGGTCTTAATCCCTTTGAATTCAGGGTTGGTATTTACTTTTGTCCTACGTCAAAGCCAATGCACGCAACAAGTCTTAATCCCTTTGAATTCAGGGCTGGTATTTACTTGTAAGTCAAGTTACGTCAAAGTCGGTGATGTGTCTTAATCCCTTTGAATTCAGGGCTGGTATTTACTTTGTCCCGATATTAAAATTAATAATCGATTTACTCGTCTTAATCCCTTTGAATTCAGGGCTGGTATTTACTTGCAGCTACGGCACCGCGGTGTCCTACAAAAAGGTCTTAATCCCTTTGAATTCAGGGCTGGTATTTACTTTTCTCCCGTTTCTGGTGATCGAGAAGTTTGGTCAGTCTTAATCCCTTTGAATTCAGGGCTGGTATTTACTTCCCATTTGTGGCCCATGTTTCGCCAGGTCATCAGGTCTTAATCCCTTTGAATTCAGGGCTGGTATTTACTTTTAATAGGGGCCGCTATACCGTCACCGTTGACGGGTCTTAATCCCTTTGAATTCAGGGCTGGTATTTACTTAGAATGGATTACGCCCGTACCGTTGTTGCAAAGGCGTCTTAATCCCTTTGAATTCAGGGCTGGTATTTACTTTGAAAAATGAAACAAACTACAATTTTGACAGCGTCTTAATCCCTTTGAATTCAGGGCTGGTATTTACTTAGCGACCGGGCTATTGGTGCTTTTGGGGCCGTGTCTTAATCCTTTTGAATTCAGGGCTGGTATTTACTTCGCCTACAGCGCAACGTTGCGCACCGTGGATGTCTTAATCCCTTTGAATTCAGGGCTGGTATTTACTTAACAACGGGATGGGGTGACACGTTGGGCTTGGCGGTCTTAATCCCTTTGAATTCAGGGCTGGTATTTACTTACCCATACGACTGCGTACCTGTCGCGATTGATCTGTCTTAATCCCTTTGAATTCAGGGCTGGTATTTACTTTGAACTATACCGCTGAACAAGCTGCGATGATGGTGTCTTAATCCCTTTGAATTCAGGGCTGGTATTTACTTGTCTGCTGAAGTTACACGTAGGCATCAGGCGTATGTCTTAATCCCTTTGAATTCAGGGCTGGTATTTACTTCATACTGAGTGACTATGTGAAGGGCTACAGCGTGTCTTAATCCCTTTGAATTCAGGGCTGGTATTTACTTTGTCCCGATATTAAAATTAATAATCGATTTACTCGTCTTAATCCCTTTGAATTCAGGGCTGGTATTTACTTGAAGCGACCCGGCAACATGTTGTTGTGTCATCTGTCTTAATCCCTTTGAATTCAGGGCTGGTATTTACTTAAGAGCAAGATGCAAGCCTATGTTGAAACCTTTGGTCTTAATCCCTTTGAATTCAGGGCTGGTATTTACTTAATCAAAAAGAGCTGGATGCACTGGAGCAGGAAGTCTTAATCCCTTTGAATTCAGGGCTGGTATTTACTTAGCAGCAAGCTGCAATTGAGATGGCCCTACAAGTCTTAATCCCTTTGAATTCAGGGCTGGTATTTACTTCTACAGACAAGCCTTATTGAGCCCAATTATTAGGTCTTAATCCCTTTGAATTCAGGGCTGGTATTTACTTTACGGTGGATGTACTTGACTACAGCAAGTTGACAGTCTTAATCCCTTTGAATTCAGGGCTGGTATTTACTTCCAAGACGGATGATGAAGGCATTCCGGAATACGAGTCTTAATCCCTTTGAATTCAGGGCTGGTATTTACTTTTATTCTGCGTGAGACAAAAGCAGAGTTCGCGTCTTAATCCCTTTGAATTCAGGGCTGGTATTTACTTATATTATCAAATCTACTCCTGTCAAAACCTACCAGTCTTAATCCCTTTGAATTCAGGGCTGGTATTTACTTACTTACCAAAGCTCAGGTAGTAGCAGCACTAAGTCTTAATCCCTTTGAATTCAGGGCTGGTATTTACTTCACTCAAGAAGTACAAGGCTATCTGGACACGCCTGTCTTAATCCCTTTGAATTCAGGGCTGGTATTTACTTTTAATCCAGCACGTATTAGCTGTGACAAATGTGGGTCTTAATCCCTTTGAATTCAGGGCTGGTATTTACTTTAATCCTTACCGCTGGTAACAATCCTCGAGTCTAAGTCTTAATCCCTTTGAATTCAGGGCTGGTATTTACTTGATCTATCGAATCTACCTCCGCGACCCGCAGCAGGGTCTTAATCCCTTTGAATTCAGGGCTGGTATTTACTTGACAACATCACCTACCGTTCCCGTGTTCCCACGGGTCTTAATCCCTTTGAATTCAGGGCTGGTATTTACTTTTATTGTGGCTTACAAGGGTTTTTCAGCCGACTGTCTTAATCCCTTTGAATTCAGGGCTGGTATTTACTTCCTTTGAATTCATGCAGCGCACCGCGCGAATGTGTCTTAATCCCTTTGAATTCAGGGCTGGTATTTGCTTTAAACCCAGCTTTGAAGCCCCATACGAGGCAGAGTCTTAATCCCTTTGAATTCAGGGCTGGTATTTACTTCCTTTACCCAGCGCATTGAAAAGCGCGAGCGTCGTCTTAATCCCTTTGAATTCAGGGCTGGTATTTACTTGATACCGTTATATGGAAGCCGAACATCGGGAGTACGTCTTAATCCCTTTGAATTCAGGGCTGGTATTTACTTGCCCATGAATCGCTTGGTTAATGTGCTCCGGCGGTCTTAATCCCTTTGAATTCAGGGCTGGTATTTACTTACTACAAGCGCTATGGTGTTGTCAATCTTGCGTCTTAATCCCTTTGAATTCAGGGCTGGTATTTACTTTTACCTACGGTCATGCACCAGCTATACACGTTGTGTCTTAATCCCTTTGAATTCAGGGCTGGTATTTACTTTCCACTGGGGGAATATCATGTGGTATAAACACAGTCTTAATCCCTTTGAATTCAGGGCTGGTATTTACTTGAAACAGCATGACCAATTGTTGCAACGAATACGGGTCTTAATCCCTTTGAATTCAGGGCTGGTATTTACTTCTCAGCAAACAGCTCAACACCACCAAGCATTCAAGTCTTAATCCCTTTGAATTCAGGGCTGGTATTTACTTAGCACTTCAAGATGTGGCCTGCTGCAGATCGCGTCTTAATCCCTTTGAATTCAGGGCTGGTATTTACTTCTCTGGACTGGATCGACGTGGCCCGTTCTGGTTTGTCTTAATCCCTTTGAATTCAGGGCTGGTATTTACTTATCGAGCAGGCTGAGAAGGTGGAGCCTGTGGCGTCTTAATCCCTTTGAATTCAGGGCTGGTATTTACTTCGATGACGACAGTCGCATCGCCTACACCCGTGACGTCTTAATCCCTTTGAATTCAGGGCTGGTATTTACTTGTGGATATAGCCATACGAACCATACGAACCATACGGGTCTTAATCCCTTTGAATTCAGGGCTGGTATTTACTTCATATACATGAATAAGATTGCTCTCTAATGTGCGTCTTAATCCCTTTGAATTCAGGGCTGGTATTTACTTATGGACATGCTGGTAGATAAACGTGATATTATTGTCTTAATCCCTTTGAATTCAGGGCTGGTATTTACTTGGCACTGGTCGGAATCCTCAACGCTTTCATGGGCTTGCGAGCACGGTTGGCGTTGATGGAACGTCTTTTCAGGGCTAATGCTTTGCTCGTGTTGGGCGGTGTGCATGATAGGGCAAGTTGTTGGCTTGGGTGCCGGGCGGCGACAGTGCCTGGGCCAACTGCGTTGGACTGGCCGAATGAATTCGGCACTACAGAATGCAATGAAGCGATCATCTGGTACCCGCACCGGGCAACACGTCCTCTGGCAGGATGCTGGCACCTAAGGTGACTTGCCAGCCGTTTTCCGGCATTCGGTAGGCGCGCACATCATCTGCGTCCTTGTGAATGAGTTTTGCTATTTTCACCATCAGGCTGCCCATTTTTGCGGCGGTGCTTTCCACCAGAAACACCGAGTATTGAATCGGCACGCCTTGTTTTTTCAGAAATCTGAACAGGCGGCTCAGGCGCTTGGGGTCGGCTATGTCGTAGGTGACCAGGTAGCGGGCGGTGTCGTTTTGGGCCATGGTGTGGGTCGGGTTAATTTTTTCAGGTGTGCATGGCTTTGAGGGCGGTGCGGTGAAGGTGAACCAGATGCAGGGTGAGTGCGCTGGCGTTGCGCGCGCTCCAGCGCTCGAACAGTTGGGTGGTGGTGGCGCTGTCTTGCACCGTATCGGCCAGGGTGCCAGCGCCCAGGTTCATCTCTGCCCATAGCAAATCGCACAGGTCCTCGTCCAGGTCCATACTTTCCAAACGCGGCCCCCACAGTTGTGGGCATAGGCCATGGCTGTTGAGCTGGGCCGCCACGTAGGCCAGGCACAGGTGCCGCAATGGTTCTGGCAGGTGCACGGTGTATTGGCTGGCATACACATATTCACGCTTGGTGGCTTCCCATTGTTGCGGGGTAACCACGTCTGCGTGTTCTTTGCGCCAACGCACCAGGGTGTCCATGCGTCGGGCGCGCAACCAATGCTGGTAAAGTTGCACGCCGTCGGCGCGCTCGGCCCATAACTCCAGCACCGTGGCCAGACTGGCTGTGTTGCGGGGCTGGGCATATATGCTACCCACCGCCTGGCCGCGCGTGTCGAGCCAGGTGATACCAATGCCCGCGCGCATGCATAGCGCCAGTGCCGTGCCGCTCCAGTCCACCACGTCGGTGCTGCTGACCACCCGTGCCACCCGCACCAGCGGAAAACGCATTACCTGCGCCCGGGCGTTGGTGACCACCAGGGCTTCGGCGGTGCAGCTTACGCGTTTGTGTTCGCGCCCGCCCAGGTACAAGGCCCTGGCGCCCGGGCCGGGTTGGGGGGCGCAAGTGGTTTTATTTTTCAGCATGCCTCGTCGTCCTCGTCAGGGTGTGCCAGCCAAACGGTGCCTTGTTGGCGCAGGTTGCGGGCCAGGCTTTGGCATTGCAGGCGTAAATAGCGACGCCAGGTAGCGCTGTGCTTTTCCCATTCTGCGTAATAGATGGCGCGGCCTGCTTTGCCCAGCAGGCAAGCGCCTTTGTCCAGGCTAAAGTGGTCTTCGCGCAGGGTGCGGCTGCGCAACAGGTCCCATACCCACAGGTCGATGGCAGGGCGAAGCGCCTCGATCAAATCGCTGGCCAGGCTTTCGCGGCCAAAGCTGGGGCGGTGGTAAAAGCCTAGCATGGGGTCAAGCCCGGCTTGCACACAGTGCTGCACGGCCTGCATGTGGACCATGGTGTAGCTCAAGGAAAGGCAGACGTTGACCGGATCACGCGGGGGGCGGCGGTTGCGCCCGGTAAAGTTGAGAATCGGGGCAAACACACCTGCCAAGCCCCCAAAGTAGGCCCGCGCCGCCGCACCTTCCAGGCCCAGCAGGGTGGGCAGTGTTGGGAGTTCTGTGGTGGTTTGGGTGAAAGCCCGCAGTTGGGCGCGGATGGGGTCGAGCGTTTGCAGCGCGTCAAACAGGGGTTTGCGGGCATCGGGGCGGGCGGCTTGCAGGGTGAGCAGGGTGCGGCGCTGGCGTGTGATTTTGCTGCGCACCAAGGCCAGTGCCCATTGGCGGCAGGCGGTATCGTCCATGACGCGTTGGGCCTGGGCCAGGCGCACGGCGGCGTCGTTGTGCTGGCTGCCCAGCACCAGGGCGACGCGGCGCGGACTGCGTGGGCTCATCAGGGTGGTGGTCACGCCGGCCTCGGCCAGCTTCATGAGCACGCCGGTGTCTAGCCGGGTTTGTGCGCCGTGGATGACGCAGCGGTCGAGCAGCTTGATGGGCACGGTGCCCCGGCGTGTGCCGGCTTCATACAGCGCCAGGGTTTCGCCCTCGGATTTGATTTCGAGCTGGGCGCGGTCAAGTAGCAGCAGTGTCATGGTTTACCCCACATAAAAGTAGTCCGGGTCAGCGGGCTTGACGGCTTTGCCCAGCGTGTGAACGTGGCTGCGCGGGTCTAGCCGCAGCAGCAAAAAGCGGTCGGTAGACAGGTCAAGCAGGGCGCTCATGTCTTCTACCAGGTCGATGCGCTCGGCAGGCGTTAAAAACAGCTCGTGCACCGACTTTTGCCCGCCAGTGGCATACACGCGCGCCAGTTTCAGGGCGGCAATCAGGCGGCGCGGTTCAGCGACGTCGTAGCAGGCCAGGTGGAGCAAGCGTTGGGTCATGGCGCCATTGTTTGGCGCCGGGCGTTATTTGTCTGCTGCGGCAAGCTTGCCGTGGAGGGTGTAGCCGCCCAGGCCCATGCTGGCGTTTTTGCCTATGTGAAGCCATTGGCCCAGCCACAGCCAGGGCCAGATTTCAGCCAGCGCAGCGGGATTGCCGTGCAGCGTCCAACTGCCCAGCACGCCGCCCAGCGTCATCTCTTGCTGCTGGCGGCTGGAGTAGCGCGTCCAGTCAAACCAGTGCAGGTCCTGGGTGTCAGTAAGGCTTTCGCTCAGGTGGGTGATGCGTTTGGCGGCCTCGCCCCAGCCGCTTTGACCCGCATGAAAATCCATGAGCAAGGCGGTGAGCCGGGCCAG
>Ga0209211_10012040_pt1 | contig 10944 bp, 17 predicted proteins | sample RifGroA2_FD_183992 | JGI IMG/M metagenome (GOLD analysis project Ga0209211, IMG submission 183992) | Groundwater microbial communities from Rifle, Colorado, USA - Groundwater A2 (SPAdes) (version 2) | ecosystem: Environmental > Aquatic > Deep subsurface > Groundwater | place: Rifle, Colorado...
GCGGTCCTCGCTCGTGCCTCGCTGCGGTCCGCCCGCCACTTCGCCCGCCGCCCGAAAAGCAGAGAGGGACGCCCCTTTACTGGCAGCGGTCAGCTTCGAGGTGTACAGGTCGACCGGGAACAGGTCTTTTTGCTGTTCAAGGAATTTGGCTTGAGCCGACTTGCGGCCGGGTTTTTGTTTGGCGCGCTTGACGCCGAACTGAATCGGCGAACCTGGGAGGCCGTACATTACGCCGCCTGTCTTGTCAGCATTTCCCGCGCGAAGGTGACCGCCAGGATGCCAGGCATGAACCCTTCGGCGATTTTGGCGGATTCCTGATACACCTGGACCCGCAGCTGTTCGCCCCGCTGCGGCAAGCGCGCAGTCCAATCCTCGAGTTCCTGGATTGTGGCAAATGGGTATTGACGGCAACCCGTCGAGGGGCGAAATACCAGCACCGTCAGGAGCGGAGCGCTACGTTCTGTCATGTTTCGGCCTTTGCTCTTGGTTGACTTGGACCGCCTTAGGATTTATAAGGGCGGGGAAATCAATCAAATTCGACTTCAGTCAAAGTTGATTGACGCGAACCATATCAGTCAAAATCGATTGATGTCAACACCCGAGGAAAAGCACTATGGAATTACGCGAAATGATTGAAACCGCCGCAAAAATCGCAGGAGATCAAACCTCTCTAGCGAAAGTAATAGGCGTTGACCGCAATAATTTGACCGCCGCCAAGGCCGGAAGGCGCGGCCTACCTGAAGTTGCCTGCGGAAAGCTCGCCGAGATCCTCGAGGTCGACCGCTGGACGGTGATCGCGGCCAGCGCCTTGATTACAGAGCGCGATCCCGAGAAAAGAGCCTATTTAGCCCCTTTTGTCCTAGAGCTGCCGAGGAAGGCAGCCGCCTGGCTGATTGCGATTGCGAGCGGTGCGACTATCGGGACGGTTGCCCCCAACGACGCGCATGCATCTGACACATTAAATGTGTCAACGCCTACCCTGAAAGCCGCGCCCAGCTTGAAACAACAGGACATGTACTTGGCATTATGTCAAGTAGCGGCTACCTGGTTCAAGCGAATAATTGCATCTGTGCCCGGTATGTTCGCAGCCGATCGGCCGCGTTTCGGTTTTGCGGGTTCGTAAGATGCCGACAGACCAGGTGCAGCTCGATGTATTCGACGCCTGCCGCAAGCAGGCGTTTTTTTTCGTGTGCGATTTTGCGCCAGGCTCTACGGCGACAGGCATGGTCATGCATTCGACAATAGCGTTTGAGGTAGTACAAATTCGCCAGGCGATGGGACCATTCTGGAAGCATGGTTAATTCTAAATTCTGCGGGCATCGGCTACGCCGACCGGGCTCTGCCAGGGTTTCGCTATTCGCTCATCCGACGATGAAACTGTCGGAGCTCCGCCCCTTCTGATCCCTTGCCCCTGCGCGCTGCGCTTGCTGCAATTTCGCTAAATCAACGAGTTACAAAACCCATTACTCGTTGGGATCCAAAGCACCTAAAACAAAGGCATCGAACGGCACGCCGATCGACCAGGCGCCGCGAAGAATCGCCACCATGAACCTGGGGCGCCGGCGATCCATCGCAAGGCGGACCAGTTGGACGAAAAGGCCAGGTCAAGGGCCAGTCAGTTGGACGACAAGGCCAGGGCCAAGGCGTGATGAAGGCGCCCCCGTTTTCTAGACGCGCTCTGCGCAGAAAACGGCAATTAGACGCGCTGCGCGCTCTTGGTTTCTGACAAACCCGGAATCGACGCGCCTCACCTTGTGGCGGCCATCCGTCCTGGTCGCAGTGCCCGAAGGCGCCGACCTGTAACACGGGGCGAGCCAAAATCAAGGGGTATCCGTAACCCTGCCAGTCAGGCAAAAGAGGAAGGAATGCGCCTACCGGCGCAGCTGCGCAATCAGTTTTGAAGAAACGAGGGCGCCTGACGGCGCCAGGGCAGCGTTACAGACGCCCTCCCCTTGATTTCGGCAGACCTGCCCCGTGTTCCATGACGGCACGGGCACTGCAACCAGGACGGATAACCACCACAAGGAGACAAGGCTATGCGCATCGATCCGAAGTCAGAAACCACAGCAACCCCGGAGCCGGGATGCACCAGTCCAGATATGACAAGCGCGTTTCACGTGAAACATTAACCCATTGACAGCAAAGGAAAACAAACCATGAGCAAACGCAGAATCAAGGCGCCGGACCTGGGACCGTGCGAGTTCATCAAGGTCTATTGGGATAGCGACCTCGCCGAGTATTCGGTGACGATGAAGGACCACCCGGCCGCGACCTACTACACGAACGACCGCGCCGACGCGCTCGGCACGGCACAGGCGATGCGCAACGAGTATCTAAGCGAAATGGGGGAGAGAACATGAACACCACCAAGAAAACAATTTCGCATGCGAAAACAACCGCGGGACAGGTGATGCAGATCGACGTGGCCTTGATCGATGTCGACGCCCAGGTGCGGACCGTGTTTAACGACGAAACCATCGCCCAGCTTGCGGCCGACATTCGGGATAACGGTGTATTGCAGCCACTGGTGGTGCGGCCGAACGGGAACCGGTACACCTTGCTGATCGGCGAGCGCCGTTTGCGGGCGATCCGCTACCTCGGCGGCGACACCGCGCCGGCCATTGTGGCGGATGTGGCCGACGAGCTGGCGAACCATGTGCAACTGATGGAGAACATCCAGCGGGAAGACCTGAACACGAAAGACCTGGCCGGCGCGATTAAAACCCTTTGGGACAAGCATGGAAGCGTTGCGGCCGTTGCTGCTGCCTGCCACAAGTCGCCGTCATGGGTTAGCAAGCGGCTTGCCCTGGCGCTGGCGACCGGCGCGTCGACCACCGCCCTGCTCGATGGCAACGTAAAGGACGTGGAACTTATTTACCAGTTTGCGAAGCTGGAAAAGACGAACCCGAAGAAGGCGCGCGCACTGGTCAATCCGATCCTGCTCGGGATGATTGGCAGGCAGGACGTGATTGACCACCTGCTAGACAACGAAGATGCGCCGGTCCCGCCCATGCCGACGATGCACGAAACGCAACAATCGGAGCCGAAAAACAGGGAATTTGATCTGGCGCCGGCCGCGATCGACGCCGGCCCGACCCCGGAACACCTCAATTTGATGACTCAGAACGCAACAATCCTGATCCAGAACGCAATCATGCAATTGGCCTTGGAGAAGATCGCCAACCTAGACAAGTCACTGCGGCCCCTGGACAAGGCCAACCGGATGCGAGAAATTGCCGTTGCTGCGCTCAAAGAATTGGAGCCCCAGATCCACGACACCGAAAACAAGGAGCTCCAGGAATGAAAGCCGATCCGCTCGATATGACCACCCTCGCCCCGATCACCGCCACAAAGGCCCGCGCCATCCTGGCGGGTTTTGGTGGCGCTGGCGACATCGGCGCACACCGCGCGCCGATCCTCCTAGCCATGCTTACCAGCCAAATCAAAGCAGAACGCGAGGAAGCAAAACGCATTGTGCGCGACCTGGCCGACGCCGGCCGGATTCTCGATCAAACGACCATCGCCGCCACCCTGGCCGCGTCTTTCGCCAACCGCTTCGAGCCCTGAAAATTTCGCATGCGAAATCATTTGAGCTACACTCACCCGAAAGGAGCGCCCCACCATGGCCGAAACTGTAGAGAACCTAATGCTTGAACACCTGAAACGCTTCCAGGCCGGACAGGACAACATTAACCGCAAGCTAGATGAACTGATCCGACGCACCGGCAACCTCGAGGCCGGCCAGGCGTCGATTATTCAGCACCTGGGCCACCTCGCCGCCGCCGACGCCTCCCAGCAGCTTACGGCAGACGGCCTTAACGAACGGCTTGACCGCATCGAGCGCCGGCTGGAATTGACGAACTGAGTTATCCCCAGTTTATGTGGACAAAAGCCCGCAATTGCGGGCTTTTTGCTTTTGGATCAGGCGTAAGTCGGAGGCGCTTAAAACCCGATCACCCTCCCGCCGCTCGAACGATGTCGCGACAGCTCTGAACGCCTGCCGGAGACTCTAAATAGCTGGCCATGCTCTTTTGCGCTTCCGCTATGGCCAACGACGCGCCGCCCCAATAACCCAGCCCGAGAGCCACTACAATAATCAATACCGTTTTCATAATACCTCCCTAGATGCGCTGCACTTCGATAAATACGAGAATCTCTGAACGTTTTTCTTGCCGCTCCCTGCCGAGCAGCCAGCCAAGCCAGGGCATACGGTTTTGAGTTTCGTCTTCCTGATCATCCTGGAGCCCGGCCAACACCACGACTTCACCTGGTACAAGCCCCAGCTTTGTGTTCACCGATCGCTTAATCAGGGTCGGCGAGCCATTGACGCCCGTCTTGGTCACTACAAAATTACTCAGCTCCTGCGCTAATGATAGTTCAATAACGCCCTCACGAATCTCCGGCGTCGCGGTCAAGATCACGCCTGACTGCTTATAGTCAATCGACTGCAAGGCATTACCCGCCCGGTCACTTTGCACTTGACCCAGGACCGGCACGTCCTGGCCGACACTAAAACGGGCTTGGGCCCCGTTTTTTACCCGCACTTGAGGACGCGACACCGACTTGAACCGCGCATCGGCATCCAGGGCCGATACGACAGCCTCAATGCCACCCTGAGCGATCTTGAAGGACACCCCGCTAAGAAGGTTGCCAGCCACCGAACCCGACACCCCGGCCAGCTTGATCGCCAGCTGCACGGCCGAGCCTTCGCGGCGGTCATAGCCAACCTCATACACGGCCGCTTTAAGTACAACTTCCCCGCCCGCGACATCGAGGGCGACCAGGAGCTTGTTGACCTTCGCTACGTCCTTGGCCGCGACGGTGAACGCGATCTGGTCGACTTCGCTGCGATCAATCTGGCCTTCGACACTGGTCGGACTGGTTTGTTTCGCCGGCGCTACCGGCGCCCCATCCTTGCCGGCCTGTACTTCCCGGCTTTCCGCGCTCTTGATCGAGCGCGCCAATACCGACCGGGCGCCGGTGACGCTTTGCACCACGTCCGCTAGATAGCGCGCCGATCGGAACCGCGGCCGATAGACGATCACTTCGTCAGTTGGGCCCGTCGCCCTGCTGATCCACACCACACCGTCGCGCCTGGCGACCTCGAAGCCAGCCGATTGCACCAACGCCGACACCGACCCCACCGCGTTCGACTTCGACACCTGGCGCAGATCGACGGTGAACCTGTCGGTCGATTCGAGCAGCTCATGCGACAGCACAAACGGCTCTCTGCTGAGTTCGCCATAAGCCACGCGCACCAGATCGACCAGGCGCACGTCAGACAACACAAGCGACACCTTGTCATCACCTACGGCCGACAGTGAGCAGCACACCAGCAACCAGGCCAGGCGCTTCATTTCGCACCCCCGGGAATCAACCCGCCCGCCTTGTTGCCGGTCCAGTCCGTGGCCGCTTCACCAGTAGGCAAAATCACTTCCATGCTCAGCCCGGCGATTTTGCCCGGCGCGCCCCGTAATGACCGAACACGTTGACCGTTGTTCAGGACCATCACTACATCCGCGCCGGTCTGATAGTAGCCGATCACCCGCCAGTCTTCGGCCAGGTCCGGGCCGCTTTTCGCATGAGAAACACTTGCCGGCTGTGTGGCTCCCGGTCTGGTTTGCCCGGCCGCCGCCTTGTTGTCCTTGCTGTCTTTCGCCTTCGGATTGAAGAACGACCAGACCGTATAGACCGCGAAACAGGCGACAATCAGGCCGACCGGAAGCACTACCTTGAATAGTGCGCCCTTCAAGATGTTGCCACGCTGGTCTATGTTTTCTTCTACGGCATCGGCGTCGCCTTCTTTCTTCTGGCTGTGGCTGCTGTAGAGCGGGAAAAAACGCGGGTCATAGCTGCGCTGCAATTGGCGCAGCGGTTTGCCGCTGGTCTTGCCGCCCTGGAAGATGTCGACCCGATACCGCTTCGTACTGCCGATCGCCGTCAGCTTTTCCATGTAGTAGGTTTCTTCGATCACCGCACGAACCGAGCGAGACAAGTCCATGACATCCTGCGTGATCAGCGCCACGTCGCAGGACACGCCGGTTTGCGGATGCGTGAAATGGCGATGCATGCGGAAAAAGTTCATAACCGACGCCGGCCGCTTGTTGCCGTCGCCGTCCTTCGTCGCGAAGCCACCCCAAAAGCGCCAGATTTCGTCCAGGGCCACCAGGTCACCGGGTTGGATGAAATAGTCTTCAGGGACGGCCACCGCCTGCAGCTGTGCCTCGATCGCAACGCGCTGGCGAGCCTTGCCCCAGACGAAGGTTTTAACCGGCTCCAGGGCCGGCGCTTCTATCGGCGCATCCGAGCGCCAGAAATACGGGTCGAGCACCCTTTCATGATCGATCTGGATCAGTTCGCCGATTTGCGATTCAGGAATGCCGCTATCAACAAGCAGCCCTTTTATCGCCTCGATGTCGAGGCCCGCGATGTTGGAGACTACGCGCCGGCCACGTGCCAGGGCTTTGACGATGATTTCGGAAACGACTTCGTAGGTTTTACCAGAGCCCATGCGGCCGACATACGCCTTGATCGACATGGCTAGACTTTGATCCGCTTGATCGATAGTGACTCACGCCAAGCGGTGCCCGCCCTCACCTTCCGACGCGCCACGTCCACCGCAAAATCTTGAGTACGACAGAACACCCCAGGCACCCCGCCGACGAACACCACAAACGCCTCGCCCTTGTCCGCTGCCCAGGCCCGCGCCATTTCCAGCACTCCCGCCTGACGCTTCGACTCATAGCGCGCTGCATAGTCTTCTTGGGTCAGTTTCTTAGTCATGACATCACCCTATGACCGGCAGACGCCGAATAAGGAACCTGGACACCCAGGCGGAAATCAGCAACGGCACGCCGTAGCCGAGCTGGAAGAAGTCGAGGAAGAACCACACGCCCGGCGAGACCGCACCGAATGCACTGCTTAGACCCGCTGGATTGATGAAGCTGCCCAGGTAGCCCACCGCTTTTGGCACCAGGAAGGCGACCAGGGCGAACAGAGCCACGAATACCAGGAACTTGACCACCACATCGCGAAAAATCCATGTCACGAGCGGCGCCAGTAGTAAAGGCATTGCCATATCAGGCTCCCAGAAGAATAAACAGCGCCAGCACAGTCCAGACCACGGCCATCACCGTCGACAACGCGCTGAAATGGTCTTGTACCAGCTGGCAATGACTGTCTATGACATACGCCTCGCCGTTCCAGGTAAAGCCGCTCGTCGGGCACTGGCTCGAATGCCCCGGCAATTGCCAGCCAAGCAGGTTTGTGAACGTGCCCTGGAAAAACGCTTGATCAAATTCCGATGTTGCCGGCTGTAACGGATCGGCCGGGTCGGCGCCGGTTTCGGTGATCTTGTCGATCTTCGCCCCGAGCGCATCAGTGATCGAGGTCGCCGCCGACTGCGCTTCACCCTGCCGAGCGTAGTCAGAAGGAAACTGAACGTTCAAGGGTTGGTTCGCTATGCTGGCTTCCTTGGTCGGCGCCGGCGCCGCCGTGGTCTGTCCGCTCACGTCCCCGGCGTCGCGTTGATAGCGCTCAATGCGCATTCCAAGCGGATTATCCGCCGTCGGTGACGGCGTGAGCCTGGCGGTGTCCTTTACCATGCGCCCGCTGATCGGGTCAAGATAGGGCGCGCTATCCACGTCAACAGGCGCCGACGATGGATAAGTCGGCGGTTCAACTGGCAAATCGATTACCTTCACCAGCTCGCCCGCTGCACCATCACTCAGTGGCGCACTCGCCGCTTGCGTGAAATCGGCTTCTTGCGCAGGCACGGACACCGTCTGCCCAGGCGCACAACCCTGCCAGAATTGCGCGCCGGTCGCCGTGCAAGTCTTCCACCAGTAATCCACCCAAGAGTGGTTACATTGAATGCCGACCGACAGGCCGATACTTTCCGCTTGAGCCACCGCGCCCGCCGAGTAAGCGACCACGCCTATCGTATTGATATCCAGATTGGTCGGAGCCCCGCGACTGGCGCAAACAGCGTTCACCAACGCAGCGACGGAAGGCTGCCCGCCCCAGTTGTAATTCTGCTCTGTGGTTTGTTTCGTCCAATTGTTGTTCGCATACTGCAACCCTTGACCTAGCAGCCATTGCGCTGTTAACCCAACCACCAAGCCGGCCGGGTTTAACCTGATCGCGGTCATCGCCACCTGCCCAGCCGTGGAAGCCACTTGCATAGCCACCGGAACCGAGGCAACACCGCCCGCGATGCTGACACCGCCCCCCGATACATTCGCCGTAAATGTGCTTCCTACTGGTACTTTCGCTACTGTTTGCACGGCCCCGGCGCTCACCGTTGCCGTAGGACTCTTAATGGCCCATTGGGAACCGACCTTCGTCGCGCCGGTAATCACCGCGTCATAGATCGCCGCCCAGGTCGCAGAACTCACCAAAATCAAAAGCCCGGCCAGGCAAATCCTAATCACCCGAAAGCCCCTTCACCATCGCCCATGCAGTAAGCATGCCGTACAGGGCAAACACGAGATACCAGGCGTCGACGGCGTTCATTTACAACCCCTTCAATTTCGCATGAGAACGCGGGGAAGCCGAAGCTCCCCCGCACCCCGCCCAGGTCGATCAGGCGCCGCGAACCGCGGCAATGACCATCTTCGCGCCCTTCCAGGCGAGATAGACGACGACCACCGCCGCCGCCACGCCGAGGATGGCCGCGGTCACGGTGCCGAAGTCGACCGCACTGGTCACACTCGACAGATCGGGGCCAGCCGCGAAGACCGGCGCGCCGAACATCGAGAACGCCAGGGCCATCAAGCCGGCAATGAACAGCTTCATGCTTTTGAACATGTCAATCTCCCAACAGATGCGCGGAAACCGCCGCGCCGGTTCTGCCCAATTCGGGCGAAATCGTTACCATTTCTTGATGGCCTCGAGGATCAGGCCGATGTTTTGCGACAGCAACCAGGTCATCGCCACCCCGAGGAAGAAGAAGGCGAAGACACCACCCGCCGCCACGGCGTCAAACTCCGCCGCATCCGGCGTGCCGCAGCCGGCCAGCTGCAAGGTGCCGCTGCGCGTGGTTGTGTTGTTGCCGGTCGCCGGTTTGGTGACCACTGAATAAGTCACCATGCCCGCCGCATCAATGCTGGACGACTCATGCCAAGTCCAAAGGCTTTCGCCAAGCATCGGGAAAGACTTCTGGAAGGCTTCCAGGGCTTCCCCGTGCGTGGCATAGCAGTGGCCGGCGTAGGCGAACGGCATTTAGGCCGCCTTCTTGTCCTTGATTACGATGTCGACCAGATCGACGGCGCAGAGATACTCGAGGCCGACGACGACCAGCTTTTCGACATCGCGCGACGTTTCCCGGCCTTCGTAGGTCTTTTTCTCGACGGCGGCGACGCGCTTGTAACTCACGTAACAGCGCGCCGGAAACTGCTTACCGGCCATCGCTGAGCCCACGCTGGCGTCCGCTATCGACTGTTCGACCGTTGTGTAACCGATCCAGGTCTTATTCGCCGACTCCGACACGATCACCAGCTTTGTCGATTCAAGATCGGCCTGCTTCGTGCCCGCCTCGCCCTTCCAGCCGCCCGAGCAGCCCAGCACCAGTTCTTCGCTTTTCAACACTGAAACATGCTTGTCAAGTAAGCCCATGATTGATTCCTCTCTGAGAAGTTAAAAAAGATTGCAGCTCTGCATCCAACCCGGCGAGACCCCCCGCCCTTGCACCTTCGAGCAGCCGACCAAGCCCACCCGCCATTACCACCTTCTGAAAACTATCCGCCCCGACCGTGCCGATCAGTTCGCCTTCCCCCGCATCATTGGCGTCTTTCCAATCGTCATAGGTTGTCGGTAAATTGTTTGACATCAACAAGTCACGCGCGCCGCGCAGGCTCACGCATTGAAAGCCTTTCGTACCCCGTAGATACTTAACCCACAAATCGGCGGCCGGACTTCCAACGCCGTGGATGACGGCGTCTTCGAGGATGCCCCACGGTGTAAGGGCGCTGGCTTTGCCGGTCTTCATCCGGCCCGCCGTAACCTCGGCCGCTAGCGACCATTCCCGTTCACGCCCCCACTTGGTCAAATACTCGGAGGCATCCCAGGCGCGGCGCACATCGACGCCGATACGCCGACCCCGCACCTGTTCGATGGTACGAAGGCCGACTTTTTGGCAGGCGTTTTGCCAATACGGAAACAGGCCCGCGGCCAGCTGTTCGCAATTCGGGATCATGCCGGCCGGCCAGAACCAAGCCTGGTGACTGTGAGGATGCCAGCCGGAGTCCTGGCCGTAGGTGACTTCTGTGGCGGTGACCTGGCCGGAGCGGTGGCCAACCAGATCATTAAATGCCCGCATCTTCCCAAGAATCCGAAGCGCCGCTTTCAGCTTCTTGAGCAGTTCGCCCAAGTCATCCCCGAGCGCATGCGCGGCCGTGAACGTGACCATCACCGCAATGCCCCCGGCCTTATGCACGGCATCGAACAAGGCCGCGATTTGATCGCCGCGACGGCGCAGCACCTTGCTTGCGCAAATGACGCAGCCCCAAACATTGCCGCAACGCATAAGGCCGCTGTATCCGATCGAGCGACCATTGCGGTAGACCTTGACCGCGCCATCGACCACTTCCCGGCCGCAGATCGCCAGGCGGAATTCAGAGCCTTGTTTGATTTCGCCGGTGTCGCCGTTGGTGCGTTCGATCCAGTAGGGATAGCACAACTGCTGCGCGCCGCTGACCAACAGATACCGACGAACCCGCCGCGAGGCTTCCGAAGGCGACGGGACTGCCAAGCCGTCGCCAATGTGCCGAACCCCGACCGGTTGAGATTGAATGAAGTCAAGGTCGCGCACCGGTCAGGCACCAGTCCCGCCACCCGAATCAGACGTTGACGGCAAAGTCCGTATAGCTTTACCAAGTGCGGGCGCGCGTGCGCGCGTAGCAGCTTCTGTGCCATCTGCTGGAAAGGCGGCAGGGCGGGCGGTGC
>Ga0209211_10012041_pt1 | contig 10944 bp, 10 predicted proteins | sample RifGroA2_FD_183992 | JGI IMG/M metagenome (GOLD analysis project Ga0209211, IMG submission 183992) | Groundwater microbial communities from Rifle, Colorado, USA - Groundwater A2 (SPAdes) (version 2) | ecosystem: Environmental > Aquatic > Deep subsurface > Groundwater | place: Rifle, Colorado...
AGTTGGTCATAATGTTTGTAATGACTTTAACTGTAGCTATTTTCTTGTTTGGTAAAACTTCAATCCCAATGTCTGAATTTAATCCGATTACGCTTGGATTTGGCAATTTAATCGGATTTTTATTGTTGGGAAGTATAGGAATTTTAGTCGCGCCCGACTTATGGCAACGTATTTTTGCCACCAAAGATGAAAAAAATCTCAAGCGCGGTCTTGGATATTCAGCAATAATTTTGCCACTTTTGGCCATTATTATCAGTATCGTAGGTTTAGTCACAAAACAATTTTTTCCCAGTATTTTACCAGAAGATGCGCTAATAACTGGCTTCTCAAAATTATTGCCGTTTAGATTAAAAGAATTCGGCATGGTGCTTCTCTATGCTGTTGCGCTTTCATCTTCAGACACCATTACTTTCATGATTTCTTCTATTTTCACACGCGATTTAAAAAACTACACAAAAAAATACAGCGAAGAATCAATGAAAAAATTGACAAGGTTTTTTATGTTGCTTTTTGTGGTCATAACAGTAATTGTTGCGATTTCTTATCAAAATATTATTGCTCTCGGTTTATCAATGGGTAGTTTATCTTTAGCGTTATTTCCAGCTATCCTTGGGTCATTTTATTGGAAACTTAACGAACGAGCAGTATTTTGGAGTTTATTTTTATCTTTTGTGAGTGTGATAGTAATTTTTATTGCCGACAAAGTTACTCCTGAAAATGCAGCAATTTCTTTGCCGGTAGCCCTAATAGCCCTGTTTGTTTTGCAAAAAATATTTAATCGGAAAAAATTAACCGTCGCACCAAACTAATAAGGAGTTTTGGGCTTCGGGCATTTACCCCCTTAGTTCTCCTCTGCCCTTCACCCAAAACGAAAAAAACAAAATTGAATTTTTTTAAGAGTAATTTATTGCATAAATTAAAGAAAAACATATGCATCAGCTAACAGCGTATATCTGGTTACGGCTTTTGCAAAGCCTTCACCCATATTTTGCTTCGCCATGCTCCGCAAAACATCAGATATGCGCGAACGTTATACGAAATAATCAAAATTTTTTTCTCCATTATTTTTTTAGGACTATTTTTATGAAACTTAAATATGTAATCGATAAAAAATACGATAAACAATTTGTGGGTATGAGCAATAAAATTGTTCGTGCACATTTTGACGATATCTATAAAAACAATCTTTCCTATTTAAAATAATATGAAACAAAAAACAGTCCCTTCTATGGGACTGTTTTTTCGTTAAATCTTTTCTTTATTGAGCAGGAGTTTCTGGAGTTGCGGTTTCTGGTTTTGGGCAAGTGCACTCGCTTAATTCTTTGCCGCAAACTGGGCATTTTGTGTCGTCCATATTATTTTAAGGTTAACTAATTAATATGCATGAACAGCCAAGTGGACTAAACCGACTGACACACTGCTTATTCCCAAGGTAGCATAAGATAGTTATAAAAGCAAATTTTGGTTAGGCCTGAATTTTTGATTTATGGTTAAATTTGTATTAAAATGGCTGTGCAGTACTGGAGTAATCCGAGCGTTTGTTTGTATAGATTTTAAAAATTACCACTAAGCTCATGGAAAATCCTAAAAACAATTTAATGAGAGATTTGGGAATTATTATTTTCAGCATTGTTATAGCCGTGATTCTTGTAAAAACAGGGATGCTCAAAGACTTGCTGACATCCACGCAGGAATTGAAGCTTGTCGGTAGTTTTGTAGCGGGTATATTTTTTGTTTCTGTTTTTACGGCCGCCCCAGCAACAGTTGTGCTTGCAGAAATTGCCCAATCTAACCCCGTCTTTTTGGTAGCCTTCTTTGGCGGGATCGGGGCATTAGTCGGAGATTTAGTCATTTTTCGATTTATTAAAGACAGATTGGCTGATGACTTTTTGTGTCTGATAAAAAAATCTAAATCTGAAAGATGGGTATCTGTTTTTCATTTAAAGCTCTTTAGATGGCTCGTCCCCCTTGTGGGAGCGTTGATTGTTGCGTCACCGCTTCCAGACGAACTTGGATTAACAATGCTGGGTCTTTCTAAAATGAGAACTTCGTTCTTTATCCCGCTTTCATTTTTGCTAAACTTTTTGGGTATTCTGGTAGTCGGGCTAATTGCTCAATCGTTATGATGCGCAAAACAATTACAACCGAAATACAGAAGCGTCCTTTTTGGGCATTGCCGGCGCCAGAGATTGTCGATGTTTTACAAACAAACATACATGACGGAATCTCAGAAGAGGAGGTGGCGGCGCGATTAAAAATATTTGGCCCAAACGTCATTGAGAAATCGCAACGAGCCCCCTGGCTTTTTATTCTATGGAGTCAGTTTAAAAGTCCTCTGATTTTAATTTTGCTTTTCGCGGGCATTGTTACATTATTTATTAACCATTACCGTGACGCGCTTTTTATTTTCTCTGCCGTCATTGTCAACGCCACTCTCGGATTTTATCAAGAGCATAAAGCAGAAAAAGCGCTGGCGGAGCTTAAAACATATCTCAAACAACGATCGCGAGTTGTTCGTGGCGGCTTAGAGCGCGAAATAGATGCCGCAAATTTAGTGCCGGGAGATATTATGTACCTTGCGCAAGGCGATCGTGTTCCTGCGGATGGGCGGCTCGTGTTTGTGAATGATTTTCAGGTTGATGAAGCGATTCTTACTGGCGAATCTTTGCCGGTGTCGAAATCGGTTGATCCGGTGAATGCTGATGCGGTTTTGGGCGATCAGCGTTCCATGGTTTTTGCCGGTACGCTTGTCATACAAGGCATGGGCACAGCAATGGTTTGTCGAACAGATTTTTCCACAGAACTGGGGAAAATCGCTGCCCTGGTCGCTGAGTCGCACAGAGAAGAAACGCCGACGCAAACAGCAATCAAACGTTTTAGTATACAGGCAGGGCTCTTTTTGAGCATTCTTACAATAGTCATTTTCGGTGCGGGTGTCGCTCTAGGATATTCACGAGTGGAAATGTTTTTGACATCTATCGCGATTGCCGTTTCGGCGGTTCCGGAAGGTTTGCCTGTGGCGATGACGGTGATTTTAGCGATAGGTGTACAGCGTATGGCGCGACGCAAGGGTGTTATCAGGAAGTTGGTTGCCGCCGAAGCGCTGGGAAGTACGACCATTATTTTGACTGATAAAACAGGAACTCTGACAATGGCGAAGATGGAACTAAATAAAGTATCGCCAATTGAAAACGAAGAGGAGGAAAAATTACTTGGACTCGCGCTTCTTAATACAAATGTCCTTATAGAAAACCGTAATGATCCGCCCTCGGAATGGCGAATGAACGGCCGGGCGATAGAAGTAGCATTGGTGCGATCCGCCGCGCTTCGGGGCATGGCAGTTGAAGAGGTTAAAAACAAGACTCCAATTTTGAGCGCTCTTCCGTTTAATGCGGTTAATAAATTTTCCGTTTCGCTCGTGCATAATCGCGGAAAGCACATGCTGGTATTTTTTGGTGCACCCGACATTTTTATTAATTATTCAACGCTTAACCGGGCAGAGCAAAAAGAGGCCTTGGAAACGATCAATTCGTTGGCTGGATCAGGTGAGCTCGTTTTAGGAGTTGCGACTAAAGAAATTGAGATAAAAGAAGATTTTACTTTTTCAAAAGATTTGAAATTAACCCACCTTTCTTTTAGGGGCTTGATAACGTTACGCGACCCGGTTCGACCGAGTGTTAAAGAAGCGGTTCGTCGTGTTGAACTTGCAGGAATAAAAACAGTGATTATGACTGGTGATCATCGTGGTACCGCCGAAGCGGTTGCTAGGGAAGTTGGTGTACAAATTAACGACAACAGCATTCTTGACGCTATAGAACTTCATGTGTTGTCAGATGAGGATTTAAAAAAACGACTACCAATGTTGCGTGTTATTTCACGAGTATCTCCTCTTGATAAAATGAGGATTGTAAAGCTGTTTCAAGAGATAGGAGAGGTGGTGGCAATGACAGGCGATGGTGTGAATGATGCGCCGAGCATCAAACGGGCCGACATTGGTATTGCCATGGGTTCTGGAACAGAGGTGGCGCGTGATGTTGCGGACCTCGTGTTACTTGACGATAACTTTGAGACGATCGCCGCTGCCGTAGAAGAAGGTCGACAGATCACGAATAATGTCCGTAAGGTGCTTGTATACCTTCTTTCGGATGTGGCAGACGAACTTTTTTTGATTGGCGGAGCGCTTGTGACTGGCTTGGCTTTGCCACTAAACGCACTTCAGATTCTTTGGGTGAATTTTTTCTCGGATAGTTTTCCGGCAGTTGCGTTCGCTTTTGAAAAAGACATTGATGGCTTCTCTGTTCGTCCGCGACTGGCTAAAACTAGCCTCTTTGATCCTTTGATGAAATTTTTGATTTTATTCATCGGGCTTTCAACAAGCGCGCTTTTGTTGATATTGTATTGGGCATTGTTACGCGCGGGTTTCGCGGAAGAGATTGTAAGAACATTTATTTTTGCCAGTTTTGGAAGCTACACATTATTTTTGGCATTCTCCATTAGAAGTTTAGAGAAAAGTATTTTTGAATATCCGATATTCTCTAATCGCTACTTAGTTGCCGGAGTGGGCATCGGGATCGTCCTTATGGGTGCGGCTATTTATGTTCCATTCTTACAGTCTTTGCTTGGCACCGTTTCTTTACCTCTTTTCTGGTTACTTGGCGTCATATTGATTGGGATACTAAACATTATCGCAGTAGAATTTGGGAAATGGCTTTTTCGTAGCAAGCGACTGACAAAAAAATAAAAAATAAATTTGGAATTTTTGAAACAATATGAAAAAATCTTTGCAGGAAAAATTAATCAAGATAGCGCAAAAAAGGCAGATTAAAACGGATCCATCCCATGATTTTCAGCATGTTTGGCGTGTTTTTAATCTTGCCGTGCAGATAGGAAGAAATGTTAAAGCCGATTTGGACATAGTGATTCCTGCCGCGCTTTTTCACGATACGGTTATTTATAGAAAAGACCACCCAAACAGTAAAAATGAAACAGATGAAAGCGCGGAAATTGCCGGTAAAATTTTAACAAAAATAAGCGGGTATCCAAGAAAGAAAATAGAATCAGTAAAAGTTTGCATACGACAATGCTCGTTCACAAAAGGAATAAAGCCGGACTTATTGGAATCAAAGGTTTTGCAAGATGCTGATTTGCTTGAATCAACAGGCGTCATTTCCATAATGAGAACGTTTTCTTCATGCGGACATATGAATCGGGTCTTTTATAACCCAAAACATCCGTTTTTCAAAAAAGGTGAGATTAATTTTAAATCCGGTGTCGGATTATTTTATCGCCGCCTTTTGGTGGCAGAAAACAGAATGCATACAAAGTTTGCCAAACAAATTGCTAAAAGAAGAACCGCTTTTCTAAAAGAATTCTTGAGCGAGTTAAAATTAGAACTAAAAGAATCAAAGGTTATTACAGAGTAAATATGAAAAAACAAAAACATTTAATAATAGGCGCTGGAGAAGTGGGAATGGCCATTTACGAAGTTTTAAAGGGAAAATATGAGGTTGACCCTGTTAGAAGTTCAAACACGCCACGTGATTTTCTTAATGCGTCCAAAGGCGAAGCCGACTATCGTCTCCGGCTGTCTTCTATTAATAATCTTGCCGAAACTTCTAACAGGGTTGATATTCAAGATGCTGCATTAATTCATAACGGACATTATGATGTTTTGCACATTTGTTATCCTCCGGTGAAAAATTTTGTTCAGACAGCCAAAAATTACATCAAAATATATAAGCCTCATTTGGTGATTATCCACTCTACTGTGCCAGTTGGCACGACCAAAAAAATCGCGCCTTTTGCTGTGCATAGTCCCATACGCGGAGTGCATCCGCACTTAGCAGAAGGAATTAAAACTTTTGTGAAATATTTTGGCGGCAAAAAAGCCAAAGAGGCGGCAAAGATTTTTTCTGCGCTTGGCGTTACCGTTAAGGCCTTTCCAAAGTCCGAAACAAGCGAACTTTTAAAGATTTTGGACACCACTTACTATGGTTGGAATATAATTTTTGCCAAAGAGGCGAAGAGAATTTGTGATAAACTGAATTTAGATTTTGATGAAGTTTATACGGATGCTAATATTTCATATAACGAAGGGTATAAAAAACTCGACAAATCCAATGTGATGCGTCCGGTTTTGACGCCGATGCCGGGAAAAATTGGCGGCCATTGTATTGTATCAAACTGTGGTTTATTAGAGGACTGGCTGACAAAAACGGTTAAAGATAGAAACAAAAAGTATTAATATTAATTTGCCCCCTCCTTTGGCGGTGTTTTCCGGCAAAAGAGCGGGATTTCTTGTAATTACGCTGTAAAATTGATATATTGAAAATATGAAAAAAGACGAGCTTCAAAAAGAAATTATTGAAAAAATCAACAGAGAATACGAAGAATTTCATAAGAAATTTTTAGATTTGCAAAAAAAACAGCAAAAACTTATTTCGGAATACAGAAAAAGACTGGAAGAATTAAAAATGAAAGAGTTAAAAGATTCGGTGTCTAAAAAATTTTAAATATGACTGAGCAAAACAAAATAGAACAAATTCCGGACAAAAATTTAGAAAAAGTTGAAAAACCATCTGAAATTCTACAAGAAGGAACTTTTGAGCGTGGTGAAATAAGCCCGGAAACATTCGCTCAAGAAAGAATAGAGACTATAGATCAAGAGGTGGCGCAATTGGAGCACGAGGGTAGGCGGGGCATAGAAAGTGCCAGCGCCAGCGTTGGGTTGGAGCCCGCAAAAGTTCAGCAAGCCCAGAAAGAAACAGCCACCAAAGGTAAATTAGAACAAATAAGCGAAAGCGTTCAAAGCTTTGCTAATGATGCCACAGAAAAAATAAAATCTTTCTTTCAGGGCAAGAAAGATGAAAGGGGCCAGGTCCAAAAAGAAACTGAGGGGCGCAAAGAAGTTGAAGTGGCCCCCCCCCCAATTAAGCCAGGAGAACAGTTTTTTCCAGAATTAGAATTAAAAAACATAAGATCTTTACCTAAAAATGAGCAGCGCCAAGCACTCGAAACATACAAAGAAAAATTAGCTTATCAAAAAGAAGGCATAGCTATGATGCAGGAAGGTTTTATTGCTACAATAAGAAGAAATCCTGATGTTTTGGTGCCAGAATTGAATGCCAATCTTGTGAAATGGGCAAAAGAATATGGTATGTCCAATGATCAGATACGGGTTGCCGTAAATATTCTTCAAGAATATTTGACTAAACATCGAGCCGTTAGAGAATTCAGCGCCAAGCATCCCAACGACCAGGAGGCTTTTGAGGCTTGTTTTGGTGTAAGGCCTCACGGAAAGGTTGAGCTTGTCGAGGGTCCCATAACACTTTATTTTAGATGTTTTGATAGTAAAGATTATGCTTTAATTCATTCTCAGAAATTTCTGCCAAGTAGTGAGACAGTTGATAAAAAAGATATTAAGAATGCCAATAAAAGTGCGGGCGTTAGCATCGGAACGTCTAGGATCAAAAATCTTAAAGGCACAATAATCGCCGAGAACCAAGGTTCATTAGATGCAAAATTGGACAGAGCATTCTCCGCTAAAATATTTTCATTAATATTAGGAACGCACGGTGATGAATTGTGGAGAGGCACTTTAATTCATGAAGAACAACATGCTATCAAGCGGCTTTTTGAGGAACCTTTGAGACGTGAGGAGTTTTTTGATAATTTTTGGCAAAGTTTAAATAAGAATGATATGGATGGTGCAGAAAATGCCCTGAAAAATTATCTTAGGCATCGTAGAGAAGAAGGCGAAGTGAGGGCCAAAGATGAAATACTGGCTTATTTGAAGGAGGGGGTGTCGGATAGTGCAACCTTGAGAACTCTTATGGAGAAAAAAGGTCTTTATAATTATTTTAAAAATTCAAGAAAAGACATTGAAGATTATTTGAAAGGCAAGAATGAAATGGGAAAAGTCTTTTTTCAAGCTTTTGATCTAGCGAAAAATAAAGATTTAAGAAAAGGCATACTGTCTTCATTTAAAAAAATGGATAAACAGGTTTTTGAAGAGGAGTATAAAGATATTTTAAAAAGTGGAATAGATTCCTATAGAACCTTGATGCGCAGTGGATATTCCCAAGATCAAACTATTGCATTGCTTATAAACGAACCTCTTGATAAATGGAAAAAAGTTGTTGATAGAATTTTGGAACAGAAAAATAAGGATAAAAAATAAAAAATGCGAGATGTCGCATTAAATTCAACAGGGTGGACTTTTTAGCAACTCCTGATATACTTTAAATTGTAATTAGGCAGACTTAAAATTTAAAAAATCATGATTTTATCACAAAAAACAACCGAAATTTTAATTTTTGTAATATTGACCCTCGATGTTTTGATGTTGGTTTTATCTGTTTGGCTTTATATTAAGTATAAAAAGCTTTTTCGTGGAAAAAAGGCAAGCGATTTAGAGAGGTTGGTGATGTCATACATACAAGATATCTCACTAGCGGGAAACGAGATAGAGAAAATAAAAAATCATCTAAGCGACTTGCAAAAGCAGGCCGACGGAGCGCTACAAAAATTTTCAGTCAAACGTTTCAATCCCTTTGAAGAAGTTGGGGGTGACCAGAGTTTTAGCTTTGCACTGCTTAACGAAGAAAATTCTGGTTTTGTGGTGACAAGTCTGCATACACGCGAGGGTACAAGAATTTATGCAAAATCTATACAAAAAGGAAAACCTGAAAATCAATTAATGGATGAGGAAAAAGAAGTTTTAAAGGAAGCGATAGATAAAAATTAAATTTAATGTTAGAAGAAAATATAAAAACTAAAAATTTAGCATTCAGACCGCCTGTTGTTGTGGTGATGGGCCACATTGATCATGGAAAGACCACGCTTTTGGATTTTATAAGAAAATCCAAAGTGGCCGAGCATGAAGCTGGTCAAATCACTCAGCACATTGGCGCTTATCAGGCATTGGCAGAAGGGCGCATCATCACATTTTTGGACACGCCCGGACATGAAGCTTTTACTAAGATAAGATCTCGGGGAGCAAGGGTGGCCGATATAGCTATCTTGGTTGTGGGCGCGGATGAAGGCATTAAGCCACAAACACTGGAAGCTCTGTCTATAATCCAAAACGCAAAAATTCCTTTTATCGTGGCTATAAATAAAATGGATCGATCAAATGCGGATGCCAATAAAATACGCCAACAATTTGCCGACAAAGGAGTGCTTCTTGAAGGTTGGGGCGGAAATGTTCCCAATCAAGAAATTTCTGCCAAGCTGGGGCAAGGAGTGCCCGAGCTTTTGGAATTGATACTTTTGACAGCCGATCTTGCCGAATTAAAAGCGGATGCAAAATGCCAGGCGCGGGGAATTATTTTAGAAACAAACAAAGATAGCCAGCGTGGTGTTAGCGCGACTGTTTTGGTGCAGGAGGGTACTTTACGCAAGGGTGATTTTTTTACTGCAGGACCTGTCTGGGGGCGCGTCAAGCTTTTGCAGGATTTTGCGGGACATGCCATTGAAGAGGCCGCGCCATCAAGTCCGGTAGTCGTTGGGGGATTTGATGATTTACCGGAAGTGGGAGAGACTTTTGAAGTGTCTGGCTCTAAAGACGAGGCGATGAAAAAATCTGAACAGATAAAAATTAAAATGAAGGAAGAAATGAATAAAGATGGGGCGACACAAAAAACAGGTGTATTACAAATGCCAGTGATTTTGCGGGGAGATGTCACGGGATCTTTAGAGGGAATGATGGACATACTTGGCAAAATGAAATATAACGAAGCAGAGATCAAGGTCATTTCTAAAGATATGGGCGATGTGAATGAAAATGATGTGAAACTTGCCAGCGCTTCGGGCGCTTCTATTTTCGCCTTTAATGTCAAGGCAAATTCATCGGTTTTGAAGCTGACCGAAAGATTGAATGTGAGGATTTTTAACGCAAATGTTGTTTATGAATTAACCAACAAAATAAAAGAAGAACTAGAAAAAAGTTTAGAGCCAGAGACATTTCGTACAGATGTTGGTAAAGCGCAAATTTTGGCGAGTTTTAAGCACGACAGTTCGCGACAAATAGTGGGAGGAAGAGTTTTGTCCGGAAAAATATCCAAGGGGACCATGATTGAAGTTATGCGCGCCGGAAAAATTATCGGTAAAGGTAAAATTTCTCAACTTCAGCAAAATAAAAAAGATGTGGAAGAAATAGGCCAGGGTGAATTTGGCATTATGGTTTCTCCTCAAGGAGCGCTTCCTAAAATTGAGGAGAGAGACAATATAATTATTTTTGAACAAGAGCAAAAAGAAAGACACCTGACACCATGGCAAGCGAAAGAAGATTAGAAAGATTGAACGCTCTTATAAAAGAGGTTTTAGGGAACATCATTTTAGAAAATGTTGATGTTGGGTCCGGAGAGCTCATCACTATTGTGGATGTTTTAACCGCGGAGGATTTGTTACAAAGCGACGTTTTAATTTCCATTTTACCAGACAAAAAAGCAGAAGCCATTTTTAAAAAATTAAAGGTCTCTTTATATGATCTGCAACACCAGCTAAATCGTGAATTGCGTATGCGTCCGGTGCCTAAGCTTGTTTTAAAATTAGATCAAACAGAAAATAAAGCCCAGAAAATTTACGAATTATTAAAAAAGGCGGACGAACAAAATTAATAAATGACCTGGTGACCCTGCCTACCGCCTTAGGCGGGACCCCGCTAGCACCGCAGGTGCGTAGCGGTTGGTAGTAAGGCAAGGGTCTGTCCCGATATTTTCAAAATATTTTATTTTGGTAAAATATCGAGGATTCACGATTTTTCAAATTTGGGAATGATGGCCACGTAGCCAAGTAGTAAGGCAGAGGTCTGCAAAACCTCTATGCGCGAGTGCAATTCTCGCCGTGGCCTCTATGTTGTTAAAGTTCCCGCAAGCTACGTTTTCTATCCAATAGCTTGGAAACACTTAATTAAATAATTTGGTGTTTGAAAATTGATTCCCA
>Ga0209211_10012042_pt1 | contig 10943 bp, 9 predicted proteins | sample RifGroA2_FD_183992 | JGI IMG/M metagenome (GOLD analysis project Ga0209211, IMG submission 183992) | Groundwater microbial communities from Rifle, Colorado, USA - Groundwater A2 (SPAdes) (version 2) | ecosystem: Environmental > Aquatic > Deep subsurface > Groundwater | place: Rifle, Colorado...
ATTTGCGCGAGATGAAAACGCTGCTGGCCTGGTCCCCCGCCAGTGGACGCCCCGCGCGTTTTCTGCGTCCCAATACGGCGCAGGCCAGCCTGCGCCTGGCAGCGGTGCAGCAGTTGGCGCAATCGGCGGGCTTGCCCCACCTGCGCGAATACGTGATTGGATCGTACGTCGTCCTCTACGCCCATTCAGACACTGAAGTCGTTCTGCTCTCGCTCAAGCACCACCGGCAACTCACCTACATCACGCTTCAATGAACATTGTTCATTTCGACCGACCCCACGCGGGGCACTTCATTACCGAGTTTTCGCAGACCTACAGCGAGGCAGGGCTGGCGCAAAGCAAGCTATGGCCGAAGGGCACCATCTGCATCACCATCGCTGCGAATATTGCCGAAACCGGTATTTTGGGTTTCGATGCCTGTTTTCCAGATAGTGTCATTGGCGTTGTGCCAAGTCCGGCTGAAGCTGATGTTGGCTTCGTTGAATACTTGTTGCAGTCCTTCAAAGTTCGCATTAAAGCCTTGGGGCAAGGTAGCGCGCAGGCCAACATCAACATGGGCACCTTTGAGAACGAACGATTTCCGTTTCCCAGCGTAGCGGAACAAAGGGAAATCGTCGCCAAGCTCGATGATCTGAGTGAACAAACCCAGCGTCTCGAATCCATCTATCAGCAAAAACTCACCGCCCTCGACGAACTGAAAAAATCCTTGCTATCCAAGGCGTTCAGCGGCGCGTTGTGAAATAAATTTGACCAAATCGAACGATTCGACTAAATTGCACGAATAAACCCCATCCTGCAAGGAGCGTCGCGATGCAAACTTTTACCGCCAATGAAGCCAAAACCCGGTTCGGGGAGTTTCTGGATCGGGCGCAGCGCGAGCCAGTGGGCGTACTCAAACATGACCGCCTGGTGGGTGTGATGGTCAGCGTGCAAGACTTTGAAGCCATGCGCGTTTTTTATGCCGACCGCTTGCGAAAAACCATGCGAGAGATTGCTGACGGTGCCACTGCTGCCGGACTGACGGAGGAGAAGTTGGCCAAATTGCTCGCCGATGAAAGTTGATCCTACCGCCCAGGCACGCCATACGCTGGCAGTGATCGACACCAATGTACTGTTGAGCGCGGCACTATCCTCCAGCGGCGCGCCCGCCCGCTTGGTCGATCACTTGCTGGTGGTTGGCAAGTTGGTGTTTTCGGCAGCGACCTTTGCCGAGCTAGAAACGCGCATCTGGTTGCCGAAATTCGACCGTTACATCACGCTGGAGCAGCGAAAAGCATTTCTAAACGACCTGAGTTCCGCCGCTTTTTGGGTCAATGTGCCACCTTTGGTTGCCGCCAAGGCCTACAGCCACGATGCGGATGATGACAAATTCATCCATACGGCACTTGCTGCCCAAGTTGTCTGGCTGATCACGGGCGACAAGGACTTGCTGGTTCTGGCTGAAACCATGCTGCCACTGGGTGTGCGCATCCTTTCCCCTTCTGATGCCATCGCTTCGCCCGCATTTTTGCCCCTTCTGTGACCGGCACAAACTTTATGAACGAAGCCGAAACCCGCGCCCGGAACATATTGACCCCGCCCTGAAGGCCGCAGGCTGGGGCGTGGTGGAGGGCAGTCGCATACTGCGAGAGCACGGCATCACGCAAGGGCGCCTGCTGGGCGGCGGCAAGCGGGCCAAGGCCGAGATTGCCGACTATGTGCTGGTCTACCGCAACACCAAGCTGGCCACGATCGAAGCCAAGGCCTGGGACAAGCCCTACACCGAAGGCGTCGGTCAGACCAAGAGCTACGCCACCAAGCTGGCCGTGCGGTTTGCCTATGCCACCAATGGCCAGAAGATTTACAGCATTGACATGGCCACCGGCACGGAGGGCGACCTGGCGCAATACCCCAGCCCGGACGCGCTGTGGGCTTTGACCTTTGCCGAGGCCGACCAGGCCAGCGCCGCCTGGCGCGACTCTTTTGCGGCCGTGCCGTTTGAGGACAAGGGCGGTTCATGGGCGATACGTTACTACCAGGAAATTGCCGTTGACCGTGTGCTGGCGCGTATAGCCGCCGGGCACAATCGCATTTTGTTGACACTGGCCACCGGCACCGGTAAAACCTCGATAGCTTTTCAGATTGCCTGGAAGCTCTTCAAGTCCCGCTGGACGTTAGCTCGGGACGGCGCCCGCCAGCCCCGCGTGCTGTTTTTGGCTGACCGCAACAACCTGGCCGGTCAAGCCTTCAACGACTTCAAAGGGTTTGCAGCATTTGATGAACGTGCGTTGGTTCGCATCAAACCCGAGGAGATCACCAAAGCGGGCAAGGTACCGAAGAATGGTGCGGTTTTTTTCACCATCTTCCAGACTTTCATGAGCGGCCCCGAAAAAGATGGTCAACCGTCGCCGTACTTTGGCGCCTACCCGCCGGACTTCTTTGACTTCATCGTGATTGACGAATGCCACCGGGGCGGTGCCAATGACGAAGGCAACTGGCGCGCCATCCTGGACTACTTTGCGCCCGCCGTGCAACTCGGCCTGACGGCCACCCCCAAGCGCACCATCAACGCCAACACCTATGCTTATTTTGGTGAGCCGGTGTATGTTTACTCGCTCAAGGAAGGCATCAACGACGGTTTTCTGACCCCGTTCAAGGTCAAGCAAATTGCCACCACCATTGATGACTACACCTATACCCCCGATGACGCCGTGGTGGCGGGTGAGGTCGAGCCCGGCAAGCGTTATGTGGAGAATGAGTTCAACCGCGTCATCGTGATCCCCGAGCGCGAGGCCTACCGGGTCAAGTTGCTGATGGGCATGATCGACCAGCGCGAGAAAACCATCGTCTTCTGCGCCACTCAGGCCCATGCGCTGATGGTGCGCGACCTGATCAACCAGAATAAAACCAGCACCGACCCCATGTACTGCGTGCGCGTCACGGCCGACGAGGGTGCACGCGGTGATGAGGCCCTGCGCGCCTTCCAGGACAACGAGAAGACCATCCCGACCATCCTGACCACGTCACAAAAGCTGTCCACCGGCGTGGATGCCCGCAACGTGCGCAACATCGTGCTGATGCGACCGGTAGGCTCGATGATCGAGTTCAAGCAGATCATCGGCCGTGGCACGCGCCTTTTCGACGGCAAGGACTACTTCACGATTTATGACTTTGTGCGGGCGCACCACCACTTTCAAGATCCCCAGTGGGATGGCGAACCAGAGGAACCGGAAGCGCCCGGGGAAGCCACACCCAAGACCAACGAGGTGCGCGAGCCACAAGCCGACTATTTGCCGCAACCGCCCGAGCGTGCCGTCAAGATCGAAGTCAAGCTGGCCGATGGCAAGGCGCGCCAAATCCAGAGCATGATGGCCACCACGTTCTGGCGCGCCGACGGCACGCCGATGTCAGCCGCGCAGTTTCTGGAAAGCCTGTACGGCATGCTGCCCGAGTTCTTCAAAAACGAAGACGAGCTGCGTACCATCTGGAGTTCCCCCGACACGCGCAAGAAGTTGCTGGAGGGCTTGGCTGAAAAAGGCTTCAGCAAGGAGCCGCTGGCCGAAATGCAGAAAGCCATCGAAGCCGAAAACAGTGACCTGTTCGACGTGCTGGCCTATGTGGCGTTTGCTGCCGCCACTGAGACCCGTGCCCAGCGCGCCGACATGGCCAAAGCCGAGGCCCATCAACACTACAACGACCGCCAGCAGGCGTTCCTGGACTTTGTGCTGGCGCAGTATGTGACGCAGGGCGTGGACGAGCTGGACGCCGACAAACTGACCCCGCTGCTGCGGCTCAAGTACCACAATGCGATCTCGGACGCGGTGGCGGACTTGGGCGGCACAACGCAGATTCGGGCCATGTTTGTGGGTTTTTAGAAGTACCTGTATGCGGATGACCCGAGCCAGCGGCGCGGGTGACGGTCTGAGTCAATTGAGGTCACGAGACGGCTTGTGCCATTCAAGTGACGCACAATGGACCAAGAATAATTATCAGTTTAGGGAGAAGGCTCAATGGCCCGTAGAAAGAAAAGCAGTCCTGCAGAGGACCTGGTGGAATTGGTCGCCTTAATGCCTTGGTGGGCAGGGTGTGTACTGGCCCTGGTGTCATATCTGTGGCTGCACGGCGTGGCAACACATGAAGTCGTCGCATTGATCGCCCCCGGGCAGGTCGGCACAGTCGTGACCCAGACCGTTTGGAAATCACTGGCGACGGTTGGGCAGTATCTGCTGCCATTGCTTTGCCTCATGGGTGCAGCGACGTCTGCATACGGCCGATCCAAACGGAAAAGTCTTGTTTCCAACGTGGTTAGCAGCGCGTCAGCCAATGCGCTGAACAACATGAGCTGGCAGGAGTTCGAACTTTTGGTCGGCGAAGGATTTCGCCAGCAAGGCTACCAGGTGATTGAAAACGGCGGCGGTGGTGCCGACGGCGGTGTTGACCTGGTGCTGCGCAAAGGCGGCGACAAGTTTCTGGTTCAGTGCAAGCAGTGGAAAGCGTTCACCGTGGGTGTCACGGTGGTGCGCGAACTCTATGACGTCATGGCTGGCAACGGCGCAGCCGGTGGTTTTGTGGTGACCTCCGGGCGCTTCACCGACGATGCCAAAGCCTTTGCCAGCGGGCGCATAGGGCAAACCAATTTCGTCATCCAAGAGTGAACCGCCATGCATATTCGACTTCTGATAACCCCTGCTTTGATCTGCACAGCCATGGTTGCGCTGCACGGCTATGCGCAAAAGCTCCCACCTGCGTCCAGAACCGTCTTCAAGTGTCAGGAGGCCGGAAAGACGGTCTACTCAGACGCGCCATGTATGGGCGCACAGGTCATCGACGTGGAGCCGACTCGTGGGCTCAATAAGTCGTCAGGCCGCGTTCAGATTGGCGCTGACGTGCAGCACGAGCAACACCGGGAGATGATTGCGGAAGCTCTTCGCCCACTCACTGGCCTGGATGCAAAGCAGCTGGCGGTGCAGGGCCGTCGACACAAGCTCAATTTGGACGATCAAAAGGAATGCCGTCGTCTGGATGGCGATATACCGGCGGCGCACCAGGATGAGAAGAAGGCGACACAGTCGGACCTGAAAGATGTTCAGATGAAGCTGTATCAGTTGCGCAAACGTTTTCAGGCACTGGGGTGCTAGGTTCGGAGCTTGGGCTCGGTCCAAGAATGCGCGAACCCATTGTTGCCAATGCAGGAATGCAAACGCAAGCGCCGCAAAGAATTTCCATTCGCCTGATCGTTGACAGTCAACATCTTGTCAGCACAAGCTCTTCACATCACCATCGCTTCGAGGCGGAAAATGCCTGCAGATGCTCGGATCTCTTTCATGTGACCATGACCTGGAAGAATCTTGGTTTCTATCGTCACAAGTCCGACTTGTGCCAACTGGTCTACATCACGTTTGACGGCGCTGCGATCGCGATGCAGTCGCCCAGCGATGACTGTGATCGAGCCTGGTTCACCCTTGACACTGCGGAACACGTCAAGTCGACTGGCAGTCAGCAGGCGCAGGAGATCGGCAGGATCTTCAAAGCTGACAGTGCGCTCCTCTGGCATCGGTTGACCAGCGTCAGCCAATCTTGCCAACTCGTTCCCTCTGCGAAAGAAATCTTGTTCGTTACCTACTTTAAGGGTGACATTTTTCATGCTGTGCTCCTAAGTGCAGTCCAATCGGTCTGGAACTGATCTTCAATGTCGTCAAAACTCGTGAATTCAACCGCAGCCACAACGCCGAAATAGTGCCGGTGGTGATACCCATGCTGGTTGTCAAAACCGACCACGCGTCCGTTATCGGCGCCGTGCAGTGAATGATTGATGTACGCAAGGTTGTAACGAGTCACCTGACCTTGCGCATCAACCCAAATTTCACGTCGAAGCTGACCATTCCCACGCTTTTGCGTAATGTGGTGCGTATCGTCGACAATTTTTCGATCAGCCATGACATATATTATCACGGCTGACTCCATGGCATGTATTGAATTGTCGGACTGCAGGGCTCATTGAGATGGCTCCCAACATCGGCTCAGTCGCTTGACCATCAGCAGCGTGACGAGGATTTCGACGACTGCAGTCCCCGTTTTCGACCAGCTTGCAACATATATGAGTGGCGGGTATCGGCGGTTGAGATTTCATAGATGGACTTGCGCGACACCCGAATGTGGCGAGCGTCTCTGACGTGCCCTTTGTAGTCGGTCGCTGGTCCGCGCATAGGTGACTGCAATGGAAATCGAACCTGCCGTTCAGTTTCTTCCATCAATAGGTGGCCCGACCAGAGGCCGTCTGTCGCGGGAAGCGATCTTGTGGCTTTCAAGAACCGACAAATGCTGCGACTACCAGGTAGCTTATCCGCATAAATTGAAACGGTTCAGAGAGTGTGGCAACACAGATGACCAACGAGTCGGCAATACACATCGGCGAAAATCGCCGCAATGAACACAACTTCTCAAAATGTGACGCCAATCGAACTAACCCGAACATTTTCCGCTACGCCAGACATGCGGGATGATGGCGAAGACTGGAGTAACTACCTCGGCTCGGCGAAGGGAAGGCTCACCTGGAAAGACCTGCGAGACAAGCCCCTTACTGTGGTTCTTGGCCAAGCAGGCATTGGGAAAACGGTTGAGTTCGAACTTGAAGTCCAAAGGCTGAGAAGCGCTGGCAAGGCGGCGTTCTTCGTCGCGTTGAATCAGCTGGTCAATCCACAATCCTGGAGCCGTGCACTTGCGGAGTCTTACGACGGCTACGAGCAGTGGAAGGTGTCAAAGGAAACGGCGTACTTCTTTCTTGACGCAGTGGACGAGGCTCGCCTCAAAGGACAGGCCGACTTTGAACAAGCACTCTCTGAGGTGCTCTTGGCTTTGGGAAAGTGCATGTCCCGAGTGCGCTTCGTCATCTCTTCACGCCCGACAGACTGGTCAATCCACGGTGTCAGCGCGGCCGTTGATAAATACCTCGGAAAGCCAATTGCAACTGCCCTTTCCGTATTGAACGAGGCTCCGGCATCCGCAATTGGCAAGAGCGGCACGACGGTCAACGTCGTGCGGTTGCCGGCTGCGGATGCCATCGAGCCGCTTGTCGCCTCCCTTGAGCCACTCTCCATTTCGGAAGCGAAGAGACTTGCTGAAGCATTTGACGTTCAAGAAGCCAAGGCCTTCTGGGATACGGTCTCCGATGGCAGCTATGCATTCATGGCCACGCGCCCCCTTGATCTGGGATGGATGGTTCGCCTCTGGAATGAGAAGCGCAGCCTGGGAACCTACCGTGAACTCATCGAGTTCAACATCGAGAACAGGTTGACCGAGGTGAATCCGAGCTACCTCGCCGCAGGTGCCGTGCTCTCTCAGGATCAGTTGCGCATGGGTTCGGAAGAGCTTGCAGCCGCAGCGGAGCTTTCAGGTCGCGCCTACATCGCGACTGAATATGCGCCAACGGTCAGGGCCGACGAAGTTGCGCCGTCGTCTGTGCTCTCAGGCTGGAAACCAAACGAAGTCGCGCGACTGCTTTCCGTCGCAGTTTTCGATGAAGCAACCTTTGGGAGGGTTCGGTTTCACCACCGGACCACACGAGCGTACCTGGCAGCGTGTTGGGTGAACCGCCAGCTCGTCATCGGGGTTCCGTTTCATCGTGTGCTTACTCTCTTTGCCGCGTCACCCTTCGGCACCGCCGTGCTTATTCCTAGCCGCCGCTGGGCGCTTTGCTGGCTTGCGGCCATCAATGTCGAGGCACGAGAGTGGCTAACCCGGCACTTTCCAGAAATGCTCTTGTTTGACGGTGACCCAGAGGCCTGGGATTCTTTGTCCGCAGATCGCGCCTTCATGGCGTATGTCCAACGACTGAAGAGCGGACTCAGAACGGACTGGTACAACGATCAAAGCGAGTTTCGCCGCGTAGGCCGGACGCTGTCGCCGGGCCTCGTTGCTGGCCTGCTGGCGACGCCTGAGCTGCCCGTCCGGGTTACGACAGCGCTGCTGCCCATCGCGAAGCACGGTCGCCTGACGGATTGCGCCGAGGTAGTGTTCTCCATCTACAAGAACATTGCAGCGAGCCAGCGCGAGCGTCGATATGCGCTGGAGGTCCTGGAGACGATAGCGACGCCCGAGCAGCGCGTAGCCATCAAAGGGGACCTTGTTTCGGGCCTTCTTACCTCCAACGCACTCATCGCATCGGCACTGCCCACCACCGATTGGCAGGGGCTGAGCATCGCGCAACTGGTCGCAATCTTCATGCAAACCACGTCCGAGGAACGCTACGGAGGCGGGTCCATGGCACAGACCCTCAAGGAAGACCTGCTTCCGGTGGCTACTGCTACCTCGGCGGAGATGCTGTTGCGTGCGGTGCTTGAGGCGCTGCCGAAGCCGGAAGCGGAGAAGCGATTCGCACGATTCTCGGACTCAGACCAGCCCGAACGGGCATGGCTTTTGGATGTACTGCCGGATTGCTTCGAGCGCTTGCTCACGCTACTGCCCCAGACGCACGGCGACTATCCCGACTGCTGCATAGAAGCGGCCGAACGGCTTGAGGCGTTGCGTGACAGCGGATTCATCGACCGCGAGGAGTTCGGACGCATTCACATCCTTGTTGCCGAGCACTCAGGGCTTCGCTGGCAGATCGCACTAGAGATTGCGCAGTCCGAAAACATCATTCATTCGACCAGCCGGCTCACCTGGGGAACGAATTGCCTTGTGAATTTTGAAGCTGCCGATATGCCTGAACTGATATTGCGGGCGAATGATATGGTTGCCGGCCAAGACACGCGCAACATTTGGTTCGCCGTTGGCATGGAGGTCGCCTTCCGAGGTCTAAAGGGACGCTCGCGCACCGAGTCATTGGCGGAATTGGTTTCCGGTCCCGATAGCACGGCGCGGCAAGTCCAAGTTGACACTCAACATGCAAGATGGGCGGATGGTGTCAAGCACCGACGTACCTGGAAGGCTGAGGACGCTCTTCAAAAGCGAGAGCGACAGGTTCAGCATGAAGCCCACAGGGCGCAACTAGTGAACGACGTAGAGTGCATTCGCGACGCGAGTCACATGGGGTCACTCCACTGGCTGATTCACTACTCCTATGAGCACGCAGGTCGCACGACCTTCACGCGCGTGAACTACGAAGTGATTTCGAGAGATTTCGGTCAAGCCGTCGCACTTGCGCTCGCCGTCGGCCTCAAGGTGGTGTGGGCTGCTGCTGAAGCCCCGAACCCAGCGGATTACAAGGATGGTGCACTGCCTTGGGAGGCGCTCACAGCGTTGGCCGGCTTGCATACGCTGCTGGACGAAGGCATAAATATCGCGTCACTGACGGATGCCGATGCGGGCCGGGCAGCCAAACTGGCTGTGTGGGAGTTGAACGGCCCACCAGACTGGTTCGAGCCGCTGGCCAAAGCGCATGGGCCCGTGGTTTCAGAAGCCCTTCGACCATGGATTGAGAGCGAAGCTCAGCTTACGACCGATGCGCATCATTTGCGAGGCGGGCTGGAGATGGCACTTCGATGCTCCACTGCGGTTCGTACTGCGCTACTGGCTCCCTTGGTTCCGATGCTCAAGGATGGACGCATCGAGCGCCCAGAAACATTGAAGGAGCTTGTCAAGGCCCTTCGTGCGGGTGGACTCATCGCCGCCGACGTTCTCTCCGACCTCTGTCGTGCCCGGGTTGTCACCTCAATATCGCCAGACGGTTTGGTTGGCGAGACGTATTGGCTGCACACCTGGCTGGAAGAAGATCCTGCGTCCGCATGGGGTTGGTTTGAGCAACACGTCGCCAGTTCGCCCGCTGTAACAGGCGAGCTCGTGAAGGCGTTTGCCAAGATGGCCCAAGACTGCAAATGGGTCAAGCAACCCGCCGATGCAGCTTCGATTGCCGTTCTTCTTCGGCTCCATAGCCTTCTTACCCAGTCCCAGCCGTCACCTGGCGCTCCGGTTGACCCCGAGGACGCGGGAACATTCGGTCATGTCGTTACCGAGCTTCGCTCAAGAATCCCGAACGTACTCGTCCAGTCAAGAGGAGCTGCGGCACACCGAGCGCTGGTTCATCTGATGGAGGCAGAGGCTCTCCCCAACACGAAGCAGTGGCTTGCAGCTCAAGTTGCCGCGCACGCCGCGCGTGAGGCCTCGGAGTCTTCGCAACTCGAACCATGTGACCTCAGCGATATTGGCTCGCCGTTCGTCGCAGCCCCGAAGAACGAATCCCAACTCTTCGTGCAGGTAATGGCCCGGTTGGAGGAGGTGCGCAAAGGCACTGAGGAGGGCCCGTTCAGTGACCGAGCCCTGTTCAGCCCGGGTATGCCGGAGGCGCATCTACAGAGTTGGCTGGCGGCGCGCTTCTCGGAAACGAAAAATCGGCGGTTCACTGTCACTCGCGAGGAGCAGGTGGACGACGACAAGGAGCCGGATATCCAGCTCGGATGCCCGCAAGGTAAGGTTTGCGTCGAGATAAAACCGTTGGACAAAGGCCGTGGCTACTCTGCGAACTCACTGACAGAAACGCTGCGAGTACAAATCGTGAAACAGTACCTGAGGGGATTCAACAGTACCCACGGCATCCTGGTGCTTTTCAGACTGGATGACAAGACATGGAATATTCCCGGCGGCAAAACGAGGCAGCCGTTCTCTGCGCTCGTTGAGTATTTGCAGTCGCAGGCCGATATCATAAAAAATGAGTCACCTGACGTGGTTGCTCTTCAGATCGTTGGTATCAATTGTGTGATTTGAGATTGCTGATTCCTCAAATCTGCGGAGAACATCGACTTTCGTGGGCAGAGAAAGATCTCGTTCGGTCACTGCGGACCTGCGGTAGTGGGCTTGTATCGTTCAATCCACAGCAAATGAAGGTAGCCGCATTGCCATGGTGAATGACAGGTGCTAGAGAAGCTGCAGTCGTTCATCTCCATGCTAGTCTGAAGTTCCCCCCAAAAAAAACCGAGTTTCCCCAATGAAACCCGTAGTAATTTCGGTTCCGTGCTCTGTCTACGGCG
>Ga0209211_10012043_pt1 | contig 10942 bp, 14 predicted proteins | sample RifGroA2_FD_183992 | JGI IMG/M metagenome (GOLD analysis project Ga0209211, IMG submission 183992) | Groundwater microbial communities from Rifle, Colorado, USA - Groundwater A2 (SPAdes) (version 2) | ecosystem: Environmental > Aquatic > Deep subsurface > Groundwater | place: Rifle, Colorado...
CAAGCGAATTTTTCAATATTAGTCAGCGCCTTTAAAGACGATTCTCGTCTATAATGGCGCCAGCATAATTGAAAAAATACGCCTGATTTTCAAATCAGGCGTATTTTTTCAAAGTTCTCTTAACACTCGCTGTACGTTATATGTCCCAACCCTCTCAAAAAACCTCATCCCCAAACATCAGTCCTAATCTGCTCTTTGGAAACGCCAAGGCTTTCGAGCATTGCAATCACGGATTTGACAAACTCATTCGGTCCGCATAAAAAACAGATTGTTTCCTTTGCATTTTCAATATTTTCCTTCAGGAAATCAGCGTCAATCCTTCCTGTTCTTCCGTTCCATTCCTCGCTGCTTTCTTCAGGCCTTGTTATTGTAACAGAATAATTGAAATTCCTGTTCCTGTTCTTTAATGATTCAATCTCTTTCCTGTATACTATCAGTTCAGGCTCTTTGACGCTGTAGAGCAATGTTATCCTGTTGCTTAGCTTTTTGTCTGCTGAATATCTTATTATTCCCATCAGCGGCGTTATGCCTGTGCCTCCCGCAACAAGCAGGAGATTGTTCTTAATGCTCTCATCAAAATAGAATTTGCCGTAAGGCCCTTTAAGCTTCAAAACCTCGCCGCCTTTCAGGGAAAACATTTTTTCTGTGAATTTAGCGACTTTGTCCAGAGCAAATTCAATGTACTTTTTGGTTTCAGGCGAAGATGCGATTGAGTAAGCCCTGCTGTATTTTATCTGGGGGTCATTGATGAAAGAAACCATCATGAACTGGCCGGGATAGAAATTAAAGTCCCTGTCTTTTGGATATTCAAACCTAAATGCCATTACATCAGGAGTTTCCTGAATAACCTTCAATAGCTTCAGATTGTATTCTTTTACAGGAGTCATTTTTTTGCGTTAATAATCTATATTTTATAAATTTATTTAGACAATGCGCTGATAACTTCCTCAGTATGCCCATTCACTTTCACTTTATAAAAAATCTTCTTTATAATCCCTTTTCCATCAATGATGAAAGTCGACCTTGTAATTCCCATGTATTTCCTTCCCAAGAAACTTTTCTCGCCATAGACGCCATATTCCTTTGCGATTTTATTGCCTGAGTCAACAATCAATGGAAAGTTCAATGAGTATTTTTCTGTGAATTTTTTATGAGATTCTATTGAATCGCCGCTTACACCTACAATTTCAGCATTTAATTTCCTGATTCCATTTATGTTGTCCCTGAAGCTGCATGCCTCTTTTGTGCAGCCCGGAGTGTCATCTTTGGGATAAAAATAAAGAACAAGATTTTTTCCTTTGAAGTCTGCCAATTTAATTTTATTTCCGCCAGTGTCTTCTGCCTCGAAATTCTTGGCTTTATCGCCTTCTTTTAAGTGAGTCATTTTTTATACCTCATTTCTTAGTCCTGCTTTTTAATAAGACTTTTTCATTCTCTAAATCATATCTTTCATGCCCTTTTTGAACAACTATCCTTACAGCAGATTCAATAGATTTTACTTTGCCGCCAATGCCATAAGAAAATGCAACATTGCCTTTAAGGTTTAAATCCAGCAGTTCTGCTATGGATTTAGGGATTGCAGAAATATCTGCTCCGGAATCAAGCAGTACCACAGTATCAAAACTCTCTTTCCCTATAAGGGTTATAGGAATCGAAGGCGTTTTAACCAGAGTTCCGTCAGGCCTCTTAATACTTTTGTATCTAAAATTAATTGTCATCTTAGAATATCATAGTTTCTTTTTCAGGAACTTTTGTCAGCAATGGCATGTGTCCTGGACATAGCTTTTTTGCTTCTTCAAATACCTTCTTAGGGTTGTCGCCGCTTGATATAAGCCTGCTATTGCAAATAGCAATCCATTTGCCAATATAATCCTCCAAATCCAATTTCATAAAAATTTTATAGTTTTGCTCCATTTTGGCTCACATAAGCTATGCTATTACTGGTGTTCAAATATTTAACTGTGCTATAATTGAATCATTTTGCCCAGTCCGCAATTGCGCCTTTTCCTCCTGTAAGATAGCTATAGCACTGCAGGGCTGCTGTTGCGCCTTCGCCTGCTGAAATGACTGTCTGCTTATATGGCGTGTTTGTAACATCTCCTGCTGCAAAAATACCCTGACAGGAAGTCTCTCCCCTATCATTCTTTATAACTTCTCCTGAGTCATTTAACTTGACAAGGTGAGCAACCATTTTTGTATCAACAACATACCCAATCTCAATAAATACTCCGTCAACTTTATGCTCCTTTGTTTTCTTTGTTTTCGGATTTTCAATCACAACGCTTTCGACATTTTTATTGCCTTTGATTTCCTTCACAGCGCTGCTCAATTCCTGGACTACGTTTTTATTTTCCTTCAGTTTTTTAACTGTTATTTCATCTGCCCTGAAAGAATCTCTCCTGTGAATCAGGTAAACCTTATTTGCAATTTTCGCCAGTTCAAGAGCCCCCTCAACAGCGGAATTTCCCCCCCCTACAACAGCAACGTCTCTTTTTTTGAAGAAAGGGGCATCGCAGGTAACGCAAGTGGAAACTCCCCTTCCCATAAACTTCTTTTCTCCCGGAACTCCAAGTTCCCTTGAGACTTTGCCGTAGGCAAGAATCAATGATTTTGACTCGTAGTTTTCGCCTGTGTCAAGCGCAATCCTAAATTGCTTTTCCTTCAGCTTTTCAACTTTGACGGCCTTGCCCATTTTCAGTTCTGCGCCGAATCCAACAGCCTCATTCTTGAAGCGCTCCATTAAAGCAGGGCCTGGTATTGAGCCTGTGCCTGGATAATTCTCTATGTTGTTGGTAAGGCTGGTCTGTCCGCCAACGTCATAGCTGACAATAATGGTTTTAAGCATCTTCCTGCAGGTGTATATTGCTGCCGTCAATCCTGCTGCTCCCGCGCCTATTATGATGACGTCGTACATAATTGATGGTGCTTTGGTTTTATTTTATAAATATATCTTTTATTATTTTCTTTGAAGCATTGAGTAAAACTCTGATAATACGTCTCCGCTTAAGTAGAATTTGCTGCTTATCAGCTCATTAACAATTTCTATTGCTTCCTCTTTGTTTTTTATAATCCCCTGCTTTAATGCCAGCAAAATGGCGTACAATATGCCGTGGCATTCTGCGCCTAAAAAAGAATTTGCAATGAAAACTGCCTTTTTGTCATCAATAATTAAAATCTGCCTTAATTCCAAAGCCAGGCTGATGGAACTTGCCTCTCCAACACCCAAAATATTGTTAATCTCGCGAGCCTTTCTGATAACAATCCATTTTTCTTCAACAGCCTTTTTGATTGTTATTGCCTCTTCACTTAGAGGCTTAGAAATAACTTCGCCGTAAACCTGTTCTGTAATAAAAACGTCATCAAACAGCTTGTGCAGAATAGCCAACCTGCCTATTTTTGCAAGCGCTATTGCTGATGAAGAATCAATTACTGCCACTTTTATCCCACGCAGCCTTAAAATCGCGCATTAAATCTTCTTTTGTGTAATTAACCGGAATTTTGCGCTTTGCTGCTTCTTCCATAAAGTCTGATAATGGAATTCTAGCCAACTCTGCAGCTTTTCCAAGACTCGCGTTTCTTTTCGCATATTCACTTAATGCATATTCCAGTCTTTTATGCCTTATGCCTTCTGCTAAAAGTTTTCTGATTATATCTGACTTGTCTGTCTGCTCCTGCCTCGCGAAAAATTCTATTTCCTTCTTAACGCCCTTTGGAACTCTTGCAATTACTCCTTCTGACATTTTGCTTAATCGTTTACATTGTATAGTTTTTGTAAACTACTATAAATAGTTTTCTATTTTATGTAGTTATTAGATAGTAGTTAAGATAGAAAGATTTATATATTAAAATATTTAGCCTCATTCCATGGATAATGATTTAAGAGAAAGAATAATTAAGCAATATGGGAGTTTTATTGCTCCAATTGTAGGAATGAATACTACATTAGCTAATAAATTAGTTAAGGGTTTGGAGGATATTCTTCAAAATGAATTTAAAACCACACCAGCAGATTTTAAAGATACTAAAGGAAAACAGTATAGTTCAAAATTAGGACCCCCATTACCTTCTGGGAATAGATATACAACTGAAGAGGTTTTGGAAATGTATGTTAAGGATTTTATAGACGAACATCGCAAATTACCAGGTACCAAACGAACTTTAGAGCGACTTTTTAGAAATGTAGCTGAATACCTTATTGAAGGAGGATATAATGCACATCCTTATACTGTTAAAGTTAAAGATGCAATTGCAATGCCTCTTCAAATGGTTAAAAAGCTAAGAAATGTAGGGAAGAAAAGTATTTCAGAAGTTAATGAATTACTGCAGACAAATTATGGCTTAACATTAGGAATGGAATTAAAAGGGGTATCTGGTGAGTATATCTTAAAAGAAGGTCCTGAAATTAATGGTAGAAGCTATACAACTAAAGATGTTTTGTCCATGACTACTGACGAATTTCTCAGGGTACATGCAGAATTTCTTCCTCAGGGTTTTGAGTATTTGGATTATTTCTCATGGGCTAGAAAATATCTAATTGAATTTGGTAGAATAAGTGATACGACAAGCCTGACCATGAGAGAGATAATTCAAAGAACTCCTGAGTATTTTAAATTTACTGGCGAGCCAGATAAAAATCCAGTAAAACCTCTAAATGTATTTCTACAGGAAAATTATAATCTAAGACTAGGAACATTATTTTTAAAAGATCGTAAATAGTATCCTTTTGTGAGCGTAAGTTCGCATTAACTGAGATACATATAGGCAAAAGGATTGTTGTATTTGATTATTTCTCCCATCCCCTCAAGACCTCAATCAGCAGCCTCACAGGCACTCCAGTCGAGCCTTTTGCGTAAATCCCTGAGTCCATCTTCGCCCATGAAGTAGATGCAATATCCAAATGCGCCCATGGCGTATTCCCAACAAAATTTTTCAGGAAAATTCCGCCGATTATTGTGCCTGCGCCTCCTTCTTCATTAAGATGCTTTATGTCGGCAATTTCGCTTTTCAATAGCTCAGCGTACTCCTCCCACAAAGGCAACTCCCAAACTTTATCAAGGCTTGCTTTCGAGGCTTCTTTTATTTTGCCCAGCAGTTTTTCATCATTTCCCATTATTGGCGTGCCGACACTGCCTAAGATTACCATTGTTGCGCCTGTCAAGGTGGCAATGTCAATGATTGCTTTTGGATTGTATTTGTTGGCATAAGCCAGCGCATCTGCAAGAATCATCCTGCCTTCTGCATCGGTGTTCTTCACTTCAACAGTCATTCCGTTATAAGCTTTTAATATATCATCGGGTCTGTAAGAGCCGGCGTCAGGCATATTCTCGCATAATGGAGTTATTGAAACAATATTAATTGGCAGCTTCAACAAGGCGCATGCCTCAATTGTGTGGATGGCAATTACAGCCCCTGTCTTGTCGCCCTTCATTGTCGTCATGCCCGGGTATGGCTTTATGTTCAGCCCTCCTGAATCAAAGGTTATGCCCTTGCCAACCAAAACAACAGGCTTATCGCTTTTTCCAGCGCCGTTGTATTCAAGAACAACAAGCCTTGGCTCATTTTTGCTGCCCTGCGCAACTGCAAGGAAGCAGCCCATCTTCAGCTTTTCAATGTCGTGCTTGTTAAGAATAGCGCATTTTAACCCTGATTTTTTTGCAAGCTCTTTTGCATAATTTGCGAAGTATTCCGGATTTGCTATATTCGGAGGGGTGTTTGCAAGATCTCTTGATTTAACAATAGAATTGGATATAATCCTTGATTGGCTTATTGCGGCATCGTGATTCTTGTCTGAGAGCAAAAAAACCTCATCCGCATTCTTTATCTTGTCAAGCTCTTTTGTCCTGAAGTCAATGAACTGGTGCAGCCCAAGGGCAGCGCTTATTGCAACGTTTTCAGCGATTTGAGCTTCATCATAACCAGAGGATGCAAAAGAAGGCAATAAAACGCCGAACTTTCCAATGTTTGAATCCCTCAATCTCTTTGATATTTCAGCAATCAGCGAATTCAATTTCTCCAGCTTGTATTCCTTCTCCTCGCCAAGCCCTGCAAGAAGGATGTATTTCAGGCTGCCTTTATTTATGAAAAGATTTCTTGTTTCGCCGTATTCTGCCTTGAAGTCTCCGCTTTTGAGGCAGTCAGATATTGCATTCCCTGCTCTTTCATTTGCTTTTTTGGCAGAATCGTCCAGATTTTTGCCCTTGAAAATTCCAATAATAAGAGTGCTATAAGACGCTTTGTCAAGGCTTAAAGGAGAATAGGTTATCTTGGACTCTTTTTTGGTTTCTGGCATAATAAAGATGAATTGAGGGATTTATTTATTAATATTTCTATTACTATTATTTTCTATATTGAAAATAATTTTATTCTATGCAAAATAGTAAAATTTAAATAGTTCATTCAACTGAAAGATTTATATTAAAAAGCTTTCATTATAATGAAAGAAAATTAGAAACAAATGATTAACAAAACAACTGCAAGAGAAATAATTGATACATCAATAAACGAAATAAAGAATAAGAGAATAGTGCATAGGGAAGAGGTAGGAACTCTTAAAGAATATCTTGACTATAAACATATTGTTACTATAAGCGGAGTTAGAAGATGCGGCAAGACATATTTGCTTTTTCAGATGATAAAGATGCTAATAGGAGAGGGAAAAAATGCCATATATATAAATTTTGAAGATCCAAGATTTAATGATAGTGTTGAGCAATTGGATGTCCTTTACAAAACTTTTCTTGAATATGCGGATAAAGAGGGAAGGATATACTTTTTCCTGGATGAAGTGCAGAATATTAAAAAATGGGAAAAGTGGCTTGCTGCAATGTACGAGAAAAACATAAAATTCTTTGTTTCTGGGTCTAATGCGTCGTTTCTTACAGGGGAATTTTCAAAAAGTTTGGCAGGCAGGCACAAGCTTGTAAGCATTTACCCCTTAAGCTTCAAGCAATTTGTCTTTTTTAAGGATAGCTCGCTTATGGACGAGAAAAAGTGGTACGTAACAGAAGAAATGAGCAAGATAAAAAAGCTGCTTAGTGAGTATTGCCATTATGGAGGTTTCCCAGAGGTTATTTTTAACGGCAGAAAGGACATTTTAAGTGGTTATTTTGGAGATATATTAACTAAAGACATAATCTCAAGGTATAATATAAAATTTAAGCAGTCTCTGAAGGAGCTTGCCGTTTTTCTGCTGACAAATATATCCTCCTCCCACAGTCTTTATTCACTTAATAAAACAGTTCAGGCAAGAAGCATAAATACAATTAAAAATTATCTAATGTTCCTTGAGGATGCTTATTTGCTAATTAAACTACCTTTTTTTTCATTTTCATTAAGGAGACAGTTAGCCAATCCTTTTAAGGTATATTCCATTGACGTAGGAATGAGGAATGCTGTAAGCTTCAGATTTAATGAGGATACTGGGAAAATATATGAAAACTTAGTCGCAATAGAGCTAGTAAAAAAATTTGGAAAGGGAAACATATTCTACTGGAAATCCTCAAAGCACGAAGAAGTTGATTTTGCAATAAAAAAAGGACTAAAAATAGATAAGCTAATTCAAGTTTGTTATAGCTTGGATAATCCAGAGGTAAAAAAGAGAGAGATTAAGGCATTGCTAAAGGCAAGCAGGGAATTTAAATGCAATGCCCTTTTTGTTATAACAGACGAATATGAGTCAAGGGATAACCTAAATGGAACAACGGTTGAGTTTATACCATTATGGAAGTGGTTGATTCAAGCCTCTATTTAACAAACTCAATATTCTCCATATTCCTAAAGATTTCATCGCCTGTAAGAAATCTGGCATTATGTTTTTTAGCAAGATTATATCCTATGCAGTCTATAAAAGATATTCTTTGCTTCAAGTTTTTGAATTTCATTTCTGCTGATTTGAGCAGAATGTCTTCATCATAATCCACATTAAATCCTAAAAATTTGCCAAAAATTTCTTTTGCTTCATTGCTTCTGCCTTCCCTGATAAGAAAATATGATAATTCCAGCAGATTAAGCCTGTTGAGAAGAACTTTAACATCTTTTTTATAAGGCTCATATCTTGGATTGCCCTTGCCTATTTCAATAAGCGCATAAGTGTCAAAATAATAGGCATCAGCCATCAAGCTCGCCCTCGTCAATTTCACGCATAATTTCGTCAGTGGATTTTTTAATGTCTTTGAGTCTGCCCCACATAAAGCCAAGATCATCTGATTTTTCGATTTGGATTTTTACAGTGTCATCTGGTGATATTTTTTCATTCCTGACTACTTCTTTGGGAATAATAACTGCAATAGAGCCTCCAAGTTTCCTTGTTTTTGTTATTAGTTCCATTTTTATTTAATGATTTAAATTATACTATTATAATATAATTTTATAAGTATAACTGATATATAACATTTTCTATTAGCTTGTATATGTTTATATTGTCTATATTGAAAATAAATATATAAATCAAAAAACGAAAGATTTATATAGAAGTTTAATTACTTATTAGTAATAACAAATTAGTGGTTCTTACAAGGCTGATTCAAAGCCAAAAAGAACCGAAAAGTTTATATATAAGTGCTACTATTATGTTGTAGTAACAAATTACAACGATAACAAAAACAAAATTTAAAAATAACAACAGTTTACAACAAACAATAGGGGTGGAAAGAAAAAATGGCAGAAGGCGGATTGGAAGCAAAAGTAGAAGAGTTTGATGGAATGATTAATTTTATTAAGGGTTTTCAGGATACTCCTGAGTTTACGAGATTTGCTGATGGCTTGAAGACAGAAGCTACAAGTTTCTATGATTCTCGTAAGGACGAGGCTGGTGTCTTGACAATGAGTGAAGATGGTGCTAAGGCGCTGGCAAAAAACCTGTTCGCTTATGCAACTAACCATATTGCTACAGTTTATTTGAAAATAAAGAATGGGGGCAAAGAGCCTGACCAGAGTGCTATTAGTGCGCTTAAGTCGCAAAAAGATCCATCAACTGGAAAACCACTTTTGGAAGGTGTAATGAGGGACCAGCTTGGAATGGATGAAGAGTCTCTCTATAACAATTTAAAATCTGCTGGACAAGTAACTGCGCAGAATATTGTGAGTTTGTATAACCCTGTTTTGGAGCAATTCTTCAATACATCTAGCGGTAAGAGGGCTGCAACACTCATTAAAGACAATGAAGATGCCGGAAATGCACTAGAGTACTTCAGGCGTTTAAAGGCACAAAATCCAAAAGCACTCAAAGGCGTAAGCATACCAGGTCATTTTACAAGTGTTGACCAGGTAAGAAGCTTGGGTGTACAGGTAGCAAGGCTATTGCCTCCTGACTACACTGCAAATCAGGCATCTGAATACAAGAAAGCTGCTTAAATTTTCTTTCTTTTTTCTTATAATTTTGTTTTAAGTGACGTTTTTCTCTTGTGCAAACTTTAAACAATTAAAATGGCAGCAATAAAAGGAAACGGACCTTCATATGAGGTATTAAGCAAGGATTATGTGTATAGGGGGTTCCCTGCTCTTAAGGGAATTGCGCAATTAGACCCTTCTATAATAAAATCCAGCCGCTCTAAGTATAAAATGGGCACTTTCTCTTTTGGATATAACAAAAATCCCCTCTACAATCCTGATGGAGATAACGTTGTTTTCAGGACATCAGGCAATGTTTTTGAAACTGCAAAAGCTGATTTTGAAAAATACGGCAATTTCTTTGGAAGGGATGATTTTGAAATAGAAGGATGGCTTGCTGCCGGAGAAAAAGCCTATCCAAATATTTTTAATGAGGTCTCTTACTTGCCTGATTTAGTAAGGCAATCAGGGCATTTCCATCCAGAAGGATTATGGCTTGGAGTTCCTTTAAGAATGTATTTCCCTAATAAAGGAGATACACCTGTAAATCTTTATACAAGGTCTACATGGTTTAATGTTCCAATAAATAAATTTGGGGTTAACTTATCAAAAGTAGCCAATGCCGAGAATTATATCAAAAATGCCATTCTTGATGTCAGGGAAATGCGCAGAGGGGATTTTAACCCTGAGATAGCTGCCTGGCTTGATTATATAAGCAAAAAAGGATTCAAGAATCCCGGCAAGCTGATAGAAATCGGTGTTGAAAAAGGTAATTTCTATGCTGCGACATATCCCGGCAAGTATATAACATTAGTCTTTCCAGAAGATTTTGAAGAAAAAATACAAGGGATAATGGAACAGTACGATCTTCATGGAGAGAGGGCAAAGCAGCTTGCCATTGACCAAATAATATTCCATGAGATTCACCACTTTTTTCCTAAAGGGTATGAAGGGTACAGCTTATTCAGGCGGTATATTGAGCATAGGGCAGGAAAGCTTCAGGCTGATTTCTACGGCAAAAGGGCAAAGCTGCTTGAAGGCAAAGACATAGCCAAAATATACAAAGTTTTAGAGCAGATAGACAGCGATTACGCTAAAAGCTGGAGTTTCTGGAGGGCTTTAAAGAAAGGGCTGTTAGGATACAAAAAAAATGGATTGAGTAATAGAGAATCCCTCGAATCCAGGCTAGAAGCAGATGCAGCAGCCCTTGGATTGAAAGGAGATGAAATTGCAAATTATGTAAGCATGATGATGGCAGATTACGAGGCAAGAGAAGCTTTGGAAGAAAGCTCAAAGCCTGCAAGGTCAGAAAGAAAAGGTAATTTAGAATCCAAAGTGGAATCATTGTCAAGAAGCGCAAAATCAAAAGGAAAAGGCAGCAGAGAAAAAGGAAAAGAAGCTGCAATCTATGATAAAATGCAGGTTTATGAGGGAAAAGAAGTTGAGGAAACTAAAGAAGAATCTGGCGCTGAAGATTCAGAAGCAAAAGGCGATGACAACAGCCAAGCTAGCGATTCAGAAGAAGGCGGAGAAAGCTCTGAAGCATCATCAGAATAATATTATAGCTAGTGACATAAATATTTATACAAATCAAGATTAAATCTTCTTGTCCGGT
>Ga0209211_10012044_pt1 | contig 10942 bp, 7 predicted proteins | sample RifGroA2_FD_183992 | JGI IMG/M metagenome (GOLD analysis project Ga0209211, IMG submission 183992) | Groundwater microbial communities from Rifle, Colorado, USA - Groundwater A2 (SPAdes) (version 2) | ecosystem: Environmental > Aquatic > Deep subsurface > Groundwater | place: Rifle, Colorado...
GCTTATTTCTGTCCCACACTCCGATTTTTCGCAACATTTATATATAAGGAACACCTTAAAATAGATTTAGTTAGTTATTAGAGTAATTAGTGGATGGTTAGTGTAGATTCAAAGAAAAGTGTAATTAAAATAATAACCCTAAATATACTAAAAGTGCAAAATAATCGAACATTATTTTGCACTTTTGTATATACAAAAGTGATTAATTTGTTCGAAAATTAATCACTTTTAGTATAAATCCCCCTAAACTTAACCAAACTTAAATAAATTTTATTAACCTTAAATAAACTTAACTTTAATATAATTGTAACATGGAAACTCAAGAGATTAAAAAAACAAAAGAAGAAAATGCGATTGTGCTAGATTTTCTTCCAAACGGATATTTGTTTGATAAGAGGCCAAGCCACTTAAAGACACCGATAGTTCAAGCACTAGGTATAGAGAAATTTACACTTTTAGAATTAGTGCCAAAAAAAGGCATCTTTCTTCAGCCGCATGATGAAATCTATATAGGAGAAGGCAAACGAGAGCAGATTCATCATATTAACGGCAAGATTGGTTTAGACAAACTTACAGGCACAGCAAGGAAAGAAGTGGAATTTGTAATAATAGATATCATAAAGAAAAATGAAAAGAAGTTTGTTGATTTCTTTAACAAAGCTCAGCCATTGACGACAAGAATGCATCAGATAGAGTTATTGCCAGGTTTAGGCAAGAAACATATGTGGCAGATAATTGAAGAAAGAAAAGACAAGCCATTTGAAAGTTTTAATGACATTAAAGCAAGAGTAAAGCTAATGCCAGACCCTGAAAAGATAATATTCAAAAGAATCATCGCAGAAATGGGCGGCGAAGAGAAGTATATGCTGTTCGTGGATGTATGATATTTCTATTTATTTTATTAATTGAATTGTTTAATTAAAAAATTCATCCACAACATCTTTTATCCATTTCTTTTTTAACAGGGCTTTTTTTATTTCTTCGTTATTAAAACCTTGTTTTCTGCATTCTGATATATATTGTTTTAGTTTAGTGTAATCATGCTCAGGTTTGGGCGCTTCTGGGAGTTTTTTGGATTTTTCTTGCTCTTCCTTATCTTTTTCTTTGTCTTTTTTACAAATAAAAGGTATAAAGCGTGTCATAAATTCAGGTATTCTTAAACCATTTAGTTTATTTACTATATTTTTCATATTTCTAAAAACAGATATATTTGTATATCCGCTTAATATTATCGCTAATATAATTAGTACAATTATCAGAATAATAATCAGCACAATTGTTTTTGGTGAGAAGCTTATCAATGATTCTGCACTGTTGTTACTATCATTATCACTGCTTTTATCATTCCCTTCACCAATATTCTCTCCGCTGTCATCTGTCAGATTTATATCTTTCATATTTTTCTCGCCAATACTTTTCATTGAATCAACGATTGTTATATATGTTGAAAGCGGGTCATTTGTCGTCAAATATGCTGTGTAAGTATCATCGCCGTCTTTATAATTAACCTGTGTAGCCAATGAAATATTTTCTATCCTATTGCCTAACGCATTGGTAATATTATACCTTATTCTCTGTCCAATGAACAGCTGTCCTTTCATTCCTTTTATCAGCTGCACTTTTGAGAATTTTATTTCCTTGCTTTGTTTATTGCCAGCATTGTCGTCGCCATAGCTAACAAAGCTGTTAATTTCATAATCCTTAATACCATAATCAGTGCCAATTTCTAACCAATCAAGGCTGTGCTGAAGATCCATTACACCAACATAAATCTCAATAATATCGTCGCTGTAATTAAACGGATAATGTATTATTCTAAATGGCTGGGTGTAGTTCTGTTTTTTTAATATTGTCATCTTTTTTTCTGTGTCAAACGAAAATTCCTGACTGCCTGAAACTTTGTAAACTCCGTGAAACCTTATCATAAATGTTTTATCTTCAGAAAGCACAGGCAGTTTTCTGTTAATAAGCGCTGCAACACTCTTCCATTTTGGCAGGAGCTCTTCTCTTGTGAAATTTTCCTGATAAAACCCAAAGTCAATAACACCAGACACATTGTAAAAGCTCATGCTGTTTCTGTTGTCGATAAAAAACTTGAATATCTTAGTTTCACCTGACGAGAAATTGTAGTTTATTGTTTCTGCATCTGTTTCATTTTCTTGAATGTCTGGCAGCGTGCCAAGTACACCTGCATCTAATGAACTCTCTCCTGCAATCTCAATAATAGGAGTTAATGGCGTGAAATTCACAAACCATTCTTTTTTGAATAATTCTGTGTTAGTTTTATTCATAAACAAATATTTGGCAGTGAACAGAACTTCTTTATTTCCAGATGACTTATATGAAATTTTAAACGGCAGTTTTATTTCTTCATTTGGCTTTAAATCTCCAGTGAATGTTAAGACTGTTGAAACTTTCTCCAGACTTTTTTCAGTCTTTTCTGTTGAGTCTAGGTTCTCAGTTTTTTCTGTTGAGCCTAGGTTTTCAGTTTTTTCTTCTTGTTCTGTCTTTGGGCTTGGTTTAGAACCGGTTTTTTCTGCAATTGTTTTAACTGTTTTTTTTCCAAGCAAAGGACTAAGGCTGCTTACTTCAGATTCTCCGAGATTTATCTCAAAAGAAGTTAATTTTATTATTTCTTCAGGATGTGTATTTTTTAATACCAGCATTATCCCTGTTTTTTTGCCAGTGTCAATGCTCTCATTAAGTTCAGTTTCAAAATATATTTCTAACGGCGAGATTATGCTTATTTCAACTGGCTCAGTTGTTTTTTGTATTTTCACGCTGTTATCTGTGAATGAAACCTTTGAATTGTTAAGATAAGCTTTTCTGGTTGGGGGTATTGTTGTCAGCTGCAGTTTATATTTAAGCACAACGGTTTCATTCTTTTTAAGATTCCCTTTCCAGTATATTTTTTTGTCGTCGTTGGCTCCTGACATTGTTCCAGTGTTTGCTTCTTCCCATTCTTTTGACAGATTATTGCTTTCTTCTTCAATATTTCCAACAATAATGCTTCCTTTTTTATGAAAATAGGGATTAATTATTTCTTCATATTCAACATTATTTAATGCAGTATCTCTTATATTTGTAAGTTTTACATTCACAAAAACAGAATTGCCAAGCAGCACTTCTTGATTATTAACTGTTCTCTCTATCTGTATGCCAGATTCATATTTGTCGACAATCAAATGAAATTTGCCGAGTGCATTTGAGAGCTGAATTGGTATTTCACCATCTTCTGAAACATTAACCTCTACATTTGGGTTGGACTTAAGGTAAATCTTTCTCTCGACAAAACTAAACAGAAGCTCATTATAGCTCTTTGTTTCATTTTTATTAAGAACAATAATGCTGGAATTTGATTTTAATAATAAGATTGTTCTGTATTCATCAGAATTGGCAGTGAAATCATCTCCGTTAATATTAACTGTTTCATGCTCAGCTATCCAATCGTCATAAACTGCTGCTGAAGCTGAGTTTATATGTATAAATCCAATTACCAAGAAGAATAATATGTAAACACCTAATTTAAAATATAACACTGACTTGTAATTCATAATTCCCCCTTTTTAGATGTGAATTATCCTCTTTTTCACACCTTTTCACTCATAAATATTAACCAAGATAATAATCTCTTTCAAACAATACCAATATATTAATTTATTGAAAAAATAGATGAAAATAATAAAAATAGAAGAAGTCTTCGAAAGATTTAAAAATCACCTCATTTTACAGGCTTTTGGGAAACAGGTTGGAGCGGGTTCTACTATTTTAACTATAGTGGTCAGATTAATATGCCAGATATATGCCAGACATGGTTATACTGAATGTTATAGTGAAGGAACAAACATGACAGATACAGATGCAGAAAAAATGGCAACAGACAGGGCAATAAACATTCTTACATTAGATGGTAGAGTAAGTATTGAATATGCCCAAGGTATGATAGATGCAGAATTACTAAAAACTACGGGTTGGGATATTTTAAACCCTGAAACATTAGCTTCTCTTGGGCTTATTTCTGAAGACTATAATTTATCAATTAAACGCCACAAACGCAAAGAAGGTGTGGTCGATAGAAAAAAAGAGAAAAGCGGAGAAGGAAAAAAAGACGACAGAAAAGGAGAAGAAGGTAGAAAAGTATGTAAAGAGGGAGAAGAAGGTAGAAAAGTATGTAAAGAGGGAGAAGAAGGTAGAAAAGTATGTAAAGAGGGAGAAGAAGGTAGAGAAGAAGGTAGAGAAGAAGCTAGAACAAGTGCCGAGCCAACTACTAAATCTAATATTCACTTTCATCTTGAAACAAATCTTTTTGGCACAAACTCAAGCATGGAGCAGTTAATCAGGGAAAGTACAGCTTTTCGCTCATGGGCTGATGCCTGTTATACACGCGATGTATTTAATGTTCTTGCCGGAGCAACGCCTTCATTAATGGCTGCGATGAGAACTATCCTTTCCTATGCAGAAATTAAAGATGAGCCGCAACAAATATCTATTCCTATTATTTCTGATCTTTTAAGAAGAATTAGGCGCAAAGAACAAGTAATAGAAAGAAGTCCTGTTGACCAAAACGTAGATGCACTGCGTGATGTAATATCTAATGAACTGGAATCTGTGTTAGTTGAACCACGATTAAGAGTTGTTATGAGAGATTATGTAACTTATCAGCATGGATTTATCACTAAATTATATTTATTATTGAATGCAAAAGCAGGAGAGCTTCTTGGAATTAATGATAATGAACATAATAATAATGAATTCAAAGGAAGATTTAAATTAAGTGAAACTGAGCTTGGGGCTTTGGCAGAGTCTGTTTCTAATTTGCATTATTCTGAAGAGATATACAGGCATATTTTGGGTGCATATATAAGAACTTTAAGAACATATCATCACGCTGCTCCTTTGAGCGCAGATGAAATAAAGCCCATGAATGAAGCTCAGAAAATATCTTCTAATTCATTAAACCAAAAAGTGAGATATACTATTGATGTGTTGGCAAGATTAGTTGCCGAAGTAGAAGAAGTATCTGTTAAATATATTCAAGAAAAAGGTATTTTTTATGATGTGTCTAAGATACGTGATGAGCAGTTATCAAAACAGGAAGGATTAGTTAAAGAAAGAGAAAGGACTATTGCTGAGTTAAGGGGTTCAGTCCACAAATTAGAAGAAGCACAGAAAGTGGATATTCGTGAAACCGGAATTCTTGCAGACGACGGTGAAATAGAGCGGTTAAGAATTGAAAACGAAGCACTAAAACGAGGAGCAAGCGGTATTTGGCGTTTTGGAACTAAAAAATATAGAGGAGAAGCATATTTTACACAAGATGAAGTAACACAGCTTATTTCAGATGCAGCAAGACAGTTAGAAGAATTAAGAAAGAAAGAGGCAGGTTTAAAAGAGCAGCTAGCTGCAGCAAATGCAAGTGTTTCTCGTCTTGAATCTGAGTTAGAAGCAGTGAGAAGCGTACACTCCGCACAATCACAGCAACCTCAGTTTACTCAGCAATTAATATCACCTCAACAAACATTAGAAGGTTATTTATCTCATGAAGAACATACAAGACTAACTGATGCAGTAGTTGGGTCATATCTTGAAAAAGTAGAACAATTAACTAAAGATTTGAAAACATCTGTGTCAGCAAGAGACACTCTTCAAAGAGGTGTAACAGCTAATGCAACGGAAAGGGATAATTTGAGTTTAAAAGTTCGGGAATTACAGGTAACAAATATAGCATTGGTCAAAAGAATTGAAGAATATGAATCGCCGGACGCAGAAAGAAAACGCGCAGCTGTATCATCAACTGGTGGAGTCGCGCATGATGATTCTAAGGGAAGAATGTCTCAAAGAACCGGAGCATCTTCTTTAACATCTGTTGAAGGCGAAGGCAGGGATGGAAGTGCTATGCAACCCGGCGCAACTGTTCATCATATTTATACACAAGCGCAATATGATGATGCAATTGAAAGAGCAAAAAAAGAAGCATCATCTGCAGCTGCAATCCAATATGAAGGAAGAATAGCTGGCCTTGAGCAAAGAGCATTATCACTCATACAGATTGTTAACGAAGAAAGAACAGCCAGAGAGCAGGTTACCTTAGCTAAACTAACTCTTGAAGCTGACAATCGTTTCCTGCTTGGGAGAAAAATAGAATATGAACAGGCGCTTTCTGCGTATAAATCAAGAGAAGCAGAATTAGTGATAAAGGAAGCAAAAATTGCAGGCAGAGAATCTGCTTTTGCCGAGAAAAAAGGAATGTATGATAATATTATAAAGGAATATGCGCAGGAACGAACAAAATTAAACAGCGATAAAGAGCAACTGGCAAAAGAAAAACAAGATTTAGAAGGAAGATTGGGCGCTATTAGAAAAAGCGAAGAAGATTTAACAAAGTTACGAGGAGAATATGAGAAAAATGTTGCTGCTCTGACGCAAAAAGAAAAGGATTATGCAACAGCTGTTAAAAAGCTCGACGAGGGAAGAGTAGCATTGGCTAATGACAAAGAAGCATATGATGCAACTGTTGCAAGGCATAAATTAGTTTATGACAATCAGTGCGCTGATATTGAAGGAAGAAATAGAAAGGTTGAAAAAAAAAGAGCGCAGGTAGAGACGTTAGAAAGAGATGTCGAGGCACGAGTGGATTATTTAGAATCAATAACACCAGACAGAAGAAGGATTGCAATAAGGACGCAGATTCCTTCTGGAATTACTTCTGTGTTCGGCGGAACAGGAGAAATGGCCAACAAAGTTTATCTTGCAATATCAAACGGCGAGGATGTAGAGCAGCTCCCATTGGAAGCGTTGCCAAGCATAACTTATAAAGATACTTTAAGAGTAAAGAGAAAGAACAGCGCAGATGTTCATAAGGTTCATGTATTTTCTGTACTTGACAGGATGTACAAGCTGAACAGCGACGGAAAACCAACAGGCGAAGCGTTCTTTGCGGAAGTACTTTATCTGATGCCAGAACAGGATAAAACTAAATGAATTTAACATTAATCTGTTTCTTTTGTTCCCAACCCGTTTGTGGGACGAAGTCCATCGTCTTATGAAGAATATTTTAATGGAACAATAATTCTTTTAAGAATATATTTCACTAATTTTATAAATAATAACATCTGTTCATACAATAAATGATCTCAGAACTAAGAGAAATACAGGAATTTAGAAAAAAACATGGTCTTACACAGACAGAGCTGGCTAAATTAGCAGGTGTTTCGCAGTCTTTAATCGCAAAGATTGAGAGCAATAAAATTGACCCTACTTATACTAACATCAAGAAAATCTTTTCTGCAATAGAATGCCTTAATCAAAAAAAAGAGATCAAAGCATCAGAAATAATCAACAAAAACATTATTTCAGTTAAAGCTGAGGATTCGCTTAAGCACACGATAAAAATCATGAAGCAAAAAGGCATTTCACAGGTTCCAGTAATTGACCAAAAGCACCCAGACCTTTTTATTGGCATGATATCAGAAGCAAAGATACTTGATGCAATAATGAACAATGCCAGTCCAGATTCAAAAGTAAGGGAATTTATGGGCGAATGCCCGCCGATAATAAGCAAGGATTCAACAATAACACTTGTCGGCTCATTGTTAAAATATTCTCCGATGGTAATTGTAAAAGACAAAGGAAAAACAATAGGAATAATTACAAAAGCAGATTTATTGGGAAGAGTGTATCAGTAGAGTTCTATAATTAACTTAATTGATAACTTAAATTTTTAAACCACAACACCTAACTTGTTTAACTCTTCCTTAAACTGTTCAATATTTTTAAAATGTATTGCATTTATTCCAAGCTCTTTTGCTTTTAGGACATTTTTTAATGAATCGTCTGTAAATATGGCTTCTTCTGGCTTTACTTTAAAATGCTCAAGTATACCTAAAAATCCTTTTGGCTCTGGCTTCCTTGAGTTTATTTGATATGACACAATGCCAAAATTAAAATAGTGAGCAGGGTTAAATATTTTTTCTACCTCTTGCCAGAAATCTCGATTATAATTTGTGAAAAAAGCAGTCTTATATTTTTCGCCAAGTTTTTTTGCAAGTTCAAGCATTTCAGTATTTTCTTTTTTTAGGCTTATCATTTCTTTTATTATATTTTCTGCACTGTATTTTTCTTTTATTTTAAATTTTTTTATTGTGAACTTTTTTATAACTTTGTCCCAAACTTCTTTACCAGAAATCTCATCTCTCTCAGACTTAACAATAAGCTCGTCAAAAAATGGCTCAACTTCCTCAAATTTTAATTTATGTTTGTCTGCGAAGATATGCAGATACGGTTTTTCCTCTTCACTATAGCAGACGCCTGAAAAGTCAAATATGATTAGTTTTATCATTTTACTTTCCTCACAATTCCTTTATCCGCATCAATCAAATTTATATTTTCCCTTTCCAAATATTATGTATCAAGCAGGTAACTTTATTCTCTTTTAAATATTTTAATACTGGCTGGGTATTTTCTATTGGAACAATAAATATTGCTTTGCCAATTTTTTCTCCGTTGAAGTGTTTTATCAATCCTTCTGTATTATACCATTTCTTGCCTACTTTTTGTTTATAACCATAAAGTTTTCTCCATATTCTCATCATATTTTTTCGCTTTCCTTTTATTTTCAATTCAAAAAGAGTATACTGTTTTGTTTTTGTTTCTGTTACATTTGACCTATATCTTCCATAAAGGACAATACTGTTAGAAATAATGCTTGATTTTAGCTCCCATTTGTCAAGTTCTCCGACTTTTAGGCTGATTTCATTATTTACTCCAAACAATCTCCAATATTTAGTATACTTCAAGCTTTTGTAAAAATCAGTTAATATTTTCTCTGCTTTAAGTTCTATGTTTTTATTTGCAGTTTCTATAAATATATCTACATCACTATTCTTATCAAAATCTGCTCTCGCGATGCTTCCAAACAAGATTATATTTTTTATTTCATGTCTTTCTTCATCTTCAATATTCTGAATAAAGAAAGATGTAAAATCTATTGCATATGCTATCAAATTATTCGATTTCATTTAAACCCAACTCCTTGAATTTCTCCTTTATTTGATTGAATAAAATTATTATTTTCTCAAGCTCTTCTTCTCTTTGTGGCTTTCCATAACATAATATGTTTCTTTTTCTTTCAATCTCGCTTATCATTTCTATTATCTCCTTTTTGCCGTCGAATTCAAACCTAAACTTTTCATTGATTTTGTTTTTTGAGGCAAACCATTCATGTTTGATTAATATATCGGGTGGAATAAGGTTCTTCTTATGAAGCAATATCTCAAACATGTCCGCACAAGCCGCAGATGTGTGAAAGCCAATAGTTCTCTGTTTGTTGACAATGCCTTGTTTTATTGCATCTGCTATTTCGTCGAGGCTTTCTTTCAGATTTCTTACATGGCTTTCTATCTTCATTTGTGTTAAACCTCATACTTATTTAGGTAATTAAGTATATAAATTTTTCGGTACTAAGTCACATAATTTATGTAATAAAGTATCATAAAAATATGTAACACAGTAACATAATAATAACAATAAATAAAGGGTGAATTAATAACAATCCAAACAAAAGGAACACTATACTTCAATTTTTAATTACCTTCCTCACAACACCATGATTTGCATTTACTTCAACAACATCGCCGTCTTTCAAAACTTTTGTTGATATCTTTGTTCCGACAATAGAAGGAATCTTTAATTCTCTGGAAACAATTGCTGCATGGCAAGTTATTCCACCTTCATCTGTAATAATTCCAGCAGCTCTTTTCATTAGTGGAACAAATTCAGGGCGTGTCATTGGTGCGACAAGTATTTCTCCGTTATTAAACTTGCTAAAATGCACTTCTCCCATAATTACACGTACTATCCCTTTTACCTTTCCTGGAAAGGCAGGAGTTCCTTTTATTATGTCCCCTTTATGAACAAAAGTTTTATTAATCTCTTCATATATTTTCATTCCTTCTTTTCCTGAATAATGGGTAGTTTTATTATCCCAATAGGTTTCCAGAATAATCTGTTTTCTTGCGTTTATCTTTTTCTTTAAATCTTCTGCATTAACATTTTCTGTGATTTCTTCTGCTAATATTACCCTCAAATCTTCAAAATCAAGAGAAAATATTTCTGCTATTCTTGAAAAAAATAAATCATAAATGTAATTAGTTACCAAAGTTTGCTTCTTTCTTAAATCTCTTAATTTAAAGAGCTGACTGAAAAAGTAAAGTATGTTCATTAAGCTGTCAGGTATTAAATACTTTTTCTGCAGTTTTTTATGTTCCTTTTCCCAATCTGTTTCAATGTCTTTAATCTGTTCTTCTATTTCAGAGGTTGGTGTATTTAATGTCTCATCTAAACGCTTCATAAAGTCATCTGCTGTTAACATAGTCGTTGATTCCCAACTGTTGTCAATATAAAAATAAGTTTCTGCATGATTTTCAAGAAGAGTTCTTGCCTCATTCAAAGAATGCTTTTTTTGTTTAACCTTCAAAGCAAGATTAAGCATGCCTAAGCGTTCTTCCTGCATATAATTGAGCCAATTAATCCGCATGAAGACCGCAAGTTCTTCTTTGCTAAGCGTAATATTATATCTTTTTATTTCCTCTTTTAACATTTCGTCTCCCTGAGGATCAAATGCATCGCATAAATAAGCATAAACCCAATAATCATAATTGAGTTTTTCAAGTTCCTGCAATGCTTTTGCAATTTGTGGTATATTAAATTTAGAAATATCTTTTTTCAGAAATTTTGTATAATATTTGTCAAGTTCAATGCTTTTCTCTTTGCACTTTGACATATACTTATCAATAAATTGTGAATCTTTTTTCTGCTCTTCAAATGCTTTTTTTGAGGTGTTAATAAAATCATTTAAAGGGAATACACCCTCAGTCAGCTTAGTATTTTTTAAAGACCAGATTGTAATATTTGATCCTATATTTTTAACTGCACCTCTGGAAGG
>Ga0209211_10012045_pt1 | contig 10942 bp, 8 predicted proteins | sample RifGroA2_FD_183992 | JGI IMG/M metagenome (GOLD analysis project Ga0209211, IMG submission 183992) | Groundwater microbial communities from Rifle, Colorado, USA - Groundwater A2 (SPAdes) (version 2) | ecosystem: Environmental > Aquatic > Deep subsurface > Groundwater | place: Rifle, Colorado...
AAGCGTTCGGATTAAAAACCAAAAGAATTCCTTCGGCAGAAGTGTATCTTTCCTCAGGCAAAGAATGTTTGAAGTATCAGGCTAAAGTAATTCAAAAAGGACCAAAAGATCAATCTAAGCATTGATGATTAAATTCGATTCTCTTCAAGCTTCTGGTTACAAATAAACCTGCATCGCTTTCTTTGTCAATTCGAAAGCTTGTTTAAGTTTTGGTATTTGCTGCCTTGCTTCCTGCAGATCACTTTCTTTACCTGCAAATTCAAGTGCTTTAGCCACATCGCCCAATAAATTTGCGCCTAACGCGTAGCTGGCGCCTTTAATTGTATGTCCTTCGGCGCCGGCTCTTACAAAATCGCGATTCTGTAAATGCTCCTCCAGTTTTGTCATTCGTTCGGAAGTATCCGCGAGAAAAGTTGAAATAAGATCATACTGGAATTCTTTATCATCCATACTCATGGAAGAGAATTGCGCTTTGTCGAAAACCAAACCGGTTTCCACTTGTTCGTTTTTATTTTCCACTTCGATTGGTTCTCCGGTATTTTTTCCGACGTTCAACCACCTATCAAGCAGTGCGATAAATTCATCGGTTTTAATTGGTTTTGAAATATAATCATTCATTCCGGCAGCAAGACATTTATCTCTATCACCTATCAATGCGTGAGCAGTCATCGCAATTATGGGAATCGATTCGCCAATCCCTTTGATCTCTCTTATTTTTTGTGTTGCCGTCCAGCCGTCCATTTCCGGCATTTGAATATCCATTAAGATCAAATCATACCGGGCTAAAGCGAGCATCGTATCGTAAGCTTCGCGCCCGTTGTTCACGGCGTCAATTTGGAATCCGGCTTGGGCAAGAATCTTGGATGCTACTTTTTGGTTAACGGGATTATCTTCAACTAACAAAATTTTAAATCGTGCCCGCAGACTGCGTAACTCATCTTTTGAAAGCGCCGGTTCTTTATTTGCTTCACGTTCGGCAGCTTCAATCTCGGTTGTTCTTGCCTGACTTTTAATTGCGCTAAAGAGTGAAGTATTTTTTTGTTTCTTCAAAATAACCGAGAAAACAAACCGGCTTCCTTTTGAATAATCGGGATCAACTTTAATAGAACCGTTCATAAGAGAAACAAGTTCCTTGCAAATTGCTAATCCTAATCCGGTACCGCCATATTTTCTAGACATGGTTCCATCGATTTGAGAAAAAGATTTGAAGAGAGAATCCATTTTATCACGCGGAATTCCAACTCCCGTGTCTTCAATTGCTGAAATAATTTTAATTCTTTCTTGATCGATCTTTTCTGAATTGACGGTGATGCGGATATGTCCTTTATCCGTAAACTTAACCGCGTTTGAGATTAGATTAATATAAATTTGCTTGAGCCGTTTACTATCACCGGTTAACAAAGGAGTTGTTCCGGGATCAACATCAACAATAACCTTTAATCTTTTTTCATTAACTTTTGTAGAAACGGGCTGCAACGCGCTGGTTATAAGTTCGCGGAGATTTAAGTCCTCTTCTTCAAGTTGAAGTTTTCCGGCTTCAATTTTTGAAAAATCTAAAATATCATTGATAAGATCAAGCAGAGATTCCGCCGACTGTCTCGCGGTTTTAACAAAGTCGTGCAGTTCATCCGAACTATGATACGCGCCTTGTTCGATCAAATTCAGAAATCCGATGATACCGTTCATCGGTGTGCGGATCTCGTGACTCATGTTCGCAAGAAAAATACTTTTCGCTTCGCTCGAATGGACTGCATCGTTTGCAAGCGCTTCCGATTTTACCATTTCCTGACGTAGTTTTTCTTCAGCTCTTTTTCTTTCCCGCTCTAAATTGACTTGCTCTGTAATGTCCTGCATATTGCCTTCAAAGAAGAATCTTCCCTCTTCATCTTTAACCAAACGGTCATTAAGAATAACCATCACCGGGCTTCCGTTTTTTCTTCTTAGGGGAATACGGAGGTTGCGGACTTCCTTATGTTCTTTTAAAATCTCGATCAGTTTTGTACGGTCTTCGGGATTCATGTATATATCTTTAGTTATATTCATCTTCCGCAATTCGTACTCATTTTCGTAACCGAGAATTTTGGCAAGCGCAGGATTGGTCGTTACAAATTTTCCATCGAAGGTTGATTGGAATATTCCTTCCGCCGAGTTTTTTATGATCGAGCGGAATTTTTTTTCAGATAAATTCATTTTGTAAGATTTTTCAGCAAGCTCGGAACGGAGTTTAAAACTTACCGCGCTTCCTACAACCGAGATAACACTGAGGAAGAGAACAAAAATTACCGACTCAAACATATTCGGCAGAAAATAAATATTACTCCCGTTTACTAAAATTGCTCCCGCAAAAACAATATTATAATAGATCGAAACGATGATCTGATTTTTAACTTCCCAACTAAGGAACAACGCTGAAGTGAAGATCATTAAACCGACAATTTGTGTATTAACAATAAGCGTTGACGGCATGAGATAGATCATGTATCCGCTTGATACAATGATCGTAACCAATAATGTATGAACAAGAAGCACCGGTCTTTTTAAAGCGTGTTTTGTATTTAGAATAACAAGAATAATAAACGCTACCAACGTTGACGCCAACCGTGTGGCGTAAACCTGGAATGAAAATTCAGAAAAATGCCGCACCTCAAAAATCATTGCAAATAAGCCGGAGATGGCAATTAGCAGCGTAATTACTTTTAATGGAATAATTAGATACTCTTCCGACTCCTTTTTGATATATTCATACTTACGATCATCGAATAAGGCGGTTGGATCTGTAAGAAAGTTTAAGAGAGAATATTTGGGATTTGATTTTGCCATTGATAACTTAATTTAGTAATTAAAAAAACTTCTTAACCCGATAGTCGGATTTATTAGTAAACGATTTAATACCGCTCTAAATTAGTACTTAGAAAGAATTTTTCAAAGGAAAAGTTAATATGATTGAAGCGCTGGAACAACTCGATCTTTTAATATTCTATTTTTTTAATCACACCCTTTCATGCGGATTTTTTGATCTCTTCTTTTCGTTCATAACAAATGTACGGCATTGGTTTCCCGTTTATATCATTGCGCTGCTTTATCTTGTTATTAAGGGAGGCAGAAAAGGAAGAATTGCTGCGGTGATTGTTTTGCTTTTAGTTGCCGCAACAGATCAATTTGGGGCAAGAGTTTTAAAAGAAATATTTCAAAGGCTGCGTCCCTGCAACGCTTTACCGGATGTTCTTACTCCGTTGGGCTGTACCGGAACATTTTCTTTTCCATCGAATCATGCTTTAAATAATTTTGCGGTTGCATTTTTCTTTTTGCTGATATATCCCAAAGCAAAATGGTATTTAATTACCGCAGCATCCCTTATTGCAATCTCGCGTGTTTATCTGGGACTCCATTATCCATCTGATATTATCGGCGGAGCAATTTTAGGAATTGGTTTCGGCTATTTGTTTTCATATCTCCACATTCAAACAGAAAAGTTTGTGAATGAGAAATATCCGGTGAAGTGAGAACATCTGTGAATGTTTTTCAACTTTCAAATAATTATCATAACTTTAATTCAAAGAAATTTCTTATTCTCACTAAAAGCAAAAACTCGCGAATTCGCAATTTGATTATGATAAAAAACAAAGAAACAACTTTTACTGTTATTGATCTTTTTTGTGGAGTTGGTGGGTTCAGTCTCGGAGCAGCTAGAGCTGGATTTAATGTTGCACATGCAATCGATAACGATCCAATCGTAATTGAAACTCACAAAAAAAATTTTTTATCAACTAAACATAATTCAATAAATCTTTCTGATGTTACCGGGAAACAACTATTGAAAATGTTGGGAATAACTACTGGGGAGATCACTGGAATAATCGGAGGACCTCCCTGCCAGGGATTTAGCACGATTGGTAAAAACCATGCGGAGGACAAAAGAAACGATTTATTCATTAAGTTTTATCAAATAGTACGAGATATTAAACCAAAATTTTTTGTGGGTGAAAACGTTCCAGGATTACTTAGAGAAAAGCACAATCCAGCTAGGCTTAGAGCTAATAAAATTCTCAATAAGGATTATGATTTGTTTCCACCAATTATAATAAACGCAGGCGATTATGGTGTTCCTACTTCACGGACAAGAGTTTTTTTTGTTGGTTTTAGAAAATCGGCAGAAAGAAAAATAGCTTTAATTGACATACTCCCAGAAAAAATCAACATTAAAACAACTGTTTCGCAAGCTTTAAAAGGATTACCGATTAAAATTAAACATGATGGGCCATCGTATGAAAATGGTTTGAGAAAAGTAAAGTATCTTTCTAATGGGAGTTTTACTTCGCGGTTGAGAGAAATCATTCCAAATGTTGGGAATCCTTTAGTCATCAAAAACCTTTTAAAAAATAATTTAGTAACTGGGTGTCAAGGAACTCTTCATTCAGATGCTGTACTAAAAAGATGGGAAGAATTAGCTCAAGGTGAGACGGATAAAGTTTCTAGAGCTATGCGACTTGATCCAAAAGGTTTGTGTCCCACACTAAGAGCTGGAACCGGAAAGGAACATGGCGGATTCCAAAGTCTTAGGCCGATTCATCCGACAGAGAATCGTGTAATAACACCGAGGGAAGCTGCAAGGTTACAAGGTTTTCCAGATTGGTTTTTATTCCATTCAACAAAGTGGCATAGTTTTAGACAAATCGGGAATAGTGTAAGTCCAATAGTTGCTGAATTATTATTAACCAAAATAATTGGAACTTTAAAAAATACTTAGGAGATATAAATGGCAAATTTACAATTAAGCAAAACGCAAATTTCTTACGAACCCATTGATGCTTCACCAGTAAAAGATTTTTTTGTGTCAATGTTAACCAGGGATATTACACTAACTGAGGCAATTTTGGACTTATTAGATAATTGTATTGATGGCATTCATAGAACCAAAGGGCGATTAAGTGGAAATAAACCTTACATGGGGAAAAAAGCAATTCTTGAGATAAATAATGAACAGTTTTTAATACATGATAATTGTGGGGGAATTCCCTGGAATATGCATGAATACGCTTTTAGGATGGGAAAAAGCAAAATAAGTGATTCTAAAAAAACAGGTATGGTTGGAGTATATGGAATTGGGATGAAACGTGCTATTTTCAAAATTGGTAAAAATTGTTTGATCTCAACACAAAATAACTCAGCAAGTTATGAAGTAGCCATTACACCAGATTGGATTGATGATGAGTCTAATTGGTTTTTAAAAGTTGATAAAGCTAAAAAAAGTATGAAGGAGGATGGAACTACTATATTAATCAGTTCTTTCAATGATAATATCAGTCCATTATTTGGAGCAGATATTAAAAATTTTGTAAGTGATCTAAAAAAAGAGATTTCCACACACTATGCATTTATCATTGATAAGGGATTCGTAATTGAAATCAACAAAGAGATTGTCGAACCGAAACCAACACAACTAGTGTTCTCTAGAAAAGGAAATAGGAACAATATTTCTCCCTTTATATATCAAACTAAAAATAATGATGTTAATATTTTTGTTACAGTAGGATTCACAAGACCTTTACCTTCAACTGATGAAATTGAAGCCGAACAAAAGGAAAGGCAAAGATCAACACTTGATGCTGGGTGGACAGTTGTTTGCAATGATAGAGTTGTCCTATATTGTGATAGAACAATAATTACTGGATGGGGTGAAGCCGGAGTTCCTAACTTTCATAATCAATTTATTCCAATTTCCGGTATAGTTGAGTTTCATGGCCCACCTGAAAAACTACCAACTACTACCACGAAAAGAGGAATTGAAGCCTCGTCAATTCTCTATTTGCAAGTTAAAAATAAAATGAGAGAAGGGATGAGATTATTTATTGACTATACAAACAAGTGGAAAGATGATTTGCAAACCTCTAAGAACCATATCAAGACAGGGGATCTATTAACCCTTGAGAATATTAAAGAGAGGGCAAACAGTCTTAATTTTAATGCTGTAAGATCAGGATTGCTAGGGAAACAGTTTAAACCGAATCTGCCTATGCCTATCAATGTTAATCAGAAAAAAAAATCAATTGCTTTTTATAGGGATGTAAAAGAAATAAAATTAGTTAGTGAGTATTTATTTGCTCGAGAAGATATATCAACATCGAAAGTTGGTGAAGGATGTTTCGACAAGATACTAAAAGAGGCAAGAGAGCAATGACACCTCCTTACTTTTTGAGACCCAATAAAACTGTTGATCGGTTTATATTAATTGAAATCTTAAAAAATTTATTTAAGCTCTTTAATGAAAGATCTTACACATACTATAGCATGGCGGGCCCTTTCTTAGAAGATGCGAAATTAATACATCAGCATTTTCCCGACCTACCTCTTGTGTCTATAGAAAAAGACAAAGAAGAATTTAAACGTCAAAAATTTCATAAATTCTGTAGCCACATTAAACTTCATGAGATTTCTTTGGAGGACTTCCTTAACAAATTTAATCCAAGGGGGTGTCAAATCTTTTGGTTAGATTTTACGGATTTAAAATACACTAATTTTACATGGTTTGGGAATCTACTCACTCTCGTTAATAATAATAGTATAGTTAGAATAACTCTTCAATGCAGTATTGATGACAATAAAAGGATTCTCTCTTTGGCAGACACAAAGGAAGAAAAAGAAAAAATCAAGAATGAAGTTAAAAGCAAATTTGAAGGAAACTATTTAGAATTAATATCTAAAACAGTGACCCCCGAATTGTTTTTTGATGAAAAAGAATATAAAATTTTACTACAAGAAATGATTCAGATAAAAGCTCAAAAATCATTACCAACTGCTTCGAACAGAATTTTTCAAATATTACATTCTTCATATTATAGAGACACTACTGGAATGTTGAGTGTTACTGGGATAGTTACAGATTTAAATAATCTACCTAACATAAAAAAACAATACAAGTCATTTCCATTTTCTAATTTAAATTGGGGCTCACCACAAAAGATAGATATTCCAGTTCTTAGTGTTCAGGAACGATTGCAGATACAAAAACATCTCCCCAGCAAAAAAAAGGTTTCCACTCGATATTTAAATTGTTTGGGCTATCGAATCGGTTACAACGATACAAAACATACAAAAATGATGGAACTCTATTCTCAGTTTCATGCCTACTACCCCTATTTCGTTAAAGTAACAATTTAAATGTTAAAATATATTCCGTATAAAACCCTTTAAAACAAAAAAGCGGTGAATAAATCACCGCTTTTTTATTAAATAGTTCTAAACTAAGTTCTATGCCCAGGACTCTTTTAATCTTCTAAGTGTAGAAACGAAGAATCCGATAACTGCGATTGCAACGCCAATCCAAACCAAACTTATAAACGGCTTTGTGCTTGCGCTAACCGCTAGAACTTCAGCAGGTTTGGTTGTAACAACGGGCATTGAAAGTTTGCCGATGATGAATTCCGCCTTTTTTGTGGTTGGATCAATCTTGGTTAATTCAACCCGAAGGTCGGCATCTTTTAATTCAACCGGAACAAAGGTTACACCTTGTCCTTCTTTTTTCATCAATGCTTCAATGGTTTCGGTTTTGCCGTTTTTAGTCACGGTAAGTTTAGCTCCCATTTGGAAGTTTCCACCGCCCATCATTACAGACATATCCGGTTTAATAAAATCAGCGTAGGTTAATTCCGCTCCCTCTATCGAGGTTTTTTCATTCGGCATTAACGTAACGGCATTTCCTTGCGGTTTATTCTCTGCATTCGAACCGTCTTCATATGAAAGAGGCGTAACATAAAAATCTTTTGTGAAGCCTTCAAGAATATCGGGCTCACGCATCAGACTATTATTAAAAGCGCTGATGAACATAACAGGTTTAATAATTCTGGCATCGCCGTCGCCATCTTTTATACTAACGTTGAATTCATACTTCGTGTTATTTTCAATCGGATTGTAACCGGTAAATTCTATTGTGTGTCCCAAAACTTGAACCGGTTTTCCTTTGGTCAGATCAACCTCAAACTGCTTTGAATAGGCAGCCGAACCAACAACTCCAAGAAGAAAAAGTGAAAAACCGATATGCGCGATGTAAGCGCCGAGCATCTTTTTATTCCCGGTGAAAATTTTGTATGCAATTTCCAAATTAACAAAAAGAGCGAACGCCGCAGAAACAGAAAGCAAGATCATCATAATGTCATATACTTTTCCAAAGAGAATGATCAGAAGAGCAAAAACCCCGGTTGCGATAAGAGAGAATTTTGATTTCTTCAAAATATCTTCACCGGATGAATGTCTCCATTTCAGTAAGAAACTAAATCCGTTAAGAAGTCCGATGATAATTGCGAGAGGAACGTGCATCTCGTTGTAAAATCTTGTCTCAACCGATTGTTTGAAAATCGGCGCGGAAGTACCGACGGCAACGATCAATGCCGAAGCGCCTAAAGTAACCGTGGCTGTAAATAATGCCAACTCGCGAGCCAGTAAATTCTCTTCTTCAACAATTTGAGATTCGAGATATCTCCACCGGTAGATGATCATTCCAACTCCAAGGAGAAGGAAGGTTCCAACAAAGATGAGCAAGAATAAATAAACGATCGCGCCTGGATCAACAAACGAATGAACGGAAGCATCGCCGAGCACACCGCTTCTTGTTAAAAATGTTGAGTAGAGAACCATTACGTAAGCAAGAATTGAAAGCAATAAGTTGGTCTTAACAAATTTTCCAAATCCTCCTTTTGATTGCGTCTTGCGCTGCACGATCATGGTATGAATCGCGGCAAGACTTATAAGCCAGGGAACTAAACTTGCGTTTTCAACCGGATCCCAAGCCCAATAACCGCCCCAGCCGAGAACTCCGTATGCCCAATAACCGCCGAGCATAATTCCGAGTCCAAGAATACCGGAGCCTGCTAAAATCCAGGGGAAAGATTGACGAACCCAATCTTTATAATCATTTTTTAATAGCGCCGCCATAGCAAAAGAGAAAGGGACGGTGGTCATCGCAAATCCGGTAAAAAGAATTGGAGGATGAATTTGCATCCAGAAGTTTTGGAGAAGGGGATTTAATCCCTTTCCGTGAATGATAAATTGATTGACCGAAATTCCGGCGCCTTGTAAAGTAGCGTAAAGGTCTTTGCTCATCTTAACAAAATTTTGTCCGGAGTTTGGATCGCTGAACATAAAATTTTGCATAAAGGGAGCGTTAAAATAAGCCGGATTGATTTTCACGGTTTCAAGGAACATCGGCTCCGCCCAAATGTAGGCAAAAGGATTTTTCAAAAGTGGTGAAACCATCGCAAGTAAAAATGTCGTAGATAACGTGAAAAACATCATCACTCTTGGTTCCAGATCATCTCTTTTTCCGGTGTATGATTGGAGAAAAACTCCGATCAGCGCGGTAACAAAGAGCCACAACATAAAACTTCCCTGCTGACCGGCCCAAAAAGTCGAGAGCAAAAATCCGAAAGGTAAATCGTCGTTGCTGTAGCTGTAAACATATTCGTACTGATACTGATGCGTGATGATCAAATACATAAGAAATGCCGATGCGATGATTACAAGCATCGCCATTGCATGATAAGACATCCTCGCAATGTTAAGTGTATTTTTTGCGCCGCGGTAAGTAAAGAAATACATCACCATAGAAAAAATACTGAATGCAAGCGCAAGAGTAATTAATATACTGCCTGCCATATGAACTCCTTTAAGGGTTTAATTTCAAAATTAAGAATTTGCCGCTGCCGATTGTTTGTCCTCGTACTTGGATGGACATTTCGTCAAAATATCTTTAGCATGGAAGTTTCCGTTTTTATACTGCCCGGTAACTACAATACTTTGTGCGGACTCAAAATTATTCGGAATCGTTCCGGCATAAATAACTTTCATTTCGCGCCCGGTTGCATCTTTCATGTAAAAGGCAAAAGTTCTTTCAGATTTATTAACCTCATAACTTTTTTCTTTTACCCAGCTTCCGGTAGCTTTAATGGTACGATCGCTGGACATTACTTTTACGAAATCGCTTTCGTATTGAATATTGCTTTTCGTGAATAAGAAAATCATCATTCCAAGAAAAACGACGGCAATTACTCCGCCGAAGATGTATTTATTTTTCATTTTCCTTTATCTCCTTCTATCTCTTTTTCTATATGTTTAATTCGATTGTTTAGCGCAAATAAAAATCCAAAGACTCCCGCCCAAACGATAAGGACGATGATCATTACGATGTAAATTGCATTTTTTGAAAGGAATTCTTCCAACACTCACCTCAATGATATTGTTTATTTAATTTTTCTTTATAAAGCATTGATTTATAACCTACATACCACATCCAATAATATAAAATTGTAAAACCAAGTAACGAAAGGAAGAAGATGAGCAGCATGTTTCCGTTCATTTTAAAATTAACTATTGTTCCGGCGTTCGTATCATCCGCGGAACCGGGATGCAATCCCCTCATAATTCTCGGCATAATAAAAATGAAAAACGGGACCGTTACAAAAGCGATTATCGAATAAACTGCCGAAAGAGCGGCGCGTTTTTCTTCAACCTCAACCGCAGAACGAAGCGCGAACAATGCGCCGTAGATCAAAAGTAACGCGAAGATGCTTGTCTGTCTTGGATCCCAACTCCAGTAAGAACCCCAAGCAAACTTTGCCCACACCGCACCGGTTATTGTTGCTAAAATACAGAACACCATTCCAAGTTGAGCGGCGCTATGCGCTTTAATATCATCTACAAGGTCTTTGTTGCGAAGATATTTTATGCTGTAAACGGTTGACATGAGAAATGCGATTACGGTTAACCACGCGGTAGGTACGTGGAAAAAAATTATTTTTGCGTTTTCACCGAGTCCCATAATAAGCGGGAACTCATACCAATGTTCCGGTTTAGCAACTATGGGGAAAGCAATTCCGGCTACCGATACAAAAGCAATTAAGAGAAAAAGGACTATCTTCCAAATCATAACAGTTTCTTATTTGTGATTGAA